>Ga0256868_10000638_pt1 | contig 20086 bp, 21 predicted proteins | sample RVTome_13_FD_187341 | JGI IMG/M metagenome (GOLD analysis project Ga0256868, IMG submission 187341) | Soil microbial communities from uranium-contaminated site in the Upper Colorado River Basin, Wyoming, United States - RVT92D227 HiSeq ...
GAATATCGGCCTGATTGCCTCGTTGGCCATATTCGCCTCGGTTGACGAATATGGGTTCCTGCTCACGCCGTATCGCAAAGTCAGGAATGGCAAGGTAACGGAGGAAGTGCAGTATTTGCGCGCCGATGACGAAATGAGAGCGGTGTTTGCCCCGCCCACCTCGGTGGACACGGAGACCGGCAAATTGCATAAGGGTTTTGTCCTTGCAAGAGAAAAGGGCGAGCTGGCCCAGGTCGCCAGTGAGAAAGTGGACTACGTTGATATTTCCCCCAAACAGATTGTGGGTATCTCGGCTTCGCTCATCCCGTTTCTGGAGCACGATGACGCCAACCGCGCATTGATGGGCTCGAACATGCAGCGACAGGCGGTCCCGTTGCTCAGGACGGAGCCGCCTCTGGTCGGCACGGGTATGGAAGAGGTTGTGGGTCGCAACTCCAGTATGGTTGTCCGTGCTGAAAATGCCGGCGTAGTCACCGCCGTCGATGCGACCAGGATCGTCATAAATCACACGGATGAATACCATCTGGCCAAGTTTCTCGGGCTAAATGAAAGAACCTGCCTCAATCAAAAGCCGATGGTCCATCTCGGCGAAAAAGTCAAGGCCGGGCAGGTCATAGCAGACGGGGGTGGCACCGCCGATGGCGTGCTCTCGCTCGGCAAGAACATCCTGGCTGGATTTGTTTCTTTCGACGGTTTCAATTTCGAGGACGCGATTATCGTCAGCGAAAGGCTGTGCAAGAACGACAGCTTCACGAGCATTCACATCGACGAGTTCACAGCGGAAGTGCGCGAAACGCGGCTGGGCAAAGAGGAGTTCACCCGCGATATTCCCAACGTTAGTGAACGAGCGCTGCGGAACCTTGACGAGCACGGAGTGGTCCGCGAAGGGACCCGCATTTGTCCCGGCGATATTCTGGTCGGCAAGGTCGTGCCCAAGAGCAAAACCGAGCTGACGCCCGAGGAAAAGCTGCTGCACGCCATATTCGGCAGGGCGGGCGAAGACGTCAAGAATGATTCGCTTGAGCTGCCCAGCGGGTATGAGGGTGTGGTGATCACCACGGAGCGGTTCACCAGGCGCGGAGCGGGTACAGATGAGCAGAAGAAAGCCCTTGCGGCCCAGGTCAAAGAATATGAAAAGCAGATGAGGGCCAAAGAATGCCTGATATTCAGGCAAATGATCGAGATCGTCCAGGGCAAGTTTGAGGTCAACGTTATCGACCCATCCACGCGACAGAAAGTAGGCGCCAGCGCCGATGACGAGGTCATTTACGAGCAGATCGAGAACTTCAGCACGAAGTGGGTCAAACCTGCCTCGCTGCGGGATGACGTTCAGAAAATCGTGGATAAGTTCTGGGTCAAGATTGTTGATCTTCAGGAGGAAATGAAGCAGGGAATCGAGACGTTGAAGCATGGTGACGAGCTGCCCAGCGGCGTAATGGAGATGGTCAAGGTCTATGTAGCGATCAAGAGAACGTTGTCGATAGGCGACAAAATGGCCGGCCGGCACGGCAACAAGGGTGTCATCGCGAAGATTATGCCCGAGGAGGACATGCCGTTCCTGGCGGACGGCACGCCGCTCGACATCTTGCTCAATCCGCTGGGTGTCCCCAGCCGAATGAACGTGGGCCAGATTCTCGAGACGCATCTGGGATGGGTGGCAAAGGTGTTGGGCTTCAGTGCTGTCACACCGGTGTTCGACGGCGCCAACGAAGAGGACATCAAGAAGCTCACCGGCGAGGCCAACGAGCATATGACCAAACGAAAGGCGGAGCTCGAAGCGCAAAAGCAAATACCACCCGCCGATGAGTTCTTTGTGAATGTGCCGCCTGTTCTGAAAACTCAATTGTACGACGGCCGCACGGGCGAGCCGTTCGACCAGGGGGCAACCATCGGATACATCTACATGATGAAATTGCACCATCTTGTCGATGACAAGATTCACGCGAGGGCAACCGGGCCCTACAGCCTGATTACACAGCAGCCATTGGGCGGCAAGGCCAGGACCGGGGGGCAGAGATTCGGGGAAATGGAAGTCTGGGCCCTGGAGGGATACGGAGCTGCCTATGCACTACAGGAAATGCTCACCGTCAAGAGCGACGACGTCGAGGGGCGGACGAAAATCTATGAGTCAATGGTCAAGGGGCAAAACACGCTTGAAGCCGGTACGCCGCTGTCGTTCGACGTGCTCTGTAATGAAATACGGGGACTGGGACTGAATATTCAGCTCGAAAAGAAACGGCTTGGAAGCACCGCTCTGTAAGAAGGATTATGGATTGTCGAATTGTCAGGAATCGATTGTAAGGGGCCTTACATGTTGGGAAGTATTTACGATCGCATAAATGATTACGGTTCGGTTAAGATTTCGTTAGCCAGTCCGAACGATATTCGCAGTTGGTCCTTCGGCGAGGTGCGCAAGCCTGAGACCATCAACTATCGTACGTATCGACCGGAGCGGGACGGGCTGTTCTGTGAACGGATCTTCGGGCCCGAGCGCGACTGGGAATGCGCGTGCGGAAAGTATAAAGGCACGAAGTTCAAGGGAATCATTTGCGACAGATGCGGGGTCAAGGTCACACACAGCCGCGTGCGAAGAAAACGGATGGGGCATATCAACCTGGCCGCGCCGGTCGTGCATATATGGTTCTTCAAGGCCATCCCCAATCGGCTTGGGAACCTCCTGGCCATGAAGAGCACGGACCTTGAGAAGATCATCTACTTCCAGGAATATGTCGTCACTGATCCCGGGCAGACACCTCTCAAGATCGGGCAACTGCTTACGGAAGAGGAGTACAGAGACGCCAACAGCAAGTACGGCAAAGCATTCAAGGGCTCGATGGGCGCCGAAGCCATCAAGGCTCTGTTGGAGAATCTGGACTTGGATGAGGTCGGCGCCCAGCTCAGGCAGGCGATCATCAAGACAAACAGCAAACAGAAAATCAAGGAGCTGACAAAGCGGCTCAAAATTATCAACCAGGTGCAGCAGAGCAAGAACAAGCCGCAGTGGATGGTCATGGAGGTCGTCCCGGTGATTCCGCCGGATTTGAGACCTTTAGTGTTGCTCGAACGGGACAATTTCGCCACGAGCGATTTGAATGACCTCTATCGCAGGATCATCAATCGAAACAACCGATTGAAGAAGCTCATGGACCTCAACGCACCCGAGGTGATTATACGCAATGAGAAGCGGATGCTTCAGCAGGCGGTGGATTCACTGATGGATAACGGTCGCTGCCGCCGGTCCGTCCTGGGTAGCAACAATCGGCCTCTGAAATCCCTGACGGACATGATTAAGGGCAAACAGGGGCGTTTTCGCGAAAACCTGCTCGGCAAGCGAGTGGACTACTCGGCCCGGTCCGTCATTGTTGTCGGTCCCAACCTGAAACTCCATCAATGCGGGTTGCCGAAGAAAATAGCGATGGAGCTTTATCAGCCGTTCATCATTCGCAAGCTCAAGCAGCATGGACTGGCCGACACGATCAAGAGTGCCAAGCGAATGATTGAACGACGAGACGAGCAGGTCTGGGACATCCTGGAAGAAGTCATTCATCAGCACCCTGTACTGCTCAACCGCGCCCCCACGCTCCATCGTATGGGTGTTCAGGCGTTCGAGCCCGTGCTGGTTGAGGGCAACGCCAGCATGCTTCACCCGCTGGCGTGCAGGGGCTTCAATGCGGACTTTGACGGCGACCAGATGGCCGTGCATCTGCCGCTGAGCGTCGAGGCGCAGGCCGAAACTCATATCCTGATGATGACCACCGCGAACATCTTTTCGCCGGCCAACGGCTCACCCATGGTTGGACCCTCGCAAGACATGGTCATGGGTAACTACTACTTGACCTACCTGTCCATGCACGGGGTCCCCGAGAGCAAGAAGCTCGGTGTGTTTCGAGATTCCTTCGAGGCGATGATGGCCTACGAGTTGGGCAAGATCGATTTGCACACGCCGATCAGGGTCAGGCTCAACAAAGCGAAAGTCGTCGGCGACTCGGAAGACATTCACAACGTCAGCATGGTCGAAACAAGCGTAGGTCGATGCATATTCAATGATATCCTCCCTGCGGGAATGCCGTTCTACAACGCGACGATGTCTCAGCGCAAGCTCAGCCGGGTCATCAGCGATTGCTTCGAATTCGCAGGCTCTGCCGAAACGGTGGATCTGCTGGATAGAATAAAGGACCTGGGTTTCAAATGGGCCACGCTGGCGGGCCTGAGCTTTGGAATCTCGGATCTGAAGATCCCCGCGCGCAAAGCCGAGATTATCGATGAGACGGAGAAAAAAGTCGGCAAGATCCTGAAGAATTATAACGACGGCGTGCTGACCGAGGGCGAGAGATACAACCAGGTTATTGACGCCTGGACAAATGCTCGAGTGGCGGTCACCAACGAGATGATGAGAGGTCTCAAAGACGACAAGAAAGATGATGGCACCCCGTACCTGAACCCGATTTACCTGATGAGTGACTCGGGCGCTCGAGGAAGCGTCGATCAGATTCAGCAGCTTGCCGGGATGCGTGCGCTGATGGCCAAGCCCAGCGGCGAGATCATCGAAACGCCCATTAAGTCGAACTTCCGCGAGGGCCTGACGGTTCTTGAATATTTCAGTTCCACGCACGGAGCGCGTAAGGGACTGGCTGATACCGCCTTGAAGACGGCCAATTCGGGCTATCTGACCCGTAAGCTTATCGACGTATCGCAAAACGTGATTATCATCGAACGTGACTGCCAGACGCTGCAAGGTATTACCAAGGGCACGGTCAGCAGGGGCGAGCAGGTGGATATTCCTCTTTCTCAATTGATTGTCGGCCGAACGGCCAGGGACAACATTCGCAACCCGATTACGGACGAGATGATCGTTCACGAGAATGAGGTGATCGATCCGGAAGCGGCGGCAAAGATTGAAGCGCTGGGCCTCGATGCGGTCAGGGTCAGAAGCCCGCTGACGTGCGACAGCCCGTTTGGGGTCTGTGCCAAGTGCTACGGCTGGGACATGAGCACCGGGCAGTTGGTCGAAGAGGGCTCGGCCGTCGGTATCATCGCCGCACAGTCGATCGGCGAGCCTGGAACGCAGTTGACCCTCAGAACGTTCCATACCGGAGGTGTCGCTTCCAGAGCGATTCTCGAAAGAGAGCAGAGAGCTACCTATGTCGGGAAAGTTCAGTATCGCGACATAAACGCGGTTCAGATCAAGCGTGATGATGGTACAATGGCGGTGATCGCACTGAAGCGAAACGGTGAAATTGCCCTGCTTGACGCGAAGGACCGGGAGCTTGACAGGTTCAAAGTTCCCTACGGCGCCGTGGTCGTGGTTGAAGACAACCAGAAGGTCAAGGCGGGCGTTTCCTTATTCACGTGGGACCCCCACCGTACACCGATCCTGGCGGAAATCGCCGGCTTGATACGATTCGTCGATGTCATTGAGGGCGAGACCATCGGAATCGAAGAAGAGCGCAAGGGACAAGTGGGCAAGCCCGTGGTCATCGAGCATAAGGGTGACAAGCATCCGCAGATTATCATCGAGGACCCGGACGGCAAGATATTGGACGTCCACTACTTGCCGGCGGGAGCCAGGATCGAGGTGGTGGAAGGTCAGAGGGTTCAGGCCGGCCAGTTACTTGCTCATCAGCCCAGGGCCACCGGAGGAACCCAGGACATCACGGGAGGTTTGCCCAGAGTGACCGAAGTGTTCGAAGCTCGCAAACCCAAAGACCCGGCTGCAATGGCGGAGATCAGTGGAAGAGTCGAGCTGCGAAGCGACAAACGCAAGGGCAAGATGACGATTACCATCCGGAGCGAGTCCGGTATGGAAAAAGAGCACCATGTCCCGCGTGACAGGCATCTGAACGTTCATACGGGTGATCTTGCCGAGGCCGGCGACGCTCTGACGGATGGCCCGTTGGTGCCGCACGATATTCTGCGAATCAAAGGCGAGGAAGCCCTGCAAAGGTACTTGACAACAGAGATTCAGAATGTCTATCGCTCGCAAAACGTCAATATCAACGACAAACACATCGAAATCATTTGTTCCCAGATGATGCGCAAGATCGAGATCGAATCGGTCGGCGATAGCGCATTTCTGCCGGGCGAGGTCGTTGACAAGTTCTTCTTCAGAAAAGAGAATGAAAAGCTGACAAACAGTATCAAGATTGTGGATCCCGGGGATGCGTCGGAATTGCAGGCCGGCCAGGTCATCGACAAGAAAGATTTGGCCAGCAGCAACGAGAAGATCGAAAGCGTTGGCGGGCGTGGAGCCACGGGCAGGAAACCCAAACCGGCAACCGCCAAGACTCTCCTTCTGGGTATCACGAAGGCTTCATTGTGGTCGGAAAGCTTCATCGCAGCGGCCAGCTTCCAGGAAACCACGAAAGTCCTGACGGAGGCGTCTTTAGCCGGCAAAATTGATGAGCTACACGGTCTGAAGGAAAATGTAATTCTCGGCCACCTGATACCCGCCGGGACGGCTTTCAAACCGTGCCTCGACATGAAGGTCAAACACCTCGTCGAAGCTCCGCTGCCGAAGGAATTCGAAGAGGCCGAGGAAATCAAGGAAGCCAAAGACGCCGAGGCAAAGGCCGATGCTGCCGTCAGGGAAGCCTTGGGTATCAGTTGAACCTGAGCTTGCGGCCGGTAAGTATGGGTTTAGCGTCTTGCTTGAGGTGGAAATGGGTTTTGAGGGTTCCGGCCTCAGACTCGTCGAGGCCGGCTCTGAATCTGTCTGGCCAGAGCAGCGATGGCTTTAAGCTTCTCAACATCCAAAGGTTGGTTTGCACGTCTTGAGCCGGGTGGCTGGTTCGGATTCACTGCGAGCATCTCTTCATCCTGCCCCTGTGGATTCGGGCGGCATCGGGATAGTCTGTTGGTGGCCAGAAGCTTGAGGGGCGACCACGCTGGATGCTTCCTGGCTCGCATGGGTCCGGTGGGGTTGCTGCCGAATCGCTGAGCGGCTGAGGGATCCGGTTGCCTCTGGATCGCTTCTTCGGCCCGTTCGAGTCGGCCCCGTTCTTGCCGCATTTTCTTGCCGGCGACCAGCAGCCTGGCCATCCGCCGTCGAAGCCGCTGCTCGGTCTTCTTGCCGTGGTTGATTTGGTTTTGCAGTTTCTCGTTGGCGGCTTTCAATTCATCCAGTTGCTGATCGAGACCGGCCTGTGTTTGTTGACACTTGGCGGTTTCGTGCTGGAGCAGTCTAGTTTTCGCGATTGAGGACATCGACGGCTCTGTCCCGTTCGGCTCGCAGCTCTTTTTCCCGGCAAGAAAGGGCAAACGCTGTCTCTTCGCGTCCGTCACGTCGGCCCGTTTGTGGTTGCCGGCGGCTAATTTGACTCCTATGATGGGCGGACTTTGTCGAATCGGATGCGCACATGTTCTGGCTTTTCTTTCGTCTCGCTGCTTCTTTGCTACCCCCAGTAATAGCAGCAGAACGGCCCCGGCTGCCACCAGCAGCTCCCATGCCTCCCATTGGTGCCGGTAATAGAGCCATGAGAACAGTTGTGCGAACCTGTCCATAAAACTGTGTATGGTCATCACTCTCTAACTCCGAATCTGAAATCTATAGCTGCACCTGCTGACAGTCTCCAGACTCTGGTTTTTCTATGGCGGAAAGCTCGATATGAATAATAAGGACGCCTTCTCACCATTCCTCCGTCAACACTAGTCATATTATACCACGACGATCGCCAAATGTCAAAGAAAATCGCCCAGCGGAACGCGGACAAGGTTGGCTTTTGGAGTGATCCTGGCCCTTTTCGAAGGCGATACTCATCTCGGGCCGGCCGATTCCCCGGAGTCCCCGGAGGCTTGTGTTGGTACCCAGTCTCGAGATTAGAGAAATCCATCGGCGGGTTATCTTGCGTTATGCGCAAAAAAAATTGCAGTACAATCGCAAAAATCTCTTGGAATCCAAACCGCCGGTATTATAATAAGGGGCTGTTTTGTCGATGACCAAGAATTGTAGTTTAGTCGTTAGAATCAGGGGTTACGAGTACTATGCCCACGATAAATCAGTTAGTCAGGCGGCCCCGGGCCAAATCGAAACGTAAAAAGCGGGTATCCGATATAAGTGGTTCACCGCAGAAGCGAGGCGTATGTCTGATCGTCAGGACCCAGACGCCCAAGAAGCCGAACTCGGCTTTGCGCAAGATTGCCCGCGTCAGGCTCACCAACGGCAAGGAAGTTACCGCCTACATACCCGGCGTCGATCATAACCTTCAGGAGCATAGCACGGTCATCATCCGGGGCGGCCGCGTCCGGGACCTGCCCGGCGTTCGGTATCACATTGTCCGGGGCGTCCTCGACTGTGCCGGCGTGGCTAACAGAAAACAGGGCAGAAGCAAATACGGAGCGAAGAGGGCAAAATGAGTTGGCCGGCGGTAACCGGTTAGAAGGTAGTTGCCCGGTCATCGACGGAAAATTGAGGAAAATAATGGCTAAGAAGTTTACTGCTTCAAATCAGCAATTGAAACCGGACCCGAAGTTCAACAACAAGCTGGTCTCGAAATTCATCAACTGTTTGATGTACGGCGGCAAGAAGAATACAGCCCAGAAGGTCTTCTACGATGCCATGAGTATCGTCGCCGATAAGGTCAAGGAGGCTGAAGCGCTTGAGGTGTTTGAGAAGGCGGTGGGCAATGTGAGGCCCATGATCGAGGTGCGCAGCAAGCGCGTCGGGGGAGCCAGCTACCAGGTTCCGATGCAGGTTGGTCCCAGGCGGCAGCAATCGCTGGCCTTCAGATGGATACTGGCCTCCGCCAGGTCCAAGAAGGGTAAACCGATGAGCGAGCGTCTGGCTTCGGAGCTGATTGATGCGTATGGTGGACACGGCGGTGCTATGACCACCCGCGAAAACGTCCACAGAATGGCTGAGGCGAATAAGGCATTTGCCCACTTCGCGTGGTAATATCCGTTGTTTTTCACTGCCACGGTGCGTTTCTGTGAATGACCGTGGCAGTTTTTTTTGTATGGTCGTGCAGCGCACGCGGTGCCGGGCCGGGCTGTATGACGGCCGGGCCGGTCGTGCGGGGTCGCCCTCACGTGAGATAGCAGAGAAGGCCAATGTCGATCGCTCGGGAAAAACTACGCAACATCGGAATCATGGCGCATATCGACGCCGGCAAGACAACGGTCACCGAGCGCATACTTTACTATACAGGCAAAACGTACAAGATGGGCGAAGTGCACAATGGCACGGCGGTCATGGACTATATGGAGGAGGAGCAAGAACGGGGCATAACCATCACTTCGGCGGCGACAAAATGCCCGTGGAAGGGCTTTGAGATAAACCTCATCGACACGCCGGGGCACATCGACTTTACGGCTGAAGTGGAAAGATCATTGCGCGTCCTGGACGGCGCAGTGGCGGTGTTTGACAGCAGCGAAGGGGTGCAGGCGCAGAGCGAGACGGTCTGGAAGCAGGGGCAGAAATACGATTTGCCCTGTCTGTGCTTTGCAAACAAAATGGATAAGACCGGCGCCGACTTTGAAATGACCGTGCAGAGCATGCGAGATAAGCTCCTGGCCAATCCGATTTGCGTGGAGATTCCCATTGGCGCCGAGAGCTCTTTCACCGGAATCATTGACCTGATAATGATGCAGGCCGTATTTTATCGGACCGAAGAGTTGGGCGCGACGTTTGAGGAGAGGGACATTCCGGCTGAGTTGAAGGGGCTCGCCCAGCAGCGAAGGAACGAAATGGTCGAGGCTGCCGCTGAGTATGACGTCGAATTGATGGACAGCTTTGTACACGACAAGCCACTCAATGCCGAGATGCTCATCCGGGCGATACGAAAAGGCACTCTGAGCAACAAGCTTCAGCCGGTATTTGTCGGTTCGGCTCTGAAATACATCGGCGTCCAACGGCTGCTCGACGGCGTCCTGGACTATCTTCCATCGCCGCTGGAGAAGGAGGTCCTGACGGGGCACACGCCGACGCATAAGGATAAGAAAGTAACCATCAAGTGCGACCCCAACGGCAGCCTGGTGGCGCTGGCCTTCAAGATCACCAGCGACGCCCACGGCGACTTGAGCTTCCTGAGGATCTATCAGGGCAAGCTGAAAGCAGGCAGCAGGGTCTTGAACACAAACCGCGACCGCCGCGAGAACATCACCCGGATATTTGAGATGCACGCCAACGAGCGAACGCTTCTCGAATCGGCCAGCGCAGGCGACATTGTGGCCGTTGTGGGTCTCAAGCAAACGCTCACCGGCGATACGATTTGCGATCCCAAGAAACCCATCTGTTTGCCGAGCATAAGCTTTCCGCAGACGGTGATGAATATGTCGATAGAACCCAGAAGCGCTGCAGAAAAAGCCAAGTTGTCGGATGCTTTGGCCGCTCTGAGACGCGAAGACCCCACTTTTGAATGCAAGACGGACCCCGACACGGGCGAGACAATCATAAGCGGAATGGGTGAACTGCACCTGGAAATACTCGAGCACAAGCTGGTACGGGATAAAGGCGTCAATGTCAGGGTCGGCAAGCCTCGCGTCGCCTACAGGGAAGCGATTACAAAATCGGCCCAGGCAGAGGGCAAGTTTATCCGGCAGACCGGCGGGCACGGCCAATATGGGCATGTCGTTTTGCAGGTTGAGCCACTGTTGACAGAGGAGGGGCATTGGTCCCGCGATGTGATGTTCGAGAACAGGGCTCCGGCTGACGCGGTTCCACGGGAGTATGCTCCTGACGTTGAAAGGGGAGCCAAGGAAGCCCTGGGAAGCGGCGCGTTGGCGGGTTATCCCGTTGTGGGGGTCAAGATTACGTTGATTGACGGTTCATTTCACTCGGTTGATTCCTCTAGTTTGGCCTTTGAGCAGGCGGCGGCAATAGCCATAGAAAGGGCCGTCAAGGAGGCAGGTCCGGTCCTGCTGGAGCCGGTGATGCGCCTGCAGGTTGTGGTGCCACAGGCCAGTTTTGGGGCGGTCCAGGGCAACTTGCTTGCAAAAAGGGGCTTGATAACGGATTGTCGAATGCATGGCAATATGCAGGTTATCGATGCCAAAGCTCCGCTTGCGGAGATGTTCGGCTATTCCAGCGAAATCCGCAGCGTGACCGCGGGCAGGGGGACTTTCACGATGGAGCCATTGAGCTATGAAAGAGTTCCGGAGCAGGTCGCCAGCCAGGTGATTTTCTAAGGAGCAAAATTTTTTATTTTTTCTCAGAATTTTTTGCACATTGTGTTGACAGCCTATCGTTCACGTGCTAATCTACGCGGTTTTCAGCCGTAGCGAGCATCGCCAAGGACGGCTTTGCGTAACCTTAGTTGGGCTGTGGCATGTCTGTTGTTTTTGGTCAGGGATGGTTTATTAACGTTATTAAGGGTGTTCAGAAGCCCGTAAGGGGTTGGGAACGGCGGTAGGCTACCCTGACTCCTGACCTTTACAAGGAAGGCGAATTTGATGATCGACCGCTGAACTTCGGAAGTCGAACTGCCCGACCCAGGGCGGATGCTCGAAGGTTCTCAGTCAATAGTCAACTGTAAGGCCTTTCCTGCCAGAATCAAGCAAGACGCGTTTGGCATAGAAGAGAAAAACTATAGACGGCCAAGCGGTTTTGTGTTAAGTCTTTGCTTTGTAAGTCGGTATGCTCCAAGACCTTATTAGGCTTGAACAGGGTGTGGCCCTGTACGCGTGAAGACCGGTAACGCCGGGTAGCGCCGAGGAAAGTTATGGGTACTGAGACCGAGAGAATACGAATCAAAATGGAATCCTACGACCACAGGGCACTTGACGCGTCTGCCAAGGAGATCGTGGAGCACGCCCGTAAGACAAATGCCCGTGTCAGCGGTCCGGTTCCGTTGCCGACACGCATTGAAAGATATACAGTCTTGAGGAGTCCTCATGTTGACAAGAAATCGCGCGAACAGTTTGAGTTGAGGACGCATAAACGTTTGATTGATATTCACGAGGCGAACTCACGAACCGTTGAAGTGTTGAATCGTCTGGTGGTGCCGGCCGGAGTTTTTGTAAGGATAAAGGCCTAAGTCGGCAAGTGCCGTCCGAGCATGGATCGGACCACGATATAAGAAGTGCGTAATTATGGCTATGCTATTGGGAAAAAAAGTTGGAATTACCCAGGTCTATGACGAGGCGGGCAGGCTGGTGCCCGTGACGGTCATACAGGCGGGCCCCTGTGTTGTCATGCAGGTCAAGACTCCGGAAACCGACGGCTACAGCGCCGTCCAGTTCGGTTTCGATGAGGTCAAGCCTGTGCGAAGGAAGAAGCCCGAAATCGGGCACGCCATGAAAGCCAAGACCACGCCGATGAGATTCGTCCGGGAGATGCGTCAGGCGGTTGGCGCTGAACAGCAGTCGAAAGCGGGTGATTCCGTTACGGTGGCTGTTTTCTCAGAAGAGAAGTATGTCGATGTTGTGGCCACGAGTAAGGGCAAGGGTTTTGCAGGTGTTATGAAGCGGCACGGGTTCGGCGGCATGCCGGGCTCTCACGGTACGGAAAGAAAGCACAGAACCTCCGGTTCGATTGCCGCTTTTGCCACAGATCGCGGTCACAGCGGTAAGCTCAAGAAGGGCAAGAAAATGGGCGGTCACATGGGGAATCGCCGGGTTACCGCAAAGAACCATAAGCTTGTGTCGATAGACACGGAAAAGAACTTGTTGGTCGTCAAGGGCTCAGTGCCCGGCCCGGCCGGCGGCTATTGTCTCGTTCGCAGCGCCCAGAAGCAGAAATAGTCGGAGAACGGAAGCCTTAGAGATGATTGATTTGACTGTTTACAACAAGGACGGAAAAGAGGTTGACCGATTGCAGGTTGATGAAGCGGCTCTGGGCGGCTCGGTCCGATATCTGTTGCTAAAACAGGCCATTGTTATGTATCACGCGAACAAGCGTGTGGGGACTGCCGCGACGAAAGGCAGAGGCATGGTTGCCGGCTCGGACAGGAAGCTTTTCAGGCAGAAGGGGACGGGAAACGCCCGCGTCGGAAACATTAGAACGGGCAAGCGTGTCGGCGGAGGAATGACCTTTGCCAAGACCCCCAGAGATTTTCGTCAGACCATGCCCAAAAAACAAAGAAGGCTGGCCAGGGACTCCGCCATCCTGGCGAAGCTTCTGAGTAACAATGTCGTGGTGGTTGATGGACTCAGTTTCGCCAAGCCGAGGACGCGGGATTTTGTGAACGTTCTGAGCAATCTGAAAATCGATCGCAGTTGTCTCGTGACGGTCGGCGCCCTGGACGTCAATCTCTGCAAGTCGGCCAGGAACGTCCCGAAGGTGGCGGTCAAGCCGGTCGGGGAGCTGAATGCAGGCGAGATTTGCCGCTACCGCAAGATGCTCTTTACCAAAGAGGCGATTCTGTCCGTGCTGACCAAAGACCAGGCAAGTTGAATGAGTGGGTACTACTGTGGATGATTATAGTGTCATAATTCGGCCTTTGATCACGGAACAGGGGATGCACTTTGCAAACGTGAAGGGGGCGTACTCCTTTGAAGTGAACAAGAAAGCCAACAAGGCCCAGATAAAAAATGCTGTCGAGCGGTTGTACAGCGTCAAAGTACAGAAGGTAAGGACGGCCAACCGCAAAGGCAAATATCGTCACCGGGGAAGAACCTTCGGCATGACGTCGAGCTGGAAGAAGGCCGTCGTGGTCCTGGAGCCCGAGTACCACATAGATTTGTTCTGAGACAGTTTACAATATGGTTCCGGTTTGCAGCCCGCGGATGAAGAACCTCGGACTGCGAGTTGTTATCTGAAAGTTGCTATTATGGGTATCCGAATTTATAGACCAACAAGTGCCGGCCGAAGAAACAGCTCGGTCAACGATTATGCCGAGTTGACGACCAGCCAGCGTGAGAAGTCGCTTTGCAGACGGATAAAGAAGCACGGGGGGCGAAACCACCGGGGCATCACGACCGTTCGCTTTAGAGGCGGGGGCGCGAGAAAGATGTACCGAGTCATTGATTTCAAGCGCGATAAAGACGGTGTCCCGGCCAAGGTTGCAACGATTGAGTACGATCCGAACAGGAATTGCTTCATATCTCTTCTGCATTACGCCGACGGCGAAAAGAGATACATGTTGGCGCCTCTTGGCGTGAAGGTTGGGGACGGCGTCGAAAGCGGCGCTTCTTGCGAGCCCAAGGTCGGTAATGCCATGCCCCTGGGGGCGATTCCCGCCGGCCTGGAGGTCCATAACGTCGAGTTGCATCCCGGTCAGGGCGGAAAGCTGGTCAGAAGCGCTGGCAACTCCGCGAAAATTGTGGCCAAGGAAGGCAATTGGGTCACGATCGTTCTGCCGAGCGGCGAAATGCGGATGATTCGCAGAGAGTGCCGGGCAACCATCGGTCAATTGAGCAACCCCGACGACCAGAACGTGCGAATTGGCAAAGCAGGTCGAAGCCGCCATATGGGCCGCCGGCCTCACGTCCGAGGCAAGGCAATGAATCCCGTTGCTCATCCAATGGGAGGTGGAGAAGGCAGGGCCAATGGCGGACGGCATCCCTGCTCACCTACCGGCGTATTGGCAAAAGGGGGCAAGACAAGGAATCCACGCAGTCCGAGCAACAAGAGGATTATTCGAAGACGCAAGAGCGGACGTTTTCAAATTAGAGTGTAGAAGGTAAGAACAGGTGGTCGTGTAATCATTGCAGTTTGAAGGTTGAGTAAATCCGAATGGGAAGATCTCTTAAAAAAGGACCATACGTCGATCAGAAGTTGCTGATTAAGATCAACAAGCTGTCTGCTTCCGGCTCTCGTGAGCCGATAAAGACCTGGACGAGGAAATGTACGATTGTTCCTGAGTTCGTCGGCTACACTTTCCTGGTTCACAATGGGAAATTATTCCATAAGGTTTTTGTGACTGAAGATATGGTAGGGCACAAGCTGGGAGAGTTCTCGCTGACGAGGATCTTCAAGGGCCATTCAAGCAAGAAAATAAAGTAGACATTTGTAGAATACGGATAGTTGTTGTCGTTCGGGGCAGCAGCGAAGAATCCGAGCTTTGGGTGGGAGCCGTTCTTCAAAACGCCCTGCTCGGGCGGGAATGACGCGAAGCTGTGACGGGTACTGATAGTATGTTAAGTGCTGATAAGTTGAAAGAACTTTGTCGAGAACAACGGATGGGTGTCGATGTTCTGGCTGGCCACCTTGCCAGGGGAGGGTTCGACAAGCAGAAGGCGGCGGCGGCTGTCAAGAACTGGCAAAAGGGCCTTTTCAAGCCGATACCGCGGGCCGAAGACATTCGTCGCTTGGCGACGGCGCTGTCCGTTGAAGTAAATGATTTGAACGACTGGTGTTCTTCCTGTCGCTACGCTCCGGTTTCGGCACAAAAGGCCCGATTGGTTACTCAGCTTGTCGCCGGGCAGAGGGTTCAGGACGCAATGGATACTTTGAAATTCACGAGAAAACGTGCCGCGGGGATGATCGACAAGGTGCTGCGAAGCGCCGTCGCCGATGCTGACGAGCAGCAGGCCGATGTTGACAGCCTGTACGTTAGCGAGGCCCGCGTTGATGATGCGGGCGTCCGCCTCGGCACCAAGAGATGGATCGCCAAAGACAGAGGCAGGGCGCATTCTATTCGCAAGAAGGCCTGTCACATACACATAACGGTCACACAGGCACCGGAAGGGCAAAAGTAGAACGCAGTACGTTGCACGAGATACGAGATTATGGGTCAGAAAACGTCGCCAATAGGTTTCAGAACGGGGATAACACTCGGGTGGCAAAGCACGTGGTTTGCCCCCAAGGCCAATTACGGCGATTTTCTCGTCGAGGACCAGAAAATCCGTCGGTATGTTGACAGGAAGTTCAACCGTAGTATGCCCAAAGGTGCCGTGGCGAAGACCGAAATAGTCCGGACGCGTAACGAGGTAAAAGTCACGTTATACAGCGCCCGCCCGGGTGTGGTCATCGGCCCGCGAGGGGGCGAAGTCGATAAATTGCGGGAAGAGCTCGAGCACCTGACGGGCCGGGCAATCAATGTCAACGTGATTGAGATAAAGGATCCCGACCTCAACGCCATGTTGGTGGGCGAGGCGATTGCCGAGCAGCTCAGTAAGCGGGCCTCGTTCAGACGGACGATGAAGCAGCTTTGCGAGGCGGCGATGAACGCCGGGGCCAAGGGGGTCAAGATCATCTGCTCTGGACGGCTGGCGGGGTCGGAGATGGCCAGGAAGGAAACGCAGAAGCTCGGCAGTATTCCGCTGCATACGCTGGACGCCAACGTCGATTATGCCCAGGCAACCTCGAGAACCACCTACGGAGCCATTGGCATCAAGGTCTGGATCTATAAAGGCAAGTTCGGTGAGGAAATTACACAATCGCCGTACCGTCGCCAAAGGCGTCGACCGCCGAGGCGCTCAGACGCAATGGCTGGGGGGCCGGAGAGCGCTCAGTACGCATCTGGCCAAGAGGGCAGGGCTTCGGTCCAGCCTGATACGGCTGAAGCGCCGGCGCGACCCGATGGCGCCCACTCACACGGCAGCGGGACGAGCTGATAGAAGGAATCTGTGCGAGGGAATGGGTTTCCCTTGAATGTAGTTTTTGCAAAGGTGTACGACAATGGCAATGATGCCGAAGAGAGTCAAGTACCGTAAGAGCCAACGCGGCAAAATGAAGGGCAATGCGTCGCGATGCAACTTTGTGGCGTTCGGCGAATACGGCCTGCAGGCGCTGGAGATGAGTTGGATAACCGCGCGGAATATCGAAGCGGGCCGAGTAGCCGCGACTCACTTCCTGCATCGCGAAGGTAAGGTTTACATTAGGATCTTTCCGTACAAGCCGGTAAGCTCCAAGCCCCTGGAGACGCGAATGGGCAAGGGCAAAGGTGAGCCTGAGTTTTGGGTCGCCCGGGTCAGGCCGGGACAGGTGTGTTTCGAGATTGGCGGCGTCAGCGAAGACGTGGCCAAGAAAGCTCTGGTCAGGGTCGCTCATAAAATGCCGATCCGATGCAGACTTGTCAAGCGAAGACATTCGTTGTAAGAGGGAACCGTTCGATGAAAGCGCAGCATTACCGAGAAATGAGCCTGGATGAGCTCGCCAGCAAACTGGAGGAGCTCGAGAGGCATTTGTTCGACTTGCGTTCACAGGCGGTTACTGAAAAACTTGAGAACTCCAGGGCAGTCACAAATGCCAGACGTGATATTGCCAGACTTAAAACGATAATGCGTCAAAGCAAGTGAGAACTTGTCTGTAGGCGATTGTTGAGATGGAAAATCAAAGATGCAGGATCAGAAATTAAGAACTTTAACCGCCCTGGTGACGAACAGGAGCGGCGACAAGAGCGTCAAGGTTGCTATTGATTACAAGATCAAGCATCCCAAATACGGAAAGTACGTGAGGCGAAGAACGACATTGGCCGTTCATGACGATCGCAATCAGAGTGGCGTAGGGGATATAATCGAAATCGCTCAGTGCAGACCTCACAGCAAAACCAAGCGTTGGCGTCTCGTGAAGGTCGTGACAAAGGCAAGCCAGGCTTAATTCGAGATACGAGATAATGATTCAGCAGGAAACAATGTTGGATATCGCCGACAACTCCGGTGTGAAGTCGGCGCTGTGCATCAGGGTTCTGGGAAAGTGCGGAGCCCGAGGCAAGTTTACGCGGAATGTCGCCGGTGTCGGGGATATTGTCTGTGTCGCGATAAAGAAGTCGTTGCCGAGCTGTCAGTTGGATGATAAGAAGGTACATAAGTGCGTTATTATCCGAACGAAAAGCCCCGTGAAGCGTCCCGACGGAAGCTATGTACGGTTCGATAGCAACGCGGCGGTCATGATCGACAACGACGGCAATCCGATCGGGACGAGAATTTTTGGTGCGGTGGCGCGCGAGCTTCGTGAGAAGAACTATATGAAAATCATCTCGCTGGCCGGCGAGGTCGTCTGAATAAGTGAAGGATGTCTTGAAGCGGGTCGGGCCAGACAAGCAATACGAGATACGGTATTATGGCTTTACACGTAAAAAAAGGTGACGTTGTCGAAATCATAACGGGCGACCACAAGGGAGCTACGGGCAGGGTATTGCGGGTGATCCCTGAGAAGAACAGCGTGGTGGTTCAGGGGCACAACTTAGTGAAGAAACATGTTCGGCCCTCGCGCAAGAACCCCCATGGCGGACGGATCAACGTGGAGCAGCCGATTCATATCAGCAATGTTCTTCCGGTGAATCCAAAGAGTTCGAAAGGCAGCAGAGTTCGTTTTCAAGTGGACCAGCGCGGCGGCAAGAAGCGTCTCGCGGTCGATGGGGCCGAAATCGGCGTTGTGAGAAAGGCGCAATAGATTTGTCGTTGACGACTGGTTGGCGACGTAAGCAGGTGCAGAATACAAGATGGCACGTTTGAAAGATTTGTATAACTCGAAAATAGCGCAGGAATTGACCAAAGAGTTCGGCTACAAGAATCCAATGGCCGTGCCGCGGATGAAAAAGGTCGTTATCTCGATGGGGCTCGGACGCGCAACCCAGGACAAGAAGTTTCTGGAATTGGCCAAGAAGGACTTGACGATGATTGCCGGCCAGATGCCTGTGGCCTGCAAAGCCAAGAAGAGCGTCTCGAATTTCAAAGTCCGTCAGGGACAGGAAACGGGCCTCAAAGTGACTGTTCGCGGCGTCAGAATGTATGAGTTCATGGACCGGCTTATCAGTCTGGCGATCCCCCGCGTGAGAGACTTTCGAGGTCTGAACGACGATAGTTTCGACGGCAGGGGCAATTACTCGATGGGTCTGGCCGAACAGAGCGTGTTTCCGGAGGTCAACGCCGCAAAGGTCGAGTTTCAGCAGGGAATGAACATAACGTTTGTCACGACGGCACGAAGCGATAAGGAGGCATTGAGACTGCTTCAGCTCTTCGGCATGCCGTTCAAGAAACGGGAATCCTGATAAAATCGGTGAGTAAATCGGAGCGTGTGGATGTCAACGAAAGCGCTGGAAAATAAGGCGGAAAAGAAACAGAAATTTCGCGTCAGACAATATACGCGATGTCAACTTTGCGGCAGATCCAAGGCCGTCTATCGCAAATTCAAAATTTGCCGGATTTGTTTTAGAACGTTGGCGAACGAAGGGAAAATACCTGGAGTCAGAAAGGCCAGTTGGTAGAGAACGCGACGTGCAGAAGCTAAACTGCAATCGTCGCGAACGGCTTACGAGAAAACGAGATACGAGATTATGACTTTAAGCGATCCCATAGCTGATATGCTGACGAGAATTCGCAACGCTGTGCGAGTGAACAAGGCACAGGTTCAAGTGAATGCTTCCAAAATCTGCGAGGGCATAGCCTCTGTCCTGCAAAAGGAAGGCTACATCGAGGGCTATGACCGAATCGACGACGGCCACCAGGGAATACTGAGGATCGCGCTGAAGTATGACCAGGACGGCCGGTCCATTATTCGCGAGATAACCAGGACGAGCAAGCCCGGCCGGCGGATTTATTCAGCCGTGGATAAGTTGCCTCGTGTTTTGGGCGGTATGGGGATTACGATTGTTTCGACGAGCAAAGGTATAATGAGCGATAGAAACTGCCGCGAAGCCAAAGTCGGCGGCGAAATATTGTGTATGGTTAGCTGATGAGTCGGATCGGAAAAAAACCTATTGAGATTCCCAAGGGTGTGAAAGTCGAGCTCCAGGGTCAGTGTGTAAACGTAAAGGGCCCGCTCGGCCAACTCCGGTTGGATTGCCACCCGCGGATAAGAGTGAGCGTGGACGAGTCCGAGGGGAAGGTAATCGTTGAAAATGAACGCCCCCAGGACCGGCAGAACAAGCAGTTGCACGGCACAATGCGTGCCCTGATCGCCAATATGGTGGCTGGCGTCAGCAAGGGCTTTGAGCGTAAACTGGAGATCTACGGAACCGGTTACAACGTCAAAGAACAAGGCGGCAAGCTGCTTCTTCAAGTCGGGTATGCCAACACGGTTGAGCGGGCCATCCCAGTGGGGGTCAAAGTCACCATCGAGGCCGCCACGACCAGGGGAAATGATGTTCCCGCGAAGTTCACGCTTTCGTCGATAGACAAGAGATTATTGGGCCAGTTTGCCGCAGAAGTGCGCAAGAGCAGGCCGCCTGAGCCTTACAAAGGAAAAGGCATTCGTTATGCCGACGAGTACGTCAGACGCAAGGTCGGCAAGGCATTTGCCTCCGGAGGGGCATAGGAAGTTTTGACG
>Ga0256868_10000639_pt1 | contig 20047 bp, 20 predicted proteins | sample RVTome_13_FD_187341 | JGI IMG/M metagenome (GOLD analysis project Ga0256868, IMG submission 187341) | Soil microbial communities from uranium-contaminated site in the Upper Colorado River Basin, Wyoming, United States - RVT92D227 HiSeq ...
CGCGCCTGCAAGCCGAGGCCCAGGCAAAGGGGAGGGAACACATTTATAGGCGCCTTGAGGAAGTGGACCCGGCTACCGCTGTTCGTCTGCATCCCCATGACACCTACCGCATCATCAGGGCCCTGGAGGTCTACGAGAGGATAGGCAGACCCATCTCGGCCCTCCGCCAGCGGCACCTCTTTCAGGAGGAGCCCTATCACACGCTGAAGATCGGTTTGAAGCTGGAGCGGGGAGGCCTCTACCAGCGAATAGATGCAAGGGTCGATGAAATGATCCGGCAGGGACTCAGGGAAGAGGTACGGCACCTGCTGGAGATGGGCTATGCCTCCCCCCTCAAGGCGATGCAATCCCTGGGCTACAAACAGATGACAGCCCATCTGGAGGGGGAGTACGATCTCGCCGAGGCCATCAGGCGTATCAAGCGGGATACCAAGAGATATGCCAAAAGGCAAATCACCTGGTTCAAGGCCGATACAAAGATCCACTGGGTGGCGTATCCCCAGGAGCGCGATGCCGTCTTCAGGATGATTGAGGGGTTCTTGCGGAATTAAGGGAGGAAGGAGCAGCGTGCGCAAAGAGGAGCTCAAAAGGGTTATCGAATCCCTCTTGTTCGTTCATGAACACCCCCTCACGGCGGATAACATCGTGAAGATCGTTGAGGACCAGGCGGGTAAAAAGGAGATCAAAGAGATCCTCAGGGAACTCCTGGCTGAATATGAGGGCATGGGAAGAAGCTTTCAACTGGTGGAGGTGGACGGGGGGTACCAGTTCCGCACCAAGGCCGCATATGCCCGCTGGATCAAAAACTTGAGGAAGGTAAAACCGGCCAGGCTCAGCCCATCCGCCCTGGAGACCCTGGCCATCGTCGTCTACCGCCAGCCGATTGTCAGGGCGGAGATCGAGCATATCAGAGGGGTGGATTCGGGATGGGTGTTGAACTCCCTGCTGGAAAAGGGACTTATCAAGATCCTGGGCCGCAAGGAGGTAGCTGGCAGGCCTCTGGTATATGGGTCGAGCAGGCGCTTTTTGGAGATCTTTGGACTGCGCGACCTGAGCGCCTTGCCCACCCTCCAGGAACTGGACGCCCTGCGAGGGCAAGAGGGGACGGAGCATCAGGAGGGGGAACTCCCGAAGGAAGAGGCATAGGGGTGGTCTTAACCAGGCTGCACAAGATCCTCGCCGACGCCGGGGTCGCCTCCCGCAGGAAAGGAGAAGAATTGATTCTGGCAGGAAGGGTCAGTGTCAACAATAAGGTTATCAGGGAGCTGGGGATCATGGCTGATCCCGCTTATGATCGGATCAGGGTAGATGGAAAGCCGCTTCCTCACCCCGCCCCCAAGGTCTATTACCTCCTCTACAAGCCTCGCGGGGTTATCACCTCCCTCCATGACCCCGAGGGGAGGACTACCATCAAGGATCTCATCCCGCGGATCAAGGTCAAGATCTTTCCCGTGGGGAGACTCGATTATGACGCCGAGGGACTTTTGTTGCTTACCAACGACGGGGAGATGGCCATGCGGCTGGCACACCCCCGCTACCGTGTCCCCCGGACATATCTGGTAAAGGTGAAAGGGGTCTTAACAGCCGATGAGATGGCGAGGATCGCGAAGGGGGTCATGCTGGACGACGGGATGAGTCCGGCGATAAAGGTCACCCCCATAAAGAGGCTGCAAAAGAACTCGGTGGTGAGGGTTACCTTACGCGAAGGCCGGAACCGCGTGATCAAGAGGACCTTTGAGGCGATTCGGCATCCCGTCTTGAGGCTCAAGCGGATCGAATTTGCCTCCCTCACCCTGGAAGGGCTGCGGCCCGGTGATTACCGCTCCCTCGCATCGGAAGAAATAGAACAATTGCGAGGTCTGCTATGATACCGTGGCTGGAGATCCGTAGAAAGATCATGCATACCTGGCCCATCATCATCCCCATTGCCTATCGCTTCGTCTCCAAGGATACGGCCTTAATGGTCATGCTCCCGATCTGCGCCTTTTATGTCTTTTGCGACATCTTCCGACACTTCCATGGGGGATTCAGGCAGCTCTTCGACCGGATCATCACCGCCCACTTCCTGCGGGAGCATGAAAAAAATGGCCTCATCGGCTCCAGCTACTTCATCTTCGGGGCGCTCTTGGCCATCATCCTCTTCCCCAAGCCGGTGACCATCGCGAGCCTCTACATCCTCGTTATCAGCGATGCCATGGCGGCCATTGTGGGGACCGGTTGGGGAAAGACCCGCATCTTTGCCAAGTCCCTGGAGGGTAGCATCGCCTTTTTCGTCAGCGGGACAATCATCGTGCTCCTTGCCATGCAAGATAAACCCCTGTGGGGTGAATCAGCAATGCAAGGCCACCTCTGGTGGGGGGTACTAGCAGTCGTGGGGGCTACGTTGGTCGAACTCTTCCCCACTGGATTGGATGACAACCTCACCGTCCCCCTGGTGGCAGGGGGGATTATGATGTTTGGGTTTTGGATTTAGTAAAAAGGATTGAAGGCGCAAAAAGAAAACAATTAAAAAGGGCGGGGGCAACCCCGCCTTTTTTTGTTTGGCTTGGTCTAGCGGTTCCCTCATCCTAGGATTATCACGGTATCTCCTATCGCCACCCTGCCGCTCTTGCCTACCTTCCCGAACCTTCCTTGACGGCTGACGATGTAGGGCTTGCCCGCATCCTTGGGCGTCTCCTTGCCGATGTGGCAGATCACGACCTCTGCCTCACCGATCTTCAAACGCCTTCCGATGGATAGCTCGTCCAGAGGAATCCCCTCCATGGTGATGTTCTCGGTATAGTCGTGGTCGGCAATGGTAGCCTTGATAGCCGGGGGTACCAGGGCCATGGCCTCCAGCGGCAGGATGCTCACCTGCCTGTCCCCTGCACCAGCATGGGCATCGCCTTCCAGCCCCCACCCCTCACGCAGGTACCCCTCTCCCACATTCTTTTTAAGAACCCCTCGTTTATCAGCCTTGTTTACGGCAATCACCCTTCCCTGCATCTGTACGTGCTTACCTCTGAAGATAGTTAACCACGGATTCTCACGGATTTACACTGAAAAAAATAAATTCTTATTTTTCCGTGATTCTCTGTCGCTTTGCGACAGAATAAGACGGATATTTGTAGTTTGCCCATTACTTATTTTCAGTGAGATTCTGTCGCTTTGCGACATCCCGTCATTCATATTTTTGTAAAAGCAGTGGGGGACGTGTCTTTCCGTGGTAAGCTATTCTTAATTCACCACGGATTTCTCACGGACTTACACGGAAAAATTAGAATATCCTTCTGATCATCTCAAACGATTCATAGTAGATTCACCACGGAGTTTCACGGAATATACCAACGATCAAAAGATTCTTCTTATCATTTCGAATTTGTCCGTTCCGAAATTAAACGATAGACCAACCCTTAAACGGGTTGTCTTAAGATCTAGTTTAGATCCTCATAGACCAATTTTTTCACTGTCTCAATTTCTGTGCAATTCCGTGCCCTTCCGTGGTAAGCTTCTATTTCCTCTACTTTTTTTTATAATCCGCGTCTTTCCGTAGTTAACTCTTAATTCGTTTAGTTTCCAGTGATACTCCGTGTCCTTCCGTGGTGAATTATTATTTTCCCGTGATTCTCTGTCGCTTTGCGACATCCCCTCATTCATATTTTTGTAAAAAAAGTGGGGGACGTGTCTTTCCGTGGTAAACTCTTACTCCGTTTACTTTCTAGTGAAAATCCGTGTCCTTCCGTGGTAGACCCTTATTTCTTTTATTTTCCCGTGTCATCCTGTGGTGAATTTTTCCCCCGCACAAAGTCTCCGCTCTTTCCCCCCCGCTTCTCCACCAGATGGATGTCGGAGATCACCATCTCCCGATCCACCGCCTTGCACATGTCGTAGATGGTCAGGGCGGCAATGGCCACCGCTGTCAGGACCTCCATCTCGGCACCTGTTTTGCCCTGCAGCTTAACCTGCGCCTCGATCTCTATGCGGTGCTCTGCCTCAATCGGCTTGAAAGCAATCTCCACATGCGTAATATTTAACGGATGGCACAGGGGTATGAGCCCTGCCGTCCGCTTCGCCCCCATGATCCCCGCTAGCCTGGCTACGCCCAGGACATCACCCTTCTCGATCCCCCCTGCAATGATCCGCTGAAAGGCCACTGGGCTCATGCGAACGCTCCCGCGGGCCGTGGCCTGTCTCAGCGTTATGTCTTTTTCCGTGACATCAACCATCCGTGCCCTGCCCTTCTCATCCAGGTGGGTAAATTCCTTCATCTCCTATCCTCCTATGGCGTGCATCCCCCGCTGACACTTCTTAAAGCGCATATCGCCGATCCTATGCCCCTCTGGCTTGGCCTGCAATGCGTGATAAAGGATCTTCTCTAGCATCACCTCTCCGCCCGACCTTCTCAAGGCCGCCTTCAAGTCGATCTCCTCGTCCGAGAAAAGGCAGGTCCTGATCTTGCCATCAGGGGTGAGACGGAGGCGGTTGCACTGCGCACAAAAGTGGCTGCTGATGGGCGAGATAAACCCGATTTCCCCTTTTCCTCCCTCTATATAATACCTCTCGGCCGGCCCGCCGTTCTCGTAAGGGCCCAGGGGTACAAGCTCCCCTATCCCCCTGATCTCCTCCATGATCTGAGACGATGGAATCGCCTCTTCCCGATTCCAATCGTTTTCTTCTCCGACAGGCATAAACTCGATAAAGCGGATGTGCAGGGGATAGGTGAGGCTCAAGCGGGCGAAGTCTTTGATCTCGTCGTCGTTAAGGCCTTTGATGACCACGACGTTTACCTTGATTGGCGAGAGGCGCTGCCGCAGGGCCTCTTCGATCCCCTCCCATACCTCCTTGAAACCATCCCTCCTCGTGATGTAGGCGAACCGATCGGATTTGAGGGTGTCGAGGCTGATATTGATGCGGCGAAGACCCGCCTCAACCAAAGCGCCGGCGTATTCCTTTAAAAGAACGCCGTTGGTGGTCAGGCTCAGGTCTTTGATCCCCTTGATCCGCGCAATCGCCTTGACGAGGTCAACGGCACCCCTGCGCACGAGGGGCTCCCCGCCGGTGATGCGGACCTTGGAGATGCCGTTGCGGGCAAAGACCTCGATCGTCCTCACGATCTCCTCATAGGTGAGGAGGTCTCCGTGCCCGACCATCTCTACCCCCTCCTCGGGCATACAGTAACGGCAGCGCAGGTTGCACCGGTCGGTGATAGATAACCGGAGGTAATTGATTGTTCGATCGTATCTGTCGAAGAGCTGCTTCATGGTTCTTACAATAATAATAAGGGCCAATGACCCCGTGCCGGCCATCGGCCCTCTATGCCTCCTGGCGGATCTCCTTTCCAAGCACGGGGGGCGTAGCCGTTTCCAGCCGCACCCTATCGGCCACCCTCCGTATCCTCATGGGACGTAGGAGGAAGGCTCGGATGATCCATCATATATTCACTTGGTGCCGGAGGCGGGAGTCGAACCCGCACAGGCGCAAGGCCCGGGGGATTTTGAGTCCGAAACCTCCGATCCTTCTTTTTTCAAGGATAACAATAAGTAACGAGTTTTGCAAGGCTTTTCTGGAATTTGAGAAGTTGGGAAATGGGAAGTTAGGTTAGGTTTTTTACGGTATGGCGGGCACAATTTTGGGCACAGTTTTAGGGAGATAAGTTTGGGGGAGTGTCGACCGAGAACCATCACAGCGAAAAAGAATGGTTCGAAAACTTCATTTAATTCTAAATTTGTATCAATCCCTTTTGAAAAAGATAGTAACCATTACCGGTTGTCGAATAATACAAGATAACATATTTTTTTAATGTATCGTCAATATTCTCGTTTCTTTCAATTTTACTCAATAGCTCTCTTGTAAGATCTGAAAGCCTAGAAAGGTGTTCCTCTGTTAGAAGAACTGACGTTTCGCCCTGTTTTCTGCTCTGTAACCTTTGCAAGAAGTGAGTGTGCGTATCACGCAAAATAATGAAAGCAAATACTAGAGTTGGGTCATACTCTATATTAAAAATTCTTTGGAACACTGCATTAATGGCACTGAAATAATAAATTTTATCTTCCGCCGTTTTACTTCCATCCATCTTGTTAATTACAAAATTGATCTCATTTACAATAAAAGCTTTATAATTTTCACTTATATTCATGATCTTCCTCCTATATATCTTTAGACAGCTTGTGCACCATAGACTTCTTCTTTAGATTCGGAAGGATAAATTGGAATAATAGAAGTATTAGCGGTTAGCCTGTCGTAATTTTCTTCACCAATTACAGCTACTCCAGTCAGAAAAGCAGGAGTAGGTAAAACTCTACCAATTAACCCCATTTCTTTTCCGGGGAAACTCTGCCAATCATAAATTGGTAGTCTGCCCGCGCTAATAATGTCTGCCACAGATTCTGCTTCTCCTACAAGTTGTCGAAGAGGGAAACGGCCATCACCCGTCTTTTTAAATTGTAAAACAGAATTCTTTAAATATAAACGGACTTTTTTTTCACCAAAAGTTGTGCAGTATATAAAACCTCTACGAATACGCTTATGCTTGTGCAAAGCCTGACGAGAGATTCCTAAAATAGATGCTGTCTCAGTAGCAGAAATGAACGCATTAAGGGGTTGTGATTGGAGCCATTGTTTCAATATTTCATATCTACGTTCTTCGATTCGTTTCGCAGTTTTCAAGGGAAGGAGTCTGTTGCCACATTCGTTACATTGGTAGTAATCTACTGCTTCAACAATATAGCGACCAACGTATTTATCATCTACTTCATATTGGCCGTGTACCTTTGTATATTCGCCATTGCATTCAGAACACTTCATTTTTTTTATCCTCCTTAAAACTGCCGATGACAAGATGGTCATCGTCTATATGGAAATGAGTGTAGACGTTTTCACCTTTTAGCCCCTTTGCTCTATAGTAATCAACGTGGATACGAGTAGAAGCATTAGTTCTCAATGGTTCAGTCTTGTAATAGTGTCTTCGTCGCAATTTTTTTAGCGCATCAAGTATTTTTTCTGTTCCCCAGCCAAAATCGCGGTAGGCGGTATGTAAGACTTTCGGCTCAAGACGGACTCTGCCATCTTTAATACATTTGAAGATTGTCTTCAGCGAGTAATAGGGTTGAGAACGTCCTCCGCTAGCGGCTCGCTTTCTTTTTTTCTTTTTATTCATTATGCTATTATGGTTGACTTTTGTCAACCCTTTTTAGCTACTTTCCCCACTCAAAAAAATCTCAATTTCGTCCATATTTGAGATAGCTAGTTCTTCAATGATTACACCTTCTTTGGGATCAAGGGGTTGGGCCATTAGCTTAACGGCTTGCCGTTAGACAGCTCCTTCAGACAATCGTCGCACCAAGGCGAATGAGGTCATTTTGAATAGCGGCAAGCTCGCAGCCTCGATGAGGCCCAGCCATAATGCCGTGTGGCGCCTTGATACTTCGATACGACTGCATTACGGTGAACGCTGCTACAGGATCATCGAGCTGCACCACTGGGCCCCCGCTCTCGCCATGATGCCACCCTACGTTAAACTCGTACATCCTAAGAGGGCCGAGCAAATACTGAGCAGACAGAATGCCCTCATTCGCGTGGCTTTTCAGGAAAAGTTTCCCCCCCCGAAAGTTTCCTTGGGCATCGATCTCGAGGCTGCCTACCTCAGGTGATGGGAACCCGATTGTAAGAACACGCGCTCCATCAGGCTTGGTTGCGAAGGTAACAGGAAGGGCTGGAAGTTGCACACCTTGAGTAGAGCATGGGCCGATTTCGAGGATGGCCAAATCAAAATCGGCGCGTTCCGCAGGAAATCCGATAACTGGAAAGTGGAAGGCTGCTTTATCATTTCCGGGAACAACAAACACCAAGAACTTGTCCCGAGGGTTCCTCGGCTGACCGCCGTTCATAACATGAAAGGCCGTTACCACATATCTATCAGCCACAACGCAGAAGCCGCTGCCCCATCGCACGCTGAACTCAGCTGGCCGAACTTTCCCCTTCTTGGTAGTCTGAGGCCGCACCTCGTGATACTGCATGATAGCGACCACAGACTCCCTCAACATCGCTATAGCACTAATTAAGCTCATGAGATCCTTCTAATATGAGTTGTCTAACAATGAGTAGACTGACCACTATAAGACGCCCTGTAACATAGAGTCGGGCCATCAGGGGATACCCTCTTCTGCGTCTCTGGCCCTCTGCGCGGCCTCTCTTGCCCTGCTTTCAGCATCCCTTGCCCTATCTTCAGCCGCACGCTTTTCCGCTTCTGCCTGTTCAATCTCTCTTTGGGGTCTCTGTTTTTCACGTAGATACTTGTTATAGAAATAGGTTCCGGGCGATGACGCTAGGCTTTTTAAATCACGCTTGACACTTTCAGCACCGCTATCGCACCATCGCCTGTGCGCATCTTTTGCGCGCAGATCATTCGTCCCCTTATAATTATCAATGCAGTCATGTTCGTAGTAGCGGAGCTTTTCTTGCAACCGCGCCGTTTCCTGGGCAATAAGTTCCGGGGTAATGGGGTGCCTGTTGCCGTACTCGTCTACCCATGCATCGACTTGCGCGGGCTGTTGCGTTAGGGCTTGGCCAGTAGCATTAGATTGGGTCTCGGCTGATGGAATTGTGGGGGCTCCCATAGAACTGACCCCCTTATCCCCTTTGACGGTATCAATATCTTTGCTCTGCTTATCGGGTGGTGCTACATCGGAATAGTGAGTTACCCCCTTCTCGTCCACCCACTTATAGATCTCCTGGGCCTCCGCGGTCGAGATTATCAAACATGCCATAATAGCTATGGCTATGATCCCCTTGGTGGGGCCAGGTATCCCACGCGCCCCCCTGGACGCACCCCTCCTCATCTTTGCTTTTTTGGTCATTTTCTCCCTTTTCATCCCTACCCCCATAAGGCCTAAGGGTTCTATGTTGTTGGTTTGTTTAAGACCTTGAGAAATATACGGAAAACTTAGGCCAAAAGCTAGGAGTTGTCAACAAAAAAGGCTTTGTCGAGGAGTTTAAAGGACAGTCTATCAGCGGCAACGAACGGAAACAGTTACGGGCACAGTCCACGATTTCCAAAGAAAAAAGGCCAGCCAGATTTCGGCTAACCCTTTGAGATCATTGGTGCCGGAGGCGGGAGTCGAACCCGCACAGGCGCAAGGCCCGGGGGATTTTGAGTCCCCTGCGTCTCCCAGTTCCACCACTCCGGCGGTATATCAAATAAATATAGGGGTTCCCTTATGGTGTGTCAACGAAAAAGTATTTTCCTTTCGGATCTCAACTCCCAATTTCACAGTGTTGACACTGGAGGACGAGATCACTATAATGTCGTTTTAAACAAGGGGGCTGTAGCTCAGCTGGGAGAGCGCTTGAATGGCATTCAAGAGGTCAGGGGTTCGATCCCCCTCAGCTCCACCAAAGGAAATCAATATGTCCGCCAATCGCGGCGGGCATATTTTTGTTTGCTGGAGTATCCCCTGGTGCGTGTCGCAAGGTTTTCTCCGTCAAGATTCGGTCTTTTTAACGTGATTCATGTCTCTTGATCTTCCGTGCCCGATACTCGTCATAATCAGGCACCTGACGATCATACGCTCCTTCCATCAAGGGAGAGGAGATCATAAAATCGGCCGATGTCCGGTTACAGGCAAGGGGGATGTTCCACACCACCGCCATACGCAGGAGGGCCTTGACATCAGGATCATGGGGCATGGACTCGAGCGGGTCCCAGAAAAAAATGAGAAAATCAATCTCCCCGTCGGCAATCTTGGCGCCGATTTGCAAATCACCGCCCAATGGTCCGCTTTGCAGCGTGGTAATCTCAAAGCCAAGCTCCTGCTCCAAGATCTTGCCGGTTGTGCCGGTGGCATACACCTTATGGCGGGCCAAGAGGTCTCTGTTATATTTGGCCCATTCAGTGAGATCGCGCTTCTTATTGTCATGCGCCACCAGAGCAATCTTTTTTTTATGTTTCATGGCTAGCTTTATAGCTGTCATACAACCTTTTCTCCTTCCAAAGATAAAAAAAGACGGGCACGCGGCCCGTCTTTATGGCGTACAATGCCGCTGTTGATTATCTCCTTCTCTTTTTCTGCGGCTGCTTCGCTCCTGCCTTCTGAGCAAGGCTGCTGGCGATGACAAACAAGAAGCAGACCCCGGCGAATCGCAGATAGCTCAAGGGAAAGATGCCGAAGTAGGCAAACTGCTCGAAGAGCTTCACGACGACGGCGAGGACCAGGCTGAGCAACCCGACCAACAATAACACCTTGCTGACATACGCATAGAACTTATCCATGGTATCTCCTCCTTATGTTAGGTTATCATTATACAAAATCCTACCACAATTGAAACAGAATATATCAGGCGAGGCGGCTAAGTCAAGTATAAGGTTTCCCCCTCACCTGTGTCGCATGGCGACACAGAGCGGGAGTAGCCCCTCCTCTCGGAGAGAGGAAGGATTTATTTGCTACGTAATGTAAAAAATCTTGGTATTGACCTCTTTTTTTAAATAAGATAGCCTCAAGTTCTTAACATTTTATGGTCTTTGGGAGCGGAGATGGAGGAGAGTGAAGTCCTGAGGCAGTGGAAGGAACGGGTCAAGACCCTACGGGGTATGGGAATTGAGCTCTTCCCCAACGACTTCAGGGCAGAATATACCTCTGAGGATATTAGCGCGCGGTACGGTGACCGATCCGCGGAGGCCCTGGCGGGACTCGAGGAGACCGTGAGCAGTGCGGGCCGCATCATGGCCATCAGGCACTTCGGCCGCGCGGCCTTTGTCCTCCTGCAAGACCGTAAAGGGCGCATACAGGTATATCTGCGCCAAGACATACTCGGCAATCAACTCTTCGATTTGTTCAAGCGTCTCGACGCCGGCGACTTTGTGGGGGTGCGCGGCAGGCTCTTCCGGACCAAGACCGGGGAGTTGACTATCGAGGCCTCCTTCATCCAGTTGCTGGCCAAGGCCTTTCGCCCCTTGCCGGAAAAATGGCATGGCCTGACCGATGTGGAGGCGCGGTACCGGCAACGCTATCTGGACTTGATTGTGAATCCTCAGGTCAAAGAGACCTTTTATAAGAGGAACGAGATCATCCAGGGGATAAAAGGGTTCCTCCTCCAGCGGGACTTTTTGGAGGTGGAGACCCCAATGATGCAGCCCATCCCGGGCGGGGCAACTGCGCGCCCCTTCAAGACCCATCACAACACCCTGGATATGGACCTCTATCTGCGCATTGCGCCGGAGCTCTACCTCAAACGACTGGTGATCGGCGGGATGGAGCGGGTCTTCGAATTAAATAGAAACTTTCGCAACGAAGGGGTCTCCACCCAGCACAACCCCGAGTTCACTATGCTGGAGTTCTATCAGGCATATAGCACCTACGAGGACCTTATGGCCTTGATCGAGGAGATGATCGGCGAGGTCGCCCGCACGGTCTCAGAATCACATAAGATCACCTATCAAGGGGTTGCCCTGGATCTGACACCTCCCTGGCCCCGTCTCACCCTCAAACAGGCCCTGAAGCAGTATGGCAAGGTCGATGAAAAGGTCCTCTCTGATACGAATGCTGCTTCTGGCCTGGCACAGGGATTAGGCTTGGAGATGATAAAGGACGAGGGCCATGCAGAGCTCTTGGTGAGGATCTTTGAAGAGATGGTAGAACCCAAGCTCATCCAGCCTACCTTTATCACCGAATATCCAGTAGAGGTCTCACCGCTCGCCCGGAGGAAGGCAAACGACCCCACGGTTACGGAGCGGTTTGAGCTCTTCATCAAGGGCAGGGAGATTGCCAACGGCTTTTCCGAGCTCAACGACCCGGAGGATCAGCGGGAGAGGTTTCGGAAACAGGCAGCTCAGAAGGGAGCTGCCGAGGACGATCTCTCCGTTATTGACGAGGCATTCCTGACCGCCCTGGAGTATGGCATGCCCCCCGCAGCAGGAGCCGGCATCGGCATCGACAGGCTGGTGATGATCCTGACGGACTCCCCCTCCATCAGGGATGTCATCTTTTTCCCCCAGATGAGGGAGAAGGCCTGATGATCCCTTACGAGCTCTTCATCGGCCTGCGTTATCTCAAGGCCAAGAGGAAGCAGACCTTTATCTCCATCATCACCTTTTTTTCCATCATCGGCATCATGTTGGGGGTGATGGCCCTCATCGTGGTCCTGGCCGTGATGGACGGCTTTGGGCATGAGATCAGGGAGAAGATACTGGGGGCCAATGCCCACATTGTCCTGAGTAAATATGCGAGCGGTATCAAGGATTATCGCGAGGTCATCAAGCAGGTCGAAGAGGTGCCGGGGGTCATTGCCGCCGCCCCCTTTGCCTCTGCCCAGGTCATGTTGTCCGGCGCCGGCGGGGTAGCTGGCGCCTTTGTGCGGGGCATCGATCCCCCGTTGGAACGCAAGGTATCCAACCTGCAAAAGAGCATCAGAGAGGGTGCGATCGACAGCCTCAACCGGGATGCAGGCGGCAGGCCTCCCGGCATCATCATAGGAAAAGAGCTCGCCAAGACCTTGGGGGCCTTCCTCGGCGATACCATAACCGTTATCTCCCCGCTCGGGGATATAACGCCGGTGGGGATGACGCCGCGGGTGAAGCGGTTTAAGGTGACGGGAATCTTCGAGTACGGGATGTTCGATTACGATTCGACCATCGCCTATATCTCCCTTCCCAGCGCACAGGAGTTCCTGAGGATAGGGGACGCAGCTACGAGCATCGAGATCACGGTGAAGGACATCTACCAGGCAGGCGTCATCGCGGAGCGGATCGAGGGGAAAGTGGGGCCCGGCTACTACGCCAAGGATTGGATGACGATGTTTAAGAAACTCTTCTCGGCCCTCAAGTTGGAAAAATTGATGATGTTCATCCTCCTGTCCCTGATCGTCGGCGTGGCAGCCTTCAATATTATCACCACCCTGATCATGGTGGTGATGGAGAAGCATCACGATATCGCCATCCTCAAGTCCATGGGGGCACGGCGTGGCAGCATCATGAAGGTCTTTGTCTTCGAGGGCATCATCGTCGGTCTGGTGGGGACCTTTTTGGGCGCCCTCTTCGGGCTCCTCATCGCCCACAACCTCGGGGCGATCACGGGCGTGCTGGAGCGGCTGCTTGGCTTTAAGGCAATGCCGGGAGATGTCTATTGGATAAATCAGCTCCCCTCCAGGGTAGACCCCCTCGATGTCGTCATTGTGGTCGGTGTCGCCATGGGCATCAGCCTGCTGGCAACCCTCTATCCGGCATGGAAGGCAGCAAGCCTTGACCCGACGGAGGCCTTGCGTTACGAGTGACCATGAGTGAAAAAAAAGATGAAGAGAAGGCCCTGAGGGAGAGGGGCCAGCGTTACATTAATACGGGAGAACTTGCCAAGGCCCTGGAAGAGTTCAAGCGGTTGGCAGAGGTCAATCCTGGGGACCTCCAGGTTCAGGTCCAGATAGGGGATTTGCTGCGCAAGGTGGGGAGAGAAACCGAGTCCCTCATCAGGTATAAATATGTCCTGGCAGAATACATTAAAAAGGGGTTCTTTCTCCAGGCCATCGCCCTCGGCAAGCTCATCCTCAAGATCGACCCGGAGGATGAGGAAGCGCTCCGCGTCTTAAAGGACCTCTCATCCAGGAAGGCGGACCTGCTCTCCCAGAAGGAGATGAAAGGGACGAGTGTCCCCCTCCTCTTTGCCGATCTTTCCGAAGAGGAGTTCCAGCAAGTCCTGGCGCGGATCAAATCGTATCAGGTCGACAAGGAAGGCCTGATATGCAAGGAGGGAGAGAAGGGGGATTCCATCTATGTCGTCACCCAAGGGAAGGTAGGGATATATAAATACACTATAAAAGAGAAGAAGGAGGTCCTCCTCAACATCCTCGAAGCCGGGGATTTCTTCGGAGAGTTCAGTTTCTTCTCCCACCAGCGACGCAGCGCCTCGGCCAGGGCGCTGACCGATGTCAGCCTCCTCGAGATGACGCGGGAGGATTTTGACGAGATCAAGCGGGTCTATCCCAATATCGCTGAAGTCCTCATGACCCTCTATAAAAAGAGGGTGGTGGATACCATCCTGGCCCTTTCCCCTCCCTTTAACGCCCTGATGCCACAGGATAGACAGCGTCTCGTGGCGAGATTCGCACATCGGGTGTTGGATGCGGACAGCACGGTGATCCAAGAAGGCACCCTGCCCACCTTCCTCTACCTCATCAAGTCCGGCAGGGCGGAGGTCTTCATTGAGAAAAGCGGAAAGGAAGTCATTGTCGGGCACCTTGCCGCGGGTGATATCTTCGGAGAGATATCGCTTCTCCTGGGCAGAAACCACACCGCTTCCGTGAGAACGGTGACCCGCACCGAGCTCCTGATGGCCTCGAAGTACGACGTTGAAGAAATACTGGGGGTCTATCCTCAGATTCGGGAGACCCTGAAACAATATAGTCGAGAGCGGCTGGAAGAAGTAAGAGATAAAACCCTGATCTCGCAGGATGTGGGGAAGAAATGGGTCTAAGACAGCGCAAGCAGACCCCCTTAATTCAGGTGCGGGGGCTCCAGAAGGTATTTAAAAAGGGCAAGACAAAGATTCACGCCCTCAAGGGGATCGACCTTATTATCAAGGCGGGGGAACGGGTGGCGATTGCCGGGGTCTCGGGGGCGGGAAAGACGACGCTGCTGCACATCCTGGGTACGCTGGACAGGCCGACCCAAGGAGAGGTCCTCTACCAGGGGGTGGATATCTTCTCCCGTCCGGAAAGAACCTTGGCCGAATTGCGGAACCGAGATATAGGCTTCGTCTTCCAATTCTATAACCTCCTGCCCGAATTCAATGCCCTGGAGAATACCATGATGCCTGCCTTGATACAGGGGATGGGCAAAAAGGAGGCCCAAGACCAGGCAGAGGAAATCTTAACAGAGGTAGGGCTCAAGGACCGCCTGCGGCATAAACCAGGCGAACTCTCCGGCGGCGAGCAGCAGCGGGTTGCCGTTGCCAGGGCCTTAGTCTTACGCCCTGCCCTCCTGCTCGCCGATGAGCCGACCGGGAACCTGGACAGCAAAACCGGGGAGCGTATCATCCGACTTATCTTCTCGCTTAACCGGACAAAGGGGGTTACCCTCATCGTCGTCACGCACAATGAAGCCTTGGCGCAACGCTTTCCGCGAAAGATCTTCCTGGCGGATGGGAAAATGGTCTGAAAATATAGTTTACAAAGAGTTGAATATCTGTTATGAAGAGGTGCTTTTTGACCCGAAAGGGGTGTGTTCCCATGAGCTGGATGAAAGCGCTAGGCTATATGTTACTTCTTCTCCTCGTAACCTCCGTTGTCCCGGCTGTTGCCCAGCAGGGGGTGATCAAGGAGATCGTCTTTTTCGGGAATGAGCGGGTAGATAAAAGGATAATCTTGAAAGAAATAAAAAGCAAAGTCGGCGAGCCCTTTTCCCCAGAGAGGGTACGTGAGGATATCAAGGCTATCTACCGCCTGGGGTACTTCCGTGACGTACAGGTCGATGTAGCCGAAACCAAAGGTGAGATCATCCTTACCTTTGCCGTAATCGAGAAGTCCTATGTGGCGAATATCGTCATCTCCGGCAATAACAAGCTGAGCGTGGAAGATATCGAGGGGGTCATCGAGGTCAAGCGGGATGCGGTTCTGGATACAGGCAAGGTGCGTTCCAGCGTCACCGAGATCAAAAAGCTCTATACCTCCAAGCGGTACTTCGGCAGCGAGGTGGAGTATCGGGTCGAGCTTGAGCAAGGGAATAAGGCAGTGGTCTACTTTGATATCGTCGAAGGGGTAAAGGGCTACCTCACCAAGATAGCCTTTGTCGGGAATAAGGTCTTTGGGTCGAGAAGGCTCAGAGGCGTTATGAAGACCAAGAAGAAAGGCTGGTTCTGGTGGGTCACCGGCGCCGGCAAGATGGAGACGGACATCTTAGAGCTGGATGTCAATCGTATCAGAAGCCTCTATCTCGATCAGGGCTACGTGACGATGAAGGTAAGCGAACCGGAGATCACCCTCAGTAAAAACAAAAAATCGATCCAGATCACCATCAGGATCGAAGAAGGGGAGCAATATAAGCTGGGGAGCCTGGACATCACCGGGGACATCCTCACCACCAAAGAGGAACTTTTAAAGGGGTTCAATAGTCGCGTGAACAAGGTCTATCGCTCCTCGCTAGTACAGAAAGACCTCCTCTGGCTGACCGACCAATATACCGACAAGGGATACGCCTATGCAGACGTGGCACCCCTGACCATGCTCGATAACGAGAAGAAGCTTGTGCACCTGACCTTCAAGATCGACAAGGGCGTAGAGGTCTTTATCAACCGCATAGCGATGGAAGGGAATACCAAGACCAGGGACAAGGTGATCAGGCGTGAGCTGAAGATAGCCGAAGGCGACCTCTACAGCTCGAGCCGGCTGCGCAAGAGCCGCGAGCGGGTCATGCGCACGGGATATTTTAAGGATGTGGAGTTTAACCCTAGCCCCACCGAAAAAAAGGATCTCATCGACCTCGATATCAGGGTCGAGGAGCAGCAGATGGGGAGGTTGGCGTTCGGCGCCGGGTACAGCAATGCCCATGGGGTGCTAGGGAGTGTGGCCCTTTCCCATGGCAATCTCTTTGGCCGCGGATACAAGGCCAGCATGAAGGTAGAGATTGGCGGGGATGTGCGGAATTTCTACCTCAGTTTCACCGATCCGCGCTTTCTCGATACCCCGCTATCCGTCGGCTTGGTCGGCTATAGCGAGACTGATAATTATGACAGCTACTCTGTCGACGTGGCAGGAGGCGGCATCACCTTAGGCAGGGAGATCACGGAAAATATCTATGCCACCCTTGGTTATCGGTTCGAGCGGGTGAGGATATTCGATGTCTATTCAACTTCCGGGACTCCTGTTGCCGATGATCCGACAACCCCGTTGGTGGACGAATCTCTTAATGCAATACCGCCACAAGGATATCAAGAGGGCGACTACATTTACGACGAGTGGAAGCGCGGGGTAAGCACCACCGGCAAGGTCATGCTCACCTTTACGAGAAACACCCTCAATGACCCCTACTTCCCCACCAAGGGGTCGGAGATATGGCTCACCGGTGCCGTTTCCGGCCTGGGAGGGAACAACTTCTTCTATTCTCTCAGCGGCGGCGCCAGTTGGTTCCACCCCATTGTCGGCGATTTGGTCTTAAACCTCCGGGCAACCGCCGGGTTCATTAGGCCATATTCGGGCAGAGATGTCCCCGTCAATGAGAGATTCTATGTCGGAGGTATCAAGACCATGAGGGGGTTCGAGTATGGGTTTGCCGGCCCCGTGGAGAAAAGTGACGTGCGTTACTGGGACCATGATGGTGATGGAACGACGGCAGAGAAGGCTTATAGTAGTGTTGGGGGCGACCCCCTAGGTGCCCTGAATATGGTGGTCTTCAACACAGAATTGCTCTACCCCCTGAGCAAGGCCCTGGGATTGCGGGTAGCGGTATTCTACGACATCGGCAAGGGCTGGGGTGGCGGGGATAACAGTTTTGATAATAGCTTCACCCCCCTGCGGCAGGCAGTCGGGGCCGGTATCCGCTGGTATTCCCCCTTTGGCCCCATCCGCGTCGATTGGGGGTACAACCTCAGCCCCAGATCTGGCCGTGGAGAGAAAACGAACGTGTGGGACTTTTCCATGGGGACGTTGTTTTAATATCACAGAAGGAGAAAGGAGTTAGTCAATGAAGAAGGTAGTTGCAAGTCTTGTCTTTGTAGGTCTGCTCATGGCCTCACCCCTTGCCTATGCGCAAGCAACCAAGATCGGCACGTTCGACGTAGGCCGAGTCTTCACTGAGTCCAAGCGATGGGCAAAGGAGAGAGAGGCCTTTGCGAAAAGGGGCAAAGCGCTGCAAGAGGCCTTTGAAAAGAAGGCAGCGGAGTTAAAGGCCTTAAAAGAGTCGTTGGAAAAGAAGGCCGGCATGCTCAGCGAGCAGGCCAGGAAGGAAAAGGAGCGGGAGTACCAGCAGAAGGCGCGGGAGCTGGATCGGTTGGGTCAGGATTCCGATACCGAGCTCAAGCAGATGGATAAGGAAATCGCCACCAGGTTCAACAAGAGCCTCATGATAATAATCAAGAAGTTAGGCCAGGAGGAGAAATATACCTTGATCTTGGAAGCAAGCATAATTCCCTATGCCGCCAAGGAGATCGATATTACCGACCAGGTGCTCAAGACCTTTGATGCCTCCAGGGAGTAATGCCCGTGAAACGGAGCCTCGAAAGCCTGGCCCGCGAGGTCGGGGGCAAGGTGAAAGGGGATGGCTCGGTAGTAATATCGGGGCTCGCCGGGATAGAGGGGGCGCAGAAAGGTGATATCACCTTTGCCGGCAATAAGCGGCTCTTCCCCCTGCTCAAGGAGACAACGGCCTCTGCCGCAATCGTCCCGCAGGAGATAGCGGATGTTTCTCTACCCCTGCTTATCGTAAAAAACCCCCTCTTGGCCGCGGCCAAGATCCTCGCCCTGTTCACCCGGAGACCATACGTCGCGGGAGGGGTCTCGGAAATGGCCTGGGTGAGCCCCTCGGCCAAGGTGAGCAAGGATGCAACAGTACACCCCTTTGCCACGATCGGGGATGAGGCTGAGATCGGCCCTCGGGCCACCATCCATCCCTTAGTATCCATCGGCCCTCGGGCCGTCATCGGTGAAGACTGCGTTATCTATCCCAACGTGACCATCTACCCCGGTTGCGTCCTGGGAAAGCGCGTCATCGTCCATGCGGGCACGGTCATCGGTGCCGACGGCTTTGGGTTTGTTAAGGATGGGGAGGCACAGGTGAAGATCCCGCAAGTAGGGATCGTGGAGATCGAAGATGACGTCGAAATCGGTGCCAACTGTTGCATCGATCGGGCCACCTTTGGCAAGACCCTGATCAAGAAGGGGGTGAAGTTTGATAACCTCGTGCAAGTCGGCCATAATGTGCAGATAGGGGAGCACAGCATCATCGTTGCCCAGGTGGGAATCTCAGGGAGCACGAAGCTCGGGAAAAACGTCATCCTGGCTGGACAGGTCGGGGTGGTGGACCACGTTGAGATAGGGGACAACGTAATGGTTGGCGCCCAGTCTGGCGTCTACACGGACGTGGCCCCCAATCAGGTCGTGGTGGGTAGCCCCCCCTTGCCTCATCGGCAGTATCTGAGGGTAGTTGCAGTCTGGACCAGGCTTCCGGAGCTGAAGAAAGAGTTGGACCTGTTGCGCAAGCGGCTAGAGGCGCTCGAGAAAAAAACAAAGGCAGAGAAAGAATAGAACAATAAGGAGAAATGTGATGATCGATGTACAGGGAATCATGGATGTCTTGCCCCATCGATATCCCTTTTTGTTTGTCGACCGCATCATAGAGCTGGAAGAGGGCAAGCGGATAGTAGGGATAAAAAACGTTACGGTCAACGAACCCTTTTTCCAAGGGCACTTCCCCGGCGAGCCGGTGATGCCCGGCGTCCTCATCATAGAGGCCATGGGGCAGACCGCAGGCGTGTTGGCTTTTCGGGCCATGGGGAAGGAGGCGGAGGGCAAGGGCGTCTACCTCATGTCCATGAACCGCATAAAGTTCAGGCGGCCGGTTGTCCCCGGTGATCAGCTTCGGCTGGAGGTCGATGTGCTGAAACACCGAGGCATGATCTGGGCCTTTCAGTGTAAGGCCTTTGTAGGCGATCAGCCGGCTGCGGAAGCGGAAATTCTGGCCACCATCATGGATAAGGAGGTTGGCACGAGATGATACACGAGACGGCGATCGTACACCCGACGGCTGAGGTGGCCGATGGCGTGGAGATAGGACCATATTCCATCATAGGAGAAAAGGTAAAGATCGGAAAAGGTACCAGGATCGGGGCCCTTTGCGTCATCGATAAGTGGACGGTGATAGGCCAGGGATGTCAGATCTTTCAGCACGCCTCATTAGGGGCCCCTCCCCAGCACCTGCGATATAAAGGCGAGGAGACCTCGGTCATCATTGGGGATAACAATATCATTAGGGAGTTTGTGACCATACACCGCGGCACCCCTTTCGGTAATGTGAAGACCGTCATCGGCGATGAAAACTTCCTCATGGCCTATGCCCATGTCGCCCATGATTGTACCTTGGGGAATCGCATCATCA
>Ga0256868_10000640_pt1 | contig 20030 bp, 19 predicted proteins | sample RVTome_13_FD_187341 | JGI IMG/M metagenome (GOLD analysis project Ga0256868, IMG submission 187341) | Soil microbial communities from uranium-contaminated site in the Upper Colorado River Basin, Wyoming, United States - RVT92D227 HiSeq ...
GCATAAAATAACTTTCTGTTTCAGCGCCTCATCCATGATTGTTGTGTCAGACTCGTTTATAAAACTGTAAACCTGTTCGTTCGGAATAAAAATAATCACATAGTCAACCGTATTCTCTGAAGGATTTATATAATCACGGGTTGTTACCTGTTTAATCATCACTTTGGTGTTCTTTAAAAGTTCCTCTTTATATCGCTTTTTATCATGCTCTGATTCGGCATTGAGATAGTGGATATAATTATCAATCGGAAATTTTACGTCCATATTGACCTTTAATTTATTCGGCAGGAAAAATGTGTAATCAGGCCTGCCTGCTGAAGTATCCAGGGTCTTCTGTTTCATGTAATTTATGCCCTCTACCATTCCCACAAGCCGGATGACATCCTCCGCCATCCGCTCACCCCATTCACCCCTTTTTTTGGAGCTCGCAAGGGCATGCCCAAGACGTTCAGTCGTATCTTTCAATTTAGAGGTGACTTCTTCGTGTGTTTTAATGAGAGTGGAAACCTGAGTAAACTTTTCACCGCTTATCTTTCCGACTTCTTCAATCCTTCTCTGAACCTCGGATAAGGTCTTCCCTATTGCCTCGATATTCTGGTCTATAAGCTCTTTTTTGCTCTCAAGTTCTTTTGTCCCCTCAGCGGTCTTGGATTCTAATGCTTTCTCAGCAAGTTTTAGGAATTCTTCGGAATTCCTAGAGAGTGCATCCAAAGAAAGGGCTTTAAATGTTTCACCGAGTTTGCTCTCCATTTCTTTAAACCGTTCTATTTCTTCCTGCAGATGTTTCTGGGATTCTTCAAATTTCGCCTTCAGTTCCCTTTCCGCATCAAGTTCCCCCCTGATTTGAGTTATCTCGGAATCCTTCTGCTGAACCTGCTGCCGTAGTTCTTCAAGCCTTGCCTCGGCACCGCTCGCCCTTTTCTCTGTTTCTGTAATCTGATTTGCATGAGAGGATTGAATTTCTGCCATCTGTTCTGCATATTTTTTCTGTTGGCGGGATGAAGCAATGAGCCATGCAGCAATTCCGCCTATAACCATACCGAGAATTAAATATATAATGATTTCCATAACTATTTCCTTCCAGGATTAAATGTATTCATATATCCAGACGCGACCGCCATTTTTTATCTCATCAATCCTTCTTACAAGTCGTTTTTTGTGAAGATTTAGTAATCTGGTACCACTTGTATTCGCTTCAAGATTCATGGCTGCAGAGAGTTCCTTTGCCGTAATTTTTCCTTTCTTAAGGATTAAATTTAATGTCTCATTGAGATAGTTGTTCAGGCTTCCAAGGAGAATCCTCTTGCCGTCCCGCATCTGAACAATAACTGCAAGGTCTTTCCTTTCGAGGGCAACCTCGATGTTCTCTTTTTGATTTTCATTAAGACCGGTTAGAATAATATACTTATCGCCATATTCACCACTGAGAAGCCTCGAAATGAGTTTTGCCACTATCTCGTCTGCACATGAATAATCAATAATCCCGATCTTTGAAAAATCGAGGGCAATAACCTCCCCGTTCTTTTCTTTTTCAAAGTCCTTCTCAATGCGATCCCGTATGACCTGCCCCGACTGCCGTGTCACAAGATCAGAGGAACCGTTTGAGAGTTCTTCCTTAAGGAATTTATAAAGGTTATACGTTTGCATACGTATTTTATTCCTCAATAAGCTGCCATTCTGCATAGCCATCTTTTCCTTCAGAAAGGCTTTTACCTTTTAATATCAATTTACTTTTCACAGGATGTGTCTTGACCGTAATATACGCTCGCACAAGGTTTGCAATCGTAGCTTCCTGAAATACAAACTCTGTTCCGTCCTGAAGAACGATCGTAGTCCTCAGATGCTTATGCCCTTCAGGAATCTCAGCAATCAATTCTTTTATATCTTCGTTATGGATGATCATGCTAAAGAAGTTTATTTACAAGCTGCTTACAATCAGTAATTTCCTCCCAACCATGCTTCTTAACTGATACTTCACCATCAAAATAGTAGTAACCATCTTCTTCAACTTTCGGGGTATTCTCTTCCCCGTAATATTCTTTAAGATATTTGTGTATTTTTTTCTCCAACTGTTTTTCGTTCTTTGCATAAAAAGCTTGATAGAATATTTGCCCATACTGCCCGCTAAATAGCTCAAAAGTTGCAAGATAAAGTTTTTTACCATTTGGAGTTACTACATTTTTATCACACACGATATCTTCCCCAATTTATTAGGAAGCTCATAAGTAAACAAATGTCCATAATTGAGTATTAATACATTTCTAAGTTTTGTTCGGTAGTTTTTAATTCGCGTTTTTTACTTAAAAGCTCAGTAATTTGTGTAGGTTTGTATAGTTTAATGTTTTGAGAAAAATCTCTTTCACTTGCACCGACAATATTATGAACCCTTTTTATGAATCTTTCTGGAATAATAATACGCGGCCTGGAATTCCACTTTCTGAAGGCGAATTTTAATCTATCCATAGCTCTTTCTACTAATCCTGATAATTCTATTTCAAAAACAAAGGAAGGGACACCATCAATTTCTCTCTTCCAAACAACATCTAAATTTTTCCCTTCCCCGGGTAATCTGAGAGGGTATTCAAGTTCAGTGTAATAGAATTGTAATTTTCCTATTTCTGCAATTTGATTTTGTAATTCTCTATGAGTAATTGCTGATTCTTTTTCTTCTAAAGTGGGAGTGTATTGAGCAAGTGCTTCTCCCACAGCTGATGGTTGTTGGGTTACTGTTGCACCAGTAAAGAAATCTTTTTCTTCCTCTACACCAAAGATGAATTTTGATCGATTAAATAATTCTTTTGCATGTTCAGTTTTTAAAAGCTGAAATCCAATCTGCCAAAGCAGTCTAAAGTCATTAATCTTGATATTATTACTTTCCCAATTTATTCGAGGTAATACTTTTAATACCTGAATTCTAAATCGTAGAGGCCAAATAACTTCTTTTCTCTCATATTCATCTGGCCACACTAAGTTAACATCATCAATATATTTATCTTTTACTAATCCTATACCAATTACGCCTACAACTGGACGAGTAGAATAAAACCAGAGGATATCTCCTATATCCATAGCTTGAAAATCTGCTTGATAACGAAGTTTTAATCCCCAAATTGGTACAGGTTGAGATAGAGCTGCTTCCCAGTTTGAAGGAATTCCTATTACTAGCCAGTTTTTGATTTTATCTTCTGCCATAATTTGCTTATGTTACTACAACCTATTTACGAATCTTTTTAAAAAGTAATTTTTGCTATATTTAAAATATTTTATTTCAATTGATTCAATTGAATCATAATTTAAGGTGTTTGTCAAGAAGAAAATTGAATAGAAATGGACTATATTCTTGCCTCGGCGAGTCGCTGAGTTGACCTGCTGGAGGTTACCACGTACTCGATACCAGGCAGGAATGACTAAAAGAGGGTTTGCAACTTAATTTTCCGACTCCCCTTCTGTAATCTCTACACGCACAAGGGCAAGGATTGCTGTGTGAGGTACGATCAGGTATTTTTTACCTTCGAATTCGATTTCGACCGCAGAATCCTTCAGAAAGATGGCATAATCACCTTCGTTTGCCTGAAGCGGGATGTATTTTACTTCTTTTTTCGCGCCAGTAGCAGCCCATGGTTCTTCTGATACCCCCGGATCATGGATTGCGTAACCGGGGCCTGTCTTTACTACATATCCCCCGACCACTTTTTCTTTTTCCTTAACGGTGGCGGGGAGATAAAGTCCTGAACTGGTCTTATCTGTCCCTTCATCGGGCTCTATGAGAACTCTATCTCCGACGACGATCAGGTTTTTCTTTGCCTTCATATGGATATTTTAAAATATTTACACTCGAAAATGCTTTTTATGAATATTCACAGCGGCGAGAAGGTTGTCCAATAATTCATTATGGTCATTGTAAGGAACGAAGTGACAAAGCAATCTCAAAGAAAAGATTGCTTCGCAAAGCTCGCAATGACATGAACAGAGGATAACAAGTCTACACCTCCGGCAACATTATATTTATCTGGGCTCCGGGCAAATAGGTCAGGTTTGTCTCCCTTGCCTTGCCCCTTGCCCAGTCGGGCATTACTGAAAGTTTTGCCGTTCCTGAACGGATGGAGAGCTTGCCTTTCCATTGGCTTGCAAAACGCCTTACTGAAGACAGTCCATGCCCTCTTCCCTTATCAGTAAACCGTGATGCACCATGGAGCAGCCCTTTTTCTATGGCCTCGAAATCATTCTTTAACAAAAACCGCTCTGACAACGATTTCCTGAATCCTATTCCTATATCCATAACAGCAATCCTGACAATGTTTTTATTCAGATTCTGGAAGTGATATTTCTGTATGCCTACAAATCCTTTGTATTCGCTGTGCTCAATAATATTCTGGCAAACCTCTGATAATGCTACGATAAAGCCATTGATTGCATGTTCATCATAATTGAGATGTTTTGCAAGGATTGAACGGCTGCGTTCTTTCACCCTTCCCACTATGAAATGGATGTCGTCTGACTTTTCTATTGGGGTGATCTCAAGCAGAACATCGGTATAAGAACTCCTGAGATATTTTTCTGATAATTTAGGTTTTGACGGTTCAAGTTTGAAATATCTGTCTGCGAATTGAAAGAAGTCCATCCTTTCGAGATATTTGATGACTTCTTCTGACTCTGGAAGATAAATGGTCTTTTGAATATCCTCAGATTTGAATAGTTCCCCCAGTTCAAGAAGCCCTATCATTCCATAGGGATCTATGAAAGCTGCCTCCCTAATATCTATGATTGCTGATTCTTTTAAATTGTTTAAAACCTGTTCAAAGGTTTCTTCTGTTATCTGGGTTGTCATTAATTGATTGATAATTCAGAGCAGATATTGTGAAAAAATTTGTTTTTTGATTCCATAGTGTACCTTTAACTGATGGTAACGGGAAAATTTTAAAGGATAAAACGTATAAAGATAATTTCAATAACCCATCAAGTTAAACAAATTTTTTCACAATATCTGCTCTGTTTAGATTTACTATATAAATTTTACAACTCATAAACCTCGCCTTTTTCAGGTATGTGCGTTTTAAATCCGAATCTTTCCTTTATCAGGTTGCCAAAAGATATCGCCACATCTTCCTCCCCGTGCACTACAAAAACCTCTGGTGAATTTTTAAAGCATAACAGCCACCCGATAAGTTCACCCTGGTCTGCATGGGCAGAGAAACCATTTATCGTATAGACAGATGCCTTGACCGCTATCTCCTCACCGAGCACGTTGACTATTTTTAGTCTGTCAACAATCTGTCTTCCGAGCGTCCCCCTGCCCTGATAGCCGACGAAAATCACGCTGCATTCATGCCGCCAGAGATTGTGTTTCAGATGGTGCCGTATCCTTCCGCCTTCACACATGCCGCTGCCGGCGATCACGATAATCCCTGAGTGCATTTTGTTTAATGCCATCGATTCCTGGACGCTTTGCACAAAATGCAATTTCAGAGAGTCGTCGAAATCCATTTCTGAAAAACGTTGTTTTGCTTCTTCATCAAAGACTTCCGGGTGGGCTAAATATACTTTTGTTACCTCTTCTGCAAGCGGACTGTCCAGATAGACGTGAATTTTATACAGTCTTTTTTCTTTTACCAGGCCGTTCAAAATGTAAAGCAGATCCTGCGTTCGTCCCACTGCAAATGATGGGATATAGACATTACCACCCCTCTTGAAGGTTTTCTTTATCGCCTCGACCAATTCATCTATGCTTTCCTTCAGAGGCTTGTGCAATCTGTTTCCATAAGTCGATTCCATGACTATGAAATCCGCTTCAACAGGGTTGCTTGGATCTCTGATGATCGGATTTCCCTTCTTCCCGATATCACCGGAGAATATGATCTTCTTTTCTTTCTCGCTGTCCTGGAACCAGATTTCCAGCGTACCGGAACCGAGTATGTGCCCTGCATCGAGAAATCTGTATTTCATACCATCGCCAAGGTGAAAGATCTTTTCATAAGGTTTCACGTCAAAAAGCGGGATCACTGCTTTAACATCATCCACGGTGTAAATAGGTAATACAGGTGGTTTCCCTGCTCTCATACCCTTTCTTGTGAGCCACTCTGCATCACTTTCCTGAACATGTGCTGAGTCATAAAGCATGAGTTCAAGGAGATCCCTCGTTGCTGATGTGGTAATGATTCTGCCTTTGAATCCCTCTTTAACAATTCTTGGAATCATTCCTGAATGGTCCATGTGTGCATGGGTTACAAAAATATAATCGATTTCTCCAGGCTGAAAATCAAAGGCAGCCCTGTTTACTTCGTCATCCCCTTCACCCTGATACAGACCACAGTCGACAAGAATCCTGAGCTTGTTACATTCAATGTAAAAGCATGAACCTGTAACAGTCCTCACCCCGCCAAAAAATTTGAGTTTCAAATCTATACCCCTCTTTCTAAAATAAATATAACATGATGCAGATTATGAATACTTACAATCCATCACAGTAAGAATCCACACCCTTTTCCCCTATGACTGTTTCCGGCGTCAGCATCCATTGCAAAGACCACGTTCCGGTATCGTCCCTTTTCAGGCAAACCATCCCTGCCATCTTGAATGAAACAATATTCTTTTCTGGATTTCCACAGAGAAGCAGGGAAGCAAGTCTCGCAAGATGCGGAAGGTGTCCGACAAGAATGGCGTCATCAGGGATTTTCCGAAGACGTTCTGACCATATATTAGGGTCGTCGAGAGGGGAGAGACCGTCTACCTCTGAAATACCTTTCACAGGTTTTAGGTTTTCAAATAAGACTTCTGCTGTCTGCCTTGCCCGCAATTTAGTGCTATGAGATATTTTATCGACCTTGATATTCAGTTGTGAAACATAGGAAGCAACTTTTTTTATGTCCTGCAGCCCTTTTTCAGATAGCGGTCTTGAAGGGTCTTCGTCTTCCCTTTTTGCTTCTGCGTGCTGTACAAGATAAATAAACACGTTTTCCTCCCTTCCCTATTTTATCTCGCTGTTAAAATTGATCCTTTCCTTTTTATATTTGATATATTCAACCAACCCTATAAGACTGCCGACTGAAGCGGTAATAAACCACGATAAAGAAATCGCCGTTGCAGCTTCAGGTCTCACTCCGATCAGGCCTAAAAATAAGACAAAAGCGCCTTCCCTTACGCCGAGTCCTGATATAGATATGGGGATTGTAGAAACCAGGATAATAAGCGGCATATAGACTAAAATTGCAAGGAACGGTATATGCTGTCCTATACCAAGTGCAAGGATATATACTGCAAGCAGGCCTGAGAACTGTATAAAGACCGACAGGATGAGAGCCTTTCCGATAACCCCCTTCTGATTCCGGTATAAATAAAAATAGTTATAGAATTCCGCGAAAAATTTTATTCTCTGGCCGAGGCGCAAACCAAAGAATAAAAAACTTCCGACAATAAAAGATACAATCGTAAACGGCAGAATCCACTCTATGCGCGACCCCTGGAGGTATGTATATCCGAAAGGAAAGGCTACAGTACATATTGCAATCAGCACGACAAAGCCGATATATCTGTCCATGAAAATTGAGGCAAGGGCAAGACTGCCTTTTCCTGTTACCCTGTACAGATAAAATCCCTTAACAGCATCTCCTCCAATGATACCCGGGAGGAAAGTATTAAAGAAGGATCCAATCATGTATAAAGAAAAAAGCTTCTTCATACCGATTCCCTCCGGCAGGAGAAGCTTCCATCTCAAAGTAGAGATCAACTGGGCAAATATATAGAGAAATATGGCTGAGATGAAAGCCGTAAGACTCATGCTGCTCAGTGCTTCCAGTACCTGCTTCAGCCCTGTTTTTGATAATACAATATAGAGCAGTGCAGAGCTTACAGCAAGCTTAAGAAAGGCGAGAAATATCTTATTTGCTTTCGGGGCCAAGGATCTTTTTAATCACGTAGATGGGTTTTCTCTGGCTCTCATGATAAACCCTTACGAGCATTTCTCCTAACAGTCCCATTCCGATCAGCTGGATTCCGACAATAATTAAAAGGGCTCCGAGTAAAAGAAGTGGCCTTCCCCCGATATCGTGACCAAAGAGAATTTTATCCATACTGAGATAGAGCAGGATGAGAAATCCGAGAAAGCCGCTTAATACCCCGACAGGGCCAAAGAATTGAATCGGTTTTGTAGAAAAACTCTGAAGGAATTTTACCGTAATCAGATCCAGGACAACTTTTATTGTCCGTGATATGCCATACTTTGATTTTCCGTGCATCCTCGGATGATGAACGGTTTCGACCTCGGCAACCCTGACGCCGTACCAGCTCGCAACAGCCGGGATAAATCTGTGCATTTCTCCATAGAGCTTGAGGTTTTTTATTACTTCCCTCTTGTATGCCTTAAGAGAACATCCATAGTCATGGAGTTTTACACCTGTTACGTTGCTTATCAGCCAATTCGCTGCCATCGAAGGCAGTCTTCTTGTAAAAAACGGGTCCTTTCTCTTTTTCCTCCATCCGCTGACGAGGTCGTTGTCCTTGATGAGTTCGAGGAGTTTGGGAATGTCAGCAGGGTCGTTCTGTAAATCGCCGTCCATTGTTACCACAACATCTCCACGCGCAAAATCAAATCCTGCTGCAAACGCTGCTGTCTGCCCAAAGTTGCGTCTCAGGCTGAGGATGATTACATTCTTATCTACTGCCTGAATCTTTTCAAGCAGGGAAAGGGTCTGATCTGTACTGCCGTCATCTACAAAAATTATTTCATATTCCTTTTTCAGAGAATCGAGCGCATTCTTCAGCCTTTCGTGAAGTAACTGAATGTTCTCCTCTTCATTGTAAACAGGTATTACTACAGAAAGTGTCATCAGTATGTCTCCGGTTTCTCCTCCTTTAATCCTTTAAAAGCATAACATATGAACAGGGAATAATCCCTGATTTTGACATATTTTTTAGTATAAGCTGTAAACACCTTTTTCTCAATCTTTTCAAAAGCAGAAGCTACTCTTTCCGGCATCACTGTATCCCCGGTTCTTACAAAAATTGCGTCATAATGGAGCTTTTTATTGAACCCCGGCCAGAGATCGTACTGGTTCATCCTACGGTCGAGATTAACACAATATGTCACCGGATGGCCTTTTGCATAAAATGCAAGTTCGCTCGCAACCTGATATCTGTCAGAAAATATAAATACCGGCCGGGTCTCTGACATCTGCTTATATATCCCGGTAACCTCTTCTCCGAGCTGCTTCCATCCCCTGAGCTTGGCTGTAGGATCAAGCCTGTCAGGAAGGCCAATTATTGAGGGATAGTGGGCTATCGCGGTTACGACAAGAGACAGAAAAACCGCAATCGCCACGAGAAATTTTTGCGCCTTTCTATCCGCGTATAACTGTTTCAACGAAAAGGTTGCAAAGGCAATGACGCCTGTTACATAAGCCGGCAAAGCCCAGTTCGCCTGAACCTTCGCCTGCATGCTCTTCAGAATAAAGAACATAATGACAGGAAAAGAAAACCACATCAGAAGAGAGCCCTCTTTTTCCTTTCTCAGTTTCCACAGGGCGATTACCATGATTATCAAGAGGAGTGGTGTTATTACTCCAAACTGAGATCCAAGGAACTCTATGAAACTTTGCAGAGAAACCCGGAGACCCTCTGCAATGTGAGCCTGGCCCGCTGTATGCCTGAATGTAACCCAGTCATTCCTTGCATTCCATATTATCACCGGGCTGAACACGGTAAGGCTGATGATGAATGCGATGTAAGGACCCTTTGTCAATAAAACTCTTTTCCGTTCTTTATCCATTAACATGAACAAAAAAGCACAGAGATAAAAGAAAGTCATCGTATATTTTGTTAGCATTCCAAGGCCGACAGACAGACCGACAAGTCGCCAGTATACCATTGAGAAATCCTTACTCCCCCCTTGTCCCACTTTTTCAAATCCCCCCTTACCCACCTTTAGAAAAGGGGGGTAAGGGGGATTATTAGAATTTAAATTGAGATTTAACTCCTGACTATTAACTGCTGATTCCTGTCCTTTTACTGCTTCCCAGAATAAGAACAGTGAAAGTATCCAGAAAAAAATGAAAGGCGAATCGATCGTAAACAAAATACCATAAGATGAAAAGAGTGGGATTATCTGGAATAAAATGGCTGAAACAAGTCCGACATCTGCATTATAGAGCCTTTTACCGAGAATAAATAGAAAAATGCTGCTCAAAGCTGAGAAGACCACAGCCATAATTCTGATACCGAAAACAGTATCCCCGAAAATGCCGGTCCCGAGATGGATGAGATACGCGATCATCGGCCCTTTTGAGTAGTAACTCAAATCCAGCCTACGCGACCATTCCCAGTAATGAGCCTCATCAGGACTCAGATCCAGAGGGCCATTCTGAATGTAATAAATCCGGAAGAGACTGAGAAACAGCAAAAACATGAAAAGCAGAGTTGTGTGTGGTTTTACCCTGAATCTTTCAGAAGACCAGTGGTATAACTTAATAAGAGTTATCGCCAGAAGTATCCCGAAGATTGAACCTACGATGACATCGAAAGGATAATGTACGCCGACATAAACTCTCGAAAACCCTACAAGGAATGCAAGAACTGCAAAGATATAACGCAGTCTGCTTTTGAGCAAAATATAGAACGGCGTTGCAAACGCAAATGCATTCACTGCATGGTTCGAGGGCATCGAAAATGATTTAGCGCATTTCATAAGCATTCTCACTCCGAAAAGCTCATTGCAGGGTCTGATGCGTTCGATGGAGTATTTCAGTGTATTTGCTAACCAGTCGGCGATCAGCAGCGAAGCAAACGCAAGCACAAATGCTATTAAAGCATGCTTTTTGTCTTTCAGAAGAAGTAGCAAAAAAAGCGGAAGGAAAATTAAGTATGACTTATCAGTTATGAAGGACATAAAGATATCGAGGAAGTTGTTCTGGAGGTCTCTGTTGACGAAAAAAAAGACGAGTTTATCTATTTCGGGAAGGCTCATCAAGTCTTTTGTCCACGTTTTTCATTACTCTTTAATTGTTTCCTCCTATCCATTTTATGATCTCTTCTACCATTGCTTCGATCGTTGCCTCTTTCGGCATGATGTCTACCCGAAGCCCGGCTTTTTCGACAGCCATTGCTGTAATCGGCCCGATGACAGCAATGGCCACCCCTTTGAGCAGCTCTTCTGCATCATCTCCCATTATTTCCCTGAAGTTATTGAAGGTTGCCGCGCTCGTAAAAGTAGCAATTGAAATTCTTCCTTCCCTTAAAAATCTCCTCAATCTTTTCCCGCGAAATTCAGGCTTTATCGTCCTGTAAGCTGTAGGCACATCTATTTCCCCTCCGAGTTCCCTAACTTTATCTGGAAATATTTCTCTTGCTTTTTCGGCCCTGGGGAGAAGAAAGCGTATACCTTTGAGAAGTTCAGAAGACAGCCCCCCTTCAATCCCCCCCTTAGTAAGAGGGGGCTGGAGGGGTAATGTCTGTTTATTGCTTTCTTTCAAGAACGCCTTTATCAGACCTTCTGCACGAAATTCATCGGGAACCAGGTCTAATTTGATCCCATATTGATTCACCTCTTTCGCTGTCTTTATACCAATAGCGCAGATCTTGATTCCGCTCAGGTCTCTGATATCCCTGTCTTTTTCAAAGAATCTTCTGAAAAAGAATTTAACGCCGTTCCTGCTCGTGAATATCAACCAGTCATATGTTTTTATCCTGTCTATTGACGTATCAAGTTCATCATAATTTTCCGGAGGCACAATATCTATTGTCGGGAACCCGATAATCTCGGCTCCCAGTTCTTCCAGTGGTTCGAACCCTTCAACGTGCTCCCTTGTCACGAGTATCCGGTGACCGAACATCGGCTTTTTTTCATACCAGTTGAGAGTTTCTCTGAGTTTTACCACGTCACCGACCACCATGACAGCAGGCGGTTTGATATGTTTTTCTTTTACCTGTTCCACAATATTTTTTAATGTCCCGATAACCGTTTTCTGATCAGGCCTTGTGCCCCATCTGATTACAGCAACAGGGGTGTCAGGAGAGCGTCCATTCTCAATCAATTTTTCAGTAATCACGTCTATGTTTTTTACACCCATGAGAAATACAAGGGTACCCACACCGGTTGAAATCTTTGACCAGTCAATTGTGCTCTCTTTTTTCGTAACATCTTCATACCCGGGGATAACAGCAAATGAAGATGATACAAGTCTGTGGGTCAATGGAATTCCGGCATACGCAGGGGCTGCAACAGATGAGCTCACACCAGGCACAACTTCAAACTCTATCCCCTCTCTTGATAATGCTTCAGCTTCTTCTCCTCCACGCCCGAATATAAAGGGGTCTCCGCCTTTCAGCCTGCAGATATTCTTGCCTTCCTTTGCTTTCTCTACAAGGATGGCATTGATTTCATCCTGGGTTAATGTATGATGTCCGCCGCGTTTACCTGCATATATGAATTCCGCAGCATGATTAATGTAATTCAGAATCTGTGCATTGAGGTGGAAGTCATACACAACAACATTCGCTTTCTTGAGACATCGCAGACCTTTAACAGTAAGCAGCCCGATATCTCCCGGCCCTGCACCGACTAAATAGACTTTACCTTTCATGATATTTCCTTAAGAATGAACATCTAACATTTTATCATACTACACCGTGAAATATGCTTGCTGAAGACTCTTTTGCAGACATCCTTATTTTCAGGGAAACCGGTTGAAAGCACTTCATCCAGATTGTTCATAAATTAAATATCAAAAATGGTGAATATAGTATTTTCGCAGATTTAAATTCTGTGGAGATGTATTGGAAGAGAACAAATATCTCTGCTGACGGATAAAATAAAAAGAGCGAAAGCTGGATAAAATTTGAGCTTATTTAGGATTCATTGCCTCTCTGAGGGCCTTGCCAACTTTAAAATGCAAGACCTTTTTCTCTGGGACATCAACTTTCTCTCCTGTTTTTGGATTTCTCGCTCTTCTCGGCTTTCTGCTCTTTGGCTTAAAGTTTCCGAACCCTCTTATTTCTATCTTCTCACCTTTGAGGAGTGCCTCTTTTATGCTTTCAAAAACAGTATCGACTACAATTTCCGTCTGTTTTCTTGTCAGACTGCCGACCTTTTCTGATACCTTTTCTATGAGGACAGATTTAGTCATAATACCTCCTAATCATTATGGTGTGAATAAATATTTGATTCTTACAGATGGAAAGACATCCGTTAATTCTTTAGGCATTGTGCCTCTTAATATATTAATAAAAGATAATTTTTCTTTTTTGCTGACTACCACCGGTTCTCCTTTGATGCCAGCGAGTTTTGCAGCGGCTTTTACAGCGTCTTCAAGGTTACCAAGTTCATCGACAAGACCTGCTGCCAAGGCCTGCTCACCGGTAAAGATACGCCCGTCCGCAATCTTTTTTACATCTTCCCGGAGCATCTTCCTCCCTTCTGCAACAGCTTTAATGAACTGCTCGTGTACATTGTCGAGTACACCCTGAAGTATTTCTCTCTCCTCTTTTCCTATGCTACGAAACACAGATGCGATATCCTTATGCCGGCCACTTTTTACAACTTCGGTTTTTATGCCGAGCTTGTTCATGAGTCCCTGGAAATTGGGAATTTCCATGATCACGCCGATAGAACCCGTAAGTGTGCCGGGGTTCGCTATGATCCTCGTTGCAGGTGATGCTATATAATATCCTCCCGATGCTGCAACAGAGCCCATGGAGACCACGATCTTCTTTTTTACAACCGCCTTTCTCACTTCTTCGTATATCTCCTGAGAAGGTGCTACCGCACCTCCCGGGCTGTCGATACGCAATACAACAGCCTTGACAGACGGATCCTTCATATAATCCTTGATTTCATCAATTGTATCCTTTGAATCAAAGATAGGACCTTCGATACGTATGAGTGCAACCCGATCGCCAATAGGCAGATTCTTCTGCAGCATTACGAACAGAAGGCTGATGCAAATAATAACTATGAATAATATAAAAAAAACCAGAAGGACTTTTTTCACTCTTCGACCCTTTTGAGATTTTTCATGCTCAGTCCTATTTTCCTCTCTTCACAGTCTATCTTTATTATCCTCACACTGATGGCATCATTAACTTTTATGCCATCCTCGATTTTCCCCGATGCCGGTTTGATTATCTCTGAAGAATAAATCAGGCCTTCAACCCCGCCCTCAAGTTCAACGAATATCCCAAAATCAGTAATAGTAAGCACCTTGCCTTCAACCTCGGTGCCGAGTTTGAACCTTTCCGGTATATCTTGCAGCCATGGATCAGGTTCTGTCTGTTTCAGGCCAAGTGCCATTTTTTCCGCCTCCGGCTCCAAACTCAGAATGACAGCTTCGACCTTCTGTCCTTTTCTGACAATTTCTGAAGGATGTTTTATATGTTTTGTCCAGGAGAGGTCGGATATGTGGATAAGGCCGTCAACTCCTTCAGGGAGACCCACAAAAACGCCGAAATCAGTAATCGTTTTTACCTTGCCCGAGATTTTCTGTCCAATCTTATACCGTTGTAAAACGATTTCCCATGGACTTGGTTTTATCTGTTTTATACTTAACGAAAGACGCCTTTCATCCTTATCGACCTTTAATACAACAGCCTCGACAGTCTCGCCAACAGAAAGGTACTTTGAGGGATGCTTTGGCCTTGACAACCAGTCGATTTCTGATATGTGAACAAGTCCTTCAAGCCCTTCTTCGAGTTCAATAAATGCTCCGTAATCAGTAATGCTAACGACCTTGCCCTTCAGCCGTTTGCCAACAGGATATTTTTCATCAACAATTGACCAGGGATCGGGCTTTTTCTGCTTATACCCTAAAGTGACTTTCTCATGTTCCTCGTCGTATTTCAGGACAATAACCTCAATCTCTTCTCCGATTGCAAAAAATTCGGATGGATGGTTAATTCTGCCCCAGGAGATATCTGATATATGCAAAAGTCCGTCTATCCCCCCGAGATCAACAAATACGCCGTAATCAGTGATGTTTTTTACGACGCCCTTCATGATTTGACCTTCCTTCAGTCTTTCGAGCGTCTCTACCTTCTTCTTCTGCATTTCCTGTTCGAGAATAGCCCTTCTCGAAACAATGACATTAGAAAGTTTATTGTTCAGTTTTAACACCTTGAACATTGTTTTCTTACCAATAAGGTTGTCAATATCCTTGAACGGTTTTACATCGACCTGGGAGCCCGGAAGAAATGCACTTACCCCTGATATATTGACCGTGAAGCCGCCTTTCGTCTTCCCGGTTATCTTTCCCTCTACGGGGGTCCCATCACGCAGGGCATTTTCAAGGTTTTCCCATACTTTGATTTTTGTAGCACGCTCCTTGGACAGCCTTATCATGCCCTCGGAATCTTCCAGTTTTTCAACGTAAACCTCAATGTTTTTTCCTGGTTCGAGGGTCTCGAAATCTTCCTGCGAAAATTCCTCAATAGGGATAAATCCCTCGGATTTATAGCCGATATCAATAATAACCCCGTCCTGCCTCAATGCCAATATTTTTCCTTTTAAGATCGTTCCTTCTTCAATGCTGTGAAAGGTCTCAGCATAAAGCTTTTCCATTTCATCGTTTTTGAGTTCCACTAAACCGTTATCCTCCTATATCTCTAATTCTTTTTTCTACTTCTCTTATAATCCACCTGGGCGTTGATGCCCCGGCTGTTATCCCAATTTTTTTTGCTTTCTTTATCCATTCTTTTTGTATCTCAGATGAAGTCTCGATATGGTACGTTGGTACTGTATGAGACTCACATAGTCTTGTAAGCTGAGTTGTATTTGCACTGTTTTTGCCGCCAACAACAAACATTACATCGACCTTGCCGGCCATGTTTTCTGTTTCCTTTAGTCTAAGGGCCGTGGAATTACATATTGTATTATAAACTTTTACCTCTTTTGCAAGTTCAATGGCATCCGACAAAACCTTCTTTAAGGCTTCAAGAGGTTGTGTCGTCTGGACGACTATACCCACTTTGCTCTTCAGTTTCGGCAACGGCGATTTGCTATTAACAACAATTGCATCGCCATTTGCATAACTCATGAGACTCTTTACCTCTGGATGGTTTTTTTCCCCCAAAATAATTACCTGGTAACCTTCTTCACTAAGGAGTTTAGCATAATACTGGGCCTTTTTTACAAATGGACATGTTGCATCGATCATTTCAAAGCCTCTGGTAGCTATCTCTTTTGAGAGTTTGAGCGGTATCCCGTGTGTTCTGATTATCAGTGCCTTTATATCCTTTCTTGCCTTAATGTCATCTATCGGGACAATCCCCTTGTTCTTGAGCTTTTCTACAACCTGAGGATTATGGATTATCGGGCCAAGTGTGTATACACCCTTCCGTTTTTCCCTGGCTATCTTGAAAGCGATATCTATAGCCCTCTTTACTCCAAAACAGAATCCGGCTGTCTTCGCAACAAGTATTCTCATAGCCCTGTTCTTACAAAGTAGATTATTGTATTCATAACCTGCTCTATAGAAAGATTCGAGGAATCCACCAAGAGAGCGTCGGATGCCTTTTTCAGGGGTGCCAAATCCCGGCCGGCATCCCTCTTGTCCCTTTCTATTATTTTCATCCGGGCCTCATCGAGGCTTATCTCTATATTCTTCTCTTTATATTGAAGATACCGCCTTTTTGCTCTTTCCTCAACAGAGGCATCCAGAAAAATCTTTTTTCTGGCATCTGGAAAGACAACCGTTGTTGTATCTCTCCCTTCAACAACAAGATCATTGTGCAAGGCAGCATCCCTCTGGGCATCAAGAAGAAAGTCTCTCACAATTTTTCTTGCAGAAAAGACTGAGGAGTAATGGTCGATTTCTTTGGACCTTATTGTGTCTGAAACATCATTCCCGTTAAGAAATACCCTTCCATTGCTGAAAGTCACAATGGTCTTGCTGAGGACTTCCCTTATTTTATCATCTGGATCTTCGGGTTCTATCATGCTGTTTCTTAAAGCAAAGGCAATTGCCCTGTATAATGCACCTGTATCGAGGTAATGAAATCTGAGTTCTGCTGCTATAAGCTTTGCTATGGTGGTCTTCCCTGATCCCGATGGACCATCTATCGCAATAACCTGTCTCATAGCGTAAGTCTTCGTATTATCTGGAAAAATCCCGGGAATGAAATATTTACAGAGGAAATACCATGTATCGTCGTTGTGCCATCGGCAATCAGTCCTGCCATTGCCATTGCCATCGCAATCCTGTGGTCTCCATAGCTTTCAACAACAGCACCCTTTAAGCTGCTCCTGCCTTTTATACTCAAACCGTCTTCGAATTCCTCGATTTCAACTCCCATTTTCCCGAGTTCTGTCGTCATACTCCTGATCCTGTCAGATTCCTTTACCCGGAGTTCCTCTGCACCTCTGATCGTCGTAATTCCGGTTGCCTGCGTGGCTGCAACGCAGAGTATGGGAAATTCATCGATGAGAGCCGGGATTTTGTCCTTTGTTATGTTTATTGCCTTCAAATCTGCGCCGCCCCTGCAGTGGATATCTGCAACAGGTTCACCGGATAAATTTTTTATATTGGATATCTCGATTTCTGCCCCCATTTCCTGCAAAACGTTGAGAAGCCCTGTCCTCGTGGGATTGATGCCTACGCCTGTTATTGTGATATCGGAATTCTGGATCAGCAGTGCACCGATGAGAAAAAATGCAGCCGACGAGAAATCTCCCGGCACATAAACCTCGGTAGCCTTTAATTCAGTCCCGCCTTTTATCCTGACACGAAGGCCGTCTACATCTATTACGGCACCGAATGCAGGCAGCATCCGTTCCGTGTGGTCCCTTGATTTGGCGGGTTCCATGATTTCAGTCTCTCCGTCTGCGTAAAGACCAGCCAGGAGTATTGCGGACTTTACCTGTGCACTGGCAACAGGCATCTGATATTTTATTGGCAGTAACTTCTTCCCCTTTATTGCAAGCGGTGGGTATCTGTCCCCTGCCCGCGCCATTATCTCCGCTCCCATCTGCCTCAAAGGGGTGATGACCCTGGCCATGGGTCTTTTTCTCAACGATTCATCACCTGTCAGAACAGAAAAAAACGGATTGCCCGAGAGAACTCCTGAAAGCAACCTGATCGTTGTCCCTGAATTTCCGCAATCGATGATATCATGAGATTCTTTCAGACCATAGATTCCGCTGCCATGTACGATTAGAACTTCTCCTTTATCAACGATATCCACACCCAGAGCCCTGAAGGAATTGACAGTACTTAAAGGGTCTTCTGCCTTGAGAAAATTTTTTATAATGCTCTTCCCCTGTGACAGGGAAGAAAAGATTACAGCCCTGTGGGATATGGATTTGTCAGGGGTTGGAGAAAATTCGCCTTTGAAGCTCTTTGCCTTATGAATTTCAATTCTGTCCAATACCTTCTCTCAGTGTCCGGGCCTTTTTAAAATCCCTTTGGAGGGATTCGGAATCATGTGCCCTGAGATACTGACTTACCCTGTCGAGATTGTTTTTGAAAATTTCGACGTATTCGAGGAGATAATCCTTATTCAGGATACATATGTCACGCCACAGTTCAGGATGACTTGATGCTATCCTTGTAGTATCCTTGAAACCCTGTCCTGAAAATTCAAGGTATGAAGCATTTATGTCAGCCACTGTATTGACAATTTCATATGCAATGAGATGAGGCAGGTGACTTACTGCCGCATAGATCCTGTCATGTTCATCAGGATCGATAATTTTTATAATCGAGCCAAACGCTTTCCATATCGCTATAACCTTTTCAAGGGCATCTTTATCAGTTTGCCCGGTAGGTGTAATAATGCACTTTGCATTATGAAAAATTTCTGCAGCTGCCGCATCTATCCCTGATCGGTCGCTCCCTGCTATAGGATGTCCTCCGACAAAGAAAATACCTTCGGGCATTAATGCCTCCATGTCGTGTACAAGCTTTCCTTTTACACTGCCGACATCTGTTACTATTGCATCATGCTTCAGAGAATCCCGCACCTTTTCTGCGATATCAAGAAAGATCCCTACCGGAGTCGCAAACACTATAAGGTCTGAACCGTCACATGCTTTTGCAGGGTCAAGTTCAAACGTGTCTATTATCTTTTTCTCTTCCGCCCTTCTGAGATTCTCCTCCATCCTCCCGTATCCAATGACCTGATTACAAAGCCCGTGCTGTTTCATTGCCAGTGCAAACGATGCACCGATCAGACCGACACCGAGTATCGTTATTTTTTCAAAAAGCATAGTAATATATTGCCCTGATTACTAAATGTGAATATTCAATCTGCAAATCCCTCCTTCCCCTCTTTTCTAAAGGGGGGTTAGGGGGGATTATTCCATCTTCCTTTTGTACCAGTTCTATTCTGAATTTCAAGTTTACATTTTCCTCCCGACAGCCGCAGCTATCGGCTTTAATTCTTTCATCAGCTTTTTAAAATCATTCGGCCTCAGAGACTGCTCACCGTCCGACAGTGCTTCTTCAGGGTTCGTATGAACCTCGATCATAAGACCATCAGCACCCGCTGCTATAGCGGCCTTTGCCATCGGTGCAACAAGGTCCCACCTGCCTACGCCATGGCTCGGATCAACAACAACAGGAAGATGGGTGAGTTTCTTGAGAACAGGAACCGCGCTCAGATCTAAAGTATTTCGGGTGGCTGTCTCAAACGTCCTTATCCCCCTTTCACAGAGGATGACGTTTTGATTACCTTTAGACATAATATATTCAGCTGCCATAAGCCATTCTTTTATTGTTGCCGAAAGACCTCTTTTTAGCAGTACCGGTTTTGTGGATGTTCCGACTTCAAGGAGCAACCTGAAGTTCTGCATATTCCTTGCACCTATCTGGATGATGTCAGCATATTTTGCTATGACTTCCATGTCCCTCGGATCCATCAACTCAGTAACAACCGGGAGCCCTGTTTTCTTGCGAACTTCAGCGAGGTATTTCAATCCTTCCTCACCGAGGCCCTGGAAAGAATACGGTGAAGTGCGCGGCTTGAACGCGCCTCCTCTGATGAATGTGGCGCCGGCATCCTTAACTTTTTCTGCAATCGTCATCAGGATGGTCCTGTTTTCCACAGCGCAGGGT
>Ga0256868_10000641_pt1 | contig 20027 bp, 16 predicted proteins | sample RVTome_13_FD_187341 | JGI IMG/M metagenome (GOLD analysis project Ga0256868, IMG submission 187341) | Soil microbial communities from uranium-contaminated site in the Upper Colorado River Basin, Wyoming, United States - RVT92D227 HiSeq ...
ATCCGCCGTCCTCGGTCCTCGACGGCGATCGCGAAACGTTCTGGATGACCGGGGACGGCGTTGAAACGGGCTCCCTCGAGTTCGAATGGGACGCGGCCGCGACTTTCGACGTCGCGCTTCTCGCCGAGCATTTACGCGTCGGCCAGCGGATCGAATCCTTCCGTCTCGAGGCCCGGGCCGAGGGGGGCTGGAGAGAATTCGCGCGGGGGACGACGATCGGCTACAAACGTCTTCTTCGTTTCCCGGCAGTGACGGCGAGGGAGGTCCGCTTGGTCATCGAAGGATCGCGGACGAGCCCGACTCTGGCCGGCTTCGGACTCTACGGGCTTTATAAAATGAAGGAGGGGGCATGACGCGCCGGGAAAGGGTTCTGGCCGCCCTCGCCCACAAGGAGCCTGACCGGGCCCCGGTCGACCTCGGGGCCATGCGATCGACCGGGATCACGGCTTTGGCCTACAGCCGGCTCAAGTCCTATCTAGGGATGACGACGGGCGCCACTCGGGTCTACGATGTCGTCCAACAGCTTGCCCAGCCCGAGCCCGAGATCCTCGATTTCGCGGGCGCCGACATCGTCGACCTGGGCCGGGCGTTCCTGACCGAGCCGGAAGACTGGAAGGATTTCACTCTCCAGGGAGGAGTTCCTGCCAAGATTCCAAGCTATGTCGATTTCACGCCCGACGACGGCGGCTGGCTGGTCCGGCACAAGGACGGCACGGTGATCGGCGCCATGCCCAAGGACGCCTTCTACCTCAGCCAGAGGTTTTATCCGCTCCGGGACTGGGACAGGAAGGACCGCGGCGTCCTCGACCGTCTCCCCGACCTCATGGAAAAAGTGACCTGGTCTGCCCTGCCATCGGCGCCCTTTCATAAGCCCCTGACGTCCGATCATCTGGCCGATATCCGGCGCCGCGCGAAAATGCTGTTTGAGACGACCGACTATGCCGTCATGATCGGTTTCGGCGGGAACCTTCTCGAGTGGGGCGAGTACCTATGCGGCATGGACCGCTTCCTGATGGACCTCGCCGAGGACCGGCCCAAGGCCGAAGCCCTCCTCGACCGGCTGGTCGAAATGCACATCGCCAACATCGAGAAGGTCCTGGATGCGGTCGAAGGCTACGTTCAGGTCATCCAGATGGGCGACGACTTGGGGACGCAACTGGCGACGGTCATCTCGCCCCGGATGTACCGCGAGATCTTCAAGCCCCGCCACCGCCTCATCTACGAGAGGGTCCGGCGCAGGAAAGGCATCCATCTCTTCCTCCACTCCTGCGGCGCCATAGCCGACATTATCCCCGACCTGATCGAGATCGGCGTCGAGATCCTCAACCCGGTCCAGACGAGCGCCCGGGGCATGGAGCCGGAAAGGCTCAAGCGGGAGTTCGGGAAGGACCTCGTCTTCTGGGGCGGGGGCTGCGATACCCGTGACGTCCTCCCCAGCGGGACGCCGGCCGAGGTCCGCCGCCACGTCCGGGAGCGGATCGGGATTCTCGGCGCGGGCGGCGGGTTCGTCTTCACCCAGGTCCACAATATCCTCCCCAATGTCCCGCCCGCGAACATCGCGGCCATGTACGAAGCCGCCAAAGAATGACGAGTCGGGAAAGGCGCGCCCTTTAACGCCGATTCCCGGCCGGGGAAGAGGCGCTTGGAGACAAAGACTCCTCAGCCAGCCTGAGGGGATAGGCGTCAGCCAGTTTTTTCAACAGGACGGCTTCGATCGGGCCTCCGTATTCCGCCGGGCAGTAGCCGCTGATCCGAGAGCGGCAGAGCGTGACAAGAATCGGTTTGATCCCGCGCTCGACCATCGTATTGACCAGGGTGTCGACATCACGCTCAATCTCGTCCTTATCGGGCAGATGAACTTGGTCCTTTGTTTTGCGGAAAGAGATGACGACGCCGTATCGCTGATCGTCTTGCCGGAAGGAAAATTCCAGCTGAGAGAAGGGGATCGTCCCATCCGATAAAAAAGCGTCTTTATTCAAGTACTGTTCCCTGGTGATTTCAAGCCGGTATTCCCAATTGTTCTGAACGGAATCGCGGCAGGCAAAATAATCCAGGTCGATGTCCAGGATGACTTTTCTCTTTCGCGGCATCCGGCCGACCGGATGGGAGAGGTAAGAAAACGTCTTCAAATCCGGCAAGGCCTTGTCCACGGACTTTTGATGAGTTTCCCGCGCCAGCCAGGCCGGATACTTGATGAGTTTCCCCTCTCCAAAGACGCTCGCGATCTGGATGACCGCCCGTTTCGGCTTGAACTGTCTCCACTCCGGATAGATGAAATGAACGTTTTTCACCAAACCGCTTAGGACTCCCGGGTAGATGAAATTGCCGATCGACAACTCATCCCTTGAAAACGTCCTGAAATAATCGAGCGGATCGGCCACGTCCGAATCGGAGGGATGAAGAGGCGTCCGGAACGCGGAGGGCCGTGCCATGTCCGCATGAGCGTCGACGTGGAACAAATCCAGGGGGCCCTTAAGGATCCCCTCGAGCCGGGCTTTCTGCCAGTAGAAATAGGCCTCGTTATGCTCATCCAAGCGATAAACCGGTATTTCGCGCGGCCGTTTTTTATTCAAATCCTTGGCACCTATCCGGCACGTTCCGTTTGATGTGACGGGTCTCGGACCAGGCCGATATCCGTCCCTCGTCATCTTCGCTTTCCCGAACTATTGTTATTATAAAAGTTTTGAAAATGCAATAGAAGGGATCTCTTATTGAGGAATTGCGGCGGTGCGGAATATTCGTTCTTGTTGGAAACAACGGGCCGGAGGAGCACGCGGCACGACCGCTCAACTGTTGTAGAATGTGATAGTTTGAAAAGGTCCGCCGACTTCCCGCGTTATTGACAAATCCCTCCCCTCCGTTATAATGAATTCCAAAACCAGGATAACACCATTATCTTAAAATTGGCGAAACAATGAATCGCTATTCCATGCGGATAGCCGTCGAGGCCTTTCCTCGAATACCCCTGGAAGGCTATCTGGATCTGACCTACCGCTGCAATAACGACTGCCTCCACTGCTGGTCGAGGATCGCGCCGGACGCCCGGCAGATAATAGAGGAGCTCTCCCTGGACGAGATCGGAAGGATCGCGGCCGAGGCGCGCGCCATGGGATGCCGGCAGTGGTTCATTTCGGGCGGCGAGCCCATGCTCAGGCCCGATTTCCCGGAGATATTCGAGCTTCTGACGGCGAAATCCGCCGCTTGCCGGTTGAATACAAACGGTACGCTCATCACGCCCCGGATCGCCAGTCTCCTGAAACGGGGGAGCGTCAATCTCGTCGCCCTCTATGGAGCGGACGCCTTCGTCCATGACACCGTGACGCGCCGCCCGGGCTCGTTCGAGGCGACCATGCGGGGGATTGCGTACTTAAAAGAGGCGGGGGCCGAGTTTATCACCCAAATCATTCCGATGAGGGCCAACTTCCATCAATTCGAGGACATGAAACGGCTGGCCCTGGCTTTGAGCCCGCGTTGGCGGATCGGCGCGACTTGGCTCTTTCTGTCCGCGGAGGGGGACCCCGTCAAGAACCGGGAGATCGAGGCCCAGAGGCTGACCCCCCGGGAGGCGTTCGGGGTCGAGCGGCCCGATTTCCTCGATGATGAGGAACCTGCGGCGGACGGCCTTTGCCTGCCTGAAGCCCACGGCGACGACTTCTTCAGCGATTGCATCCGGGCCAAACGCGATTTCCACATCGATCCCTATGGCCGGATGACGTTTTGCGAGCTCATCAAGGATCCCGCGCTCCGCTACGACCTGAGGAACGGCAGCTTCGGGCAAGCTTGGGAGGAGTTCATCCCTTCTCTCGCCGGAAAGGTCCGAGGAGGCGACGAGTACCGAGAGAACTGCGGACATTGCGACCTTAGGGCGGACTGCGGTTGGTGTCCCTCCCATGCATACCTTGAACAACGGCGCTTTCCGGCCAAGATCGATTATCTTTGCGGCCTGGCCGAAGAACGCAGGCGGCAGGAGCGGGAATGGATCAAGACCCAGCGGCGCTTTTACGAGTTCGCAGGCTTGACCATCCAGGTCGATTCTGACCTGCCGATCGAGGACGAAACCTTCATTCCCTTTATTCGGTTGTTCGAAGCCGAGACTCCCGGTGAAGATATCATCCGCTTCCGCCATCATTTCCACCTTCCGTCGCTGGAGGGCGCGGAGTTCGGGACCAAGGCCTATCAGGCCGATGCCTGGACGATTTATAAAAAGGGAGGAAGCTGGATCTATTTCGAAGGCGCCGAAAATGGGAATCTCGCTAAAGCTCAGAAGATCGCCGTCGTGAACAATGCCCACACCAGGGCTAGGTTTTATCACGTGAGCGATCTGGCGTTTCGCCGCGGCTCGCTGAGCTCCTTGTCCTTGCTGCCCACGGACCAACTCCTTTTGGGCAGGATTCTGGCCGATCGCCAAGGGTGTTTTCTGCATGCCTGCGGCGTATCATTCGAAGGGAAAGGCCTGCTTTTTGTCGGCCATTCCGAGGCGGGGAAATCGACGGTGGGCAAGATGTACTCGGGACGAGGCGTGCTTCTTTGCGACGACCGGATCGCGATCAGAAGATGGCCGGACGGCTACCGTATCTACGGCACCTGGCATCCCGGAGAGCTTCGCGATGTTTCTCCCCTGGCGGCGCCCCTGGCCGGTCTCTTTTTCCTGGAGAAAGCCGACGAGATCCGGATCACCAGGATGCGTGAAAAAGCCGAGATCATCCACCGGCTGGCGGCCTGCCTCATCAAGCCTCTGGTCACGGCCGACTGGTGGGAGAAGTCCTTGACGCTCCTGGAAAGGATCGCGGAGGAGGTCCCCTGCTACGACCTGCGTTTTGACCGAAGCGGACGTCTTGTCGATCGGTTGAGAGAACTGTAAGATTTGAGCGCGAAACCTAAGTCCCATGTCCGGCGAGTCGCTTCCGGCCGCCATCCCATATGGAAAGACAAGGAGCCACTCCTATATTGGCTGGATATCGAACTGACCGAACGCTGCAACAATGATTGCGTCCATTGCTGTGTCAACCGTCCCGCCGCCGATGCCGGCCTTCGAGCTATGGAGCTGTCCGCGGACGAAATCAAAGCGGTCCTTCAACAAGCGGCGGAGCTGGGCTGTTTGACGGTCAGGTTCACGGGGGGCGAACCCCTGCTGAGGGATGATTTCGCGGATCTCTATGTCAACGCAAGGCGAATTGGCCTTAAAGTGTGTCTTTTCACCAATGCGACGCTCCTGACGCCGGATCTGGCCGAGCTGCTAGCCCGGATACCCCCCCTGGAGAAGGTCGAGGTATCCTTTTACGGGATGAGCCTAGCTGCCTATGAAGCCGTGACCCGGACGCCCGGCTCTTACGACGCCGCCCGGCGGGGGATCAATCTTCTACTCGAGAACAAGGTTCCCTTCATCTTGAAAACAATCCTGCATCCCTCCCATAAAGGCGAAATTCCCGATTTTAAGTCTTGGGCCGTGTCGATGCTCGACCTCGATAAGCGGCCCCAGGCGGTTGCCTTCTTTGACCTTCGCACGCGAAGGGATTCGGAGGCCAAGAACCGTGCCATTAAAAAGCTCCGTCCCTCTCCTCAGGATGCTCTAGCCATAATGTCCGACGACGTCTCCGGATATATTCGAGAGATGAAAAGCCAGTGCCGACGCTGGCCGGGAAACAAAGGGCGGGGGCTGTTTCGATGCGGAGCGGGAAAGGGAATAGCCGCTCTCGACGCTTACGGAAAGCTTCAACCTTGTCTTCTTTTGAGACATCCTGAAGCCGTCTGCGACCTGAAGACGGGGTCTCTTCGGGAAGCGATGACCGGGTTCTTCCCGAGGCTGCGAGAGAGGATGCCGCGGAATCCCGAATACTTAGGGCGCTGCACCGATTGTTTCCTGGGCTGGCTTTGCGAGCAATGTCCGGCCAAGTCCTGGATGGAAGACGGAACGCTGGATACTCCGGTCGACTACTGGTGCGATCTGGCCAGGGCGCAGGCCGAGTACCTGGGATTGATCGAGAAAGGGGAAAAACCCTGGGAGATCAAGGACGGCGAAAAAAGATTGCGAAAATTCATCAGATCCAAATAGACCTGGTAAGCCCCCCCCTGCCTGAGCCCGAGCCGGCTCGACCTTGACAAAACTTAGAAATTCGATCATAGTTATGGTGCTAAGGAGAATATTATGTCAAAGAAAAAGTGGTTAAAGCCTGAATTGATCATTCTCTTCAGAGGAAAAGCCGAGGAAAGCGTCCTTGAGCACTGCCGGTATAACGCTGCCCCTCTCGGAACGGGAGGAGTCCAAACTACGCTTGGCCATGGATGTCAGGCGAGTAAGGAGGGTTCCTGTCAAGCCTGTCAGTCACTCGGCGGAGGAAACAGCTAAGAGTCATATTATACATCCCGACTCCTTTCTTCTTTGAGATAGTGATCATTTTTTTGAAAAAGAAGGTGGACGAGGGGTTTTAAGAGGCGTTTCTGAAAATCATAAGACTATAGATCGAGCCGCTTTTTCAATGCAGAAGAAAAAAGAATCCATTCGGCCCAAAGAGAACGGATTTTATACCGTCTCCGAAAACGTGGTCGCTCGGGAAATCGAGGAGGAGCTTATCATCGTCCCCTTGGTCTCCGGGATGGGAGATCTCGAAGATGAGCTCTATTCCCTGAATGAGACGGGCAAGGCCATCTGGAAAAAGCTGGACGGAACTCGGGACCTTCAGGCCATCGCCGCCGAGCTGGCGGCGGAATGGGACGCTCCTCCCGGCGAGGTCGAAGAGGACGTCATGGGATTGACCCGGGAGCTCCTCGAGCGGGGGATGCTCGTTGAGATCCAAAAGGGTTGAGCCGGTCTACAGCCGGGCCGACAAAGAAACGATTGCGCTTTCAGCCCGAGCTCTCGCCGGTCTGGCGCGAGCCGTCCTCGAGAAAAGCCGCCCGTTCCGCTTCCTGGCGCGGGGATTCAGTATGTCTCCTTTTATCCGGGACGGCGACATCCTCACTGTTTCTCCTGTTCCGCCTGACGCCCTGACCGTCGGCGATGTCGCGGCTGTCGTGCATCCTGCCACCCGAAAGCTCGTTATCCATCGCGTAACAAGGCTGGCTGGAGACGTAGTGACGGTCCATGGGGATAATGCCGTTTCCCCGGACGAGCCCATCCCCCGGGCCGATATTCTTGGCCGGGTGACACGCGTCGAAAGAAACGGCCGCGACATTTCGTTCGGGCTCGGACCCGAGCGCGTTCTGATCCCTCGATTCAACAGGCTGAGGCGCCGGGCTTGGTTTCGTCCCTTATTGAAGATCCTCCGTCCCATCATTAAACAATGAATAGGCCCCGGATCACTTCACGATCCTTGCCCAGCTTCTCGCTTTGGGACAAGGCCAAGGTCAAGCGCCTCCCCCTTTCCTTCGACATGGAGCTGACGGCCCGTTGCAATAACAACTGCCGTCATTGCTACATCAACCTGCCGGCTGGCGACCGCGAGGCGAAAGCCCGAGAGATGGATTTCGGTTTCATCATGGATCTGGCGGACCGAGCGGTCTCCCTGGGCGCCCTGTGGTGCCTCCTGACCGGAGGGGAGCCCCTCTTGCGGGAGGATTTCGCCGAGATCTATCTCGGCTTGAGGAAGAAAGGTTTCCTCGTCTCCGTTTTCACCAACGCCGCTCTTATCGGAGAAAAGGAAATCGAGCTGTTCAGGGCCCACCCGCCCCGGATCGTGGAAGTCTCCATTTATGGCGTGACCGAGGAAACCTACGAAAAAATCACCCGGACGCCCGGCTCCTTCGGGGTCTTCCGGAAGGGACTGGACCTCCTTCTCAAAGCCGGGGTCAAGGTCCGCTTTAAAACGATGGCGCTCCGCTCGAACCTCTCCGAACTCCCCCCAATCGCGGCATTTTGCCGGGCGCGGTCTCCCCAGGTCTTCCGTTTCGACCCTCTGATCCACTTGCGGGTCGATGGGGACCGGGTCCGGAACGAGGACATCAAGGGCGAGCGGCTCGCGCCCCAAGAAGTCGTTGCCCTGGAGCGGTCCGACCCGGAGCGGTTCGGAGCCCTGGAAAGGAACTGTGATTCCCTGATCCTTCCCGGGCGCGACGCCGCGGGCTGCCGCCATATGTTTTATTGCGGGGCGGGCCAGAGCTCGTTTGCGATTACCTGGGACGGCCTATTCGCCCTCTGCTTGTCCCTCCGCCACTCGGCTTGTCTGTACGATCTGAGAAAGGAATCTCTCCAGCAGGCATGGGCGGAGTTTGCCCCCCGCGTCCTCGGCCTGCGATCGGACAAAAGGGAGTTCCTGGACAAATGCGGAAGCTGCCCGATCGTCAATCTCTGCCTGTGGTGTCCGGCCCACGCCCATCTCGAGACGGGCGAGCTGGATGAGCCGGTGTCTTATTTTTGCGAGGTCGCTCAGGCCCGGTCCGTTGCCCTGCAGAAGGCGGTACGAGGCCGGCGAAAGGGATGAGTCCGATGAAGGTCCGACCAAGGATTTGGATCGCCCGGTCGCTGGTGACGGCCGGACGATTCGTTCAATCGCTGGCTCTGATGGTCATGAGGCCGGACGACCTCATCGAATTCGGCCGCCGGACCTATTCCGAGACCGAGGGCGTTGACGGCTGGACGGCGGAAAGGCTCGTCGATTCGGGGTTGATGGATGGAGAAAGAGAATTGGTCGACAGCCTCCCGCTGAAACAGGGGCATCTCCTCCTGCTGGGAGTGGGTGGCGGGCGCGAGGCCATCCCGCTTGCTAGGATGGGCTTCAGGGTGACGGGCGTTGATTTTGTGCCGGCCATGGTTCGACGGGCGGAAGACAATGCGAGGAGGCGCGGCGTCCCGCTGACCGGCGTCGTACAGGAGATCAGCCGGATCGATTTTCCGGCTGAGTCTTTTGATGTGATCATACTCTCGGCCGCCATGTATTCCTGCGTTCCGACGCGGAGGCGCCGCGTGGAAATGTTGCGAAGGATTCGGCTGGCCCTCAAGCCCGGAGGTTTTTTCTTGTGCCAGTTCCATTGGGACCCGGAGTATAAGCCGAACCCGCGGGGGGAGATAATCCGTAAAATCATCGCCTTTTTATCTCTGGGGAACCTTGAGTACGAGAGGGGCGATATGCTTTGGGGATCCGCGGAATTCATCCATGCCTTCGGTTCGGAAGAAGAAGCGCGCAGGGAGTTCTCCGAAGGGGAGTTCGAACTTGTTAAGCTTCATTTGCCCGATGGGACCCTCCGCGGCGGCGCCGTCCTTAAGAAGCTTGGCGAAAAAGCCTGGACCTAATCCCTTTCAACACACTCCTATCTCAGCCGCCGCAGCGCGCCCAGGGGATTGACGACGCTGACGACATAATCCCTGAGCTTTTCGTAGCCGACGTTGATGCATTCGTGGGCGCCCCGGCGCCGATAGTCCGCTAGAACGGCCCGGACGAGCCGCGCCGCGAGATCGAGCCGGCGCTCCGCCAGTCCGCAGGCGACCCAGCCCGAGGCCGTGCCCCAGTATGCGCCGTTCTGGTAGGTTCCCGGGGCGACAGGAATGAGCGTTCTCTCCCAGAATTCCGGCTCGGGGAGATGGCGCACCTGGCCTCGGTAGATGAAGCGGCTGTAGTTTCTGACGAGATAATTTATGATCCGCTCTTTTTTAGGGCCGAGCGGAAATCTTGCGTAGACGGCATAGGCGTTCCCCCAGATGTCAATCTGTCGGCAATCTGCCGAGGCCGCCAAAAACATCCCCGCTTTCTCGTCCCATAAAGATCCGAGGTTTCTTTCGATCGCGCCGGCCTTGGCTCCGAAATCCACGACCCGCGCCGAATCCCCGGTTTTCTCGAACAGGGCTGCGAGCTCGCGGCTCGCCTCCCAGTAAAGAAGCGACGAGAACAGGAGCTCCCCGGTCTTGGCGATCGTGTCGGTGAAGCCGTAGGGAGAATGGGGACGGCCGGGGTCGATCATGATGAGGCCGCGTCCGCTTCTCGGCGTGAAATCCATGGCCCGGACAAGTTTCCCGGCGACCCCGCGGAAGAAATCCAGGTCTCCTGTCGCGCGGACATAATCGGCGACAAGCTTGATCATGAACTGCGAGTTGTCCGTGGGCGGATCGCCCAGCGGCTCCCCGACCGGGCCAGCGCTGTAGACGGGGAGCCCGTCGGCCTGGACGCGGTCCGGGATGCAGCCGTCTTCCCTCTGTCCCGCCAGGAGATAGAGAATGCAGCTCCGGACGTTTTCCGGCGGGATGAGGTCGGGGGCATTCTCGACCATATAGGCAAAATCCCTCGTCCAGAGCGCGGCGTAATGTCCCTGCCCGTCGGGAGTGCAGAGAGGAGTCCCGTCGTGGGCCTCGATCACGCATCCGGCGAGTTGGCGCCGGGCTTCGGCCTCGAGCCAAGCGATGTCGTCGGCGGAGACGACGGCGACTTGACGTTGTTCCGGGCTTCGGCAAGCGGCCGCGCTCATCGCGCCCGCGGTGAGGAAGAAACACAATAAGTATCGCGCCCGCATCCGGCTTATTCTGGTCGCGGAGGTTTGGTATTGCGTTTCTTTGGCGGCCGGGCGCGGATTCGAGCCCCGGCCGCAAAGGGGAAGCCGGGCCCTATCGATCGCCGCGAGACTACGAGGAATCGTCGGACCGGCCTGGGGATTTTGTCGGCGGCTCATCGGCTTCTGCGAGGATGCACGCTTTTGACGGGGACGTGAAGCTCGATCCGGCCCGAGCGGACGGAGGGCAGGGCGATTGTCATGTCTCCGTTTTCATAGCTTTTAATGGGGCGACGGTTTGCGGGCAGGCGGGGAACGGTTTCGAGACGGATCCGCGCCGGCCTCCCAATATCGCGGAAGCGCAGGATCCAATGCCTGAGAAAGGCCCCCCGCCAAGTCAGGACGATTTTATGGGGCCCGGCTTCGCAGCCAAACTCGGACGCGCCTTCATCCTCGTAAAGAACGGACTCGGACGACCTGTGGGGGAAAGTCTCGAGGGCCAGCGGATCGACCCGGCTTTCCGGGATGCGAGGGACGGATTCCGGCGTTCCAATCATGGGAATAATCGCTCCGGCGCGGATATAAAGCGGTATCTTTTCGAGCGGCACGGTCAGGCGCAGAGTCGCGGGACCTCTGAGCTTCTTCCGGGTCCAATAATCTACCCACGTCCCGGGCGGGAGATAGACCGTTCGGAGGCCGGCACGCTCGTAGACGGGCGCGACAAGGAGTGACGGGCCGAACATGTACTCGAAGCCGGCAGGACCGGCGCCCGCCGCCGAGATCGGGTCTGCGGGAAAAGCGAGCGGCAGGGCCCGGATGACAGGCATTCCGGTCCGGGCCGCCTCGTGCGCGGCGCTGTAGATATAGGGAAAGAGACGGACGCGGAGCTCGGCGTATTTTCTGACGATCCCGAGCGCTTCATCGCCGAAATGCCAGGGCTCGCGGGGGCTATCCCCATGCATCCGGCTGTGGGACGAGAAGAGGCCGAACTGGGCCCATCGGACGTAGAGCTCGGGATCGGGACGGCCGCGGTATCCCCCGATGTCGCTGCTCCAGAAGGGAAGACCCGAGAGCCCCGCCGATAGGCCGCCCCGGATGGTCGCCGCCAGGCTGGCGAAATCTGCCGCCGGATCGCCCGACCAACAGACGGGATAGCGTTGGCTCCCGGCCGTTCCGGACCGGCTCCAGACGATCCCCGCTTCTCGGCCGCGCTCCTCCTGGGTAACCTCGAACACGGCCCGGTTGTAGAGGAGCGGGTAGAGATTGTGCATCGTCCGGCCCGTCGCGCCGTCGGCGAAGACGGCGTCCTCGGGTACGTCCTCCCCGAAGTCGGTCTTGAAGGCGTCCACCCCCATGCGGAGAAGGGGCCGGTGGAGGTCCTTGAACCAGGCGGCCGCCGCGGGGTTCGTGAGGTCGATGACGGCGACCTGCGCGTTCCAGGATTCGCCGTGTCCTGCCTCGCGGACGTTCCCGTCGGGAAGCGGCGCCAAGGACAGACCGTAGTCGATGACGTAAATTGCGCCGTCGGGCCGATTGGCGAGGTAGCCTTTATCGCGGGCAAGACCGAACAGGTCGCTTTCGACCGAAAGATAGGGATGCTCCCAAAGGCAGAGCTTGAGACCCAGCTTATGGATACGGTCGATGAGAGCGCCGAAGCGGGGGAAGGCCTTGCTGTCGATCACGAAGTCGCAGTACTTGCGCCAACGGAGCCACCAGGGGTCGATATGGACGACGGAAGCGGGGAGCGCGGCGGACTCGATTCCATCGATCAGGCGCTCGATAGCGGCCTGGTCGCGGTAAGTGCCGCCCGATGACAGCCATAGCCCGAAGCTCCATTTGGGCGGGAGCGGGGGCCGTCCGGTTAGCAGCGTGAAGCGCTCCAGGATCCGGCTTGGCTCCGGCCCGTATATGACGAAGGCTTTGAGGGCGTCGTCCTCAAGCCGGACCGTCCAGGACTGGGTCGATTCCGTCCCGAGCTCCCAAGTCGCCCGGCCGCCGCTCGCTATAAAGAACCCGTATCCTCGCGTCGTCCATAGAAAAGGAATATTCTTGTGGGAGCGTTCGCTGGTTGAACCAAGGGCGTCCACGTTCCAGGACACGATTCGCTGTCCGGTTTTATCGATGCTGATGAACTTCTCGCCCAGGCCGAAGATGTGCTCGTCGGGGGCGAGGACAAAGGATTGGGCGATGTGCGCGACGGCGCCATCGGCCTCCGAAGCGCCGAGGGGCTGAACGAAAGGGCGGCCCAGCCCGTCCACGTCTCCGGGATTTTCAGCGAGAAGGGGGCGCCCGTTCCCGTCCAGGAAGCGCATGACGAACGGCCGGCGACGGACCTCGAGCGACAGGGGAAGAGGGGCAGGCCGTCCCGGGCGTTCTGAAGGACCATGCGCCGCGATTCTGGCCGTCAAAGTGGATCCGTCATCCAAGATTTCGAGCGGGAGCGGGGCCGCGTCCCGGTCAAGGAGCATAGGAGTCGTCGGTGATCGACGGCGGGGATCTTGAGTTTCACGCGCCGCCCGAGAGGAGGGCTCAAAATCATAGCGCCAGATCTCCGGAGTTAAAGCTCGAAAGGAGATGCGCGCGTTCCTCCCCAATTGAGTCCGGACGCGGAGGACGAGGACGCGGCCGTCGCGGAGCTCGCGGTCCTCGACCTCGATCACCGGATCGAATGACTTCATCGGCAACAATCGTAATGACCCGCGGCCGGGATGTCAACGCGGCAGAGTGGAAGAGGATTTGATTTAGGCCGCTCCTCATTGTAATATGCGGGCGGAGGGCAGCGTGAGAAAAATCTTTTCGCGGGCGTGTTTCCAGGGTCCGACGGCCGTCCTGATCTATCTAGGGACGGCCAAATTCGTCGCCCACCTGGTCTTCAACGGCCGCTACGGCTTTTTCCGCGACGAGCTCTACAACATCGTCTGCGGCGAGCGTTTGGCGTTCGGATTCGTCGATCATCCGCCCCTGACGCCTCTCGTCGCCCGCTTTTCCCAGCTCCTCTTCGGCGAATCGCTTCTCGGGCTCCGCGTCCTTCCGGCGCTGGCCGGGGCGGCCACGGTCGTACTGGCCGGGCTCATCGCGCGCAAACTGGGCGGCGGCCGCTTCGCCCAAGCCCTGGCCGGGCTGTCCGTCATTCTGTCGGGCGTCATTCTCAATTTCGGAGCTATGCTCACCAACAACGCCTTTGACATCCTGTTCTGGACTCTGGCGGCCTACTTCCTGATCATCATCCTTAAGGAGGTGCGTCCCCGGCTTTGGATCGCCTTTGGTTTGACCGTGGGCGTCGCCCTCCAGAACAAATATTCCATCGCGTTCTTTCTCGCCGCCCTGGGCGTCGGGCTTGTCCTCTCGCCGGCCCGGAAACGTCTCTTGAGCGTTTGGCCCTGGGCGGGGGCGGGCGCGGCGCTCCTCGTCTTTCTCCCCAACCTGATCTGGCAGGTCCGCTACGGTCTTCCCTTCCTCGAGGTCAACCGCAACGCGGTCCTGTATAAAAACGCCCCGCTCGCGCCGTTCCAATTCCTGGGAAGTCAGATCCTGGAGGCGGGCCCTCTCAATTTTCTCGTCATTCTGGGAGGGGTTTTATTCCTGCTGATCGGCCGCGAATTAAAGCTCTTCCGCGCGTTCGGTTGGGCCTATCTCGTCCTTTTTGGCTTCTTCCTTTTCTCGAACGGGAAGACCTACTATCTGGCTCCAGTCTATCCGGTCATGTTCGCCGCGGGCGCGCTCGCCTTGGAGCAGTTCACGCTCAAGCTGAGCCGCCGCCGGCTCAGGCCCGCGATCATCGTCCTTCTCCTGACGACTTCGGGACCGGGAATCCCGTTCGCGCTGCCCGTCCTCCCGGTCGAAAACTTCGTCTCCTATAGCCGGCGGCTGGGCATCGGCCCGGTCGCCGCGGAGCGCATCAGGATCGAGTCCCTCCCCCAGTATTATGCCGATCAGTTCGGCTGGGAGGAGATGGCCGAAACCGTGGCCCGCGTCTATGAAGGGCTTCCCGAGGCGGAGAGAAAGGAATGCGGCATCTTCGCTCAGAACTACGGGGAGGCTTCGGCGATCAACTATTTCGGCCGCAAGCGCGGCCTTCCGCCGGCTGTCTGCGGCCACAACAGCTACTGGCTCTGGGGTCCGGGCGAGAAGTCGGGCTCCATTATCATCATCATCGGCGGCGACGCGGAGGACTACACGGATCACTACAGCGAGGTGACCGAAGCCGGCAGGATCAATAACAAATACGCGATGCCTTATGAAAGCAACTTGCCGGTCTTCGTCTGCCGCGGCCCCCTGGCTTCAATCAGAGACATCTGGCCCCGCATCAAACAATATATATAATTGGTGACAGACATCTATTTCCCCAATTTCTATTACAGCAATTTCCTTTGACCCGTTCGCCGACGCGAAGCCCCGCCTTTCAAGGCGGGGACGAGAAGCGCGGCTCAGGGTCAATCCTGAACATGCCCCGGCCTTCAGGCCGGGGTGTCGAGGATTTGACTAATATAAGCACTTCCGGCATCCCGAAAATAGGAATATTGATGTCTGTCACCTATTTCCACCTATTTCCAAGCAGCCGGTAGATTTCGTCGAGATCGGTCTCGGGCCAGGCGTCGTCCACGAGCCCGTTGGTGATGTCGATGTGGACGAATAGACCGCGCGGCGTGGAGGCGGCGTCGCGGATACGGCGTACGAAATCGGCCATGCCCGCGAACTTGATGTCGCGGTGGAGCCCGACCCGGCAGGCGAGGACGGTCCTGCCGCCGAAGCGGGCCAGGACTTTTTCGTAGGGCGCTTCGCTGGCGCCGAACTCGAGGCCCCTCAGGTTGCGGACCTTCTCAAGGCTCGGGAAAAGATGGATCCAGTCGCCGCAGGAATGGACATAGACGCCGCCGAAGGCATCGGATATCCGGTTGAGATAAGGAACGCTGAATTCATCATGCAGGGCGGGGGAGAGCATGACGCCGACGTCGTTGGCCACCGACAGACCCAACCCGTCCGGGAGCCAGGGCTGGAATCCGCTCGGGACGAACTCGACGCCGGCCTCGAGGCAAATGTCGCGCTGGGCCCGGGCGAACGCGATCATGAGGTCCGTGACCATTTCGAGGAGATGATGGACCTCGGTGGGCCGGGCGATGAGGGCTTCGAGGAACATTGTGTGGCCGAGGATGAGGGCGGCGTTGTCGATCGGGCCCTGGACGTCGCCGAGCCGGATCGGGAGGCGTCCCTCCGTGCGCTCGATGAACTGCCGCGTGTATTCGAGGATCCGCCCCAGCTCGCCATCCATGACGCCGGGGGTCGTGAGCGCCCGGACCTCTCCCAGGTCTCGGAGCGAGAGGGGCCGGACGGCCGGGAAGTCCTTCTCCCACCAGACAACCTCGCAGCCGAACGCGGAAGGGACGGCGACGATGCCGAGCGTCGGGCACAGAGCGGGCACCAAGTCGCCGCGCAACGCCGACTGGCCCTCGATCTCCTCGATCTGGGCGCGCAGGAACCTGGCGGGGTCGAGGAGGCGTTCCCGCACCGTCTCCTTTCCCTCGGTCGAGAATAGGGCGCTCCGGACGGGCCTTCCGCCCTTGACGCGCGGACCGACGTAGCCGATCAGGAATCCGGGCCGCTCGGTGTTATCGAGCCGCCAGAGCCGGGTCAGGAATTCGCGATTGTGCTTTGTATCATTCATAAACGTTCGGTGTTGATGATAAGACCACGATCATATCCGCATGAAAAAGAAAAAGTGAGCGGAGGAACGGCGTTAAAAACCCGAAGGGAGCGAGGACGTTTCTCCGCTCACGATGATTCATGGTCTAGGACCGGCCGTAGCGCTCGGCCGCCTCCATCATGGCGTTGATGTTCTCGAGCGGCGACCCGGGCGGGATGTTGTTCCCGTCCTGGACGATCAATCCCCGCGACGGCCCCAGGACCTCGAGGACGCGGCGCGTCGCCTCGCGGACCTCCGCGGGCGTCCCGTCCCGGATGAGCATGGGATTGACGTTTCCGAGGAGGACGACCCGTCCACCCATGACGTCCCGGATCCGCTCTAACCCGACTTCGTAGCCGAAACCCTGATACTCGTGGATGCGGAGTTCGTCCCGGAAGATTTCCAGGAGGTGATCGCTCCGGCCGCACATGTGAAGGCTTGTCCGGCCGTCGAAGCGATTGCGCAGATTTTTCTCGAAGGGAAGGACGATCTCGCGATAGGTCTCGGCCGAGAGCGAGACGGCGAGGTCGTCCGTCCAGGCGAAATCGCGCGGCTCGGGGAGCTTCTCCTCCTCCCAGCAGAAATCGAGATAGGCGATGAGCTTGCCCGTCACGATCCGGAGGAGCTCGCGCACGAAATCGGGCCGCTCCTTGACCGCGATGAAGATGTCCGTCGCGCCCATCAGATCGCCGGCGACCCCGAACGGTCCGTCCGACGTGTGGGTCAAGGCCGGGTTCGCGCCGGGATGGAAGACCGGCCCGCCCCTGAACCGGACCGGGTATTTCTCGGCGACCTCGATCATGGCCTTGCGGAAGGCGATCTGACGGGCATTGATCCCGGCGTGGATGAAGTCCATGCCGTCGAGCCGGACGAGGTCCTTTTCGTTCTTGACCCAGCCCGGCCCGACCCAGGGGATGTCGTCGTCGGGAAAGATGATTTCGACGCCCAGGCTTCCCGCCTCGAACGAATTCTGGAAGTCGGTCCAGGCGCCGACCCAGGGGCCGGTGATCGCGTAGGCGTCGGTCCGGACATTCTCCATGAGCCACTTCTGGGCCAGGATCTGGGTTCGGAGCATGACCTCGGGGTCGGCGTAATAATCCCTGAAGCGGACGCCCACTTGAGGGACGAGGAAGCGGTGGGCGAGGGCGGGGATGACGGGGACGCGGTCGGGAACTTCGAAACGGCGGGCCGCCTCGACCCGGGCTCGGCGCGCCTCGATCTCCTCCAGGGGAACGCCGATTTCGATGACCAGGGGCATGCGCGCCGCGCTATTCGACCTCGGGCAGCCGCCGGAGGCGGGGGTCGGTCCAGATGTCGAGCTCGTCGACGCTCGTCGACGAGAACTCCGAAAGGATCGCACCGCGGTCGCCGGCCTGGAACCAGTGGAGCGAGTCGGGCGCAAGGGTGTACTGGTCGCCGGGTCTCAGGACGATCTCGTGCCACACCGTAAGATGGGGCCGGTAGGCGGCGGGCACTTTGGCCTTGGGTTTCGGCGTCGGTTCCCCGGCTACGTAGAGATAGGCCGTGCCCCAGCGGCAACGGAAGGTTTCCCGCTTCCCGGGGTTTCCCTCGCTGATGAGAGGGTGACGGTGCTCAGGGCACATCTGGCGCGGCAGGAGGACGATCTCCTTGGCGCAATAGCGGTCGTTGTTCTCGTAGATGACGACCAGGAGCCCGAGCCGCTCGACGTCGCCCAGACCGAAATCCGAGATCTCGATCGCGTCCTTTTCCTCCCGGCGGAGGACGATCCCGGTCCGATCGAGCAGCTGGGCCGCCCGGCGCCGAATGGCTTTGACCTCGGCCAGTTTCATGATGACTCTCGCTTCTCCGCCATTATAGCCCAAATCCTCGGTCCGGAGACAGAGGGCTCGGGATGGTCGACTCGAAGGCGCACTTCGGATTCCCCATCTCGCCCATCGGCCTCGCCCGTCGCCGTCTCTATTGTGTATCCGAATAATTTTGGATTATGCTGAGACCGACGGGAGGACGCCATGAACAAGATCAGAGTCGGCTTGATCGGGACGGGTTACATCGGGATGGTTCACCTGGAGATGCTGCGCCGGCTCGTCGAGGTCGAGGTCCTGGCCGTGGCCGACACGAACCGTGAGCTCGCCCGCCGCGCGGCCGACAGGCTCGGGGTCCCCAAGATCTACGCGAGCGCCGACGAGCTCATAGCGGACCGCGAGATCGACGTCGTCCACAACTGCGCGCCCAATAACGTCCATTTCGACATCAACGCCAAAGGCGTCCGGGCCGGAAAGGAGGTCCTTTCGGAGAAACCCCTGTCCCTCAACTCCAAGGAGTCCGCCGAACTCGTGGCTCTGGCGGGCAAGCACAACACCCTGACCGCCATCAACTTCTGCTACCGGTATTACCCCGTCGTCCAGGAGGCGGCGGCCCGCGTCCGGCGCGGCGACCTTGGCGAGGTCCGGGCCTTCCTCGGCCATTTCCTCCAAGACTGGCTATTTTTCGATACGGACTATTCATGGCGCCTGGATCCCAAAATCGCGGGCGGCGCGAACGTCATCGCCGACCTGGGAAGCCACTGGTGCGACCTGGTCCAGTTCATCACCGGACGGTCGATTACGGAGGTCATGGCCGAGCTTCACACCTGTCTGCCCCGTCGCCGCAAGCCGAAATCCGGGCCCTTGTCGTTCAGCTCCCGGAAAGCCGATGAGTACGAGGAGGTCGAGATCAAGCTCGACGACTACGCCTCGATGTTCCTCCGCCTGGACAACGGGGCCCGGGGGAATTTCACGACCTGCCAGGCGGCCGCCGGACGCAAGGTCGATATCGAGCTTCAGATTTTCGGGTCCAAGGAATCCTACGCCTGGAACCATGTCCATCCCAACGCCCTTTGGATCGGACACCGCGACCGCGGCAACGAATTATTCTATGAGTCCGCGGCGCTCCAGACGGCGGACACCCAAAAATACGCCGCCCTGCCGACGGGCCATCCGATGGGCTATCACGACGCCGTCTACAATCTCTTCCGGGACTATTACGAAGCGGTATCGGCGAAGCGCGCCGGCAAACCTTACGAGGTCCGCTTCCCGGACTTCCGGACGGGCCACGAGGAGATGTGCGTCATCGACGCGGCCGTCGAGTCCAACAGGACGGGGCGCTGGGTCAAGGTCCCCCTTTTCTAGCCGGGGCCGTACGGTCAGGAAGCCGCTTTAGGATAGCCGACGGGATGATTCAAGATCGGGAATTGGGTTTCCTTGAGTTTCAGCAGGCTCCTGATGAGGTCTTTATTCATGCCGGCGCGCGGCCTGGTGGCGAGCCCGGTCGCCGCGCAAAACAGGGAGATGTTTTGCGAAACGATCCCGGTATCGATATTCGCCCATTCCAGTTTTAATGCCTGCTCTCCGCGGCTGAAGCGGGATATGTCCGAGACAAGAATCAGCTGGATCGGCGCGGGCGACGGCGGGCCGCCCGGCCCTCCTCCCGGCCGCGCGGTGATCTCGGCCCGGTGGTCCCCCGCGGCCACGGGATTCAACGCGTGTTGACCGGCATCGTAAAGGTAGGCGCCGTCCTTCATGAAGACGTAGATATCGACATCCTGCGCGTTCATGGCCGACGAGGCCGTGCGCTTCCCGTTCTCGGGGCGGTTGATGCCGTTGGCCGCCCATAACAGATCGGATAGATCCTGCAGGCTTATGTCCTTATCGGACCATTCCCTGACGGAAGCCCTGACCGACAAGGCCTCCATGACGGGAAGCCCTCGTTTCTTGTTCGGCGCGTTGAGCTTGATGGATTTTAATTCCTGCGCCGCCGCCCAACCGAGCGTGGAAACGATAAGCAAGGATGCTAAGATAGATGTTTTCAGAGAGCCTCTTTTCATGGCGACCTCCCTTTTTTTGATACCACCTTTAGACGTTTCCGTCAAGCGCCCCGGCAGCTCGTCACGGCTTGACGCCTCGCTTCTTGCGGG
>Ga0256868_10000643_pt1 | contig 20005 bp, 19 predicted proteins | sample RVTome_13_FD_187341 | JGI IMG/M metagenome (GOLD analysis project Ga0256868, IMG submission 187341) | Soil microbial communities from uranium-contaminated site in the Upper Colorado River Basin, Wyoming, United States - RVT92D227 HiSeq ...
AGTATTGTATCCCCTTAAGTTGCGGAATTCGGTACGTGTCCCCCGTCTTCCGGGAACTCTTGATGGCCGCCGATCCCCCGGCTGAGTCTTTTTCGTGATTCCCTCTTTGACCGGAAGGAGAGGTCAGGGTGATTTCCGTCGCTCTTGAGCGTCCCTGCGGCTTTTTGAACCGCCATGAGCAATTCCCGACTGTCCTTGATATCTCTTCGAGCCGCGATTTATCCTTCCTTACGATGGCTGGAGGGGTAAATCGACGCAATGAGGCTGTCTCGGCCACCACATCCGAAAAGCAAACTCTTGTCTTTTTTTTATTGACGAGGGGGGTATATGAAAAAAGCAATTCTTCTCTGGCCGCGGAAGACACGCGGCGTAGTGCTGATGGCAGCGACGACGGCGATCCTGATAGCGATGGCGGCTTGTACCCCGACACCAATTTTCCCCGACATTAGCGGGAATTGGTCCGGGAATATTTCTTATACCCAGGATCCGATCCATATGACCTATCCATGGACTATGTCCTTTATCCAAAGCAGGGGCACGGTCACCGGGACTTGGTCTTCCTCTTCGGGGCTAGGAGGGAGTGTTGCCTGGACAATCTCTGGCTCGTCTATCCGAGGGACGTTGTCTGGCTCTGGGGGATACTCTGCCACAATTAACGGAATAATATCGGATCGCGAACAACCAGGATTACAGGTGAACAGGATTACCGGCAGCGGAACCGATAATACAAGCGGGGCATTTAATTTTAACCTACTCAGATAGTAGCCTTGCGCCCTTCCCTCTAATGAACGAACCCGTCACCCCCCCCCCGCCGCCAGCGATAATCCGATAATTGCCTCCCCGAATACACGCGATACCAGAGGGGACTTCATCCTCTCTGTTACGTGGTATATCTTAATTCGGCAGTGAAACCCTCAAAAAGTTTTCTTCCCCTGGAGAATTCCATTCGCCTTTTTCTCTCGACGGCGTCCGCGACGACCGGGTCGGCCGGGGCCCCGGGCTTTGCCCGGGGGTCCACTTCTCATCATGGGAGGATTTTAAGCCCGTCCCTTCCAAGGGCTGGGCGGCTTAACTCAAGAGGGGACAGATTAAAAGGGGGACAGAATATATAGGGGACATGTTCCGAATTCTCCGGAATTCGGTACGTGTCCCCGGTCTTCGATGGTCTGTCCGGAGGGCTTGCTTCGCCGCAGTTTCCTCGTCTTCTAAACCTGACAGACATCGATCCGCGACTGGATTTATCATTTTTTCGTGATGGGAGATGTCGTTGCCAAGCTCAACGGGACATGATTCGAGACAACAGGCAAAAGAAATTACTATCACCCGCTCTACTTGGCGGTCGTAACTCTTCGGGAGGATCCGAGAGGATCAAGAATAAACGTCTTTTCGGTGCTTGATCCGGTAAATATATATTCGCTTTAAAGCATCGTCGATTCGATAGAGAATGCGATAGTCTCCGGTCCGGATGCGATATCCGTCCTCATCAATCAACTTAAGACAGCCGGGGGGACGCGCGTCTTTTGACAGGACGCGGATTTTCTTGAGGATACGAGCAAAGACTGGAGCCTCCAGATTATCGAGGTCCTTTTGCGCCGCGGGGAGGAGGAGAAGATCATACACGGCGCTTCTTGAGGTACTCGTCGAGGGAAACGGCTTGTTGTTCCAACCCGCGCAGGTTCTTCAAATCCACGAGGTCTTCTTTGAGCTCCTCCCGGGCGAGCTGTTCGAGAATGGCTTTTTCTACAAAAAATCCATACTTCAGCCCTCTCTCCCGGCAGTATTGCTTGACCCGCTCGGCGACGGCATAGTTCACTTTCACGGCCAAAATGGTCTTTCCTTCTTTCATGGCGCTCCCATGATATGATAAACATTTAACATTGTCAATATTTAGTTAATATTTAATAACTTTAGTTTAAAATAGCTGTTCTCTCTTAAAGATCCATAATTATAGCTTTTTCCGCGGAATTGTGAAGGATGAGAGAGGAGGAGAGGTCCGGGTGATTTCCGTCGCTCTTGAGCGTCCCTGCGGCTTTTTGAACCGCCATGAGCAATTCCCGACTGTCCTTGACATCTCTTCGAGCCGCGATTTACACTTCCCTGCGATGGTTGGAGGGGTAAATCGACGCAATGAGGCTGACTCGGCCACCACATCCGAAAAGCAGACTCTTATCTTTCATATACTGACTGTTTTTCTTGGAAGGTTGAGTCTTACACCGAATGGATACCATGCTGTCCATATTTTTCGAATATGGAGAGTTCGTGATCCGTTTGGGTGAGCTTGCTTTGTCACTTCGTTCCTCGCAGTGACATTTTACTAAATGCGTTTGTATTAACTCATCGAAGCGTGGGCCGGCAGGCTTAATATATCCCGGCGAACTCCAGGTAATTATCCCTGTTGATGACCTCGAACTCGGATTCTGAGTAGGCCTCTCGGAATTTCCTGGGCTCCCGCCCTTTTCCCGTCCATTTGAATTCGTAGGCGAAAAGCCTGCCTTCGCGTTCTTCGACGAGGTCGATCTCCTGGCCTTCCCAGGTCCGCCAGAAATAGAAGTTAACTGGGACCGCCCGGTAAGTTTGCCGCTTAATCCTTTCCAGGAGCAGGAAGTTCTCCCAGAGACTGCCGATGTCGTCGCGCAGCTCCATCGGGTTAAAATTGGCGATCAGGGCGTTCCGTATCCCGGTGTCGAAGAAGTGGTATTTTGCCTTTTTGGTCATTTCGTTGCGCAGGTTCCGGCTGTAGCCGCGCAGGGTGAAGATGACGAAGGTCTTCTCAAGGAGGTCGAGATAGCGGGCCACGGTCTTATAGTCCAGCCCGACCTTCTGAGCCAGCTCGCTGAGCGACGCTTCGGAACCGACCTGAAAGGCCAGAAGGCGCAGGAGGTCGAGCACGATCTTCGAGCTCTTGACGCGGTCGAGGGCCAGAATGTCTTTGAGAAGATACGAGGAGGCGATTTCCGTGAGAAGCCGCGCCTTTTCCTTTTTGTCGGACGCCGCCGCGACCTCGGGGTATCCCCCGAAGATGAGAAATTCCTCGAGCCTTTCGCGGAGCTCGAAGGGCGTGAAGAGCTTGGCGAGTTCGAGCTGGGCGACGGGGAAAAGCGTGAGAGTGGTTTTCCTGCCTGTCAGCGGCTCTCCGACCTGGCCGGCCAAATCGAACGACGAGGAGCCGGTGGCGATGACCCTGATTCCCGGAACCTGGTCGACGAGGATTTTCAGAGCCTGGCCGACGTTGCGGATCTTTTGGGCTTCGTCGATGGCCAAAAGCTCATAGCCCGCCGCGTATTCCTTGATCCTTGCGAAATCCTGGAATTCGAGGATTTCCTGGACCCGGACGTCCTCGCCGGAGTCGAGGCGGTATTTATAGGGAGCGGAATCGAGATAATCCTTAAGCAAGGTTGTTTTGCCAACCTGACGGGGTCCATAGAGGACAAGAACCTTGTTCGGCTTCAGGAAAGAGCCCAAGTCCGCGTAAAAACGAGGTATCTTCATGGGCATATAGTATGAAATTCCTTAAAATATGTCAATAATGAGGAATATAAATCCTTGAAATAGAATATTTATAAGGATAACATTTCTTTTTCACCGAGTGTCCTCCTTCGGCCCGGGCACCTCGGGAAATCCCATCTTTTGCGGATAGGAATTTGCTTTTTCGCGTTGCGCAACGAGCCCTTCCGCGATGCTCGAAATCAATACCTCCCATCGCGTAAAGATGATAATTCCAGCTGCGGATCGAGTCAAGAACAAGAAATTTACCACGAAAGAGGCCGGCGGGCCGGCTCAGCGAGCCGGACGACCACAAATGCGCCTAAAAGACAATAAACCCCCATCCCCCATCAAAATCACTCGTCCTAATAATACTCCGCCCGCTCTTCGGCCGCCATCAGGGCGACCTGCTCGAAGACGCCTGACGGCGGCAGCTTCTCGGCGATGAACCGAAGCTTCAGGTGGTCGATGATTCGGTCCACGGCCTGATAATCTGTGATAAAGGCGACGACCTTCATCGTGCCCCCGCATTTGGGGCAAATCATCGGATTGACCCCGTTGAAAGCCAGATCCTTATTTGAAGAGACACAATGCGCGTCCTTGACTTCGTCCGCGCGGCGGAGATACGATTCTCGCGGGAATGAGCGCCAGGCTTCTCTTTTAAAACACGCAGGACAAATTAATCCCCTCCGATGAAGGCTACCTCTACTTCGTCTCCAGGAACGACGGCAGCCATCACTTCAGCCGCACTTTCGCCGAGCACCAGGCCGCTGTCAGGAGGTTCCAGAAGAGGGGCGGGTGAGCCCTGTCAAGTCATTTAAGAATCTAACCATAGAGGGTATCATCTTCCTTTCTCCTGCAGGAAGGTTCATCCGGCGGAGCAAGTCTTGGAAGCGCGTGTCGTCGAACATGGATTCCCACCCCCCGCCGTGTATGCGTATCGCCGACAGCGACGTCCGATGAGCTTTATAGGCGGCCTCCAGCTCCTGCAGTGCCATTTCCTTGTCCCCGAGCGCCAAATAGGCCAGGCCCACATGATTGAAGCCAGGGGTGTTTCGTTCCAGCTTCGGCGCGATCGCCAGCGCCTTCTCTCTCTGGCCGGCCGACACATAGGCCATGATCAAGTGCGCGTTGCCTCTCCGGGGAAGTAATTCAATAAGGCTCTTGGCCGCAGCAATGGCCTCCTCGTGCATTCCTTTTTTTGAATAGGCGAGACGCATCACCTGGTAGCTCGGCCAGAACTTGGAGTCAAGCTCGATCGCCTTCTTGGCCTCAACGATCGCCTCGTCGTACCGTCCCACATAGTTGTACAACTGTCCCAGCCAGCCGGTGTTGAGCGCCCGAAGCGGATCGAGGTCGCGGGCGAGCTTGTGTTCCGCGATGGCTTCCTCGTGACGGTCGAAGACAGCCAGGTACCAGGCGTAGTGGTAGTGAGTCATGGCCAAACTGGGGTTGAGCTCCAGGGCGCGCCTGAAGAGCTCCTCCGCCTTCGCCCAGTCCCACTCATAGTAAAAGGCCACATCCGCAAGCACACCCACGGCCTCGGCTGCGTTGGGATTAAGTTTCAACGCCTGCTCGGCGGCCGCTCTGGCCCGCGGGAAGGAATCGATCAGCTCCGCGCCGCCATGGCCGAGGGTGATGTACCCCTCCGCAAGCCCGATATAGGCAAGCGGCTCCGCGGGGTCGATCTCCACGGCCTGGTGAAGATACCGCATGCCCTTCTCGAAACTCTCCGGGTTGTTCTGGGACACGTAGAACATCCCCTTTAGATAGGCCTCGTAGACCTCGGGGTTGACGGTTCGGGCAGAGGCTAGGCGAGTCTGCTCGGCCGGGAGCAGCTTGAGCGCCAGGGCCTTGGCTACGCTCTGGGCCACCTCGCTCTGCACCCCCCTAAAGCCCGAGAGGTCGTGCTCGTAGGTGTCGGCCCAGAGCTGCGTCTGGTCCCGCACCTGGATCAATTCGGCGGTGATGCGGACGCGGTTCGCCTCGCGCTGTGCGCTGCCTTCAAGGACGTATTCCACACCCAGCTCTCGGCCGATCTGGTCGATCGGCGTGTCGCCTTTTTTGTAGCGCATGACCGAAGTGCGGGCGATAACGCTCAATCTTTGCGGATGGAGGCGTCCGAGTTGGGTGATCATCTCCTGGGTCACGCCGTCGTTGAGGTACTCCTGCTCCGGGTCGCCGGTGAGGTTGGCGAACGGAAGCACGGCCATCTTAATGGCCCGGGCAGGCGAGGCACGTGGTCCGAGAAGCCGGTCCCGAACTCCTCCGACGTTGAGGCCGAAAAGGGCGAGGATGACTGCCAGAGCGGCAGGGAGAAGATAAGCCGCGTTTAATCCGAAAATCCTTCTCCTCGCCCGTCGCTTGGCCTTGAGCGGTTTGAGGCCTTCGGCGACGGCGGCAAGATCCTCCCGGAGCTCCTCCATGGTCTGGTAGCGGTCGGCCGGATTCTTGGCCAGCGCCTGGCCGACGATCTGCGCCAGTTCGGGGGCCGCGCCGGGACGGGCCTTCAGCAGAGGCTCCGGCTCGTGATGAAGGATGGAATAAATCACGGTCTGGTCGTGATCTCCGCGGAAGGGCAGCTTGCCGGCGAGCATCTCGAAGAGGACGATTCCCAGGGACCAGATGTCCGTGCGCCCGTCCAACTCGCCCCCCCGGGCCTGCTCCGGGGACATATAAGCGATCGTACCCAGCGTCGTCTGGCTTTTTGTGAGCGACGATCCGCCGTAGAGCTTGGCCAACCCGAAGTCCATGACCTTGGCCTGGCCTTTGGAGGTGACCATGATGTTGGTGCTCTTGATGTCCCGGTGGATGATGCCCTTGCCGTGGGCCTCGCCTAGCCCCGAGGCGACCTGGCTGGCGATGTCCAGCGCTTCGGCCGGCTCGAGCGGGCCCCGCTTGATCCTGTCTTTGAGCGTCTCCCCTTCCACGAACTCCATGGCAATGTAGGGACGATCTTCGGTCTCCCCCACCTCGTAGATGACGCAGATGTTCGGATGGGAAAGCGCCGCGGCCGCCTGGGCCTCGATGAGAAACCGGTCCTTGAGATCGGGCGAGTCCATGAGGTGCGGCGGGAGGAATTTAAGGGCGACGCACCGCTTGAGCTTGAGGTCCTCGGCCTTGTACACGATTCCCATCCCGCCCTGGCCGATCTCCTCGAGTATCCTGTATTTGCCGGCGATAAGGCCGTCTTTCGATACGACCTGGAGTGGAGTCGCCAGGGTTTTCGTAAAAGAAGCCTGAGCCGCGTCCGCGGCGTTCAAGGGTGTAGCGCAATTGCTGCAGAACCGCGAGTTTTCCCTGTTCTCAGCTTGACACTTGGGACACTCCATGCCATCCTCACCTTTCTCGATGCCCAAATATTATTAAAGGTGGAGGGGCCTGTCAATCGCTAAGCACGACCTCTCAAGTATGTTCAAAAATATCGAAAACTATCGAAAAGGATCGAAATCCATCCAAATCCGGAAGGCCTTGAAATCGAGCGTTCTACGGGGAAAATCCTTCCATGGTCCTCATCCGACCCTGTTCACCGCCGTTTCCATTTCCCTCGACCGGGCGGCCTTCCGCGTCCGGGTCCCTCGTTCACTTGAGCGAGCGGTAGACCGCGGTCGCGATCTTGATGTCCTGAACGGCCACCCCGGTGAGGTCGACGACGGTGATCTGGCTTTCCGACGTCCGGCCTTTCTCCCTGCCGGAGATGACGGCCCCAAGCTCGACGCATCGGTCTTCCCGGATCCGGCCCGCTTCGAGCGCCTTGTGGATCTCGCCCCGGAGCCGGCATTGGGATAGACTGTCGGCCACGATCACGTCGGCCTTGGCCAGGATTTCCGAATCGAGCTCCTGTTTGTCCGGCGTATCCGAGCCGACGGCGGTGATATGGGTTCCCGGCCGTAGGTCGGCGGCCGAGAGGAGGGGCGTTTTCGACGGCGTCGCCGTGACGACCAGGTTGCAGGTCCTCAGGATCGCGGCCGCGTCCAACGTGGTTTCCACAGAAAAACCGCGGGATTCCATCTCCCGTTCGTAATTCTCGAGCTCTTCCGCTAGGGGTCCCCAGACCAAGACGTCCCGGCACGCCGAGACGCGTGTCAGCCATTCGAGCTGGAGCCGGGCCTGGACGCCGGCGCCGACGATGCCGATGCGCTCGACCTTTCGAGGCGCGCAATATTTGGCCGCCACGGCGCCCGCGACCGCGGTCCGGACATCGGTCAGATGGCCCTCGTCGAGCAGGATGGCGGCGGATTCGCCGGTGCTCTGCTTGAAGAGAAGCATGCAGCCGTTGCCCGACGGCAGGCCCAGGGAGGGATTGCCGTAGAATCCGGAGGCGATCTTGATGATATAGAAGTCCTCCCCCTCGATATAGCCGGACTTGATGTGGACCTCGCCCTTGTCCAGGATCAATTCGCCGACCGGGGGAACGGTCGCCCGGCCCGAGGAATAGGCGACGAAGCCCTCCTCGATGGCCGGGATCAGGTCGAGCGAGGGAAGGACGTCCTTGATCTGGGCCAGTGTCGCGATCTTCACCGCATTCCTCGGGGAGCGGAGCTTATTTTGCCCTCAATTCCACGAGCAGGTCGTGGATCCGGCCGAGCGCCGGTGTCAGGTAATCGTGGGGCAGGCCGAAGCTGATGCGGACGAAACGGTCCAGGCCAAAATGGTCGCCCGGCACGATGAGCACCCTTTTCTCTTCGCGCAGCCGTTCGGCGAATCGCGTGGAAGGGATGTCCAGGCGGTATTTGACGAAGGCGATCGCCGCCGCCTGAGGCGGAGTGGTGCTGAGGATCTCCCGGTGCTCGCTCATCCAGTTTTCCAGGACGGGGAAGCCGCGGCGGATGTAGCCGCGAGCGCGCTGGATGAGGCGGGGCCGGACGCGGGAGGACAGGGCGTACGCGGCCAGGTGGTTCGAGAGCATGGCGGCGCTCAAGGTCAGGTATTCGTGCCTCGCCCAGAGCTCGTCAATAATGTCGGCCGGGCCGACGGCCCAGCCGATCCGGAGCCCCGGCAAGCCGTAGGCCTTGCTCAGGCTGCCCACGGCCAGGACCTTTTCGTACTTTCCATAGAACGAAGGCGTCTGTTCGTCGGCCAGGCGCTCGGCTCCGGCGTACACCTCGTCCGCCAGGATCCAGGCCCCGGCCCGGCGGGCCGTTTCGATGATGGCCTCCATCTCCTCGTTCTTGAGGATGTAGCCCGTCGGATTGTTCGGATTGCAGACCGCGATCAATTTCGTCCTTCCGGTCACCGCCTTCCTCAATCCGTCGAGATCGGGCGCCCAGCCGTTCTTCTTGTCCAGGGTGAAGGACTTGAGGTCGAGATCCAGGTTCTTGGCCAGCCCCCAGATCTGCATGTAATTCGGCAGCATGACGACGACCTCGTCCCCGGCCGAGAGCAGGCTCCAGAGGATGTCATAGTTGGCTTCGATCGCTCCCACGGTCACCAGGACGTTCTCCGGACCCGCGCCGCGATACAGGGCGGCGATGTTCTTTCGCAATTCCGGAATGCCGTTGGCGTGAGCGTAGTCCATTTCAAGCGACAGCAGGCCGGCCAGCCCGTCCGGATCGTCCTGGTAGAGCTCTTTCAAGGTCAGCGGGTGGACCCCGCTTTCCGAGAGGTTGTAGTCGACCTCCTTCTCGAACTTGGACATCATCCGTTCCATCACGAAAGGCTGAAACTTCGGCATGACTCATTCTCCTTCTCTGCGGTGCGGCCGTGACCTTGTCAGGGCGCGGGAGCGGCGCTTCCCTTCCCGGGAAGAGGATATTCCGGGCGCGGACCGGCGTCAAGAGGAACGGCTCGGTACGGCCCCGGGCGTACGGTTAAGGATAAGAGGTTGCTTTTCGGCTGGGGCGGCCGAGCGAGCGCCTTTAACTCGATTTTCCCCTCAATCATCGAGGGAATGGTAAAACAAGACTCAAAAAGATGTCAAGGACGGCCTGAGAGCGCCGGGCTGTCTTCTTGAGGCCATTCGCGGCGCCAAAACCACGGGAAATCACCCTGACCTGCCCGCCTGGTTAAAGTGAAAAAACCGGCGGAAGGCGGGATGATATTTGTCGAATTTGAGTTTCATGGTTCCCATGCCTTCGGCCGCGATGAAAAGAATCAAGAATCCCGCCCCCATCGCAAGCCGTCGAGTCCCCTGCATTCCGTCCCTTCCTACCCCGTGATCTTGAATTTCACGAGGGCGATGCTCTCGTCGGCGGCTTTCTCGGTCGCGAAGAGGACGTCCGATTCGACTCTCAGAAGGGTTCGCCCCGGGCCGATGTAGAAGCTGTCGAGAAACTTGCCGTCCATCGAGAAGACGTCCCAGAGGTCGCCCTTTTTTGGGTCCGTGGTCGAGGTCCGTATCCAGATCTCGTCTCCGGCCCATTTCAAACCCCGGATATCGGGTTCATATTCCATCGTCGGGCCATTGAACTTCTTGTTGAATTCTCTCTCGTATTCGTCCTCGATATGTTTGATCCGCTGATACTTGCGATTGAACGAACGGATAACGTTGCCCAGTTCGATGTCCGCGAGCCGAATCAGGTATTCGGTGCTATGGGAGCCGGCGATATATTTTCCATCGGGGCTCAGCACGGTGATCACGGGAGTCCAACTTCGCGCGGCTTTTGGTGACATGAATTGGCTGGAATAGAACGTCATAATCTTCCGTTCGCTCTTCCCATCCATCGAGGTCAAGAATACGTTCTGCGGAATCTCCATCAGCTTGCCCGTACGTTCGGCCGCGGGGGGAGTTACGGTTTTGGTGAAGACGAAATCGTTCTTCCGGATGCCGATGAAGCCGGTGTATCCCGTATTCGGGATTTCGAATTCCCTCAACAAATGACCCTCGTAATCCGTGCTCCAGGCTTTTCTTTTATTGGAATCCCGAATGATGAGCTCGTCCCCGCGGATAAAGTAAGTTAAACCCCGGCTGATTTCGCCGGGGCCCTCGCCTTTTTTATATAAATTCTTGACGAACTTGCCGTCCGAGGTGAATCGCAGGAACTGCTCTTCGTCCGAAAGGAAGATCGAGCCGTCACCGGCGATCTGGAGCTGGGACGGATATTTGAAGAAAAATTGTCCGCTTTCGTCCGTAATCCGCCATACTTCTTGGAGCTTGAGCACCCGACCGGCGTTCGCCGCCTGCGGTTTTTCAGGATTTTCGATAATGGTTTGTCCGTATCCGTTGAAACAACCGGCCAGGAGAAGCGCGGCGAAACACAATACTTTGACTATGCCGTTTTTATCTTTCATTTCCACCCTCATAATGGATTTCCGTGTTGACACCTCTCATTGGATATGGGATTTTGCTTTTTGTGATCGCTTGAGATCGCTGCCCCCTGAACCCTAAAAGCATACTCTCTTACACGAAAAAATTGTATTCTCTGCCGATGATCGAAGTCAAGCAGGAGGAGGACACGAGACATAGAGGCTTTTAAATAACCATAGTCCCGCTCGAACCGGCTCTCGTATTCGGCGACGAACCTCTCAAAATGATGGAACATCACCCGATAGAGAACGGTCCGCTCCGGATGGCGAGGATGGTAGATTCCTGGCACATCTGAGAATCGAGATCAAGAAACGCGCCAGGAAAGGGATCAAGGCCGGACTCCAGAGATGGCCGGAGGAAATCAAAAAAACAACGATGGGAAATAGGTCCGAAAGCGTCAACGGGAGTTAACACCCCGAGGAGAGAAAAAAGGTTTTTAGAGTGAAGACAAGCAGGAATATCGAAAACAGAATGAAAGCCAGATCCTTATTTGGAGAGACACAATGCGCGTCCTTGACTTCGTCCGCGCGGCGGAGATACGATTCTCGCGGGAATGAGCGCCAGGCTTCTCTTTTAAAACACGCAGGACAAATTAAAAAGTCTTATTGAACAGGTAGAAAAGACGGAGAAAATCCATTTATGCACAGATGCTAAAATCGAAAAGATTGAAGGGACAATCGGAAATTTCAAGACAACGATTAGCCGTGAGCCCAAAGCGGTTGTCCGTGACCCTAGAGTGTACCGAATGACATTTTGAAAATCCCCAAGATACGCTTTTCATTGGCTTTGTCACAGCTACATACCGATGGGAAATCAATAGCGGATGAAGGTGACCAAGAACATGTCTTTCCAGCTGATCCCGCGCGGATAAAGAAGCCACTTATACCGCCAAGCGCGGAGCCAAGCGGCCACGAGGCTGATTCCCATATAGGCAAGCAGGGCAGGCAGGTAGATGTGAACGAGAGTCCGGCCCAGTTCCGCCGCCTGGATTCTTGAAAGGAGAACGCCTATCAGCAAGACGGAGATCACCAACGAGACAACAACGTAAAATCCCTTGCTTTTCGGCACGGCCATTATTGTCTTCGTTCTTATGGATAGGTCAACGCTGGGGAAATCAGGCCTTGCGGCGGCCACGCCTTTGGTCATCTAAAAAAATACGCATTGCTTTTTCCGTTTATAAGCCCATCATCTTTCTTTGTTTTTAAACCATTGGTCAATTTCCGACCTGTAGGCGAAAACTCTGGAACAGGGAGATTTCTTATCGATCCTATAGACAGGCAAACCTAGTTTTTTCGTCCATTTGATGCACGTGCCGATATTTCTGCCAACATATTGGGATATCTCTTTCCATGAATCCAATCTATCGGAAGATTTTGCCATTTTCGCCTCCCTCAAAAAAGACACTAACCCTTAAAATATTCTATCACTTATTTTCAAATATTTCGAAAAGATTTCAAAAAACATAAAAATACTTCAAAAGATTTGAAATTCCGGTTAGTCAGTTGACTAGGCAGACATTTAGACCTACTTATAATAAAAATGGATCTTTTAGAGATAAAGAGGGAAGATGGATAGGTTTTTTCAAGAAAAGATGTATTCCTCCGATGTTTCAAGAATAAGTGGCAGGACCGGAAGCCGGATTATTGGCTTTTTTTCTGCGGCCAATTCCTACGTCCGGATGACCACGTATTTCCTCGTTGAATCCTCGGAGCATAGAGGCAGTGACGGGAGCGAGTTTAGGAGAAAGGGAACAACGTTGTAGCAGCGGAGCAATCGAGGGATACTTTGACGGATCAAGCGAACAACTGAGTCAGTTTAAGGAGGCTCTTAGATTGCGAACGAAAGTTGACGCGAGCCTTTTAATGGTCCTTTCTAAAATAAAAATGCGATAAAAATAGATGAAAATAATTATTGGTTCGCATTTTATATCTCGGCTTATTGTGGGGAGCATATTAATTTATGCTGGCCTCTATAAAATAATAAATCCTGCGTCATTTGAAAAAACTTTAAATACCTATGATTTCTTTTCAAATTCTTTTATCGGTTTCATAGTTTTTGATTTTCCCTTGGACGCAATTGATTCTTGGTGCGTTGTTAATTTCAGGCTATTTGGCAAGATATGTGGCTTCTATTATATCAATATTATTGCTGATATTTATAATTATGAACATACTAAGCGCTTCGAAAGGAAATTGTCAGGCGTGCGGTTTTTTATCTGAATCGCTATTCTATAAGGGTGGCAATCCTTTTATATTAATAACGATAAACTACCTACTTCTGGCATTATCAGGCACGATAATTATGAGTAAAGTATTTTCCCTTAATAAAACTCGATATTCTTTTTATAGACAAATCGTCTTTCCTCTATCGATCTTTTTTGTTGTTTTTCTCATTCTAATTTTATTCACTTCTATAGGGATACGTTCTTATGGAGGCAAGTACATATCCGTTGCATCAGAAGAAAGAAACAAAGTTATCCAAGAACTGAGTTATTCTGAAAACATACCTTTAATAGGAACTGATATAAAAAGTATTTCTAATATTGAATTTCCAATAAATCCCGATGTTAGAATTATAGTGATGTTAACCCTTAAATCATTAGACTGCGGCAATTGTGTAGATGAAGCGGTTTATTTAGAATATCTAAACGCTAAATATGGGAGACAAATTTGCTTCTGCGCTGTTGTTTGGAAAATCGGCAAAACGGCAATTGATAATTTTAAAAGTAAATTTTCAATTACATATCCATTCATAGAGGACCCTGCTATGCTGGGCTTTAAAATATTCTCAAGATATAAGTCCTTAAAAATAATAGTTTCTCCAGATAATAAAATATTAAGAATAGATCCAGTAACCTTCCATATAAAGAAACTTCAAGATGAATATGAAAATGTTTTATTAAGCTATTTTAAATAAAAATGAATTTTTTATTTTGTTGTTTTGGGCAGATATCAAGGCTTAAATATGATAAAAATTAAAATTATTTAGGAGGAAAAGATGAAAAAACGAAGGGTCACTTTTGCTGTGGTGCTTGCGGTTTCTCTAGTCGTAGGGATCGGATTCCTATCGGCCAGCGCGATTGTAACACCCGCTGCGTGTGATTGCTTTGGTGAATGCTACTACTGTGCATGGGATCCCGGATCACAATCATATTACTGCCAAAACTATGATGGGCCCGGAGCATGCTTTTGCCATGAAGACGACTGCATATTGCGGAAGGTTTGCTGCGAAAAAAATTAAACGAATTTTAGTTCTAGTTTCATTCTACGTGCGGAAAAATAATTATACACAGCGTCTCAAATGATTGCGCATAATTGATGGAGCATGAGATTGGGTTTACTCCAAAGCCTAAATCGAGCGAAGACCGCGTTCATGAGTTCCTCCAGTTCAGGAAAGTATCGATTATGCGTACAGAGACGTCGTGTCAGCTTCCAAATGCGTTCGATTGGATTAAGATCGGGGCTGTAGGGAGGGAGGAAATCAAGGCGCAGTCGAAAACGATGTTGGGAAAGCCAATATTTAAGAAGAACAGCATGATGGTGGCGGGCGTTATCTACAACTACGATCATTTTTCGATCCGAGCGGGCATGACGAATGAGAGTGCCCAAAAAAACCTGGAATGTCTCGGCGTTAAACGTCTTGGCTGGCTGGGTGACCAAGCGGCCGTCGGCCGGGCAGACGGCCCCGAAGACTGCCACCGATTTATGGGTTGGGGCATGATACAGAATGGGATCGGTGTTTTCCGGGGGAATCCACATGACGCACCGGGATCCATGCTGCTGAAAATGGCACTCATCAGCAAACCACAGATCAATGTCCTCTCTTCGGGCCAGTCTTCGGAGTTTTTTTATATGCGGCCTTGGCCTCAGGATCAGCCTGGGCGATCAGGGAACGAGGTTTTCTTCGTCGGAATCCCAGCTGATGGAATAGCCGCTGCCACTGTCGGACTCCCATATCGATCTGATAGCGCGTTTTCAGGTGATGGCTCAGAAGTCTCCCATCCCAGATGTTCTGGGGATAACCCAAGAGCCGCGGCTCCCGTCGAAGATCTTGACCGACGACTTGCAAGGCTTCCCCGGTTAAAGCCGGTGGCCTTCCGGTTCTCTCGCCTTCCTGGAGCCCGGCGAAGCCGTTGTTTTGGAAACGATGGATCCAGTATTGGACCGTCCGAGGGCTCTGCCCCAGAAAGCCTGCAACGTCGTAGGAGCTCAAACCGGAACAGGCCAGAAGCACCCCGTGAAGCCGATGGTCATAGCGGGATTCTTCAGATCTCTGAATCTCATTTTGGATGGCCAGTCTCATGATGTCCGCATCCGTAATTTCCAAGCGTCTCATGATGGCCTCCTTTCGGAGGTCCTCATATCAGAAATGACTATAATGCGCAATTATTTATGACGCCATGTATAGAAGCTAGGTTTTTAGCTAGAAAGGCTATTTTTGACAAAGCAGGAGGAGATATTTCTGTGTTGACCAAAAAAAAATTGTTTGTATTGTTTATTATTTTGGTGATATTTTGCGGATATACTCTTGCCGAAACGCCGCTTATTCTGTCCTTGCTTGATACTAAAATCTTTGCCAAGCCCATCAGAGCTGAAGTTGTATTAAAAATCGGCTCAGATAAGATGAATGAAGATTTTTATAAGCTTCGCTCATTTACTGTAGATAAAAAGGGCCAAATTTACATCTTAGATGCCGGGAATAGTAGGATTCAATGCTTTTCTAAAGAAGGAAAATTTCTATTTAGCTTCGGAAGACTCGGACAGGGCCCAGGCGAACTTTCGAATAATGCCTCGAAAATTAAAATCCTTTCTGACGGAAATATTTATGTAATTGATAATTTAAAACGGAGAATAAATGTCTATAACCTAGAGGGGAAATTTTTATTTTCAGGAAATACTTCGGTTTATTATAACGATATTGAGTTATTAGATAATACTTATTATCTATCGAGCATTATTCTTGAAGAAAACTATAAGCCCATTCATATTTCCCGCACGTTGGGAAAAATCGATGCCGATTTCGGAATCTTTGTTGAACCTGCAGTTGGTCTCTTACAACAAATTAGCCGCCTTCCTTTTCCTCAGCCGTGGCGCTATTCTTATAGTGACAGTAATTTCACGAAATTAGTTGTAACAAACACGAACGAAATAATATTTTCGCAAGATTTTCCGTATCGTCTCATCAAGTATGATACTAAAGGACAGGTATTGAAAGACATTATGGGCGATGTCGATTTTGACACGTATGCTCATGTTAAAATTACGGTCAGAAAAGACTCATCAGTTTTTAGTTCTAGCTCAAAGCCAGCGAGAATATTGGATGTGAGCATTAAGAATGATAATCTAGTGGTTGTCTCATATTTAGATCCTAAAAAAAATTTCTTTTATATCGATATTTACGATTTGGACTTAAATCTAATCTCAAGATATAAAATGCCGAATATGATTGCAAATGCCAGAAAGGAGGAATATATAGGCCAGCTTATGGTTGATAATGATAATAATTTATATGCTACGGTGATATCTAGAGAAAATAATCCTCAGCTTGTTAAATACAAACTCATTTTTGATTGAGGCCGGGACGAAAATCTCACTTTTGATGTAGTAGACTTACGAGGTAGGTTAGTTTATTATTATTAACTAGAGTCCATCATTATTGCTAGGTGGGTTAATTGATGGGATGATGTACGAGAATAGAGAGTTTCTTAAAAGGAGATTCCCATTTATTTCATGGGACTTTCTTAACGCAAAGAGAAAATTTAGTTGAAAAAATTTCCCCTGCTACTATCCGTGTTCCTTATTTGTGTGAGCAACAGCAGCCTATCGTTACAAAAAGTCACAACAAAGGTCAAAGTCTACGATGACATTTTTCTTACAGACTCAGGTCTTATCCCTCTTCCGGAAAATGCGACCGAATTGTCGCGTGAATTTACAATAAAATCAGAACAATTTCAATCTCCGATAAAGCTGGCTGCCGATCCAAAAGGAAATATATATGCTTCCACAATGAGCACTAAGATTGTGCTGAAATTTAATGCCGAAGGAGAATTTCTACTTCCTATAGGCAAAAAAGGAAATGGAAAACCGTTTTTCCAAGCTCCCTACGATGTTCATGCGGCCAAAGATTATCTCATTATTCATGATAGGGGCAAGAAAAGTCTTGAATTCATGGATTTCCAGGGCACTTATATCCGAAGTCAAAAAATATCCGAATTCAACGATTTTGCCATCGACGAAAATGGTCGCCTTTATGTTGCCCATTATGTTCAAGACAAAGGTTCTCCTCTTATCACAGTTTACTTCCCAGACGGGAAAGAGCTCGCTTTTGGGAAACCTCTCTCTTTTCATCATAGCATGCCAATATTGAATTCAAGATCGTTGGCCTTAAATGAAAAAGGCGAAATCTATGTTGCCTTTATGTATTTTCCGATCATTCGCAAGTATTCTTCCGGGGGAGAGCTCCTCGCCGAATACAGGATCGAAAGCCCCGTGATGAAGGCAAAAGAAGACTATAATCTGAATATAACCGGGGAAGGCATTGCCGATATAACCCAGCGTGTAGGCTATAAAGCTTTGATCATCAACATTAAGGCCTTTGGGGATAAAATTTATCTGTTGAGTCATTTCCCTCGTCTGGAAATAACAGAAATGGATGACGAAGCAAATTGCACTGCGACGTACTGGATAGATTTCAAAGAGGTCTATGAAACTAATGATTTTGCGATCCAGGAGACCAATGGAGAAAAGAGGTTTTATGTTTCACATTCGTATGCCCCCCACTTTGATGTCGATGTTTTCAAAAAGAAGAAAATTCATGGAGGAGGACTGAAAGCAGAGATTGAAGAGCTGACCGACGAGATCGTATCATATCCGGGCAATTATCTTTCTTACAATAACAGGGGGGTCGCAGAACATCGATTGGGGGATTATCTCGGGGCCATCAAAGATTTTTCCAAAGCCATTGAATTGGCTCCGGATTCTGTTCTTGCTTATAACAACCGTGGGCTATCTCGAGTTAAAGTGGAAGATCTTGATGGAGCTATAAGCGATTTCACAAAGGCTATAGAACTTAATTCCAGTGAATCAGTGGTCTTTTATAATCGTGGGATTGCGCTTGCTCATAAAAAAGATTATGAGAAAGCCATCAGGGATTTCGAGAAAGCGGCAATCCTGGATCCAAAGATTGAAACCAAAGCTCGGGAACAAATCGACTATTGTAGAACCCACTTGAAGAACAGTGCAAAAAAGATAATTGAGTGTATAGATATCATCTTGGTTCAGATTCCAAGGCCATGAGGGATAGGACTTTCTTTTTTTCGGCGAAGGATCTTCCCTTCAGCTGAGCTCGGAATCGGCATCGCCCTTCACGGTAAAAGAATATTTTAGGCTGCGGATCGAAGTCAAGAACACGAAGATGGCGGCGAAGGAGGCCCTCCGGCCGTATCATCGTCGCGGTCGGCCGGAAAGTCGCCCACAAGATGCAAGACCTCTCCCCTCTCATGAAATCGCTGACCTCAAAAATACTCCGCCGGCTCCTCGGCCGCCATCAGGGCGACCTCGGCAAAAACATGGGAGGGCGGGGACTTCTCCGCCGCAAACGTCAGCTTCAGGTGATCGATGATCCGGTGCATGGCCTCAAAATCGGCAATAAAAAAATGACCTTCATCGCGGCTCCTTGCTTAGGGCAGGACATCGGGTCGACGTGGCCGACCCTCGTCGAGCTTCATGTCCATTTGTTCGGCCGCTCGTACGATCGCCCCCATGACGCGGCCGGCGATCTCGAGGCCTGCGCCCGGTGTTTCTTCAAGCTTCTCGGGGACGGCTACTATCGTCTTCCGCCATCCAAGCGTTGACTTTTCTGAATTAAATGGACTAATATTATGTGCACATGCATATAATATTGACTTTTCGTTTCTGCTATGATTCAATAATCAACGAGAGATGAAATGAAATATGTTCTCGATCGCATGGCCGTCACCGAACGGATGAAGGCACTGGGCTTTCCGAATGCTTCCCGGTTCGCGGCTCGGATCGGCGTCCACAGGAACACGCTCCTCGGTTATTTCCGGGGGAAACCCGTCTTAGCCTCCGCTTTCCTGAAAATTGCCCGCGCCCTCGGCCGCGATCCCCTCGAACTGATCGTCTCGGCCGGCGATACGCCCGCTCTCGCCGAGCATTTCGACGAAATCCGCCCGATCATCGCCGCCCTGCTCCGGCGAAATCCCGGAATTGCCGTCGTGCTTCTCGGATCGAGAGCGAAGGGCCGGGCTAAAGCTTTCTCCGATTGGGATCTCGGCGTCACCCGTCCGGCGGCGCCGATCAGAGGAGACGAATTCCTGGCTCTCCGCCGCGTCGCGGCCGACCTCGCCGAGGACCTCGTCCGCAACGTCGACCTGGTCAATCTGGACGCTGCTCCCGACTGGTTCTGGGAGGGGCTCAATTACGAACCCGTCTTCCTCGACGGAGACCGGGAAAGCTATTCTTTTCTGAAAGGGATGCTCCATGGAATCAAAAAGAACCGTCAAGCTGCATGAATCGCTGGCCCATTTGAAGGAAGGCCTCCGCGCATACGAACGACGGCGCAAAGGCGATGCCTTGCCCCGGCTGGCCTTGACCAAGGCGTTCGAAGTCGCGGTTGAATATGGGTGGCGGGAACTCAAGCGCCGGGCTGAGGACGAGGGGCTCGACGTGCCGTCTCCAAAGGCCGCCGTCCGCCAAGCGGCCCGGTTAGGTTTAATCACCGAACCGGATAAATGGATGGAACTGATCGACGCCCGCAATTCCAGCGTCCACGATTATTTCGGCTTCGGCGACGATGATATCGCCCGCTTGGCCAAGCTATGCCTGGGACTCGTCGGAAAAATCGTACTGTCGTCGGATTGAAGATCGGAGGGGGGGAACGCAAAATTCGAACCAATGAATCTCAGGTTGACAAGGATTAACATGCGAGTTAACTTGTGAAATATTCAGCATAATTTTGAACTCAGCATAATTCGGCCTGTACGCCAATGCCCATCGGGGTAAAGTGGGCAAGTCAGAGGAAGACGAGCATCGTCTCCTGATCATCGAGGAGGAATGTCCGAGGATCCCCCGCCGCGGCTGGGCCGCCTGATTAAAAGGGGACATGTTCCGAATTCTCCGGAATTCGGTACGTGTCCCCGGTCTTCGATGGTCTGTACCAAGTGCGGCGGCAAGATGCGCGTCATTGCCTTTATCACCGAGTTCTCCGTGGTGGACAGAATCATCAACCACCTCAAGCTGCCTTTTGTCGCCTCGA
>Ga0256868_10000645_pt1 | contig 19985 bp, 20 predicted proteins | sample RVTome_13_FD_187341 | JGI IMG/M metagenome (GOLD analysis project Ga0256868, IMG submission 187341) | Soil microbial communities from uranium-contaminated site in the Upper Colorado River Basin, Wyoming, United States - RVT92D227 HiSeq ...
GTTCTTCCCATGTCCCATATCTCAGGGCCCATCGTCCTTAACTTGCTGGTGGACGCGGGCCACACCATAGCTATCATCGACGAGATCAGGCCCAAGAAGATCCTTGAAGAAATACAGCGGAACAAGATCAACTACTTCCACGCCGTACCCCCCATTTATAAGATGATCCTCAACCTGCCGAACCGGGACCGTTATGATGTGAGCAGCCTGAACTATGTCTCCATGATGGGGACGGTGGTCCCGGAAGAACTCATGGAGGAGTGGGTCGAGGCGTTCCCTCATTGCCGGGCCCTGCAGGGGTATGGTGCCACGGAAACCTCTCCCCTGCTAACCCTCACCCACTATGACGATGCCCCCCGTAAGATGGCCAGCGCCGGTCGTGTCGCCCCCAGGGCTGAGATCAAGATCGTGGACAAGGAAGGCAAGGAGCTCCCCACCGGCGAGGTGGGAGAGGTGATTGCCCGCGGCCCGCAGATCATGAAGGGATACTTCAAAAACCCCAAGGCCACCGCGGATAAGATCAAGGACGGCTGGTATTACACCGGCGATCTGGGGAGGTTCGACGAAGACGGCTATATCTATATCCTGGGACGTGCTGATGACATGATCATCATCGGGGGGATGAACGTCTATCCTTCGGAGCTGGAAAATGTCCTCATTGCCCACGACAAGGTGGCTGAGGTTGCGGTGGTGGGGATACAGGATGCTGAGAGGGGGCAGGCCTTGAAGGCGGTAATCGTCCCCAAGGTTGGAGAAGAAGTCTCCAAGCGGGAGCTGATGCGGTTCTGCCGTGAGCGGCTCGCCAACTTTAAGCTTCCGAAGGTCATAGAATTTCGCGACAGCCTCCCTCGATCTCGCACCGGCAAGGTGGCCAAGCGGGAATTAAAGGTTGTCGAGGAGGGGTTGAAAAAGTATCGGGAGTTTCTGGGAGACCATAAAAAGTGGATCGGACCGCTCGCCCTCGTCGCTGTCTGGTTTCTCGTTACTTTAACCAAGATGGTAGATCCCTTCTTTCTCCCCTCTCCGTATATCGTCGGGAAACAACTAGGGACACTGCTCTTGCAGGGGGTGACATACGAGCACATCGTGATGACCTTTTATCGCATGATGGCAGGGTATGCCATAGCAGCGGGCATCGGGGTGCCGTTGGGCATCGTCCTCGGCTATTGGGAGAAGATCTATGAATCGGTGGAGTTCATCATAGATTTCTTCCGCTCCTTCCCCGCCACTGCCATGTTCCCCCTCTTTATGCTTGCCTTCGGCCTCGGGGATGGATCCAAGATCGCCCTCGTGGTCTTCGGCTGCTCGCTCCTTATACTGGTCAATACCACCTATGGGGTCCATGGAGGCAGCCGTACCCGCAAGATGGTGGCGGAGACCATGAAGGCATCGGAGACCTATATCATGGCCAAGGTCGTCCTGCCTGAGGCCCTCCCCCAGATAGCCGCAGGGCTCCGGCTTGCCCTCTCGCTGAGCCTCATCATCGTCGTGGTCCTGGAGATGTTTATCGGGACCACCCGGGGGTTGGGTTATCTGATCTACAACTCCCACATGACCTACCAGATACCCGACATGTACGCCTACATTGTCTTGGCGGGCCTCATCGGGTATTTTATCAACCAGGGGTTCGTCAAGTTGGAGGACAAGGTGATCCACTGGGCCGGCAGATAGATGCAGGACCTTAAGAATGGGTGTGGTTCGAGGTGGTGATACGACCGTATAACCTAACAAAAAGGAGGAGAGAGGTATGAAAAAGATATGGGCTCTCATAGCAGTGGCGATCTTTCTGTTAGGGGCAACCGCAGGAGTCTTCGCCGCGGAAGCGGTGGTGAAGGTCGGTCATCTGCGCATTGTGATGAGTCTCCCCACCTATGTGGCGCAGGAAAAGGGCCTGTTCGCCGAGGAAGGACTAAAGGTGGAGCTGATCCCCTTCGATTCAGGTACGGCCATCATAGACGCCCTGATGGCAGGCAGGATCGATTGCATCGGCAGCACCGGCACCCCGGGGTTCTGGTTCGCTGCGCAGGCGGCGCCGGAACGGTTCAAGATTTTTCTCTTATATGGAACAACATCTATGAAGGAAGACAATGCCTTTTCGGTGGTGGTCAAGAAGGGCTCAGCACTGAAGGGCCTCAAAGACCTAAAAGGCAAAAAGGTGGGGACCTACCCCGGTGCTACCTCTGTGGCCCTGGCCAAGGCGGTCATCCGCACGCAGATAGACCCGGCAACGGTCATCTTCACCGAGATCGCACCCCCCAATATGATCCAGGCCCTGGCAGCCGGCCAGATCGACGCCTTTTTTACCCCTGAGCCCTCCGGTATGATAGCAGTTGCTCAGGGGGTGGGGAGATACCTGGTCAAAAGCCCCCTGACCCTCTTGAAGTTGAAGAGGGGGATCCCGGGTGCCGCCTTTGCCTTCTCGGCCAAGCTCTTGCAGCAGCGGCCAGAGCAGGCTACGAAGCTCAAGGCTTGCCTGGACAAGGCCGTTGATTATATCAGGACCAATGAAAAGGAGGCCCGTCCTTTTCTGGTCAAATACACCGGTCTCCCCGAGGCCGTCGCTATGTCTATCAGCTTTGATCAGTGGATAAAGCTTGACGAGTTCGACAAGCGGGCAGGCCAGGAGTACTTTGACCTCCTGTACAAAGAGGGGGCCTATAAAGAGCGGGTCGATACCACGGAGCTCTATTACTAAAGAGCTTCTGGATAGTATAAAAAATCATAGTAAAAAAAGGAGGGACAGAATATGAAGAACATGAAGAGAGTAGCTGTATTGATGGTGGCGTTCGTCTTGATCGTCTGTGCGTCAATGCCTGCCAGTGCAGCAGAGACGGTAAAGATCGGCTATCTGCGCATCACGACGAGTCTGGCGACCTTTGTGGCGCAGGACAAGGGCCTCTTCGAACAGGAGGGACTCAAGGTGGAGCTGATCCCCTTTGATTCAGGTACGGCCATCACGGACGCCCTGATAGCGGGGAGGATCGATGTCATCGGCAGCAATTCCATTACTGGGTTCTGGTTTGCCGCGCAGGCGGCGCCGGATCGGTTCAAGATCTTTCTAACGTACGGGACCCCTTCTCTGGCGAACCCGACCTTTGTGGCGATAGTGAAAAAGGATTCCCCCCTGAAGGGCTTAAAGGACCTCAAGGGGAAGAAGGTCGGTACCTACCCCGGTGCCACCTCCATCGCCTTGGCCAAGGCCATCATCCGCACGCAGATGGACCCCGAGGCAGTCACCTACACGGAACTTCCCCCGCCCAACCTCATCTCCGCCCTGGCAGCCGGGCAGATTGACGCCTTCTTTGCACCCGAGCCCATGGGGATGATGGCCAGATCTCAGGGCGTCGGGAGGGATCTGGTAAAGGAGCCTTTGGGTCTGCTCGGCATTAAAGAGGGATTCGCCGGCGCAGCGTATGGTTTTTCCACCCAATTTATAAAAGAGAACCCTGAGCGAGCCAAAAAACTTAAGACCGCTTACTACAAGGCCGCAGACCTTATAAATAAGGACAAAGATGCCTTACGGCCCCTGCTGGTGAAATACATAGGGATAACCGAGCCGGTTGCCATGAAGGTACCTATCCAATACTGGATCAAGATCGAAAAGCTCAACAAGCAGTCGACACAGAAATACTTTGATCTCCTGTATAAAGAGGGGGCTTACAAGGAGTGGCTTGATACCACGAAATTGTACTATGAAAACTAAGACGTGTGAAAAAATTTAAGGAGGGTTACATGAAGAGATTCGTATCGGTTTTACTCATGGTTTTCCTGGTAATGACGGCAGGGCAGGCATTGAGCGCTGAGAAAGTAACGATAGGGCACCTCGCCATAGTGCCGAGCCTTCCCACCTATGTGGCGATGGAAAAGGGCTTCTTTGCCCAGGAGGGGCTGGAGGTGGAATTGGTTCCCTTCCAATCCGGGACCGATATCGTAGACGCCCTGGTGGCAGGGAGGATCGATGCCAACTGCATGAGCGCCATCACCGGACATTGGTTTGCCGCACAGGCTGTGCCGGACAAGTTCAAGATCTTTCTCGTCTACGCGGCCGATTCCACTGTGGACAACACCATGGTGGTGGTGGTCAAGAAGGACTCGCCGCTGAAGGACCTCAAGGGCTTGAAGGGAAAGAAGGTGGGGACCTTCCCCGGTGCCACCTCTGTGGCCCTGGCCAAGGCGGTCATCCGCACCAAGCTGGCCCCGGAGACAGTCATATTTACCGAGATCGCCCCTCCTAATATCGTCCCAGCCCTGGCAGCCGGCCAGATCGATGCCTTCTTTTCCCCTGAGCCGTTCGGTATGATAGCAGTCTATCAAGGCATCGGCAGGTATCTCATAAAGAGCCCCTGTACATTGCTCGGATTGAAGAAGGGTATCGTCGGAGGTGCCTTTTCCTTCTCTGCCAAGTTCCTGCAGGAGAGACCCGAGGTGGCCAAAAAGGTCAAGGCCGCCATCGAGAAAGGGGTGGACTACATCAAGACCAATGAGCAGGAGGCCAGGGGTTACCTGTCAAAGTATGCCCAGCTTCCCCCGCCGGTGGCTGCCCGGATCCCCTTTGAGAAGTGGATCAAGATAAAGAATCTGGATAAGAAGGCCCCCCAGCTCTTCTTTGATGTCCTCTATAAAGAGGGGGCGTACCAAAAGAAGATCGATACCACCACGCTCTACTACGAATAACATGGCGCAGGAAAGACCATATCTTTATGTTCGCGGCGTAAGCAAGCACTATGACACGGCCCCTGATCCCCGTATGGGGAGCGGGGGCCTGCGGGTGCTCGACAACATCTCCTTCACCGCCAAAAAGGGAGAGTTCGTCACCATCGTGGGCCCCAACGGTTGCGGCAAGAGCACCTTCTTCCGCATGTTGTCCGACCTCGAGGATATGGACTATGGCAAGATCCTCATCGGGGGCAAGACCGTCAAAGAGGCCAAGATCGGATACGTCTTCCAGAACTACCGAGAATCCCTCTACCCCTGGCGCACCTGTCTCGGTAACCTCATGGTCGCCCTGGAGCTTGATGGAGTACCGCGGCGGGAGCGGAGGAAAAAGGTGGATGAATTCCTCTGGCGGCTCGATATGAGCGTGCGTGAGGACGCCTATCCCTATGAGCTCTCCGGAGGGCAGCAGCAGATGCTCGGCATCCTCAGGGCCCTGGTCTATGAACCGGATATCCTTCTCTTGGATGAGCCCTTTAGCTCCCTCGACTTCCAGACGACCCTCTATATGCACGACAAGATCATGGAGGTCTGGGAAAAGACCGGGGTGACCGTCCTGTTCATATCTCACAACATCCACGAAGCAGTCTACCTGGCCGACAAGGTGGTGGTCTTCAGCAAGAGACCCGCCCGGGTAGTGGAGGTAATCGAGACCAACCTCCCCCGTCCGCGGGATTATAAGGTAACTGAGAGCGATCAGTTCTTCGAGGTGAGAAATCGGGTGATGGAGCTCTTCCGGGACGAGATCATGGACAGTTTCCTCTTTATGGAGCTGAGCGGTTTTTAACGTGAGAAGAATGCGATGAGCAAAGAAAAACTAGTATCGCCCGACGCCATCAGCCAAGAAGAGGCGATAGAAGGCTGGAATGCGGCCGGTGAAGAGTTTGCCGCGCGCTTTGAGCGGCACGAGGAATTCTTCCACAAGTATATGATCAACCCGGCTATTCTCGACCTGCTCGGCCCGGTTGAAGGTAAGGCGGTTCTCGATGTGGCGTGCGGGGAGGGACACTTGTCGCGAAAGCTGGCAGAGTTGGCCAAGGGGAACATCCGGATAACCGGCGTCGATGCATCGGAGACGCTGATCGAGATTGCCAAACAGAGAAACAAGGCATTCGCGAATTGTATCCAGTTTCAGGTGGGGGACGCGAGCCGCATGGATCAGGTGCCATCGAAGGCATTTGACATTGCGATCTGCAACATGGCCCTCATGTTTATTAAGCGATATGAGGACGCCATTCACGAGGTCGCCCGTGCCTTAAAGCCGCAGGGCATCTTTGTTTTTTCATTACTCCACCCTTGTTTCTTGACCCCGGGCTCAGATTGGATCATGGATGATACGCAGGCTGCCGGCAAGGAGAAGCGGATCGGATGGAAGACGGATAATTATCACCTGCGGCTTGCCGCCCGCAATGTCTTATTTGTCTGCGACACCCAGGAGACCTACTATTTCTGCCGCACCTTAGAGGACTATGCGCGTACCCTCCGAAAAAATGGGTTTGTCCTGACGGATCTCCGAGAGCCCTTACCCCCCAAGGCCATGATGGAGCGAAAACCCGAGTTCCAGGCCGAGCTAAAACGGGGACTCTTCCTGATTATGAAGACCGTGCTCTCAGAAGATGTGGCCTCCCGGTGAAGGTTTTGGGCAAGAACCGATGAAAATTAGAGGTGCTTGTAGTCTATGTGCCTCTTCCACCTCCGGTGCCACCACCACCACTGCTCAGGGTATTGCTCGATATATCGCTCGGTGAGCTTCATCAGTCGGGCGAGATTGTGGGCAACATCCCGCTCCTGATCCCCTGTCTTTTCCAACACGAAGGGTTTTTCAATATAGAGCTTTTGCCTCCATCCATTACTATAGACGATAAAGGCGGGTAGAATGGTAGCACCTGTCCGCATAGCAAGGACCACCGGCCCCTTGAATGACGGGACGGCATACCCGAAAAAATCGACCATGATGTCGGGATAGGGGGGGTTTTGGTCTATGATGATGTAGACGATCCCGCCGCTGCGCAGCTGTCGCAAGGATTGTTGCGCCGCCTCCTTCCTCTCCCCGCCATTGATAAAGCCGACCCCTACTGCGTCTGTCATGCGGGTGTAGAGCCGTGCGAGATACCTGTTCCTGGGTTTTTTGATGATGACCTCGATGGGATATCCTTCCAGGGCCAGTTTAGCCGCAAGCAAGGGAAAGTTGCCCAAATGGAGCCCAGCGATGATAATCCCTTTCCCTTTCATGAGTGTTGCATCGAGTATTTCTTTACCTACAATCTCGATGCGCCCCTTTGCCACCGCTGGAGGGAGAAAACAAAACTTCATTGCCTCCACGAAACTCGTGACGGTCCTGGTGAGGCACTCCCTATAGATGGCGTTGATCTCTTCCTCATTCTTTCTCGCGCCGAAGACCAGGCGCAGGTTGGCAAAGGCGATCTTTTTCCTCCTGCCGGGAAAGAGATCCACCACGCTTGCAAAAAACCTGCCCAGCAGGTAGACCCCTGACAAGGGTATGAGCTTGAGCAGGAGAATGATAGGAGGGGCGAAGACGAAGGTGAGCTTTTCGCCGACCGCCTCCCATTTTCGACGCCACTTCTTTGTCATCATAACGATATCCCCCTCCTTGCGCGCGGGGATACTATAGTCTCGTGCCTTCTTTATTGTCAAGGTTATAAAAATTGTGATTGACATAAGATATAGTTCATGCTATTTTTTTAAAATTAGTAACACGAGGAAGCTGCATGTCAAAACTTGTCAGATTTGGGGTATCACTGGACCAAGAATTATTAGACAAATTTGACCGGCTAGTAAGAGACAGAAACTATACCAGTCGTTCCGAGGCATTTAGGGATTTAATGCGCCAGGAGCTGGTGCAAAAGCAATGGCAAGAGGGCAAGGAGATCGCCGGCGCCATCACGCTCATCTACGACCACCACAAAAGGGAATTGGTCAATAAGCTTATGGATATCCAGCATGATTTCGGCACTCTGATCATCTCTTCTCAGCACGTTCATTTGGATCACAGCAATTGCCTGGAGATCATTGCATTCAAAGGTTCTCCCAAAGAGGCTCAAAAATTAGCCGACAGCTTGAAATCAGTAAAAGGAGTGAAACATGGGACATTAAGCATGTCAACGACAGGCAAGGATATCTCCTAAGGGGGTATTATTTTTTTGCCCCTGAGTAGCACGAATAAAATATTAATAGCACGAAAGGAGCTATGCATGCTACCAAAGATTATGTTCTTCTTTCTCATGTGTTTCTCGCTCGTCGTCGTAGAGCAAAATGTCATTGCCCAAGAGGCACCTGTAGCCCAAAAAGAGGCAGATGCCGCCTCTAAAGAGACGCCAGCAACCCAGGAAGAGTGGAACCCACCTTCGGCAGGGCCGATCACCACCTGGACGGCCCCGTTATGCGGCAAGGGTAAATTTGTAATTCAGCCCTTTTTCTTTTATAGCCATACGCGTGGTGAGTTCGATTCTAGAGGCCATTATAACGCCTTCCCCAAAGATGACGAGGAATACCAGTTTCAGCAACAGCTATTTCTCCAGTTCGGTATCATCGATAGGCTTGAAATTGACGCACTAGCAGTCTATCAGGAAAATTATATTAGCTTTGGCCGTGTAAAAAAACATGCCAGCGGTTTTGGCGATAGTTTCCTTTTCTTGCGTTATTGTGCCCTTGAAGAGAAAAGATGGCTGCCCCATATAACAGCATTGCTGCAACTTAAAATGCCCACCGGTAAATATCAACACGAAGCTTCAGAGAAGCTCGGGGGGGATTTAATTGGCACGGGTTCTTGGGATCCCGGATTCGGCTTGATTGTGACCAAAAAGCTTAAGCCGTTTATATTCCATGCTGATATCACCTATAGTTTCCCGCAGCGGGTACGCATTAATGGTGTCAAGACGTGGTATGCCAACTACCTCACGTGTGATTTTGCTGTGGAATATTTCCTGCCCAAGGGATTCAATCTCATGATGGAAGCGAATGCGTTCTTCCAGGGAGACATAAAAGAGGATGGCGTAAGAATCCCTAACTCTGCTGTGAAATATCTTATAATTGCTCCCGCAATAGGCTGGTCTTGTGATAAATTACAAATACTCTTGGGGTACCAGAGGGTTGTCATGGGCACTAACACAGATGCCAACGACTCAGTAGCTTTAACCTGTGTCTACACATTTTAAATGAGAAAGGAGAAGATATGCACATACCAGACGGATATCTGGGACCGGCGACCAGCGGTTTTTTTTACGTGGCGATGCTGCCGATATGGACCGCAGCTGCCAGGATAGTGAAGAAGACCCTCAAGGCAAAGCAGGTTCCCCTCTTGGCCATCGGCGCTGCCTTTAGCTTTGTGATCATGATGTTCAATATCCCCATACCCGGCGGCTCCACCGGCCATGCAGTCGGCGGTGTCTTAGCAGCCATCCTGCTCGGGCCGTGGGCGGCATGCATCGCCATAACCGTGGCCCTGGTCGTTCAGGCATTGCTATTCGGAGACGGCGGCATTACCGCGATTGGGGCTAATTGTTTTAACATGGCCTTTGTGTTACCTTTTATGGGATATTATCTCTACAAGGCGCTAAGCCGCAATGCCCCTGTTGGTTCAAACAGAAGGGTGTGGGCAGCAGGGGTAGCGGGTTATGTAGGTCTTAACGCAGCGGCCTTTTTAACAGCGGTGGAATTCGGGCTGCAGCCGCTATTGCACCATACCGCTGACGGCCAGGCCCTCTATTCTCCCTATGGATTGAACATTGCGGTGCCGGCCATGGTTGGGGAGCATCTCCTGATATTCGGTTGGATCGAGGCCATCGTAACCGCCCTCGTGATAAAGTTTTTACAAAAACAGGCGCCCGAGCTGCTTCAAGAAGGGAGGGGATAACCATGAAAATCACGACCAAATTGTGGATAGGATTGGGCGTCGTGATCCTCCTCTCTCCCCTCGGGTTATTGCTCCCCGAACATTTTAAGGCAGGTGCTGCCTGGGGTGAGTGGGGGATCGATGAGATAAAGAAACTCGTCGGGTATGTCCCCAAGGGGTTGGAAAAACTCGCTCCCTTATGGAATGCCCCTCTGCCCGACTATGCCTTCAAGGGATCGGAGGGAAAAGGTCTGTCGCATCTCAGTCTTGCGTATATAATATCTGCCGTGGTGGGTATAGCCGTTACCGTCGGAGCATCACTACTTGTAGGCAAGCTGTTGGCTAAGAAGGGTAAGTAGGGGTGTTTACAAACAACAACTTCATAGAGCGCTCCATCAAGGGCGTTCTATCCTTTTTAAAAGAATCGATCTTCGCAGAAGACTATGCATCACAAAAGGGCCTTTTGCAATCCTTAGATCCGCGAGTCAAGACCTTAACCTTCCTTCTATTCCTCATGCAAATACTGCTTACCAAGAATCTCTTTATTTTACTATGCCTCTATGCGTTATGTTTATTGCTGACGCTCTTTTCTAAAATCAAGATGGGATTTTTCTTGAAACGGACCTGGATATTTATACCCCTGTTTTCGTTTTTGATCGCCATTCCCGCTTTATTCCATGTCGTTACCCCCGGCGAACCGCTCTTTACGCTCAAGATCGTCGGACTAAAGCTCATTATTACCCGCCAAGGATTAGCGGGGGCACTCTTGTTTATCATGCGCGTGCTCACCTCCGTATCGTTTGCCGTTCTCTTGAGTGTTACAACGAAGCACTTTGATCTGCTCAAGGTTCTACGCGTTTTTGGAATACCCCAAGTCTTTGTGATGACCCTCGGGATGTGTTACCGCTATATCTATCTCTTTGTCGAGATGATCGAAAACGTCTATCTGGCCATCAAGAGCCGCGTGGGAACAAAGGTTCACTACAAAAGGGGGCAGCATATCGTGGCGTGGAACATCGCCTATCTGTGGAATCGCTCGTATCAGCTCAATGAAGCAGTGTACAAAGCGATGCTCTCGAGGGGATATCATGGAGAGCCGGTTGTCATGGATGATTATAGGATCACCGTAAAGGATGGGTTTTGGCTGTTCTTCGTTGCAGTAATATCTGCGGCGCTGATATATTTAAATTATCTACTCAAAATATGAAAGATCAGAATGGATAATAAACTAATCTTTGAATTAAAGGACGTTTATTTTTCTTATCTCGGGAGATATCCTGCCTTATGCGGCGTCGATATCACCATCCGGCGGGGAGAGCGAATAACGATCATCGGCGCCAACGGCTCCGGCAAATCAACGCTCTTGCATATGCTGGACGGGCTTATCTTTCCTGACAAGGGCACCGTGAAGGCCTTCGGCCGCGAATTGGAGGAGACCCTATTTAATGATGAAGGCTTCTCTATGAATTTTAGAAAGAAAATAGGATTGGTGTTTCAAAATTCGGACGTCCAGTTGTTTTGCCCAACAGTAAAAGAAGATATTTGCTTCGGGCCGCTGCAGCTGAGGGTCGACAAAAAGGTTATTGAGAGGCGTCTCGATGAACTGATTCGTATCCTGAATATCAAAGATTTATTGGATAGATCGCCGCATCAGTTGAGCATCGGTGAAAAACGCAAGGTTGCAATAGCATCCACATTAATAATTGATCCTGATGTTCTTATCGTGGATGAGCCGACAGCAGGATTGGATCCTCTGACAACCAGGCATATCATCGACTTGATGCTCCACGCCAATGATGCCGGTAAAACAATTATTACCTCGACGCACGATCTGCATATCGTTGAGGAAATATCAGACACGGTGTACGTATTCGGCCAAGAAAGGAGAATAATCAGGACAGGCAGCCCGCGCGAAATCCTGGACGATAGTCAATTGCTTCAGGCAAATAACCTCATACATATACATAGCCACAGGCATAAGGGCAAAACACACTCCCATCCGCATCTGCATTTAGAGCATCACGACGAACACGGTAAAGGATAGAAACCAATCATCCCGGGCGCAGTACGCGGAGATCGAGAATGAGGTGGTCCCCTGACGATTGAGGAGGGCTGGTGGGAAACAACGGAAGAGATCTCCTGCTGATCAACCCCTGGGTGTACGACTTCGCAGCCTATGACCTTTGGGCCAAGCCCCTGGGGCTCCTCTATCTCGCCGCCCTTCTCATCAAAAATCGCTGGACCATCACCTATATCGACTGCCTTGATGTCCACCACCCCGCCCTAAAAATCCTCGGCATAAAAGAACCCAGGCGAAGACCTGATCACCGGGGACACTTCTACCGAGAGGAACTCATCAAGCCATCTCCTTTACAAAGTATCCCTCGCCGCTTTTACCGCTTTGGCCTCCCCCCTGAGATTTTCAGAAAGGCCCTGCCTGCCCTTCCGGCACCTCACGCCATCCTCATCACCTCAGGGATGACCTATTGGTATCAAGGGGTGCACGATGTCATCAAGGTCGTCAAAGAGACCTTCCCGCGGGTGCCGGTGATCTTAGGAGGAATCTACGCCACCCTCTGCGCAGAGCATGCGGAGGCCAATTCAGGGGCGGACTTCATTTGCAAAGGGCAGGGTGAGTCTCAAATCCTAGCACTTCTGGAGGGGTTGACCGGTGTCGCCCCGTGCACCCCCTCTGACTTCAATGACCTCGATTCCCTCCCCTCCCCTGCCTTTGACCTCTATCCCCATCTCGACTACTGCTGCTGCCTCGCCTCTCGCGGGTGCCCCTTCCAGTGCACCTACTGCGCCTCCCCTCTGCTTAACCCCCGGTTTGTCAGGCGAGATCCCGCCCAGGTGGTTGAGGAGATAGGCCGGTGCGTTAGGGAGTATGGCGTGGAGGACATCGCCTTTTACGACGACGCCCTCCTGATCGATGGTCAGTCCGCCATCGCCTTGCTGCAGGGAATAAGGGAAAGGGGCATCAAGGCTCGATTCCATACACCCAACGGTCTCCACGCTCGCGGGGTCACCGAAGAAGTGGCACACCTGATGCGTGAAGTGGGTTTCGTCACGCTCCGCCTCAGCCTGGAGACCACGAGCCAGGAGCGTCAGAGGACAACCGGCGGCAAGGTAAGCACCGTGGAGTTCCAATCGGCACTGCACAACCTCCGGCAAGCGGGTTATGCCCCAGGGGAGATCGGGGCCTATGTCTTGGCCGGGCTCCCGGGCCAAGCGCGTGCGGAAGTAGAGGAGACCATTAGCTTCGTTACGGAGTGCGGCGCTAGGCCCTATCTCGCCGAGTACTCCCCTATTCCCGGCACCCCCTTGTGGCAGGAAGCAGTGCAGTGCTCCCCCTTTGACCTGCAAGGGGAACCCCTCTTTCACAATAACACCATCCTCCCTTGCCGCTGGGATGGATTTGACTGGGATGATCTGCAGACCCTCAAGGCAATGGCCCACAGGGACAGGTAAGCCCCCTTGCAACCGCAGGGCAAAGATGCTATAAGGATAAAACTTTTTCACTCGATTGAATGATGCCTCACGCAGGAGAGAGATACGGGAAGAGATATATGAAGATATGGCCCCTGGTAGGTTTGTTCCTCGCCCTTATCCTCCTCCCCTGTAAGATCCAGGCCCAGGTTCTGACATTCCCCCAGACAAACGCTGCCGTCAACGACTACGCAGAGGTAATCTCGCCTGAATACGAGGCCCGGATGGACAAACTTGCCCGCGCCCTCTTGGATAAGACCGGGACGGCATTGGTAGTAGCCACCTTTCGTGATGTGGGGGGAGAAAGCCCGCGTATCTTCGCCAATAAGCTCTATGAGGCGTGGGGGATCGGCAAAAGCGGGGAGGATAAGGGGGTCCTCCTCCTCGTGGCCGTGAAGGAGAGGCAGGTTACGTTTGAGACCGGCTATGGAGTAGAGGGGATCCTCCCCGACGCCAAGATGGGCGGTATCCTGGATCAATACGTGGTCCCCTTCCTGCGGCGGGATGAGTATGGTGAGGGCCTGCTCAACGGTATGGCAGCCGTAGCCCAGGTGGTAGCCCAGAACGCCGGGGTGAGGCTGAATCTGGGCCGCTATGCACCGGGAGCAGGGATCCAACCGAAGGCAAGGGGGGTAATCGGTCTCTTGCCCTTTTTCTTTTTTGTTCTCTTCGTTATCCTTGGCCTTTTAGGCAGAAGGAGGGGGATGTTCCCCTTTTTCTTCCTACCTTTAATATTCATGGGGGGCGGCCGAGGCATGGGCGGCGGCTTTAGCGGAGGATTCGGCGGTTTCGGTGGCGGGATGAGCGGCGGCGGCGGGGCAAGCAGGGGTTTTTAAGATGAAGCTTACGAAGATAAAATCTCTCTTGAGACGGATATGGTCGTTCCTAAAGAATGAGTTTGAAAAACAGGCAAAGAAAATAAAGGCGCCTGAGACCCCGGAGGAAATAATCCCCGAGTTCACCGACGCATATCAACGGATCTTCGGCAAAGACCTGATTTCTATAGTCCTCTATGGAAGCGGGGCCCGGGGGGCGTATATCCGGCGGAGGTCTGATCTCAATTTCCTCATCTGCCTCACCGAGGAGGGGATCAAGGAGCTCGATAAGGCCTTCAAGCTCGTTGCCAGCTGGCGTAGGCGCCGCGTGACGACACCCCTCTTTATGACCGATGAGTACATTACCGCATCGGTCGACGCCTTCCCCTTGGAGTTTCTGAACATCAAGCAGCACTACCGGGTAGTGTGGGGTAAAGATCCCCTGAAGGGGATAAAAATCAATCAGAAACAGCTCCGCCTGCAAGTGGAGCGGGAGGTCAAGGGGAAACTCCTTCAGCTGAGAGGGGCGTACCTCACGAGCAGGGGGTGGGGGATCAATCTCGCCGCCCTTGCCTCCCAATCCTTGATTGCCTTTCTCTCCATCTTCCAGGGCATCCTCTATCTGCGGGATAAAGAAATCCCCGCTCAGAGGGTTGAAGTCATCAAGGCAATAGCGGAGGAGACGGGATTGGCAGCGGAGCCCTTCGTGCGCTTGTTGGAGGTCAAGGAGGGAAAAAGCAAGCCTTCCGCGCGGGTGATGAAGGGCCTCATGAAGAGCTATATAGCAGAGGTTAGTCGCCTCGCCGCCTGGGTGGATAAGATGTAAGACTAAGAAGAGCGAAAAGAAAGGAGAATGAGATGGGAAAAGGAGTTAAGGTTGTCCTTATTGTCTTAGCCATAGTCGTACTGGTGGGTCTGAGCTTCTATGGAATGTATAATCATATGGTGACCTTGGATGAGGGGGTCAAGACGGCATGGGCCCAGGTGGAGAACCAGCTCCAGCGCCGGATGGATCTTATACCCAACTACGTGGAGACAGTCAAGGGGTATGCCAAACACGAGCGGGAGGTCTTCATAGAGGTCACCAAGGCGCGCTCACAGGTCGCCGGGGCAACGACCCCGTCGCAAAAGATAGAGGGCAATAACCAGCTGACAGCCGCCCTGAGCAGATTATTGTTGGTGGTGGAACGCTACCCTAACCTTAAGGCCAATGAAAATTTTATTCGTCTCCAGGACGAGCTGGCCGGCACCGAGAACCGCATCGCCGTCGAGCGGATGAGGTACAACGAGGCAGTCAGAGGATATAATATCTACACACGAAGGTTCCCCAACAGCATCGTGGCTGGTATCTTCGGCTTCACGAGGGCCCCCCTGTTTGAGGCACCGGAGGAGGCCAAGCAGCCGCCCAAGGTCAAGTTCTGATTGTCTGATCCTCCGCTTCTATCTGGCCTCGTTGCCTGTAAGGGCGCTGAAGCGCGCCTTGGATGGAGGTAGGGAGCATCGCTGTCAGCCGGATAAGATGGAGAAAGAAAGGAGGATGAGATGGCGGCGGGGAAAAAGGGCTGCCTGATCTTCTTCATCCTCGTGGGCGCCTTGATGTTCTTTTTGTATCCTTCTGTCAAGCAGACCCACGATCGATTGAAGACCTTGGACCAAGGGATCAAGGCTGCCTGGACAAAACTGGAGGGTCTTCTCCAGCGCCGGATGGATATTGTACCGAACTACATAGAAACCGTCAAATTACATGCCCCGCACGAACAGGAGGTCTTCGGGGCGGTTACCAGGGCGCACCTCAAGGCGGCAACGGCGCTGCTGCGACCGAATAAGGTAGCGGCCAACAACGACCTGACCATTGCCTTGGATCAGTTGCAGGCGGTGACGGAACGCTATCCCGATGTCAGGGCTGATCAGAACTTCATCCGCCTCCGGGACGAGCTGGTCGGCATCGAGAATAGTATCGCCGAAGAGTGCCTGCAATACAACGAGGCAGTCAAGGCATATAACGCCTATCGACAAGAATTCCCCGCCGACATCCTGTCAGCCCTTTCCGGCTTCGGCAAGGCATTCCCGCTCGATGTCCCGGGAAAGGCCCAGGGTTCCCCAGGATCCGGTACGGAACCCGCTCCACCCTCTTCGAGTGATCGATGAGGGCGATGATCCTGGCAGCCGGGCTCGGGACCAGGCTGGAGCCCCTGACGAGCATCAGGCCCAAACCCCTCTTCCCGGTTTTGAACCAGCCCTTGCTCGGTATCACTATTGGACAGTTGCAGGGGATGGGGGCAACGAGGATTGTCGTCAACGCCCATCACCTGGCGAATCAGATAGAGCGGTTCATTCGTGGTGGGCGATGGGGCCTGGAGGTGCAGGTGAAGATCGAGCCTGAGATCCTCGGCACCGGCGGGGGAATCAAGAACTGCGCCGATCTCCTCCGCGATGCCCCCTTTTTTTGCGTGATCAATGCCGATATCTACCATACCTTTGATCTGAAGCCGGCAATTCGCTATCACACAGCGGAGAACAACCTTGCCACCCTTGTGCTCTGCGATGATCCCCGCTTCAACCAGGTGGGCATCGATGAGGAGGGACAGATTGTCAGCATCAGAGAGCGGGAGGTGAAAAAATCCCTCTCCCCTGCCCGCGTCTTGACCTTTACCGGCATCCACCTCATCTCTTCCCGGCTTTTGGACTCCATGCCTTCCGCCGGATTTTTTGATATTATAGGATTCTACCTCGATCTCGCCGCCCGCAGAGAGGCCATCAGGGGTTATCAGATGCAGGGGGGATATTGGCGGGATATCGGCAGGATAGAGGATTATAGGGCCCTGCACAGGGATCTTATAGGAGAGGATGGAGAGCCGATCATTCATCCCGAGGCCTGCATCGAGGAGGGCGCTCGCATAGAGGGGATCTGCTGTGTGGGAAAGAAAACGCGCATCGGAAGCGGGGCCCTCATTAAGGACTCCATCATCTGGGATGAGGTCGTCATCGACAAGGGGAGTGTGGTGGAGGACTGTGTCGTCGGCAGCGGGACACCGGTACAGGGGGCGCATCAAGGGGAGGTCTTGATCCCCGGGTAGGTATAATGCATCCGGCAAAGAGAGATGACAGCGAAACCAGCCCGGCGCCGGAGCTGATCCGGTTTGCCGAGGGATCCCTCTCGGCTGGAAAGCTCTCCTGGAGGCAGATCACCGGAGATGGCTCAGGCAGGCGTTTTTATCGGGTCCAGGGGAGAGGAGGGAGCTGGATAGTCATGATCAACAACCAGCCTCCCAAAGACGAGCGCGGGGTAACGGAGAATGACTCCTTTCTCTACATCTGCCGGCATCTGAGAGCAAAAGGGATCCCCGTGCCCGTGGTCTACCAGCACGACAGGGAGAGGGGTTGGTTTATCATGGAGGATATGGGCGATTGCCATCTCCAAACCGAGGTCATGCATATCAAGGGTGATCGAAAGCAATTAGTAGAGACCTACCAGCGGGTCATCGACACGCTGATCGTCATACAGACAGAGGGGCGCAAGGGATTTGAGCCTGCCCTGACCCACAATCCTCCGTATGACGAGCGGTTTATGCTGACCTGGGAGTCGGGGTATTTTCTTCGTGCCTTTCTTAAAGGCTTCCTCGGCCTCGATATCCCCGCAGAGGAGTTGCGGGACGAGCTGGCGGACCTGGCCCGTCAGGCAGCTGAAGCCCCAGCAGGCTATTTCCTCTATCGGGACTTCCAGTCCCGTAACATCATGGTGAGGGAGGAGGGGCTGGGTTTTCTCGACTTCCAGGGGGGAAGGTTAGGACCCCTTCAGTATGATCTCGCCTCTTTGTTGCTGGATCCCTATGTGGAGCTGGATCACAGGGTACAGGAGGAACTCCTTGCCTATTACCTGGGGCGGATAGGGGATCGGGCTACCCTCGATCCACAGGGCTTCCAGGAGCAGTACCCTTTCATTGCCCTTCATCGCGCTATGCAGATCCTCGGGGCCTTTGGATTTCTGACCACGGCCAAGGGACTGGCGTTTTTCCGTCCCTACATCCCCCCTGCCCTGCAGGTTCTGCGGACCCTCCTGGCAGAACGGTACTTCACCCCCTATAAGCAATTAAAGAGAGTTGTCTTTGAGGAGATCAAGGGTATATGAAACGATTGCGTCTTCCCATCATGCCCCCCCTCCTCTCCACAGCTGACACAGTCGGCATCGTGGCGCCGGCCAGCCACATCCCACGGGCTAACGAGGAATACCTCGAGCAGGGATTGGAGCGAGTGAAGCAGATGGGGTTTGCCGTCAAGTGTTCCCCCTCCCTCCTGGAGAGAAAGCACCTCTACCTGGCCGGGAACGACCAAGAACGGGCCGAAGAACTCATGACGATGTTCCTCGACCCTGAGGTCAAGGCCATTCTCTGCAGCCGTGGTGGCTACGGTGCCCAGCGGCTTATCCCCTATCTGGATGCCGATCTGATTCGCAGCCACCCCAAGCCCCTGGTAGGGTGCAGTGATATCACGGTCCTGCTCATCTATCTGCTGCAACAATGTCTCGTAATCCCCTTTCACGGCCCCAACGTGGCCACCAGCCAGTTTGTGCAAGGGGATGCGGAGATGGCGCTTGCCCTGAAAAGGGCGCTCACCTCTACAGAGCCGCTCGGCGAGATCTCCTGCTCTGTGCTGCGCGGCGGCGAGGCCGAAGCAGAAATCATCGGCGGGTGTCTCTCCTCCCTGATAACGGTGCTGGGGACCCCCTATGAGCCCGATTTTCAGGGAAAGGTGCTTTTTGTGGAGGATGTGAACGAGCCCCCCTATAAGATCGACCGCATGCTGACCCATTTAAAGAGCGCGGGGAAGTTGGCGGGGGTGAAAGGGGTTGTCTTCGGTCAGATGCCCGGGTGCGATACGGACAATGGCCTCTTGCGCGAGGTGATAGTTGATGTCCTCGGCGCGATCGAGGGCCCCATACTTTTTGGCTTCCCCTCTGGCCACGGGCCCCGCAATCTCACCATTCCCCTCGGCGTGCCGGTACAAATACAAAAAGGAGTGGTGAGCTTCTCAAGAGAAGACCGGTCAGAATAACCTTGGGTAATCAGGTGTAAGATTCTCGCTCGTTCCCACTCCCTGTCCCGCTCTGTCGCACGTCCCGCCTCGGGATCCCGTCGTCCCTATGGCTATATTGCAGAGCGGGAGCGACACAGGTAAGGGGCGGGATGAAATTGAATTCCAGGCTATGCTGAAAAAAGACGCACACTGCTACTTCATCGGCATCGGCGGGATCGCCATGGCCCAGGCCGCCCTCCTGCTGCAGGAGATGGGGTATCGAGTGACCGGCTCGGACACCTCCCTCCACCCCCCCACGGATCAACTGCTGCAGGAAAGTAACGTCAGGGTCGAGGAAGGGTATGATGCCGCCCATCTCACTCCTCCCCCCGATCTCGTAGTGATCGGTAACGCGGTCTCGCGGGGGAACCAGGAGGTGGAGGCCGTCCTCGATAAGGGCATACCTTACCTCTCACTTCCCGCTTTGATCGAAGAGGTGCTCCTGGATAAAAGGCGCTCGGCAGTGGTGGCCGGCACCCATGGCAAGACCAGCACCACTGCCTTGCTTTCATGGCTCCTCTTTAGTGGCGGCCTAGACCCTTCGTTTCTGGTCGGCGGTGTCCCCTTGAACTTCAATCGCGGATTCCGCTCGGGCAAGGGGGAGTGGGTGGTGCTGGAGGGGGATGAGTACGACAGCGCCTTTTTTGATAAGCAGCCCAAGTTCCTCCATTACCTCCCTCAGGTCGTGATCCTCACGAGCATCGAGTACGACCATGCCGATATCTACCAAGATTTTGAGGCGGTAAAACGCGCCTTTCGCCAGCTCCTCGCCATCATCCCCAAAGAAGGAATCCTCATCGCCTGTATGGATGATCCGGTAGTCAGAGAGATACTATCTGGGGTGCAATGCCGCGTGGAGACCTACGGGGCGCAGGGGAAATGGTCGCCCCAGGGGAAGCGCGTCACCCCCCAGGGGACGATCTTCTCCCTCCATCAGGGAGGTGAAGCATTGGGGGAGTTGGAGATCCCCCTGTGGGGCGATCACAACCTGAGCAACGCCGTGGGTGCCACGGTTGCCGCCAGCCTTATCGGGCTCCCCATCG
>Ga0256868_10000647_pt1 | contig 19947 bp, 14 predicted proteins | sample RVTome_13_FD_187341 | JGI IMG/M metagenome (GOLD analysis project Ga0256868, IMG submission 187341) | Soil microbial communities from uranium-contaminated site in the Upper Colorado River Basin, Wyoming, United States - RVT92D227 HiSeq ...
CTCTGCTGGCCGCCGGGGTGCTCTCGGTGATTGCGCTCGTGCAGGGGATGCGTCCGCCGGTTGTGCGCGACTACGACGTTCGCCTCGCGGGCCTTCCTGCGGATTTGGACGGCACGACGCTCGTCGCGATGTCCGACCTCCACCTGGGAAGCGTGCTGGGCGAACGCTGGCTCGCGGCGCGAGTGGAGCAGGTCCAAGCGTTGCGGCCCGACATCGTGGTGCTGCTCGGCGATCTCCTCGAGGGTCACGGCCATGCCGAGGGCGACCTGGCCGCCGACCTTCGCCGCCTCTCCGCGCCGCTGGGTGTCTGGGCAGTGACCGGCAACCACGAGTCGCACGGCGGTCGCGGCGCCAGCGCCCGCCTGCTCGAGGACACGGGCTTCCAGGTGCTTCACGACCGCTGGGCCGAGGTTTGGCCCGGCCTCGTGATCGCGGGCGTAGATGACCTCACGTCCCGTAGGCGGTCCGGCAGGGGGGGCGACCCTGTCGGGCAGGCTCTCTCCGGCCGTCCTCCAGGGGCAACCATCCTGCTGTCGCACACGCCATGGGAGGCCGAGAAGGCGGCCGCCGCCGGGGTTGGCCTGATGCTCGGTGGCCATACGCACGGCGGACAAATCTGGCCGTTGGATTACCTAACGCGCACCGTCTATCCGTTGCTGGGCGGACGGTACGAGGTCGACGGCATGCCGGTCATCGTGTGCCGGGGCACCGGCACGTGGGGACCGCGCATGCGGCTCTGGCGTCCAAGCGAGATCCTCCGCGTAAAGCTACAGGCAGCTACGACCACGAAGGGCTCCAGCTAGGTCGCCGCCATCAGCCTGGCTTCTGAGGAGCCCTACCTCTTCTCGGCGCCGTCCTCGCCGCTCTTTCTTGTGACCGGCGGCTTCTCCATCTGGTAGAGGCGGCCGAAGAGGTGCCGCTCGAACCAGGCGATCTCGCTGTTGACCTTGTGCAGCTGGTGCCTGGGAGTCTTCAGGGTGTGCGGCTCCCCGGGGAAGACCAGCAGCTCGGCCTCGACCCCGCTTCCCCTCAGCGCGCGCAACATCTCGACCGACTGCGCGGTCGGCACCCTCACGTCTTTCTCGCCGACGAGGAGCAACGTGGGGGTCCTGGCTCCGGCGACGTGGGCCACCGGCGACTGCTCCAGGTACAGGCCGAGAGGCGCGTTCTTGCCCCACGGGGTGCCGCCGAACCAGGGAGTCCGGTACGTGCGCACGTCGCTCTGGCCGTACATCGAGATCCAGTCGGTGGCTCCGGCGCCCGATGCTGCGGCTTTGAAGCGGGTGGTCGTGGTCACGAGCCAGTTGGTCATGTGCCCGCCGGCGCTCCACCCCATGGCCACGAGCTTCTCAGGGTCGGCAAGACCTCGTGCGATCAGGGCGTCCACGCCGGCGAGGACGTCCTTGTCGGCCTCGTGGAAGTAGTGACCGACCATGTCGCGCAGGAAGGGTTCACCGTACCCGGAGGAACCACGGTAGTTGGGATCGAGCACCATGTAGCCCGTGGCGGCGAGCACCAGTTTGTAGTCCTCCCAATCCGGGAAGCCGAACCTTGAGGACCACATCGGGCCGCCGTGGGTCTGCACGACCAGCGGTGCACGCGTCCCCGGAACGTAGTCCAGCGGGTATGTGAGCAGCCCCTCGACCCTCTGGCCGTCGCGACCGGCCCAGGTGACCACCTCAGTTCTGGGCAACCGGAACCGGGCCACGACCTCCTCTTCAAAGCGCGTCACACGGGTGGGCGGAGCGCCGACGCTGCTTGCGATCGACACGTCGCCCGGATTCGAAGCGCCGCGGATCACGGCGGCCCAGGTGCCGGAGACCGGATCGATGTGCTGCGAGACGACCGAGCTGTCGCCATCGGTGAGGCGGGACCGCCGGCCGGTGGCCAGGTCGAGAGCCCACAAGTGGACGCGCACGCCGCTGTTTGCGCGCACCAGGAGGGCGTCCCCATCGCGAGACCAGTCGGCCGCCTCGACCTCGTCGGTGGTTTCCTTCAGCAACATCCGTGGCGTGCCGCCGGCCGCCGGCACCAGAAACAGGTGGTCCTGATAGTAGGGCTCGAAGCGCTCGTTGGTGCCGGCGATGAACGCAACCGACCTTCGGTCGGGCGAGAGCCTCGCGCCGCGCTCTTCCACGTCGTTGTCGGTGAGCCGGCGGGCGTCGCCCCCTGCGAGCGGCCGGACGTAGATCTCGGCCTTGTCCCCGTCGTCCACCAGTGGCGTCGGCGCGGCGATGTACACGAGCGTGGAGCCGTCTGCGGACAGGGAGTACTCGAGTACCGAGAAGCCTCCGCCCGTCACCCGCGTCTCGGTCCTCGACTTGAGGTCGAGCACCCACAGGTGCTTCTGCCTGTAGTCGCGGTCGTAGGAAACCACCTCACCCGAGTGCTCCTTCGCCTCCTTCGTCTCCTTGCTGTCGGCGTCTTCGGCGATGAACGTGATCCCCTTGCCGTCCGGCAACCACTTGGGGTTCGACACGGAGGTTTCGTGGCTGGAGACCTGGATCGCCTCGCCGCCTGCGAACGACTGGACGAACAACTGTGCCGTCTCACCCGCGCGAGTCGTGACGAAGCAGAACCCATTCCCGTCGGGAGACCAGCGCGGTGAACTCTCACCGGCTGTCCCGTTCGTCATCCTCGCAGGCTCGGAGCCGTCGGCCCCGACCTTCCAGATGTGTGAAACCAGCTTGTCCTGGTCCCAGTCCGGCTGGGTGCGGACAAAGAGCGCAAACTTCCCACCCGGGGCCAGTCGCGCATCCGACTGGATCGGGACCGAGAGCAGGTCCACGGGTGTCATCGCGCGGGGCTGGTCCCCGGCGGCGGCGGCGGTGGCCAGCAGGATCAGAACGACAAGGCGAGCGCGCATCTGGAGTTCCTCCAGGCAGTGACGCCGATTGTAACTCGATGTACCTCGATCGCGCCGGTCGCTGGCGTCTGGAGCGTAACCGCCCCCAGACCGGGCCCGCTTTTCGGAGCTGCGACCGGAAGCGACGACGCCGCCGTGCGCGTCTGGGCGGGTGCGCAGCGGGCCGCCGGCCGCGCCGGTGGGGTGCGGGCTCAGCGCAGCATCTTCCAGAGGTAGGCGTACTGGAGCGCGCTGATGTACGCCTTCTGCCTGTTCACGGAGCCGGACCCGTGACCACCCTCGATGTTCTCGAAGTAGTAAACCGGGTGACCCAGTGCCTCCATCTTGGCGACCATCTTGCGCGCATGAGCCGGATGCACGCGATCATCTCTCGTGTTGGTCCAGTAGAACGGCTTCGGGTATTTCGCGTCCTTCCTCAGCAGTTCGTAGGGCGACCACGTCTGAATGTACGCCCAGTCCTCGGGCTTGTCCGGGTCGCCGTACTCGGCCATCCAGGAGGCACCGGCAAGCAGGTGGCTGAAGCGGCGCATGTCGGCGAGCGGGACCTGCGCGACCACCGCCCGGAACAGGTCCGGCCGCATGGTAAACGTGCCGCCCACGAGGAGTCCGCCCTGCGACCCCCCCATGATCCCCAGGTGCCGGGGTGAGGTGATCCTGCGCGCGATGAGGTCCTCTGCCACCGCAGTGAAATCCTCGAAATTGCGGATGTGGTACTCCTTCATCGCAGCCTTGTGCCAGCGGGGCCCGAACTCCCCGCCCCCGCGGATGTTGGCGAGGACGTACACCCCTCCGCGTTCGAGCCACGACGCACCGAGCGTCCCGCTGTACAACGGGAGTTCCGGGATCTCGAAGCCGCCATAACCGTAGAGAAGCGTCGGCGCGTTGCCGTCGGCCTTGAACCCCCTCGGCGCGATGACGAAGTACGGGATCTTCGTTCCGTCGCTCGAGCTCGCCTCGAACTGCTCGACCTTCATGCCAGCCGCGTTGAAGAAAGCCGGCATCGACTTGACCTTTTCCAGCTTCGATCCTTCTCCGAGGAAGAGCGAGGAGGGCGTGAGGAAGTCCTGGTAGGTGCAAAAGAAGAGATCAGCGGTGTCGGTCGTTGTAGGAACGCTCACGGTGCCAAGCTGCGGCAGCGGGATCTCCTCACGCTTCCAGGCTCCGTTGACGAGCGTGAAGGACGAGAGCCGGCCGCGCACGTTGTCGAGCGTGGTTACGACGACGCGATCGCGCGTGGCGGAGACCTTGCCCCGCGAGGTCCGCGCGGTTGGCTCGAAGAGTAGATCGAAGGTCCGGCCGCCGCGGAGGAAGTCATCGAGACCGATAGCAAGCAGCGCGTCCGCCGGATAGGTTCTGCCTCCGACCGTCCAGTCGGAGCGCAGCGAGACGAAGAGGTGCTCTTTGAAGATCTCCTCGAGGTCTGCGTCCTCGGGGATGTCCAGCTTGACGAGGCGCCCTCCAAGCACGAGGTAATGCTCGGAGCGGAAGAATGCTGGAACGCGAACCACGAGGTCGTACCGCCCCTCGGGCGTGAAGATCGTGTGCCCGCTGGACGCGACGTCGGCGGCCTGGCCCGCGAAGACCGTCTTCGCCTCGTTCAAAGGGGTGCCACGCCTCCACAGCTTCACCAACCGGGGGTAACCGGAGGTGGTCAGCGTTCCCTCGCCGAAGTCGGTGCCGACCCATAGCGTGTCCTCATCGTGCCAGGCCACCCGCGATTTGGCTTCGGGGAGAGAAAAACCCGCCTGCACGAAGCTCTTGGCGACGGCGTCGAACTCGCGCTCCACCACCGCGTCGCCACCCCCGCGCGAGAGTCCTACCATGCACTGCCGGTACTCGGGCGGCAGGCAGGTCGCTCCCTTGAACACCCACGGCGTGGTGTCCGCCTTCGAGAGGGCGTCCACGTCGATGACGGTCTCCCATTGCGGGGCGGCTGTCCGGTATGAATCCAGCGTCGTGCGGCGCCAGATCCCGCGCTCATGAGCGCTGTCCTGCCAGAAGTTGTAGACCGTGCTGCCGTAGAGCGACGGCGTCGCGATGCGGTCCTTGGAATCGAGAATCTGGACGGTGCGGTTGTAGATCGGCTTGAACACGTTGACCGCCTCGAGCTCCTTGGTGGTCGCCACGTTCTGGGCCTTGACCCACTCGAGGGCCTTCTGGCCGCCGATGTTCTCGAGCCACATGAATGAATCGTCCTCTCCCGCGGCGGTGACGACACCGGCCACGAGGAGGCATACACCGAGTAAGCACGCACGTCGCAGCATCTTGAGTTTCCTTTCTGAAAGGGCTCGAGTCGCCCGAAGGTCCACCGCCACCATGTGGAGTCTACGACCGGCAGCCCCGAAGGTTCAACATAGGGGCGACCGTTGACAAGCGGTCCCGCCGGTGGGACCATCGGCGGGAGATGTCAGCAGAGCCGATCGCTCCGAGCTTCGCGGTCACCACCGCTTCGCGGTGGTACCGGTGCGCAAACGGAGGGCGTGTGGCCTGCTAGGTCGAACCTGACTCGAACCCACAGCCCTCCGGAACCCGGAGGGCTTTTTTGTTGCTGGAAAAGGGGGGAGACAGCGATGGACGCCATCAAGAAACCGACGACGAGAACCAACTGCGGTGCCCGCAGCAACGTGATTGCCATGCCCGCAAGGGAGCTGCCGAAGAACTGGTACAACGTGGCGCCGGACTTGCCGACGCTGCGCGCGCTGACGGGGGTTCGGCCATGATCGTCATCCTCGAGCCGGACCTCCCCGACCAAAACGTTACCGTGGACGCGATCCGCGCCGTTGCCGCGCGCTTCCCCGGGGTGACGGTCAAGCCGTACGAGTTCAGGGGGACGACCCACCGCTTCGCCGAAGTACACCTGCTCGGCTCGACCGCGGCCGTGCCGACTGCCGCGTTCGAGGGGCTGCCAGGAGTCCGCCAGGTCGTGCGGGTGTCTGCGAAGTACCGGCTGATCGGCCGGCACGACCCCGCACACGAAACCGTGGGGTTCGAGCACAACGGTGTGCGCATCGACGAGGGCACCGTGCACATCTTTGCCGGCCTGTGCGCGGTCGACACCCGCGCCCACGTGGACGCGATGATGGCCGCTCTCGCCCGCGAAGGCATAGTCACCACGCGAATGGGCGCCTACAAGCCCCGCTCCTCCCCCTACGACTTTCAGGGGCTCGGCAAGGAATGCCTGCCGTGGGTTTTCGAGACGGCCGGGAGGCACGGCATCAGGCTGATCGCGATGGAGGCCACCAACGCCTCGCACCTCGACGAGATCGGGGAGGCGCTCGAGCGGGCCGGTCACCCCACCGGGGTGATCATCCAGGTCGGCACGCGCAACGCCCAGAACTACGAGCTGCTCAAGCAGGTCGGCCGGCAGCAGACTTTCCCTGTGCTGTTCAAGCGTGGGATGGGGATCACCCTGGAGGAGTCCCTCAACGCCTGCGAGTACATCGCGAGCGAGGGGAACCCGCGCATCATCTTCTGCCTACGCGGGGTCAAGACGCTCCTGGGGGAGCCCCATCGCAACCTCGTCGATTTCGCCCACGTGCCGGTTGTGCGCCGGCAGACACGGCTGCCGGTGTGCATCGACCCCTCCCACAGCGTGGGCATTAGCCTGCGCGCCCCGGACGGACTGCCGGATATTTTCCACGCGGTGGGGCAGGGGATCATCGCCGGCGCCTCGGCGGTACTCGTGGATTTCCACCCGCACCCCGAGCGTGCGCTGTGCGACGGCGGCCAGGCGCTCACGCTCGACATGCTCGTTCCCCTCGTGGACCACGTGCGCAGGGTCCGAGCGGCGTACGAGGAATCAGTGGCGGCGTTCGCAGGCCGGGCGCCCGTGAAGACGGACTCTGCACCGCAGACGAGTCCGGCAGCTCCCGGAATGTAGGCTGAAAGGGGGTTGCGGACCCGGTAACTACAAACCGGACGGTGGATCCAAGGGTGACTTCTCTGGTATACAGGCCGAAGAATGTCCCTTGCTTCGAGGATTGTCGAGCTGTTCCGAAGGTTGCCTGCGGTCGGCAGCTTCGCCGCGGAGATGGCGTTCTACTTTGCCCTCTCGCTGGTGCCTATCCTGGGTCTGACCGCAGCGGCGGCCGTGGCGTGGCTGCCGCCCGAGCTGGGGCGGCCGCTCGCGGACAGCGTGATCAGCAATCTCGCCCCGGAGGCCGGGCTCGACGCCGCGGCGATCTCGGGGTGGGTCGGGTCGGTCGAGCTCTCGGGCTGGCTCGCGGCCGGTGTTCTGCTCGCCGTCTGGAGCTCGTTCCGGTTCATGGCCGCGTGCGTGAAGGCACTGGCAAGGCTGGGCGGCGTCGAACCCGTTGACTGGCGTCACAGGCTTCGATCGATCGCCAGTGCCGTGTTCCTCCTGCTCGTTTGGATGCTGGCCTTGCTCCTGCTCTCCTTCGTCATCCTAATCGCGCCGCCGCTCGAGGAGACCCTCGATCAAGGGGGCTGGGTCGCGCAGGGCACGCTCTCGGCGCAGGGGCTCTCGCGCACCATGGCCGCGCTCGTCCTTCTACTCGTCATCGCCCTGACCTACCGGACGATCCCGGGTACCCAGGCTCGCGGTTGGCGGTTGTGGCTAGTGAGCGGCTTTGCGGCGGGAGGTTGGATTGCCGCGGGGTGGGTGGTCACACGTCTCTTGCCGTCGCTGCTGCAGGGCCAGACGCTGTATGGCGCCCTGGGCACGTTCGTGCTGTTCCTGCTCTGGTCGTACGTGAACGCCTGGGTGCTGCTGTTCTGCGGCCAACTGCCTGGAGTCTTGCTGCGCCCGGTGGGCCCGCGCGAGGAGACCGGATGACGTTGGTAGCGGGGTGAGCAGGGTAGCGCCTACTCAAGGGTCGACAGGCCGGAAGCGGAAGACGCCGAGCAGGGAATAGCGGCGAACCAGCGCGGCGTTTTCCTTGCCAAGGAGGGCATCACAATGAAGGTTGCGTTGCGGATCGCTGGACTTGTGTCTGTTTTCTGTATCGTTCTGTTTGTGGCGGCGCCGCTCCACGCTCAGCAGTGGGCGGACGCCCAGAAGGATGTCTGGAAGAGCGTCGAGAACTACTGGGCACTCGACGCCAAGGGCGACCTGGAAGGGTTCATGTCGTACTTCGATGCCAGCTACGTCGGCTGGTCATACGAAAATGCGCTGCCCGGCGACAAGGCTACGGCGAGGAAGTTCATCGCCCACCAGTATCAGGTAGGAAAGGTCCTGGTCTACGACATCAAGCCCGTGGCGATCCAGGTCCACGGGAACTTTGCCTTTGCGGACTACTACTACACGCAGGTGGTAAAGAACGCCGAGGGCAAGGAGGAGAACGTCGAGGGGCGGTGGGTCGACATCCTCATGAAGCAGGGCGACCGTTGGGTGCTGATCGGCGACCACGGCGGCAGGATCAAGAAGGACTGACGGGTCACCGGAGCGGGTACCGTGACCCGTTGGTCGCGCGTGGCGCCGCTGCTTTGGGCGCCACGGGATGCTTTCCGACAGCCAGGGTCGGCGTCGCGATGACATGACGCGCCCCGGTGTCACTCCGAACGGTCGAGGCGTCCTGAGAACCTCAGGACGCCTCTTTTCTTCGCCTGCCGCGGGGCATCGTTGGTCGGTAACCGTGGCGCCGCTGTCGTGCGCTAGGAATGCGTTCGGGGCACGAACGCCACCCAGTTGGGTGTCTGGGCGACGATCTCGGCTCGATTCCTGAGGTCCGCATCGAGACGCTGCCAGTCGTCTCGCTCGACGAACAGCACGTCGTTTGAGGTAGGCCGGAGCTTCTCCACCAGCAGGGCCTTCCCGGTATCGGGGTGGTGCTCGGTCTCCCTGCCCAGGAAGAGACGCGCGTAGAAATCCGCCGAGTGCTCCTCGCTGAGGGGGAACACGAGCGACCTGCCTTCGAGACGGATGTCCTGCGCCACTCGTTGAACGATTGCCTTCGCCGAGAGCATGTCGTCCAGCCCAGGCCGGGCGACCGCCACGGCGAGGAACACGAGCGCTGCCACCCCCACCGCCTGCACCCCCACGAGCCCCGGGATGCCGCGGAGCGATCGCACGAGGGCCGAAAGCAGGAGGAGTGCGCCGAGCGCAGCGGCCAGGGTTGCCAGCCCCTGGCCTCCGCGCCTGGCGGCGTAGACGGCGAGCCCACCGGTTGCGAGCGCGGAGACAATGACCTGCCAGCGAAGCAGTACGGAGAACGGTGGGCTGGGGTCGCCTTCCCGCTTCGCGACCAGCGCCACCCCCGCCAGCACCGCAAGGCCAACGAACGCGGGAAGCAGGTAGGTGGCCAGTAGCTGTCGGGCGAAGGTGAAGAACACCGGTGGCACGAGGGCCCAGATCAGGACGTAGTCGAGGATGGGGTCAGCCGACGTCTCTCGGCGGCGGCCGAGCCGGGCGGCAGCCGCGCGGACGAAAACGATCGTCCAGGGCAGAGCGCCAGCCAGCAGCATGAGCCAGACGGCGCCGAACGGGTGCGTGTGACCGCTGCCGTAGAGGTCGCCGTAGTCATGCGTAATGAACCGCAGGATGTGCTCGTTGATAAAGAAGTAGCGCAGGAAACCCGGTGTGGCACGCTCCGCCAGCAGGTACCAGGGCAAGGTTCCGGCGAGGAACACCGCCATGCCTGAGACCCACGGGTAGGTTACGAGCAGGTTCCACCGTCGGCCGATGGCGACCCACGCCAGGACCGAGAGCACGGCGAAGGCAACGGCGATCGGGCCCTTGACCAGCATGCCGAGGGCAAGAGCGGCGCCAAACGCGATGCCCCACCAGCGCCGGGCGCGTACGTCCTGTGCGGCCGCGAAGCACGCGAAGGCCGCCATTGCTGCGGCCGACGAGGCTGCCAGCGTGATGTCGAGGGTGACCGAGCCGGCAAGCCCGAAGAATAGGAGCGAACTCGCGAGCACGGCGGCCGAGGTGGCCGCCGCCTCACGGCTCCAGAACCGTCGGGCAAACGCGAACGTGATGCCGAGCATGGCAAGCCCCGCGAGGTAGCCAGGCAGCCGAGCGCTCGATTCGGAGACGCCGAGGAGCCGAAACGACGCGGCCGTCAGCCAAAACTGGAGCGGCGGCTTGCCCCAGAACGGAACCAAGCGGCCGTGGAAGTAGGCGCGAGGGGTGATCCAGTCGCCGGTCTCCGCCATGCGCATCGCGATGACGGCGTGCCGGCTCTCAGTGGTGTCGGAGACCGCCGGCCAGCCGAGCATGGCGAGCCGCAGCCCCATTACCACGAGGACCGCAACCATGAGCCACACGGTAGGGATGGCTCGATCGCTGCGCGCCTCCGAAGGTCCGGTGCCCTCGGTCATTCGCTTCCCACGTTGGCCGCCATGATACTTGAGGCCCCGCCTTTTTCGGATTCGAGCGCTGCAACACGAGGGCTGCCTCGGGCCCGCGGGAGGCGGCTCGAGGCTTTGCCCGGGTGCACGACCTGGATCTAGAAGCGGGGACGTCCGCCGCCGGAGCTGCGGGACGGCCTGTCTGATCCGCGGTCTTCGCGGTCACCCCCGTAGCCACCGCGGGAACCGCGGTAGCCGGAGGACCCGCCATCGCGCGAGCGCGCCTCGTTGACGACGAGCTTGCGTCCACCAAACTCCGTTCCGTTCACCCCGGCAATGGCCGCCTTGCCCTGCACGGGGTCGTCGAACTCGACGAACCCGAACCCGCGCGAGCGCCCCTTCCGGGGATCCACGATCACGATTGCGGTGCCGAGGGTGCCGAAGCTTGTGAAGAGCTCGCGGAGCTCTTCCTCCCTGGCGTCGAACGGGATGTTTCCGATGTAGAGCTTCATGTCGAGACTCCTCCATGCCGGCGGTCAACGCCGGCCCTTTGTTGGCTATTCGGATTGGCGACGGGCATGACCCGCCCCTGCAGTGTCATCTTGCTTTGCCTAGCGGCTGGTCTTCCTGCCGAAGCTGCGGGGCCGACTGGCCGCACGGCGCCCGGTTGTCGGCACGGCGGATTGCCGGTTCTGGCTCTTCAGCCCGCCGCCCCATGTGGCGCCCGTGCGGGCTCGACGCTCGGCGTTGCTCTTCGAGCGTGCGCGCTCCTGGGACCTCTGGGTGCGAATGGCGGCGATGCGGTCGGCGATTGGAACCTCCAGGCGCCCGCTCGGCTGGACGGTGTAGTCGAACCCGGCAAGCTTGCGGCGCTCGATCCGGCGGCCCACCGCGTGCTCGATGGCCGAGATCGCCTGCTCGTCATCGGGCGAGGCGAAGGTCATCGCGTTGCCGGTGGCCTGGACGCGCGCGGTGCGGCCGACGCGGTGGATGTAGTCATCGGTCTGCGCCGGCACGTCGAAGTTGATCACGTGCGGCAGGTCCTGCACGTCGATGCCCCGGGAGGCAATGTCGGTGGCGACCAGGACGCGGAGGCGGCCACCCTTGAAGGCCGCCAGCGCGGCCTCGCGCTGCGCCTGGCTGCGGTTGCCGTGGATGCGGTCGCAGGAGATGCCCGCCCCGTCAAGGTACTTGGCGAGCCGGTTCGCGCGGTGCTTGGTGCGGGTGAAAACCAGCACCGTTCCGACCTCGTCCCGACGGAGCATCTCGAGCAGCAGCATCGGCTTGAGCTTCTCGGGAACCGGCAGGACGGCGTGCGTGACGCCGGTGGCCGGTGAAGCCTTGCGCTCGACGTTGATTCGCGCAGGGTTGACCAGCATGTCGCGGGAGAGCTGCACGATCGGTTGCGGCAACGTTGCCGAGAAAAGCATCGTCTGCCTCTTTTTCGGCAGCCTGGCAAGGATCCGGCGGACGCTCGGGAGGAAGCCCATGTCGAGCATCCGGTCGGCCTCGTCGAGCACCAGGATCTCTAGGCGGTCAAAGCGGCCCAACCCCTGGTCCATGTGGTCGAGGAGGCGGCCGGGGGTGGCGACCACCACGTCCACGCCGGCCTTGAGCGCGCGCGCCTGGGGCCCGGGCTTGACGCCGCCGAACACTGCCGCCGACGTCAAGCGGGTGTGGCGCCCGAGGGTCCGCAGGTGCTCGTGCACCTGGGCCGCGAGCTCCCGGGTCGGGGTGAGCACCAGGGCGCGGGTGGCACCGGAGCGGCCCGCGAGGCGCTGCAGGATCGGGAGCACGAAGGCCGCGGTCTTGCCGCTGCCTGTCATGGCTGCGGCCAGAACGTCGCGGCCCGCGAGGGCCTCGGGCAGCGCCACCCGCTGAATAGGGGTGGGGTCCGTGAAGCCGAGATCGGAGATCCCGCGCAGCAGCGCGGGGTCGAGGAAGAAGTCTGAAAAGCTCATCTGCACACTGTTACTTTCTGCGGGCGCACGCACACGGGGTGAGCGGCGTACCGTCATGTTCAATTCCGGCTGATTTGGGAACGGGAGACTTGCCGGCGAGGCTGCCGTCCGGGCCCGGGAGGGCCCTGCATCATGTCCGAGCCGCCTCGGCCGACTACGCGTGACGCTGTCGAATCTGCGGCGGACGGACAGGGTCTCACACTTCTGCGTTTCTGGCAAGCCCCGGTCCGGATAGCCCTGCCAGGGGTATCCCGCCTGCGCTACCCGGCCGGGGCAAAAGATGCTATGGTGGCGAGCGCATCGTCAGGCGGGCGGGCAGTCAGGCCGTCCGGGTTCGGCGATGATCGCGGACTGCATCCGCGGGAGGGGTTACGAGCATGAGGCTGTACGTCGGCAATCTGTCCTATGACACGACCGAGGACGAGCTGCGGGAGCTGTTTTCCGCCCATGGCACCGTTGAATCGGTCAACCTGATCACCGAAGGCGGGAGCGGCCGCTCGAAGGGCTTTGGCTTCGTTGAGTTTCGCGATGACCAGGAAGCCAATGCCGCGATCGCCGCTCTCAACGGCACTGACCTGCGCGGGCGCAGCATCAACGTCAACCAGGCCAGGCCGAAAGCCGAGCGCGGGGGTGGTGGCGGCCGCGGCCGCAGCCGCTTCTGACGCCTGCCCGGGGCACGGAGCGGTCAGCGCGCGAGTGCCAGGGCGATCAGGGCGCGCACCATCTTGACCCCATCCAGGTAGTCCTGGGTCGAAAAGGTGAGGGTGCGCGCGGCCGGGCGCGTGACGCCCGGCAGCGCCTCGCCCAGCTCCGCCTGTGCGCTGTTCTGGAACGTCAGCGAGAACTCGCACGGCGGGTCGAAGCGAAACGGTTTGCGCTGATCGCGCCTTAGCAGCGCCTCCCCGGCCGCCTCCTGAAGCCGCCTACGGGCCTCCGGCAGCGGTACGAGCTTCGCGGCCGTCCTGCTCAGCGCCTCCTTGACCGGCACGGTCACGAGGCTGTCGCCGAGCAGTGACTTGGCCTGTCGGCAGGCGGCGCCGTCACCGCTGAGCATGATCACCGGCACACCGTAGTAGCCCGCGATCGCCGCGTTCAGCCCGAGCTCCGGCACCTCGACGCCGTTCACCTTGATCTCGTAGACGGACGAACTGGAGATGGTGTGGTCGAGGGTCGCCGAGGCGGTCCCGGCTTTGGCGTGGTAGCCCACGAAAACGCAGGCGTCGAACGACCCGTCGAAGCCCGCCATCATCGAGAGCGCCTTGGGCGTGCCCGAGATCAGCGCCGCCTCGGGGCGAAGGTCGTCCGGCGAGATGTTCCTCATGCCGCCGTGCGAGTCGTTCACCACGATCTCGGTCGCGCCGGCTGCCAGCAGTCCGGCCACCACGGCGTTGACGTCCTCAGCCATCCACTTGCGCGCCACCTGGTACTCGCGGGCCTCCGAGTTGGTCTGCTCCGAGGAGACGATGCCCGAGATCCCCTCCATGTCTACCGACACGTAGACCTTGAGCCCCTTCGCATCCGCGCTTCCAAGGGCGAGCAACACGGGAAGGACGACCATCGGCGCCAGGACTCTGTTCATTGGGTTCTCCTTCTATCCGGGGCATTGTAGTCGCGCGCCGCATTCCCGCACGACGCGGGGGCGGTTCCTGGCAGGGGAGGCGATCTCGTCTGCGTCGCGGGGTGCCGGCTGGTTCCAAGGGCGACTCGGGTTACCATTTGGTATGACCTCGCACCCGGACAAGATCGGCAAGTACGAGATCCTCGCCGAGCTTGGCCGGGGCGGCATGGGCACCGTCTACAAGGCCAGGGATCCAATCCTCGACCGGATCGTCGCCCTCAAGACCATGCTCGCGGACGTTCTGGCCGAGCCGGGGATGCGGGAGCGGTTCCTGCGTGAGGCCCGGTCGGCGGCCCGCCTGCAGCACCCCAACATCGTCACGGTCTACGAGTTCGGAGAGGTGGAAGGCGCGCCCTTCATCGCGATGGAGTTCCTCGAGGGCGACACTCTTCCGCTCGCGGTTGAGGCGAAAAGGTTGCCGGACCTGGGAAGCAAGCTCGGGGTCGTCACGCAGCTCTGTGAAGGGCTGGCCTTCGCCCACCGGCACGGCGTAATTCACCGCGATGTCAAGCCCTCGAACGTCCACATCGTTCCGAGCGGAGTCGTCAAGATCGTGGACTTCGGAATTGCCTGGATCGAGGGCGGGACGACGACCACCCGGACCGGCGAAGTGCTCGGTACCCCTGCGTACATGGCGCCGGAGCAGTTCTCCGGCGAGCCCATCGACTACCGCGTCGACATCTGGGCCGTGGGCGTGATCCTCTACGAGCTTCTGACAGGTCGTCGGCCGTTCGACGCAAAGACCGTCGGCGCCCTGATCTACCAGATCGTCCACGAACCGCCCGCGCCCATCGACCCGCTCCTGTGCCCGCTGCCGGCCCGCCTTGCCGGGGTCGTGGAGCTGGCCCTAGCCAAGGACCCCCAGCACCGCTTCCAGGACCTCGGCGCCGTGGCGCGCGCGCTTCACGGACTCGGCGACGGCCTCGCGACCGCCGTTCACCCGGCTACGGCGCCGGCTCGCGAGACCGATGCCGACCTCGCTCTGTCGGACGCCCCGTTCGGTTCCCTCGAGACCCGGCCCGCGAGCGTGCCCGCCACCTCCGTTCCCGGCCGCCCTGCGCCCCGCCCGCCGACCACCGGCCGAGCCGGTTTCCTGGATGAAGGCACGTTCGGTGAGGAGCGGAAGGTGCAGGGAATCCTGCTGTCGGTGGACGACTCGCTCTTGGTGGCGGGTGGGACGGACGGGTCCATTCAGCTCTGGGAGCTCGCGACGAGGACCAAGGTGGGCACCCTCCGGAACCGCGTCCACATGCGGACCGGACACGGGTCCCTGACCACGTGCCTCGCCTTCTCGGAGGACGGTTCTCTCCTCGCATCCGGCCACCTCGATGGCGCCATCTACCTCTGGGAGGTGGCTACGGGCCTCGAGCTGGACGTCCGGCTCGGCCACGACGGGGCGGTCGGCGGCATCTCCTTTCCTCCCGGCGGAGCCACGCTGATCTCCGCCGGGGCCGACGCCACCATCAAGTTCTGGGAGCTGCCCGCGCTGAGAGCGGGGGATGCGCGGCGGACGCTACGTCGGCAGCCCGACGCGGTGACCTGCATGACCCTCGCGGGGATGGGCGCGCTCGTGGTGACCGGCCACGTCGGCCGCACCATCAGGGTTCACGAGATCGCGAGCCAGCGTCTGGCGGCCACCCTCCACGGTCATCATGCGGCCCCGAACGCTCTCGCCAGCTCGCCCATGGGCGACCTGGTGGCAAGCGGGGCACGGGATGGGGGCGTCCGCATCCACCACGTGGAGTCACGTGAGCAGCGCGGCTTCCACCAGGAGCACAGCCGGTCGGTCGCGGCCCTCGCGTTTTTCCCCGGCGGGCAGCGGGTGGCCAGTGTGGCCACGGACAGCGCGGTGGTCATCTGGGACCTAAACGCCCCCGAGCTTCCGATCACGGTCACGGGTCCCGCGGGCGAGAGCTTCTCGGGCGTCTGCATCACCCGGGACGGGCGGCGGCTGATCTGTGCCAGCGCGGACGGCCGGTTCCGCGTGTGGCTCTTCCCCGGGCAACGCCCGCCGGACCGCCCTTCCTGACGCCATCGCCTCGGCGCCGGCTCGTGACTGCGCACCGCGGGTACGGTTGTGGCGGGAGAAGCCGTTTCCCGCTAGAGTCACACGTTCAGGGAGGCGCCCGTGGCGGTGCGTCGGAGGCTGGGTCGGACGGAGATCGAGGTCACGCCCGTCGGGCTGGGGTGCTGGCAGTTCTCGGGCGGCACCGGCATCTCGGGAAAGTTCTGGGAGGCGCTGTCGCAGAGGACGGTCGACGAGGTGGTCGCCGTCTCGCTCAAGCGCGGCATCGACTGGTTCGACACCGCGGAGATGTACGGGCGCGGTGCCTCCGAGCGGGCGCTCGCCTCGGCGCTCCAGGCGGCCGGCAAGGGCCCGGGCGACGTGGCGGTGGCCACGAAGTGGATGCCGTTGTTGCGGACGGCCGGCTCGATCAAGTCCACCATTGGCAAGCGCCTCCGCTGCCTGTCGCCGTTCGGCATCGACCTGCACCAGGTGCACCAGCCGGTGGGCCTTTCCTCCGTCGAGGCCGAGATGGTCGCGATGGCGGACCTGGCGGCGGAGAAGAAGATCCGCGCCGTGGGGGTGAGCAACTTCAACCAGGCGAGGATGCGACGTGCGCATGCAGCGCTGGCAGCGCGCGGCATCCCCCTCGCGTCGAACCAGGTGAGGTACAACCTCGTGGACCGGCGGATTGAGTCGGACGGTACGCTCGCCGCGGCAAAGGAGCTGGGCGTGACTATCATCGCCTACTCGCCGCTCGGCCAGGGGCTACTTACTGGGAAATACCACGAGGACCCGAGCTACGTGAAGTCGCGGCCCGGTCCGCGGAAGTGGATGAGGCCGTTCAGGCCGAAGGGGCTCGAGCGCACCAGGCCGCTCATCGATGAGCTCAAGAAGATCGCCGCGGCTCACGGCGCCACCGCGGGGCAGGTGGCGCTGGCGTGGCTGTGCCAGTTCCAAGGGGACGCCGTTGTGGCGATCCCCGGCGCCAGCAGGCCCGAGCAGGCCGCGGAGAACGCCGGGGCGTTGGAACTGACGCTGTCACAGGGTGAGGCGGCGAGGATCGACGAGCTGTCGCGGCAGTTCGCCTGACGGCTCCGGCCCGCAGCGAGGAACGGCAGGCCGAGCGCAACGCTCTTACTTCATGCTCCGCAACCGCACCTCGATCCCTTTCTCGCTCTTGAGCAGCCCGACGAGGATGTCCGGGTCGGTGCCTCCGGCAACGTACACCCGGGTGCTACCGAAGGTCAGCAGTCGTGGCCCCGCGCGAATAGGCGTTCGGCTGATTGAAAATCGCAAGGTCGGCTCGTGTTTGGATCTCCACTCCTTAACGGGAAGGTTCAGGATTCCCGCGCAAAACGATCACCGGATCGCCCCAGACGGCGTGATCACAGTCGCGACCGTTGACGCCCTCCGTGACGGCCAGCGTTAGGCGGGTTGCCCCTGCCAGTTCCACGTGCACGTGAAGGGGACGGTCGCCCGGTCTCACCAAACCGCTATCGAAAAGCACTCGCCCGGTCTGGTCGAGCAACTGGAACACGACGTCGGCCGCCCCGCACGACTGCGCGCTGTCAGCCAAGCCGACGACGGAATCGAACGAGGCCGCCCTCGCCGGGACCTCGTAGGTCATACGACACCACGCGTGCACGCCGATGCCGGTCGGGCAATCGGACCCCCCAAAACGCAGCGGCCCGCCTTCCCAACCGGCGTTAATCTGCGGAGGCGCGAACCCATACTTCACCTCGGTCGGACGTGCGTACGGGAGTCGGAGTTCCAGACCCTTGATGGCGAAGGCGTTGGGCGTAACCACGAGGCGGGTCAACTCAAGTGGTGTGTCGGCACCGTACCGAAACGTCCCGAGCGGTTCGAGTCGGGCGCCCGAAAGGCATTCGCTGGTTGACGTTCCAGCCGGCACGAGGAGTAGCACCTCGCGCTCTGCGATTGCCCTGTGGACTCGGCGCGTGACTTCGTCGCAGGTCCGGGATGTGACCTCGCTGTCCCAGGTTTCCAGCTGCGGCAGAAAGTACTGCATGAAATCGTGGAGGTTCCCCAAGGGCGAGGACGAGCCAGGGGCCTCGGAGAGGAGCATACGGGTGCGGGACCGGCCACCGTCCGGCAGGGTCCGTTCGAGGAAGTCGATCAGCGCGATTCTCCACTCGGACGGCCGGTTCCACACGTAGGCGTACTGGGCGCGGCCGCCCATGAACAAGCTGACAACGAGGAGGAGGAGAAGCGCGTATCTCGCCGCCGTCGGGTCGAGATTCACGCGCCGCCACAGAAAGGTCAGTACGCAGAACATGACCGGGAAGATCACGATTGTTCTGTGGACGCGCAAGGAAATGTTGTAGTAGTTGGTGCCTTGGAGGATCACGGCAGCAACGAGAACGGCCCACATCCAGCCACCGAGAACGACACCGCGCCACCGGTCGAGGAATGCAATCGAGCCAATCAAGGCGACGACCATGAACATGAGGAGAAACCTGGAGACGAAGGCCTCGCTGGGATTGATCGGAACCAGGAAGATGTGCCGGAAGGCCGACCCGAGGTCGTCCAACAGCACGACGGGAGAACGCTCGCCCAAGGCATGAACGTCCGACCGCTGCGCCAATGACACCAGGAAGCTTCCCATGGCGACAGCCGCCACGCCGAGAGAGACGGTTCGGGCGCGGCGCGAAAGATCCCGGCTCCGGAGCGCGTGCGCACAGAGCAGCACCACTCCGAGGCCGAAGAGCGCCAGCGCCGTCGTGTACGCCCAGACAAGGTGCAAGAAGACGAGGCCGATCAGCAGCGGAAACGAGAGGGACGGAGACCTCATCCACTGCAGTGCTAGCCCGCACAGGATCATCCCAAACAGGAGGGGATAGATACTCTCTTCAAACGAGTACATGAAGTGGTTGAAGTAGTGTATGTGCGGCAGAAAGGAGAGAACCAGAGCGGTCAACACGTCGCCTTCGGGGCGGTCCTCCAGGTACGAGAGGAGCCCGCGCGCAAAGATCGAGATCGCGACGAGAAAGTAGAGTGCACCCCCAAACGTCAGCGCCATGTAGCTTCGGCCGAATAGCAAGGAAGGCAACGCCGGCACCAGGAACTGGCGTGTCGAGTACCCAAACAGGCAGGTGTCGGTGTACCCCCAACTTGGCGAGTCGGCAAAGCAGTTAAGGGTGCAGGCGATTTCTTGCGTGGTCTCGAAGTGCAGGAGCCTTGTGTCGGAGGTCGCCACGAGCACGGTAGCCGTGAGGGCGAGGAGAACCACCACCGTTGCGAAGCCCCGGCGACGAGTTACAACGTCGCGCACCAGGGAGCCGAAACAACGCGCCGCATGAACTGCCAGGGCGAGCCACGACAGGCACCACAGTACGACGCCGATCTTGCCTGCAAATGCCCAGCGCAGGCTTGCGATGTCCACGATGAGGAGGGCCGCTAGGAGCGCGGCCAGCGTCACGGCACCGGGGTGCCACTCGCGGCCTGTAAACACGGAGGAATTGCCGGGTTTCACCGCTGCCGGCCCATCAGGTGAACCGTGTGGCTCGGGTACGACGCGCCGGGCAATGTGACGCGACTCGACGCTGCCGATGCGGGTTTTGAATCCCCCTTCACCGATGTCAACGATAGCACCGGTTAGGTCATCTCAATGGCAACCAGGACCGGCCCGGTCCGCGAAAGTGGATGAGCTCATTTCGGGCGAGCGGGCTCGAGCACGCCGCTTCTACTTCATGCTCCGCACCCGCACCTCGATCCCTTTCTCGCCCTTGAGCAGCCCTACGAGGATGTCCGGGTCGGTCTCGCCGTAGTGGTACGGGTAGAGGATCCGGGGCCGGAACGCGCGGACTGCGTCGGCGACCATCTCCGGGGTCATCGTGTAGGGGAGGTTCATCGGCAGGAAGGCAATCGCGATGTTCTCGAGCGCCTTCATCTCCGGGACGTTCTCGGTGTCACCCGCAACGTACACGCGGCTGTCCCCAAAGGTCAGCACGTAGCCGTTGCCCTCGCCCTTGGGGTGGTACGGCGTGCCGTCCTTCCGCATGTGGACCAGGTTGTAGGCGGGCACGGCCAGGATGTCGATTGCCGCCACCTGCTTCTGCTCGCCGTTGTGAAGGACGATCGCCCCTTCGACCTTGCCCTTGCAGACCGGGGCAACCACCACCTGCGTGGCCGGCGTCCGGACCGCGGCGAGCGCCGCTGGATCGAGGTGGTCTCCGTGCGCGTGGGTGATCAGCACCAGGTCGGCCTTCGGCATCGTGGAGTA
>Ga0256868_10000650_pt1 | contig 19915 bp, 13 predicted proteins | sample RVTome_13_FD_187341 | JGI IMG/M metagenome (GOLD analysis project Ga0256868, IMG submission 187341) | Soil microbial communities from uranium-contaminated site in the Upper Colorado River Basin, Wyoming, United States - RVT92D227 HiSeq ...
TAGAAGCGAAGTGATTTTCTCTTTTTTCCTGAATTACTTCTCACACAAGAGAAATACTTTGCCCACGCATTTTTATTGATTTCGATGTGAAATACTGTATTTAAAAGTAAACTGGCTGAAACTCGATTACAGGAAGAAATTTGGCAAGGTAGAGCCATTTTGGTATTTTAAAATCCAAAGCACCCATACCGTCAACACGCTTCCGCCGATTATCACCACGTTTAACCTTAGATGGCCAAGAGGGGGAAAAGTGATAGAGACAAAGGAGGACAATCTTACCTTGTTTACTGAGTGGGTTTGGATTCTTTTTTGCTATATGCTTTTTCTATCCCAAAGATATCAGCCAGGGTTAGCCAAGTTCCATCCTCTGATTCGAGAACAATTTGTTTATGGTCAATCTTCTTTACCTTGCAAATCTTTCCATCTGAATGGCAAATATAGATATCTCCAACTTTTATGTTCACGGCTATATTTTCACATGTGTACTATTCAGAAATCAAGCCGAAAGGAGGTGACATAACACTTGGAGGAAGAATTTCTGACTGCCAAAGAAGTTAGTCGTCTTTTAAAGATTCACCCTTCGACGCCTTACAAATGGATAAAAAGGAATGCCCTCCCCTTTTTTAGAGTGGGTGAAAAATGTGTTCGATTCAGAAGGGCTGATGTTGAATCTTTATTTCATATCGAAATCAACAAGGAGTGGGAAACATTTTTACCTTTTTAAGGGAAGCAATTCGGGACTTTTGTGAAAAAATCCTCCACTTTAGCCTTCTTCAAAAATAATTAGACTTTGAGAAATTTTATTTTAATTAACACAAGCTATCCTCTATTTACATCAATCGAAAAAATAAAGAACCTGATATCATTTGGTATTGATTTTGCTTCTTAAAATTGCTTGTACTACTACTCGGCTCGTGTCTAATCGGTCTTTTAGGGATTCAGAATGATTAAAGGTGGATTTAATATCCAACACATGGAGTATTAGATATTTATGATAGCTTATGCATTTTATTGGTTGGAAGAAATAGATAAAGTCCATTTCATTGGGTTACTACCAGAGAGAAGGAAGAATCCAGAAAGAATTACTCAGGAATCAATCTCAAATTTTGCGAGAACAATCTTAGGTAACGAGGTAGACGTCGATAGTCTATTTTTCATTGAGATAACATTAGATGAAAGCACAGGTCAAATTCTTTGGCCTGAACCATCGATTAAATTAACTCAGGCACAAGCGTAAGAAAGTGTCGCTATTCAACTATCATAGATCAAGGAAGAGTGAGAGATGGCTCTGCCTTCTTTGACCAAGCTCTCCTTAGGAGGCTTTTCTCTCATTCTCTCCTTGTAGAAACCGATCCAATTCTGATTTGAGGACCCTCCAACCCTTTCCGGCCTTGATTCCTTTGATTCTGCCTGTGTAAAGGTACTTCAAGCAGGTAGGTCTTGAAATTCGGAGGTAATCACAAGCCTCTTGGGTTATTAGGACAACATCCTCTCTGTCATTTTGCATCGCTTTCACACCTTCGTTGTCGGATTTTGCTAGTAATTAGGAGCATTTCCCATGCCAACCGCCTCAATATCGCCTAACTGACCAATATTTAATAGGAATTGTCTCTTAATCTTTGTCAAATCAGAATCTGAAATGACATTTTTTGTCGGCCAGATACAGGATTTTTTCATTTTCATCAATAAAGGGATAGGGGTCTGTTAGGACTGAAGACATATCGGTTAAAATTTCCCATCATGAGAAGATGATATCAAAAAGCAAATGCAGCGTCAGAAATGGCGAGCCGATCGCTTAAAGTGTTGAAGAAATTGAAAAAGGCCTTGAACCACAAAGGGTTCCGGCCTTTTCTTTTAAGAAGAAATCTTTGAAAGCTGAGTGACAGGTGGTCTTGCCGATTAATCAGCGGCTATCAACAGTTCCCGGCATTTTCTATACAAAGGTGAGTCTATTTTCAACACGTTAAGCGATCGGCTCATCAGAAATGGCTCTGCCTTTTTTGTTTGTTTCCTTCGGTAATCATTGAATCCAAGATTACCTTGCCACTGCGGACTTGTAGGTGTTATTAACAATCCCTGTTTTAACACTTTCCTTCCTGAAGTCATAAATTCAAAAGCCCCTTAGCTAATACAGCTGAAATCAATTATTTTCACTCGATCTCCCAGGCTGAGATCGCAGTTGATTGAATGTGAAATAATTTTTTGCTAGAGACAAAAAACGTCATATTTAATTTCCCAGCAACATTCTTCGCTTTCAAATAACTTATAGAAATCAAAAGGTTTAATGATTAAATTCCCTTGGCATTCTTATTGCTCTCAACATACAAGATTAACTCATTAAATCACAATCCCTTTGGAGAAAACAAAAAATGAGAGATGAAAACATTGCCAGAGGATGCCCGATAAGGAAGCCGCAGAAACCGGACCAGCGAATCGTTGAATTGGAAAACACGAAGGCGGAGCTGAAGCAAGTCCAGGAACTGTTACAAAAAGAGAGGGAGACCTTTTTCCCTATTCTCCATAAAGCGCCTTACGGCATAGCTCTTATCGACAACGATGGCAAGTTCATTTACATTAATCCTGCATTTACCAACATCACGGGGTATAGTCTGGAAGACATCTTTTTGGGGAGGGAATGGCTTCATAAAGCCTCGCGTTTCCTTGAATATAGGGAGGAAATCATTAATTCGCAGAAGAGGGGTGTTGTCGAGAAGTGTATTGAAAAGACCTTTAGTATCATTTGCAAAAATGGAGAGATAAAGGCGATAGAGGTTAGGCCAACCTTATTGGACGATGGCAGAATTGTTATGATTCTTTTTGATATTACTGAGCGTAAGCAGGCTGAGGAGGCCCTCAGTCATAGCGAAGAACAATATCGTTTAATTGCTGAAAATACGAAGGACCTTATTTGCACACTCGATTTGCAAGGAAACTTTCATTACGTCAGTCCTTCATTCAAGGAGGTCTTAGGATATTCATCTGAAGAATTAAGGGGTCTCAATGCCTTTTCTCTAATTCACCCTGACGATCGAGAAACCACAATGAAGATATATCAACAAGCCTTAATCAATAAAGAAGCAGGGAACGCAGAATTTCGGTATCGACACAAGAATGGCAATTGGCGCGTCTTTGAATCGGTAGGGAATTGGATCTTCAATGGAAACGGGGCTCCCCCCAAGAGTGTCCTTGTTTCAAGAGATATTACCGAGCGCAAGCAAGCCGAAGAAAAGATGGCTGCTCTTCAGGTGCAGCTCGGGCAATCTCAAAAGATGGAGGCCATTGGTCGTCTGGGAGGAGGGATTGCCCATGATTTCAACAATATCTTAGCGGTTATTCAGGGCTACAGTGATTTATGTCTTTTTAGAATCCCCAAAGAAGATCCGTTGAGGGAAGATATCCAGGCGATCACAAATGCCGTAAAGCGGGCTGCCAACTTGATCAGCCAGCTTTTAGCCTTCAGCAGGCGCCAAACGATGGAAATGGAAGTGATCAATTTGAATCCCCTACTTCAGAATCTGGAAAAAATGTTGCATCGAGTTATCGGTGAAGATGTCAAACTTGTCACGACCTTGCCAGATGATCTGGGAAGAGTAAAGGCTGACCCAGGGCAAATCGAGCAGATCCTGCTTAATTTGGCCGTCAATGCCAGAGATGCCATGCCCTCCGGGGGAAAGTTAACCATTGAAACAGCCAATGTGACCTTGAAAGAGACCGGTAGTCAGAACCATATGGGATTAACGCCAGGTCACTATGTGATGATTTCAATTACGGATACAGGATTGGGGATGACGCAGGAAGTTAAGGAGCGGATCTTTGAGCCTTTCTTTACGACTAAGGAGATAGGAAAAGGCACGGGATTAGGTCTGTCGATGGTCTATGGGATTGTGAAGCAGAGTGGAGGACATATCGGGGTTGATAGCGAACCTGGTAAGGGGACGACTTTTAGGATCTATCTTCCTCGGGTGGATGAACCCGTGGTAGAGGTGGATGAGAAAGAGATAGGGGGGCCTCCTTTAGGGAACGAGACGATTCTGGTGGTTGAGGACGAGGAGGAAGTGCGAAAGTTGGTAACGAGAAGTCTCAAGAAGCAGGGGTATAAGGTTTTGGAAGCTTCCCAAGGGAAAGAAGTCTTTTCTCTTTGTGAAGAGCAGGGAGGTCCAATCCATTTGATGGTAACCGATGTGGTCATGCCAGAGATGACTGGTGTGGAATTAGCCAAACATATCAAACAGGTTTACCCTGAGATGAAAGTGCTCTATATGTCAGGCTATAACTCAGATAGAGTTGCTATTGACTGTGAAAGCCTGGGAAAAGGAATAGAATTTATTCAGAAGCCTTTTACGGTTTACAAGTTGGCAAGGAAGATCAGAGAGGTGTTAGACAAACAATTCAGCACCGTTTAATTCTTATTTCAGAGTTCATTTATACGGATGGTATTGGATAACGACGAGAATGGAAGCTTCTCGTGAATAAGGATTCTGCCTTTTCATTAATCTATTTCAACGAGTTCTAACCAAGTCTTAGAATCACATCGAAGTGCAGGTGTAGGCTACAACCCCTTTTCTGAAGGTTCCTCCTGAAGTCGTATTTTTCAAAAATCTCCCTTTCATTCAACCTTTCAACTGGTAATCGCTTATGATCTACCCACCCTATGAAAGTCATTAAATAATTGCTGTCCGAAACAAAAAATGTCACATTGTTACCCTCTTCTAAAAATTCATTTTTAAAATAAAAAAGGGATTAACTTTAGGTTAGCTAACCCCTTGATTTATTGGTGCCTAGGGCCGGATTTGAACCGGCACGGTGGGGGACCACCGAGGGATTTTAAGTCCCTTGCGTCTACCAGTTCCGCCACCCAGGCGTTGCTAAATAACCGTTATTTGTTATACGTTATACGTGCCTGCACGCCGAAGTGCGTTCCGGCACGCAGGCGTGATTCGTAAGTCCTTACAATTATAATTATAAATTTTGAACTGTTTTGTCAACTCCCTTGTTCCAATGAGAAAGTTATGTTAGAAGTTGGAAAACATTGAAAACGCCTCTAAAAAATCCCCCTCGATCCCCCTTTTGCAAAGGGGGATAAAAGAAGAAGACGGAAGGAGAGCATGATGCGTTCGGATCAGATGAAGAAGGGGCTAGAAAGGGCACCACACCGTTCCCTCTTTAAGGCCTTGGGGTTGACGGATAAAGAGATTGAGAGGCCCATGATCGGCATTGCCAACTCCGCCAATGAGGTTATTCCCGGCCACCTCCATCTCCATCAAATCTCCAGTGCGGTGAAAGCCGGAGTCCGCATGGCCGGAGGAACACCTCTCGAGTTCTTCACCATCGGGGTCTGCGATGGTATTGTGATGGGACACGAAGGGATGAAATATTCCTTGAGTTCGAGGGAGTTGGTTGCAGACTCGATCGAATCGATGGCCATGGCCTATCCTTTCGACGGCTTGGTCCTCATCCCAAACTGCGACAAGATCATTCCCGGAATGCTCATGGCTGCAGCGAGGGTTGATATTCCCTCGATCATCATCAGTGGTGGCCCCATGCTCACAGGCGAGTTCAAGGGAAGCCCCTATGACGTGATCACCGTCTTCGAGTGTGTGGGGAAGGTTAAGATCGGAGAGATGACCTTAAAGGATTTGAAAGAGGTGGAAGGCTGTGCATGCCCGGGGGTAGGCTCCTGTGCAGGGATGTTTACGGCAAATTCGATGAACTGCCTCTCCGAGGCTCTTGGCCTTGCCCTTCCCTACAACGGCACCATTCCGGCCGTTTTTGCGGAACGAATCCGGTTGGCCAAGGAAGCAGGGATGCAGATCATGGAAGTTATCAAAAAGGATTTGCGCCCATCGAAAATCCTCACCCAAAAGGCCTTCGAAAATGCGATCACCGTGGACATGGCTTTTGGAGGATCGACCAACACGACCCTCCATCTTCCTGCCATCGCCCGGGAAGCCGGGATTAAAATCTCTCTTCAAGCCTTCAACCAGATCAGCGAGAAGACTCCCCATCTCTGCAACATGGCACCCGGCGGACCTCATCACCTCGATCAACTCCACCAGGCCGGAGGCATTCCTGTTTTAATGAATGAGTTGAGCCGGGGGGGTCTCATTCATTTGGATGCCCTGACCGTCACCGGGAAAAAAGTTGGAGAGAATATCAAGGGGAGGAATAACCGCAACCCCGAGGTGATCCGTTCCATCAAAAGACCTTACCATGCCACGGGAGGCCTTGCTGTTCTTTTTGGGAATTTAGCTCCCGAAGGAGCTGTGGTAAAACGATCCGCCGTGGACGATGCCATGTTGAGACATAAAGGACCTGCAAGGGTATTCAATTCTGAAGAGGAAGCGATCAAGCTTATCCTTAATCGAAAGATTAAGAAGGGCGATGTGGTGGTCATCCGATACGAAGGACCCAGAGGCGGACCAGGAATGAGGGAGATGCTCGCTCCAACCTCTGCGATTGTAGGCATTGGAAGAGACCGTGATGTTGCACTGCTTACGGACGGTCGTTTTTCGGGTGGAAGTCGAGGGGCTGCGATTGGACACATCTCCCCTGAGGCGGCTGAGGGAGGCCCCATTGCTGTGGTTCGAAATGGGGATCAGATTGAGATCGATATCCCCGGAAAGAAACTAAACCTCCTCATTTCAAAAGAAGAATTGAAGAAAAGGTTGTCGCAGTGGAAACCGCCAAAGAAAAAACTCAAGGGCTACCTGAAAAGGTACGCGGGACTTGTCCAATCTGCGAGCACCGGTGCTACGTTCGAAGAATAGATCCGTTCGGAGAACGGGTCTATGTTGTTCAGGAGCCCGCGGAGGGGCTCCCCTACGGTTATCTCCCCCCCCGGGAATTGCAGGGCTAAAGCCCTGCCCTACTGAAAAATGTGCGTCCCTATTTTTGAAGGAAAGGCACGGCATAGGGGCCTTCGCGGAGGAAGGCGATGGTCGGCTCGACCTTCTTCTGCCGGTATCGACTCACTGCAAATAGAACTGCCTTCTGTACCATCTCCTGAGCCTTTTCAAGAGAGGGTTTGATCCTCTTTCCCTTCATAAAATCGAGGCCACAGACCCCGGGAATGACGCAGTAATTCTCTCTCTCAATTTCGAGCGAGCAGTAGATTAATCCATCCTCTCCCACCTTTTTCAAAACCTTTCCCCAGACTTCAGGTTCCCATTGATCCTTTGTAAATTTCCAACTGGAAGTCTTCAACAAATCCAGATAGCCGTCCGGTCCCTGCAATCTTAACAGGTGGAGCAGGCTTCTATATTCCGGAGACCCGATGGGGTTGATAAAATCCCGGTTATTGGCAGCGATGATGATGACACCGCCTTCTTTCACCGCGGGAAGAGCACCCACCCCTGCCTTAGCGGTCTGATAGTGATCCCTTCCCACGTACCCGCTGTGAGTGAGCACGATATCAAACTCCTCATGAAGAGGGATCTGGGCGTAGCCCTTAATCATTTGGAAGGCCTTCAAATTCGCCTCGACCATATCCCCAGTAAAGACCCGGATGAGGCGTAAATCCTTGTCGAGATTTACGTTGATAACGAAATCGACCCCAACGGTCTGGGCTACTTCCAGAGCCTCTTCATGGCACGGATTCCCTTCCAGGACGAGATTCGTTGCACGGGGATCTTCCAGATAATGAGGGCCGTGGAACTTCTGAATCGTCTTCACATCGACCAATCCCGGACAGACGGATTTTCTCCCACCGGAAATCCCGGTGAAGAAATGGCTCTCAACAAGTCCAGTGGCGATCTTCAGGTCTGCAAAATAAAAGTCCCGATTAACATAAACATGGGTCCCCCTTTTCGTCTTTCCGATGCTCTCTAGGAGATCATTATTCTCACAATCGTGGTCCAGGATCGTATACTGATCAACGACCTCCTGGCCATACATCTCCACTTTTTCCTCTTGGGTGCTCGCCCGATGCATTCCCGTTGCCACAATGATCTTGATGTTCTCTTTTTTTATGCCCGAGGATTCCAGGCGCCTTAACAAGGGACGCAGGATGCCGCTTTCTCCTCTGTAAGGAACTGGCCTCGTGATGTCTGAGACGGCAATGGCTGCTAACATCTCTCCAGGCGGCTTTCCCTTCCTTCGAACGATCTCCTCCAAAGGAGGACTGCTGATAGGGTTTGAGAAAGCCTCTTCAAATGCCCTTTGAGGATCTGGCAAAACAGGGACATCCTTCATGGTCAGCTCAACACAGCCCGGAGGAACCAACACCTCTATGGCATTTCTGCCGAATTCTACCAAGACCTTCTTCCAATCCTTCGTATCGATTTTTTTGATGGCTTTTTTAATTTCAGGTCGCATTTTCCCTCCGGGAATAGTTCGGAGTAATTAGTTCGGAGTTCGGAGACTTAAATCTTAAGTTTGAAATTATTACTTTGAAGTTATTAGTATTTCTTGGCTCCGAACTCCCAACTCCGAACTCTTTACTCTCTTTTTACGGTATCAGGCTCAAATCCCCTGTAAAAGCTGCTTCCAGGACCGGTTTCATTAAACGATCCACGTCCCCCTTTTCTGCATCCATCGGGGTTGGCATATTCTGGAGCTTCATCTTCAGCTGTGGGTTCTTTGCAGCCGCGAGCATCCGGTCGAGATGTTCTCGGGTAGCACCAGCCTCTTTCAGGGTCGTTGGAAAATTCAGATCCCTTGCAAAAGCGATCATCCCGTTGGCCACAGCCAATCCCAAATTCCTCCCATCCAATTTCTTGATCTCCTCTTTAATATACCCCGCCTCTTTGAAGATCGCACCTACCGTCTTCAGTTGATCCTGGATCACTGGCGCGAAGAGGACGGTATAATAAGGATTCAATAGAGCGCACGCCCTTCCATGGCTGAGGATATCAATCAGTGAAAAGCTCCCAAGATGCGGACCACTCGTTCCTCCAAGCATAATCGAATATCCACCCAGATCAGTTCCCAGTCCAAGGGCAATCCTCCCCTCAAGGTCCTTCTTATCTTTCTTTGTCTTCTGAAGGCCGTAAACGATCAGTTGGATGCATAACTGAGAAATCTCCTTCACCTTCCCATAGGTTTGGCCACTTGCGCCCGTAAAGACTTCCCAGGCATGAGCAATTCCGTCGAGACCTCCGTCTAAGGTCAGACTGATCGGTGAATCGAGGGTGATCTTAAAATCGAAGACCGATGCAGGAGGAACAATGGCCTCATCTACAATCAGCTTCTTCTGTCCGGTGACGGGATCAGTAATATTCGAATACTTGGTGAGATGAGCCCCTGAGCTGGAAGCGGTTTGGACAGCAATCACCGGCATGACTGGCCTCTTCGTCTTCTCTTTAATCTTAGTTACAATTCCTGTCCCAAAATAGGGCTCGATCGAGTCCGCGTCCCCCGCATTGGCCCCCAAAATCTCCATCACCTCCACAGGAGAATAGGTATTGAGCACCGCCGCAGCCTTTGCTGCGTCCACCGTGCTCCCTCCCCCAAAGGCGACGATGGCATCCGATTTTGCCCTGGCTACCTGGAGGCTGATGCGGTAGACGTCCTCACGAGGGGCGTTTGGTCTTGCGCCGTTAATTGTTTCAAAGGCAACACCATTCGCTTTGAGGCTCGACTTCACCTGTTCAAGAGGCTTTTGAATCCAGGCCTGACCTAATTCGGTGACAATGAGCGTCACCTTCTTTCCGTATTTTTTTGCATACTTCCCCGTAACTTCAAGGACATCTTCTCCGAAGGTATAGGAATCGCCTTTCCAATCCTTTAACACCTTTTTGGCTTGATCCATAGTCTCCCGCATCGCTCATTCTCCTTTTTAAAAGCTCTTTATCGTTCATAGACTCCCTTACTAAAAATTACAATGAAATTGCAAAACATGTCAAGGTAAATGACCGTTTCATTTTAATGAAACCGAAATGGTTTGATAAACGGAGAATCCCATTGTATACTTTCTGGAGTTTTCTTGCCAAAATCGTTGTATTCGATTGAGGTAAAAATTTGGACTTTACGCTTTCGATCCAACAGAGACAAATAAAACGAATGGCAAGACAGTTTGCCAAGGCCGAATTGGCCCCTGTCGCAAAGGAGATCGACGATGAGGGACGTTTTCCCTGGGAAGTCGTGGAGAAGATGGGACCTCTCAATTTTTTCGGCATGCAGGCTCCTAGAAAGTATGGCGGAGCCGAGATGGATTCCATCTCCTATTGCCTCGTTATTGAGGAAATCTCCCGTGTTTGTGCAGCCATGGGGTTAATGTTGGCCGTACATAACAGCGTTGTCGTTTACCCTTTAAGTAGGTTCGGAAATGACGAGCAGAAGGCAAAATTCCTTTTTCCTTTGGCCTCGGGTGAGAAGATTGGCGCTTTTTGCTTGACCGAACCCAATGCCGGCTCGGATGCGATGGCGATTGAATCGACTGCCATTGCCGACGGCGACTCCTATCTCGTAAATGCCAATAAAATATTTGTCACAAACGGAGGGGTGGCTGACATCTCGATCATTTTTGTTTCGGTGACTCCAGGGGATGTGAAGAAAGGCTTTAGCGCCGTCTTGGTAGAACGCGGCACCCCCGGATTTGAGGTCGGACTCCTCGAAAATAATTGCGGCATGCGCGCGAATCCGGTATGTTCGATCGTTCTGACCGACTGCCGAGTTCCCAAGACGAACCTCCTAGGCCGGGAGGGCGACGGCTTTCAAGTTGCCATGGCGGCTCTGGATACGGGCCGGATTGGGATTGCCGCCCAGGCAGTAGGGATCGCTCAAGCTGCCCTTGATGTCTCCTTGAAATATGCTAAGGAACGCATACAATTCCGCGTGCCCTTGGCCCGACATCAGGCCATTCAGATGATGCTCGCTGACATGGGAACGATGGTGGAAGCAGCACGGCTTCTGACCTTGAAAGCAGCCCATGTTCGGGACCAGGGAGGCGAGCTGTCCGGCCCCTCAGCCATGGCAAAACTCTTGGCAGGCCGCACCGCCTCTCAAGTTGCCTCCATGGGCGTACAAATCCACGGAGGTTATGGATACAGCAAGGATTATCCTATCGAGCGTTATTTTCGTGATGCCAGGGTGACGGAGATCTATGAGGGCACCAACGAAATTCAACAAATGGTGATCGCTCGAGAGCTACTTAAAAGAAGCGACGACTAAATGGATATTATCGTCTGTATCAAACAGGTGGTGGCTGGAGATCAAGTGAAAATTGATCCCCAGACGCACAGCCTGGTGCGCACTACAGAATGTTCTTATATGAACCCTTTTGATCTTTTTGCCCTGGAGAGAGCGGTGCAGATGAAAAAGGAATACTCCGGTTCGGTCACCGCCCTTACTATGGGGCCGAAGATCAGTGAAGAGGTGTTGCGGGAGGCTTTGGCCATCGGAGTCGATCGTGCAGTACTCCTATCCGATCCCAGGTTTGCCGCAAGCGATACTCTGGCCACCTCCTATGTTCTGGGAATGGGCATTCGCAAAATAGGAACATTCGACCTGATCCTGTGCGGGATGCGAACGACGGACAGCGATACAGCTCAGGTAGGAGCCCAATTGGCCGAGGAGCTTTCTCTTCCGCATGTTGCCGGCGTGGAAAACCTAAAAAGGGAGAAAAATATCTTTCGCGTCGAGCGGGTCTCCGACGGATTCAGAGAAATCCTCGAGGTAGATGCACCTGCTTTGTTTACCATCTCCCCAAAAGGACCGGTGCGCCTGCCGAGCCTCATCGACATTGAGGATGCTTTCACCAAATACTCCACCGAATGCTGGAACCTGGAAGACTTGAAAGCCGATCCCAGCAAGGTTGGCATGGCTGGTTCTGGCACCTGGGTCGAAAGATTGATTCCAGCGGCGCAGCAAAAATCATGTGTCTTCATCGAAGGAGATACAAGGCAACAGGCTAAGTCCCTTTTGTTAAAATTGAGCGAGAAGAATTTGCTGTCTTAGAAGAGAGCCATGAAAAAAGATTTAGAAATTTGGGTTCTTGGGGACCATCGCAACCATCCCCAGGACCGTTTGACCATACAAGTATTAGGGCAGGCCCGTGGCCTTTCAGACACTGGAAGGGTCACCGCAATCCTCTTGGGACACCACGTGGAAGAGATCGCAAGAGAATATGTGCGCCACGGCGCCCAGCGCCTCCTGCTCGTCGATCATCCGGAGTTAGCTTTTTATCGGACGGATCTGTTTGCGGCCATTATCGGTGATCTGGTCGAGGAACACCAACCGGATATCTTTCTGGTCGGCGCATCCGAATTCGGCAAGGAGTTGGCTCCGAGGATCGCCAAGCGGCTCGGCGTTGGCCTCAGTGCGGATTGTATCTCGTTAGAATGGGACGAAAAAAAAGAAAGCCTGATCGCCTCAAGCCCTGCTTTTGGCGGCAACTTCTTGGCTCGCATCGCCTGGAGCACGAAACGGCCCTATATGGCCACGGTCAGCGCGGGTACCTTTAGCGAACGCCCTGATCATAAAACCGTTCCTGGAGAGATCATCCGGGTGGAAAAACATCTGAACAAGATTGCTTCGAAAATCAAAGTGATCTCTTCTGCCCGTGAGCCGCACCAGACCGCCAAACTGGAGGAAGCTAAAATTGTGGTCGCAGGCGGCCGGGGGGTTAAGCATCTGGAGGGTTTCAATTACGTGAGAGAGTTAGCGTCGCTCCTGGGAGGCGAGGTCGGAGCCACGCGGCCGGCCGTGGATGCCCATTGGACTTCCCACGAGCAATTGATCGGACAGACCGGCAAGGCCATCAAAGCCGAGCTGATTATCACCTGTGGCACATCGGGCGCAGTCCAGTATACTGCGGGCATCAGGGGAGCAGGGACGGTCGTGGCCATCAACCGCGATCCCCATGCCCCCATATTCAGAGCGGCGGACCTCGGAGTCGTGGCGGATGCCCAATCCTTCCTGCCTGCCTTTATCGCAGAGGTGAAAGGCCATCTCTTCCGGGAGATTACGAATCTTTACCGCACACGGGTTAGGAGTGGCGGGGATCGGAAGTCGATCTCTTTTGGCCAGCGGATCAGAAAACTGAGGGAAGACCGCAAAATGAGTCTATCTGATTTGGCCGAAAAAACCGGTCAAGCCCCTGAATTTATAGAGGAAGTTGAGTCTGACAGCTTGACTCCTCCGGTCTCCTTTCTGTTGCAACTGTCACAGGCGCTGAGAATTGACCCCAGTAATTTTCTGACCGATCAGGAAAAGATTCAAATTGATGAAAAGAGGCAGGAGGGATTTGTAAAACGCACCCAGAATTACTCTTACCGCACGCTTACTCCGGGAGCTTCCGACAAGCACCTCCGCTCCTTTATGGTCACCATTGAGCCAAGAGAAAAGCATAAGATGGTGGAATATAAGCATCCAGGAGAGGAGTTCATCTTTGTCTATAAGGGCGAGTTGGAGCTAACCTTGGGAAACAAAGTCTTCCATCTGAATCAGGGAGAGACCACCCATTTCGATTCAGAAACCAAGCATAAACTCCGAAACATTTCGGATGAAAGATGTGAGCTTATTGTGACCCTATATACTCCTTGAAACCCCTTCCATTTTTCGTGACTTCTTGGACTTCTCTTATTGCACTCCCATTTGAACTTGACACATCCAATGGGTGATTTCAGACCCATCGATACCGATCATTCGATCTCTGCGGATCATGCAAGGTATTTTCAAACATACTTTCTCAACTCTTCATCAAGTTGAATCGATGGAGATTTTTCAATTATCGTCTTGATGAAGTTTTCTTTGTCGGCAGGTGAAATCATGACTCGCTTCGACTTTCCATATTTGATCTCCATTCTATCCAATGAACAGGCAGGAGAAGATAAAGGACTTCGTGTTCTTTTGACTTCCTTAATTTCTTGTAGAGGAATCTTTTGCCTGAAAGGTCCGCAAGAGATCTTCAATTCGTTCTCGGAGATTTCATATCCTGTCCTTAACCAAATCCATCCGATGAATAGAATGACTGCAATCATGATGATGAGTTGACCTTTTCCCGGTTTGAGGAGAGCAGGAATAGCCGCGAGGAGAGTAAGGCCCCATATCAATAAACCCAACCACAAGTCCCGTTTTGAAGGAAAGTACATCGGCTCTTCCTTTCTTTAAAAGAAGATTCTAAGATTTGCTGAAAAAGAAAGGAGAAAAATTAAAAGGGTTAAGCAGGATCGCCTAACCCTTTTATTCTTAATTGGAGGCGGCATCCGGATTTGAACCGGAGAATAACGGTTTTGCAGACCGTCGCCTTACCACTTGGCTATGCCGCCCGTGGAGCGGGAAACGGGATTTGAACCCGCGACTTCAACCTTGGCAAGGTTGCACTCTACCGCTGAGTTATTCCCGCAAACCTTCATTAAATTACAAGATTTGCCCTGTTATGTCAATAGGGAAGGACCTAAAAGCTGGAGGATTGGAATATTGGAAAACTGGAATAATGGGTTTTTTAGAAATCTAATTCCCAACATTCCATCGTCCCATCATTCCGACTCATAGGATGATTTCTTTTAAGAATTGTTTAAAGTAGTCAAACCCAGAGTAGACGGCCAGGAGCAAGGCGATCCAGAGAAGAACCATCCCTACAAAATGGAAATCGATCGAGAAATATTCTCCGTTAAGGATGAGAAAACAGATGGAAGCCGCTTCAAAAACCGTTTTATATTTCCCCAAACCACTGGCAGGGATCACGATCCCCTGAGAAACAGCAATTCCCCTCAGCCCCGTGACTGCGAACTCCCTTCCCACAATAACGATAACGATCCAGAACGGGATTCCTCTTGTGGGAATGAGAGCAATGAGAGCCGTGATGATCAGCAGTTTGTCAGCAAGCGGGTCTAAGAATTTCCCAAGGGTGGTCACCATCCCACGTCGTCTCGCTAAATATCCATCGATGGTATCGGTCACCGCCACTAAGAGAAAAAAGATTGCGGTCACCCATTGATAAGTCTTTCCAGAATAGAAAAGTAATAAAAGAATGACGGGAACGGCAAGAATCCGGATGATGGTCAATCCGTTTGGGAGGGTGAATATCTGCTGGCGACTGAGTTTTTCCATTAAAACGCTTTGAATTAAGAAATCACGAATGATGAACTATGAATTTAGATTTCACCTGCCTAAACCCCAATCTCTATAAACCATAGCATAACCCATACAAAATTACTAAGATATTTTAGTTTGGAATTTGTGATTTGTAAATTTAAAAATGGGCGGGAGATTCCACTCCATCGGGCTCTAACGCTGGTAGGACTGATAATAACTCTGAACTCTTCTGATATAATCCACAGTTTCCCGGTACGGAGGGATCGTTCGCAACTCGGAGACGAGGTTCTCGCCTGCATTGTAGGCGGCCAGGGAGAGCCGGAGGTCATTATTAAAAAGAGAGAGAAGGTATTTTATGTAACGCACCCCGCCGTCGATATTCTGTTTCGGGTTATAGGCATCCACAACATTCATTCGAAGGGCAGTCCCAGGCATCAATTGCATGAGCCCTTTCGCCCCCTTTCTGGAAACAGCGTAAGGGTTAAATCCTGATTCTGCTCGGATCATGGCTTTGATTAATGCAAAATCAACCTGGTGTTTTCCGGAAAACTCAGAAATCAAATGATCAAAGCGGTTTGAATCTTTTGTATAACCAATGGGAAGGAGGTTTCCCCCCTCCACATCCTCTTTGCTCTCTTTGATGTAAAGTTTAAATTTGGAATCTCTCGGGCAATTGGTGAAATGGATTACCCCATTCGCATCCTCATAGCGATAGATCCCAGCCTGAGAAGGGGCTGTCAGAAAGAAGACACAAAAAAATAGAAGGAGGATAGTTAGGTATCTCATTCCACCCCTCATTCTACAAATTGGTAAAAAATTAACATAACTTGTCAATTTATGTCAACCAAAATGTGAATTCTATGGCTGCCCTCAACTAGAAAACCCTATAAATTTAAAGGACTTCCAAAATCTATAGGGAAATTGCAGGATTTAAATATTGCAATCTTTATGCCGTCTATATCTTTTGTCTGAAAAAAGGAGGTGGGGTGATGCATCCGACAGGATTGGAAGATGGTCCTGTGATCGACCCATCGCATCGGCGGTTCACTCTTATTTACCGCCCGGTAAATTTTTCTTGACATGTTCCGCAAGTTTTTTTATACTTACCGGTAGGTAAGATCAGGGGCCTTCGAAGCGTTGGCCTTTTTTTTGCACCATTTTGGCCCTGTGGGACTGACATCCTTTCTTGGATGACAAGGAAAGGAGGAAATCATGATCGAGGCCGGGAAAATATCCAAATCGGCGGATACGACGGTTCGCCAACGGCTCCTTTCCTGTGCCACGCAACTGTTCACCCTGAAAGGTTACACCGCGACGACGGTCCGTGAGATCGTGGAGGCTGCTGGGGTGACCAAACCTGTTCTCTATTACTATTTCCGAAATAAGGAGGGAATTTACCTCGAATTGATCCGTGACGCCTTTGCTAAATTTGATGCCCTTCTCGACACCTCCCGAGGACAGCGAGGGAGTGCCACCGAAAGGCTTCTACGCCTCTCCGATCAGGTATTCTCCCTTTTTATGGAAAATATAGAGGTGGCAAGGTTGTGGTATTCCATCTACTATGGGCCACCGCAAGGAGCTCCATTCTTCGATTTCGACACCTACCACCTTAAGTTTCAAGACGCCATGAGGCGGCTTGTGAAGGAGGGAATTCGAAAAGGAGAGTTCGATAGGGGAAACGCGAATGATATGGTGTGGGCCATCATCGGCGCCGTCAATGTCGCCATGGAGGTTCAGCTTTGCCACCCCGATATGGGAATAGAACGAAAAAGACTCGCCGGGATTCTTAAACTCATTTTCCAAGGAATATCAGCGCAAAGAAGCAAACAGGAGGGAAAACGAAAATGATCAGGAGATATGCGCTTGGGGCATTGCTGCTCACGCTCTGGATTGGCTTTTCGGGGTGTTCCAGCAAGGACGGCAGTAAGAATCCAGACGCAAAAACGACAGGGCGTCCCCCTGTGGCTGTGGAGGTCACCAAGGTTGGAACGAGAGACCTCATCGAAGGCATTGAGGTGGTGGGTTCCCTCTCCCCTAAGTTCAGTGCGGATGTCAAATCCGAATATGCCGGAATCGTTACCGAGGTCTCTGTTACAGAATGGGTGAGAGTAAAGAAGCGAACCCCGTTGGCGAAGATTGATACCCGTGAGATCGAGACTGTCCTTCAGAAAGCCAAGGCTGCTGTAGAGATGGCAAAAGCCAATCTCTTGCAAGCGGAGGTGGCAGGGAACCGAGCTGAACGGGAATATAACCGTCTGATCAAACTGAAGGAGTTTGGGCTGGTGACACAACAGAGCCTCGACGACGGTCTTACGGAAAAAGAGGCAGCCGCTGCTAGAATTGCTTCAGCCAAGGCCCAATTGAAGGCTTCGGAAGAGGATCTCCAACAGACTCAGACACGGCTTTCTAAGACAATCATCTATTCACCCATTGAAGGAGTGGTTTCTTTCCGGGGGGTCAATGTGGGGGATCTTGTTGGAGAGATGGGCTCGCCAAAGATAATGTTCAAGATCATCGACACCCGGATTCTGGATCTCACGGTCACTGTTCCTTCCGGGGAGATGGGGATCATCCGTGTCGGCCAACCTTTAACCTTTTCGACGGATGCCATTCCAGGAAATACCTTTACGGGGAAGGTCATGTTTATCAATCCTCTGGTGAACGAAGCAGACCGCTCGGTCAAGGTGGTTGCCGAGGTTGAGAATAGGTCAGAACAGTTAAAGGGTGGACTTTTTGTGAAGGGTCGGATCGTCACAGGAAAACGAGCCGGTATTCTCCAAGTCCCACGGGCCAGCCTTCTCACCTGGGATGTGGCTGGAAAGAAGGGAGATCTGTTCGTCGTCAATGGAGAGATTGCGAAGCGGCGTACGGTTCAGACGGGAAGCGTCACGGGAGATTTCGTGGAGATCAGATCAGGACTTGCTCCAGATGAACAGGTCGTGACTCGGGGCGGATTCAACCTCAAAGACGGTGACCGGGTGAATATCACCCAGGTTAATGGAGGTTGACATGGAAGCCAGGAGGATGTTCCTTTCTGATCTCTCGATCAAGCGGCCCATCTTCGCGGCGGTGATGATGCTGGCCTTGGTCATCCTTGGGATTTTCTCCTACCGTCGCCTAGCCATCGACATGTTTCCGGATGTGGAAATCCCGGTCCTTTCTATCATCACGAAATACCCGGGTGCCTCTCCCGAGACGGTGGAACGGGAGGTAACGAAGCGCATCGAGGAGGCCGTCAACCCGATCTCCGGTGTCAAGCATGTCATCTCCACTTCTCGGGAAAGTGTATCGTTGGTAGTCGTCGAGTTCAATCTCGAGGTCAAGATCAATGAAGCCTCCCAGGAGGCCCGTGCCAAGATCAACGCCATCCGGGGCGACCTCCCCCAGGGGATCGAGGAACCGATCATCCAGAAACTTGATTTCTCCTCTATTCCGATTGTCTCTCTGGCCGTACGTTCGGATGCCATTTCTCCCAAGGACCTGACCACCCTGGTCGAGAAGAAAGTCAAACGCCGTTTCGAAAACATTTCTGGCGTGGGAAAGATTGACCTGGTCGGGCAATCGAAGCGAGAAGTGAACATCAATATTAATCCTTCCCGCCTGGAAGCGCTTGGAATGGGCGTGGATGAAGTGATCGCAGGCCTTCAGTCAGAAAACGTCAACACGCCCCTTGGCCGGCTCAATCGCAACAGTTCCGAATACCCGCTGCGCGTTTCGGGAAAGCCGGATGCCGTGGATCGATTCAAAACGATGGTCATCGGCCAGCGCAACGGCCGTCCCGTCATGCTATCCGAGGTGGCCGAGGTTAAGGATGGCATCGAGGAGCAACGGTCGCTGGCCTTCGTGAACGGGGTGCAGGCCGTTTCGCTGGACATCCTCAAACAGTCTGGAGCAAACGTTGTGGGGGTGGTGGACCTGGTGAAGAAGGAAATTGATAGACTTCAGCCCGAACTTCCTCCAGGAACAAAGATCGAGATTGTGCGTGACGGATCGATCATGATCCGGGATTCAGTTCGCGACGTCCAGGAAACGCTCATCCTCGGGGGCATCTTGACCATTTTTATCGTCTTCCTTTTCCTCAATTCCTGGCGTTCCACGGTGATCACAGGGCTCACCCTCCCTATCTCTGTCATCTCATCATTCATCATCATGAACTTCCTCGGGATGACACTGAATGTGTTGACCCTGATGGCTCTTTCCCTCGCCATTGGATTGCTCATCGATGATGCCATCGTCGTCCGGGAGAACATTGTTCGCCACCTCGAGCGCGGGCAGGATCACTTCGAAGCGGCTCGAGAAGGGACCAGCGAGATAGGACTCGCCGTCCTGGCGACCACTTTCTCCATTGTGGCGGTTTTCGTTCCCGTGGCGTTCATGAAGGGGATCGTGGGCCGGATGTTCTTCCAGTTCGGGATGACGGTAACCTTTGCGGTTCTGATTTCCCTTTTTGTTTCGTTTACCCTGGACCCCATGCTCTCTTCCCGATGGTACGACCCGGATATTGAGAGGAAGGGGAAAAGACACATGATGGCCCGGGTTCTCGACCGATTCAACAACTGGTTTGACCGAACCGCAGATCGTTACCGCATCGTCATTGCATGGACTCTGAGACACCGAAAAACAGTCCTCCTGACCGCGTTCCTCTCTCTGGTGGCTGGTCTGGTGGTCTTCAAGTTCTTTCTCCAGAGCGAGTTCTTTCCCGGGTACGACCAAGGAGAATATGAAGTAAACTTCACGACCGCCCCGGACGCCTCCGTGGAGGAGACGCGGGGAAGAGTCCGGGCTGTTTTGAATACTCTGAAAGGAATCCCCGAGATTCAACATACCTATGCCACGATCGGAGCAGGCGACCAGGGAACCGTCCGTGATGCGAAGGTTTATGTCAAGCTGGCAGACCGCAAGGAGAGGAGGCGTTCTCAGAAGGCGATTCAAGAGGACA
>Ga0256868_10000651_pt1 | contig 19908 bp, 18 predicted proteins | sample RVTome_13_FD_187341 | JGI IMG/M metagenome (GOLD analysis project Ga0256868, IMG submission 187341) | Soil microbial communities from uranium-contaminated site in the Upper Colorado River Basin, Wyoming, United States - RVT92D227 HiSeq ...
TTTCGGAACAAGCTCATCTAAATCAGTGATATCTGCCGGGTGCGCCAGTACAGGCAAGCCTTGAGCATCCAAAATCAGCTTCACCGCTTCAACTGGGAGCAACTTGTACCGTTCTACGTAAGCCGGGCCGTTATGGCCGATGTATTTGTCAAAAGCTTCCTTTTCTGAGCCGACATAGCCTTTCTCAAACAAAGCCTGAGCTATATGAGGCCGGCAAACTGTGCCTTCCTTCACAAGTTCACTTACCCGTTGCCAGTCAATTTGCATGCCCAGCTTACCTAGTTTAGCAATCATTTTTTGCGCTCGCTCCCGTCGCGAATCCCGTAATTTTTGTAAAGTAGCGGCTAACTTCCTGTCGGTAAAATCGATGAAATAGCCTAATATGTGAACTTCACCCCGAGCCACATCTGTATTAATCTCGACTCCTGGTATAACCGTAAGTGACTGAGAGGCTGACGCCGCAGCCAAAGCCGGCACAACTCCGTCTATCGTGTCATGGTCAGTGATAGCTATAACATCCAGACCGACTCTCTTCGCCAGAGAGACAATCTCTTGGGGCTCCAGGCGTCCGTCGGATGCAGTAGTATGTAAGTGTAGGTCGGCTTTCAATATTATTCTTTCAGGCGTATCCGCTTTATACTTACAGCCCTTCCCGTAGCCTCGTCTGCCTCGACTATTATGGCATCAAACATCACGGCTCCTTCACTTACAAAGAACCGGTGAGGCATTCCAGTAAGAAAGCTTCTGATTGCCGATTGAGCATCAACGCCAATAACCGAATCAACGGGTCCAACCATGCCTACGTCGGTAACGTAGGCGGTGCCCATAGGCAGGATATCAGCATCAGCTGTAGCTACATGGGTATGCGTACCAAGCACCGCGCTTACTCTACCGTCCAGATACCTACCCATTGCCACCTTCTCTGAGGTAGCCTCTGCATGAAAATCCACTATAATGACCTTTGACTGTGTCCGGTTTTCCGAAAGTAAGCAGTCTATGGTTCTGAAGGGGCAATCGTATTGGCCGATGAAAACACGGCCTAAGAGATTCACTATTAGAGCACCCTTCGTTTCCATGAAACCGCGACCTGGCGCCGTCGGCGGGAAATTCAAAGGGCGAAGAATCGGCAAATCCCCATCCAGATGAGGAATAATCTCCTTCTTAGCCCATACGTGGTTACCGGTGGTTATAACGTCAACGCCGCAATCGCACAGCTCTCTGGCTGTGTCCGGCGTAATACCGATACCACCGGCGGTATTTTCACCGTTTGCTATGACGAGGCTGAGTTCATAATCATTAATTAAGCCTGGCAAAAATCTTTGCAACGCCCTTCTGCCAGGCCTTCCGACTACATCGCCTATCATCAATATACGCAATATAGTTCCTTCTACTGATATTAATTTTGCTTACTTTTTATTTAGCATAGTCTACTGCCCGAGTCTCCCGCATTACAGTTACTTTTATCTGCCCCGGATACGCCAGAGTATCCTCTATTTTCTTAACTATATCGCGAGCCAATCTCATAGCTCCAAGGTCGTCTACCTGTTCGGGCTTGACTAAAATGCGCACTTCACGGCCGGCTTGAATTGCAAAAGCCTTCTCAACTCCCGGGAAACTATTAGCCACACTCTCAAGAGCTTCAATACGTTTTAAATACTGCTCCAACGATTCACGTCGAGCTCCTACTCTTGACCCGCTTATGGCATCAGCCGTAGCAACTATAAAACCCAGCGCACTAGTTGTTGTAGCTTCGCCATGGTGTTCAGATACAGCTTGAGCTATTTCAGCCGATTTGTCCCACTGCTTAACCAGGTCGGCACCTATCGAAGCGTGAGGCCCTTCTACCTGATGGTCCACAGCCTTACCTATATCATGAAGGAGGCCGGCTTTCTTGGCCACCGTCGCATCAGCACCGATCTCAGCTGCCAGCATTCCAGAAAAGTAAGCGACCTCAAGGCTATGAGTCAATACATTTTGCCCATAGCTGGTCCGAAACTTAAGTTTGCCGATTAATTTGATTAGCTCCGGATGCAATCCCATAACTCCAACTTCACGTACCGCCCGCTCACCCTCATTGCGAATTGCAGTCTCGACCTCATTCTTTGCCTTCTCTACAACTTCCTCTATCCGGGCCGGATGAATTCGCCCATCGAGAATAAGATTGTTCAATGCCACTCTAGCCACCTCGCGCCTTAGTGGGTCGAAACTAGAGATGGTAACTGCCTCAGGCGTGTCGTCAATTATAAGGTCTACACCGGTAGCTTGCTCCAAAGCCCTGATATTGCGGCCCTCACGGCCTATGAGCCGCCCTTTCATCTCGTCGCTTGGCAGAGCAACCACAGAAACAGTTGTCTCTGATACTACGTCCGTGGCACAGCGCTGGATGGAGGTGGATAGGATGTCGCGAGACTTCTCGTCAATTTCGTCTTTTATCCGTGATTCCCAATCGCGAACCCGTCGTGAAGCTTCGCCACGAATCTCTTCCTCAATAGCCAGAAGCAATTCTTGTTTGGCTTCATCACTTGAAATACCGGAGATTAGTTCTAGTCGTTGAAGCTGCTTAGCCTTTATTTCATCGAGTTGAAGCTTGACAGCCTCGATTTCCCTCTCACGATTTGACAAACCATGTTCTCGGCGGTCCAGGCTCTCCAGCTTGTGTTCTAGTTTCTCTTCTTTCTGGGTGAAACGCCTTTCAAGTCTCTGTAACTCAAAACGTCGTTCTCGACTATCGGCTTCGGCAGCAGCTCTGACTTTTACAGCCTCTTCTCTGGCTTTCTTGAGCATATCCTCATGTGCTGCTGATGCCTCGTCCAGTAATCGTTTAGCTTCGTTTTGATTTCTGCGGAGCTGCTGATTGGCTAATATCTGTCTGGTAAAATAACCTAAAAGTAGGCTCAAAAGAAAAACGAGCCCAAGTACAACAAAATATACCACTGGCAAACTCATTTAACTGCCTCACTTTCCTAAAACACCACGTAATCATGATGTAAAAATATCCTAAATTATCCCTCTTATAGTAATCCTTCGCCAAGCTGGTGTCAAACAAATGTCCTATTCTAATTTATTACCAGGAGCCCCCTTGTTTTTCTTGCCACAAACGCGCTACGGCACATTTAACAGTCTCATAACTAAAACCGCGCCGTCGCAGATAACCATATAAGCGCACGCGGAAATCGTCGTAATCGGAACTAGATAGGCGACGTGCTTTCCTTAGTCCGGCCTCATAAACGTAATTTTCATCATCTAAATCCTTCACTACCTCGTTAGCCGTATCGGCAGCCACACCCTTTTGTCTGAGCTCAAGCTTAATTAATCTTCCACTTCTAGGACTGAATGACAGGCGATTGTTCCTCCAATACTCGGAGAAGGCCACATCGTCAATAAGCCGACGTTCTTTTAACTTAAAAATGACATCTTCAATGACCTTGCTATCAAAACCTCGACGTCGCAGCCTCTGTCTTACTTCATTTTCACTGCGAGGACGATAGCTGAGATAATGCAAAGCCGCATCGAAACAACTCTTAAAAAGGTTAGCCTCTTCTAGCTCCTCAATCTGGTCTGCAGACAGGTGCTGGCCGACTTCAAGGCGGTTGGTTACCGCCAGTTCATCAGCGAGAGTAAAGGAAAATAAGCCGTCAACATAGACGTTTACTTGTTTCTTCGCATCATTTGACCGCAGAGCTGTAATCGTCCCCACTTGAACTTCCTCTGCTCTGGGTGACAAGGATATAGAAGGGGCGGCGGTACTATTCGGTAATTTCTTTTGCTTCGACGTTTGGACCCGGCATATTACTTGCTGCAGTCCTTATCTCTTGCTCAATTTTAGAAGCCAGGTCTTGATGCTGTATCAGGTAATCCCTGGCATTTTCCCGTCCCTGGCCCAACTTCAGGTCGCCGTAAGTGAAAAAAGTACCCGCTTTTCTTACAATTCCCAGAGCCACGCCTAAATCGATAATGTCACCTTCTTTGCTTATACCACAATTACCCCGCTTAAACATTATGTCAAATTCAGCCGTACGAAAAGGTGGCGCTGTTTTATTCTTTACTATCCTGGCCCGGACCCTCGTGCCAACTACCTCAGAACCCTGTTTAATAGACTCGATTCGTCTTAAATCAATCCTCACCGAACTATAGAATTTTAACGCCCTGCCCCCCGGAGTAACTTCGGGGCTACCGAAAATTATGCCCACTTTTTCTCTCAACTGGTTTATGAAGACAACTGCTGTGTGCGATTTACTAATAGCAGCTACCAATTTCCTTAAGGCCTGAGACATTAAACGCGCCTGCAGTCCCACGTGTATATCACCCATCTCCCCCTCTATCTCAGCCCGAGGTACCAGGGCAGCCACGCTGTCAATCACTATCACGTCAACAGCCCCGCTCCTTACCAGTTCTTCAGTGATACCCAAGGCTTCCTCTCCATCGTCAGGCTGTGATATGCGTAAATCATCGATCTTAACCCCACAATTAGCCGCGTATGTCGTATCAAGAGCATGCTCTGCATCTACGTAAACGGCAATGCCGCCCAGTTTTTGAGCTTCGGCAATGATATGCTGGCCCAGAGTGGTCTTACCCGAAGCCTCAGCGCCGAAAATTTCAGTAACACGGCCTCGTGGAATGCCACCTATACCTAGAGCTAAATCCAGACCCAGTGAGCCGGTGGGAATGGCTTCTGTCGTCATTCTCGCCGCTATCTCACCCAACTTCATGATGGAACCTTGACCGAATTGTTTTTCAATACGATTTATGGCCAGTTCCAGTGCCTTCTCTTTCTCCGAAGCCATCTCTTTCCTCCTGTTGCAACTAAACGAATCATAGCATACGTATTATACCAGCACAACCTGTTCCGACACGGTCTAATTTACATCGGCGGAACAGGCGGTAGACAGCGCTTATGTGTGCTCTGGCTCATCTTAAAATCAATCTTCTCTTTAATTTTCGGCTCAGCTTTACCTGTAACCAAGTAACGATCCAATTCCTCATAGGTCAGACCAAGCTCCGCCTCATCCGTCTGCCCATCCCATAAACCTGCCGAAGGTGGCTTGTCGATGATTTCTCTGGGGATGTCTAAATGCTCAGCCAGCTCTCGCACTTGCCTCTTTGTCAGGTTGCCCAAAGGTATCAGGTCTGAGCCGCCGTCACCGTGCTTGGTAAAATAACCAACCGATAACTCGCTTCTGTTGCTGGAACCTGCTACAAGGTAGTTTAGACGGTTAGCCAAATAATAAAGTGTAACCATCCGAAGCCTGGGTTTGATATTATTTTCCGCTAACTTCCTTGTGGTCATGTCATAACCTTCAGCCGGCAAAGCTTTAATCAAGGCATCGAACACTTCGTCAAGAGCCACGATTTTTACAGGTATATTAAATTTAGTAGCGACAAGTTCTGCATGCTCTCTATCGATGTCCATACTATGGCAGGGCATAATTACCCCCAAAGTTGCATCGGGGAAAGCGCGCTTACAAAGTGCTGCGGCTACTGAAGAATCGATACCACCACTCATCCCCAGAACCACCCCTTTACCACCGGCAGACGCGACCGTATCTCCAATCCATGAAATCAGCTTTTGGGCAAGTGCGTGAATCGAAGCCTGCATTCTAGCTGCCTCCATTCTTCTTTTCTTCCGCCGGCGGAACGGCGAAATGCCTTAGCTTCACTGCCATATCTTTCAATTTTTTATCAACTTTGTAGCTGATGCTGCCCTCCGGATAGGTGCCGTCTTCTTTTTTACTGCCTACCTCTATACCGGTAAGAACTTCTATGCCTTCGTCAACGCTGCTTACCGCATATACGTGGAATTTCCCTTGTCTTACCGCATCGGTCACTTCGTCCCGCAGCATCAGGTTCCTTAAATTCTGCTGCGGTATTACTACGCCCTGGTCTCCGGTAAGCCCTTTGGCTTTGCAAATCTGGAAAAAGCCTTCTATCTTCTGGTTCACAGCACCGATAGGTTGTATTTCACCTTTCTGGTTGACTGAGCCGGTAACCGCAATATTCTGCCTTATCGGCGCATCAGATAGACTGGATAGGAGTGCATATAACTCTGCCGAGGCAGCGCTGTCCCCTTCTACCCCTTCATAAGACTGCTCAAAACACAGGCTGGCGGATAGCGAGAGAGGATTGTCCTGGGCATATTTCCAGCCCAGGTAGCCGCTAAAAATCATAACACCCTTGTCATGTATCCTGCCGCTGAGCTGTGATTCCCTTTCGATATTGATTACGCCCCCGCGCCCCAGAAATGTCTTGCATGTTATGCGCGATGGTTTTCCGAAGGTTATATCACCCAGACTATATACGCTGAGACCGTTCACCTGCCCCACAACCGCACCGGTAACATCTATCAAAATGGTTCCATCCTCAATCAACTCCCTCATCCGTTCGTCCGGGAGATTATGACGGAAGCGCCTCTCTTCGACCGCCTTTTCCACATGCGGTTCGGCCACTAGAGAAGCATTTTCTTTACGTGCCCAATATTCCGCTTCCTGCAACAACTCCATAATTTGGGCAAATCTAGTTGATAGTTTCTCCTGGTCAGCTACCATTCGGGACGCATATTCCATCACCTTAGCCACCCCAGTTGGATCAAAATGTCTCAACTCACAATCCTCGCAGCAGCCGGCTATGAAAGCTGCAAACGCCATCATATTTTCTTTTGTCCTATCAATTTGAAAATCGAAATCTGCCTTTACCCTGAAAGTTTCCCAAAAATCCTCATCATAGGTGGAAAGCGCCTGATATAGTAACCTATCTCCAATAAGCACTACCTTAACATTTAAAGGCACAGGTTCCGGCCTCAGACCTTGAGACAGAATAAGCCCAAATTGCTCCAGGGGGTCTTCAATGCCCACTTCTTTAGTCTTGATAGCTCGCTTCAAAGCCGGCCATACAGCGGGATTAGTCAGCACATCCACGGCATTAAGCAATAGATAACCACCATTAGCTGAATGAAGAGCTCCTGGCTTCAACATGGTATGGTCACTGAGATATCCGCCAAAGAAAAAACGCCTTTCCACCCTGCCAAAGATATTAGAATAATTAGGATTGGGCTCTATTATAACTGGCGGTCCCTTCTTGCCACTGTTATCTACAAACATATTAACCTGGAATGGAATAAAGGGGTCGCGACCACGAGCAACGTAGCTGGCGGGTACCCCGAGAACAAATTGCGACGGCTCTTCTTTTTCTTTGAATATATCCAGATTGCTCAGAGTGTACGACTTTAGATTGGTCAGATATTGAGCAATCTTTTCCGACTCCTTGTATTCTTGCATCAATGTATCGAATAGCCGTGCAACAGTAAAATCGGCTACTGCTTTATCAATACTCTGCAGCTTCTCCACTGTTTCTCTTTCCAGTTGTTTAATCTTTTCATAGGTATCCTGAAGTTTCTCCAACAATTCAGTCTGCTTTTTCTCTATTTCCCGGCGTACTGTCTCTTCAAGTTCGGCGTACTCGGCCTGAGACAAAGGTTTCCCATTAGCCAAAGGAATCAGAGCTGGACCCATAGGAGTGATTTGAAATCGAAAACCTTCCCGTTGAGCCTCGTCGCCTATTTCCCCAAAAAACTTCTTTTGCCCGGACTGGCCTGCTTCTGCAGCTTTTTCTTTTTCCGCCTTATATTCTTCACTGGCAAACGCTTTGGTCAGCTCCTCTTTAATCCTTTGCAGCAGGCTATCTATTTGTTCTTTGAAAGTTTTTCCTTTTCCCTGAGGAAGATTCAAAACCAGCGGCCGCTCCAAATTAGAGAAGTTATAGATGTACAACCAGTCTTGCGGAGGGCGCACTTGATGCAGAGATTGTTTCTCCTCGAGCAGTTTATCAATCTGACTCTTAACCGCTGATGTCTTACCTGTTCCGGTCAGCCCGGCCACATATATATTGTAACCATCCCTATCCATAGATAGGCCAAATTCTATAGCCCGTATTGCCCTGTCCTGTCCGACAAATTCTCTAAGCGGCGCCAGGTCTTTTGTGCAATCAAAATCGAACTGGGCAGGATCACAATGCCATTCCAACTTATCTGCGGATACTTCATACTTCTCAACGCCCATGGCTTCCTCCATCAGTAGTTGAATTCTGTTTACACGGGATAGCCATATTATACTACACCTTAGATGAAACTAGAGCACTATATTGTATATATTTTTAATGGCCGACTTTTATTTGATGGTAGGTAGTTTGACGCAGAAATATTTCTTAGGTAAACTTAATAATCGGAGGTCAAAGTGCCCATTTACGAATATGTATGTCCCGAATGCTCGTGTAAGTTTGAACTGTTACGTTCTGTAAATAAGGCGAACGAAGACGCTGCATGCCCTAACTGCCGGCGCATCTCTAAACGCGTCTTTTCTCGCTTTGCCTCGTTTTCTAAGGGAAGCAATGGCGAATCAGCGCCTATAGCTGGCACTGGCGGCTCATGCTCTGGCTGCACGTCCTCCAGCTGCAGTAGCTGCAATGTGTAGCTCAGCCCTAACCTCAGAATAATATCCGCTTGGTTGATTCTGCGTCTTTCGACTTTGCCCTTAAGATACCGAAGCTGAGACCGCCAACAAGCAAGGCTTCAAATATAACAGCGCTATAACCGAACAAGGCTGCATCGTAGAAAAATCCCCCGGGAAATAAACGAATCAAATAATCCCTGGCCGGATCAAGCATCCAATATTGATTTGAAAAGCTTAGTACGTGGAAAAGAATAAAAAATCGCTCGAAGCCAAGGAAGGCCCAAAGAGCCAGGATAATCATCAGTCCCACTGTAACCAAACTTCCCCAAAATAAACCTCTTAACAGCATACGCCATCCACTATTTAAGCCAAAAAAGAGCGCCAGAGCACACAGAACCATTAATAAGAAGCTCCCGCCTTGCACCCAATAATCACGCTGTATTAACTTTCTCACATCCTCAAGATGAATTAGCTCCCGCTCATTGAATAGATTGAAATTGTCTCCACCCCTGTCAACAACAATCTGCGCAGTATCCGTCCTCCAATCGAAGTAATCAATCAAATGTTGGGCTACCGTCCGTAATTGTTGACTATCCAGACCGGTAGCCTGACTTATCTCATATTTGTCGAAGCCATATTCATAAAGCCTGAGTTCATTCACCTCCAAACAAATAGTGCTGGTGACAAGCAACACCGGCAAGCAACAGACAAATAACCAGTAGATTATTTTTTTTATTACTTTCACTTCACCCCCTGGAAATTAGCATCGATAGTAGCCGCTTCCACCATGCTCTGTCAACTCAAATTTTTCGATTTTTTCTTGACCTTATGAAGGCAGCAACAAAAACCCTGTGTTATAATTAGCGACAAGTCCCTTAATAAAAAGAGCCCTATGTTTACCCATCTTCACGTCCACACTGAATATAGCTTACTTGACGGTTTATGCCGCATTACGCAGCTTATTGCTAAAGCCAAAGAAATGGGTATGACCAGCCTAGCCATCACCGATCACGGGAGCATGCACGGTGTAATCGAATTTTACCTGGCGGCTAAAGAGGCCGGCTTAAAACCTATTATCGGCTGTGAAACTTACGTTGCTGAAACCAGCCGGCTAAATCGGAATGCCGGAGATAAAACACCCCACCATCTGGTCTTGCTCGCCAAAAACCAGCAGGGCTACCATAACCTAATTCAGCTGATTACCAAAGCCCATCTTGAAGGCTTCTATTACAAGCCGAGAGTCGACAAAGAGCTTCTGGCACAATATCATGAAGGGCTCATCGCCCTGTCCGCCTGTGCTCACGGCGAGTTGCCTCGCCTTATTCTGGGAGGGCAACTCGAAGAGGCAGCCACACAAGCTTTATGGTTCAAAAAGACCTTTGACGATTATTACCTGGAAATCCAAAGACACCCCATTCCCGAGCTGGAACAAATCAATAAGGGGCTACTTTCACTCTCTTCAAAACTAGATATTCCAATAGTGGCAACCAACGACGTGCATTATATCAATAAGGAAGACTCATCTTCTCAAGAGTTACTGCTATGTATTCAAACCAATACCTCCATCTATGACGAAAAGCGGTTCAAGATGGCCGGTGATTTCTTTTACCTTAAAAGCCAGGATGAAATGGTGGAGATGTTTAGGGACCTACCCGAAGCCATACAAAATACGCAGAAAATCGCTGATATGTGCCAGTTGGATATAGAGTTCGGTCGGCTTCATCTTCCTCAACTGGAATTGCCAAAAGGCCAGACAGCGGACGATTATCTGGGAGACCTATGCCGGCAAGGACTAAAACAACGCTTTCCGTCGGCAACACCGGAAATTCAACAGAGATTAACTTATGAACTTGAGGTCATTGAGCAAACGCAGTTTGCCGACTATTTTCTCGTTGTTTGGGACCTCATCTCCTTCGCCAAAAAACAAAACATCCTGGTCGGAGTTAGGGGCAGCGCTGCGGCCAGCCTGGCTCTTTACTGTCTGGGTATAACTAACATCAACCCGCTGCCTAATAAACTGGTATTTGAACGTTTCTTAAACATAGAGCGCCGTGAGCCACCCGACATCGACTTAGATTTCCAGGATGACTGCCGCGATAAGATGATAAGCTATGTCACTCAAAAATACGGGCCGGACCATGTAGCCCAAATTATCACGTTTGGTACCTTAGGTGCCAGGGCTGCCCTCAGGGACGTAGGCAGAGCTTTGGGTATGCCCTATAGCCAGGTTGACAGAGTAGCCAAACTCGTTACCCCCAGGCCGAATATCACCCTGGACCAAGCAATGGCTGAAAATAAGGAATTAGATGAAATTTACCACGAAGATAGCGCCGTGAAAAACCTGGTTGACACGGCAAAGAAGTTAGAAGGTGTATCTCGTCATGCCAGTACCCATGCCGCCGGAGTGGTCATATCCAGAGAACCTTTGACGCAATATGTGCCATTACAACGGGCTACCAAAGACAACGACCAGGACATGACCATGACTCAGTTCTCTATGGAAAGCGTTGCCCGTCTTGGCCTGCTGAAACTCGATTTTCTGGGACTGGCTAATCTTACCCTCTTAGCTAAAGCGCGAGAAATCATCGCCGAGAATCGCGGCATCACCATAGACCTGCAGCGTATACCGCTAGACGACCTGACAACCTTCCAATTGCTAACCTCAGGAGAAACAGGCGGTATCTTTCAATTAGAAAGCGCCGGCATGCGCCGCTATATAAAGGAATTGAAGCCAACCACCTTCAATGACATCGCGGCCATGGTAGCTCTCTATCGGCCTGGACCGATGGAGCACATACCTACGTTTATTAAAGCGAAGCATGGAATCGAATCAACTCGCTACCCACATCCGGCAGTTAAGGAGATTCTGGAGGAAACTTATGGCGTTATCGTTTACCAGGACCAGGTGCTTCATATAGTTCGAGCTTTAGCCGGCTACAGCCTGGGGCAAGCCGATATTTTCCGGAAAGCCATGGGCAAGAAAATTCCCGAAGTGATGAAAAAGGAAAAACAAAATTTTATAAACGGCGCTAAGAAAAACGGAGTGTCTGCCGAATTGGCCGCTGAAATTTTCGCCTTGATTGAACCCTTTGCCGGCTACGCTTTCAATAAGGCTCATAGCGTGAGTTATGCACTTATTGCTTACCAGACAGCCTATCTTAAAGCCAACTACACGCTTGAATATATGGCTGCTCTCCTTAACACGTATGCCTTTCATTCCGATAGACTCCCTCCGGCCATTGCCGAATGCCGGCGGCTGAATATTCCTGTTTTGGCCCCGGATATCAATAGAAGTCAAACTTCTTTCGCCATCGAAAAGGAAGACGGTAAAGCAGCTATCCGCTTCAGCCTGACTGCAATTAAGAATGTAGGCTATGCAGCTATCGAGCCGATCATACTGGCTCGGAAAAAAGATGGTGAGTTCAAATCTATAGAAGATTTTTGTCGTCGTGTTGACCTGCATAACATAAATAAAAAGGTGATAGAGAGTTTAATAAAGGCTGGAGCCTTCGATAAACTTGCCTCACGGGGAGCGCTCATTCTGGCTATCGACCGAATCATATCTCTGGCACAGTGGGAGAAGCGTCTGAGGGAGTCAGGACAGACCAGTATGTTTGACCTGTGGGGTGATACGGTACCCATGCCACTTCCCAACTTGAACCTGGACGACCTCGATACGCCCCTGAAAGATAAATTAGACTGGGAGAGAGAGCTGCTAGGCGTTTACGTCTCTGAGCACCCGCTATCCTCAATGGCACCATCTCTGGCTAACGCTGCAACGGCATTATGCGGCGGAATAGATGTCGAAATGGCGGGCGAGAAAGTGATTATCGCCGGCATGGTAACCTCCATCCGCCAACTCTATACCAGAGATAGGCGGCCTTTTGTCATCGCTACCCTCGAAGACCTCGACGGGAGCATCGAGGTTGCCGCCTGGTCCGAAGTATACAGCCAGACCAAGGAGATGTGGCAAGAAGGTAAAATCCTGCTGGTAGAAGGAATGGTAAAATCAAGAGACGACCGAGCAACCATTAGTTGCTTTAAGGTGCGCCAATATCAGACCGATAGTGACTCACCGAAGGAGATTGAGCCGGCCGCCCCGCCGCCGGTGCCGCGTAAAATAGTAATCAATATTACACAAAGCGAAAGGACTGAAGAAGACGTAACACGCCTCAAAGAGGTCATGGATGCACTTGCTCGCTATCCAGGGCAGGATACTGTGCTAATCAGCGTAGTCACCCCGGATGAATCGGTCAATATGAAAATGCCAAATACAATAAACTATTGCCCCGAACTAGCCAAGGAAATAGACGGTATACTGGGAGAGCACAGCTTAAAATGGTCTCTTAAATGATCCGCTGTTCAAACGGACTGCTCTATATCAAGTAAAAACCTTTTCATTTTCACGCCGCCACCAAAGCCACCAAGATTTCCATCGCTGCCGATAACGCGATGGCACGGGATTATGATCGGCACCGGGTTCTTCCCCAAAGCCTGTCCCACAGCTCTGGCTGCTTTCGGTAAACCTAGCTGGCAAGCTACCCATCCATAACTCCTTGTCTCACCACGAGGGATATTGCGAATCGCCCGCCACACGTTCTGCTGAAAGCGGGTTGTTCCCGTTAAATCAAGCTTATCAACAAAGTCCGTAGGTTCACCACTGAAATAACGCTCTATCCTGTTACAAAGTTCACCAAAACAAGCGAGATCTTGATTTTCAGCCCTACAACCATAGCTAGCAATTAGCTCAAGCACTGCTTCTTTTGATTTAAGTGGTAAGATGATCTTTTTTAGTCCGTTAGGCGAGCCTATCACTCCTGTCCATCCCAGACAGGTTTTAAATACCGCGAAACTTAATGCCTCAGCTTTTTTCACCATGTCAGTTCTCCGTAAAATTTATCGATTAGCTTTTTAATTCACTTAGTTGTGCAGAATAGGCTTGATAGGTACTGGAATCATAAAGTACGAAGAGCACTTCCTTTAAGGACGTTGACTCGTCACGTAAAAAGACGATCACCGTATTTAAAGCTACCTTAGCCGCCTTAGCTATCGGATAGCCGTAAGCTCCGGTGCTGATAGATGGAAATGCCACACTTTTAAGATTCCGTTCAGCAGCTAGTTTCAAACTCTCATTGTAGGCACTGGCCAGCAGTTCAGCTTCACCTTTGTTTCCGCCATGCCAGATTGGACCAACGGTATGTATAACATAACTGGCTTTAAGATTCCCGCCCGTGGTTATCACCGCCTTGCCTGTGGGCAACCGCCCAATTCGGGCAATAATTTGATAGCACTCGTTCAAGATAGCCGGACCACCAGCCCGGTGAATAGCGCCATCCACACCACCCCCACCCATCAAGCTGGAATTAGCAGCATTAACAATAGCATCTGTTTCTTGTCTCGTAATGTCTCCTTGTATCAGGCCGAGCCTTGTCCTACCAACAGTTATCTCATTGACTGCGCTCATAGTCACCACACCTGCTTCAAGCCATCTCCGGCTCAATCAGCCCGTAATTGCCATCGTTGCGGCGGTAAAGCAAGCTGAGTCTATCATTCTCGGAGTTGACAAAGAGAAAGAACGAATGACCCAAAAGCTCCATTTGCTCCGATGCCTCCATCACTGACATCGGCTTGACCGCGAATCGCTTTAATCTAACTACTCTCGGTAAATCTCTAGACTCTTTTTCTTCAATGATATCTTCCGCAGGTTGTCGAGTAAGAGAAATGCCGCGTCCTTTGTCTTGCAGCTTCCCTTTATAGCGCTCGATCTGCCGCTCTAATACCTCAGCAACAGCGTCAACCACTACGCGCACCCCCTCTCCGCGCTCCTCCCCCCTCAATATTACACCTCTGCTGTTCAGGGTAACCTGGGCCGTATAGCGGTGTTGACGTGACCTAGTGTTCTCCTCATGTATCTCCACCTTAGCTTCAGTGATATTAGGTAAATAGTGAGTCAATTTGCCAATCTTCTTTTGCACGTAATTTCGAATATCCGGAGAGATTTCCATGTTCTTGCTAAAAATTTGTAGTTCCATACTTTTATCTCCCTGTTAAATTTCTCTGGCTAAGGTCAAACCCCATACTGAAATGGCTCCAGCAGCTTTAAGGGCCGATGCGCATGATTCTAAAGTAGCTCCCGAGGTGCAAACATCGTCAATTAAGATAAAGGTTTTTCCCTGCAGCTTCCCATGCTGGCAGGCGAAAGCTTTTTCTACATTCCTTCTACGCTCTTCAACAGTTGTTGTCCTGGCTTGCGGTAAGCTGTCCCTAAGCCGACACAAGTGACCTTCAAGCACTGGCAGAGCCGTCAAGTCACCCAATTTTTCAGCCAGAAGATTTGATTGATTGTATCCACGTTCCCTCAGCCGTCGAGGGTGAAGAGGCACAGGTACTAAGAGGTCGCAGTGTATCGGATTATCTCGCAGGTAATTAGCCATTAATTCAGCTAAGCAAGCTGCTATTGATTTAAGATTACGATATTTCAGGTCATGAATAGCGCGGCGCACCGTTCCATCGAAGCGAAATACAGAACGAATGCCATCAATATTAGTTTGTTGCCCCCAGCAAGCCGGACACAAAACGCCGTTTGATTCATGCTTACCGCATTTTTGACAAAATGGCGGTAAAATCCTCGGCAGTTTTTGACGGCAGCTAACACACAGGAGGTCGCCTATCTTTCCACAACCCACACAACGTCGCGGAAAGAAAAAATCAACTATTTTCTCCTGGAGCTGCCCCGTCATCAAAGACAAAGCGACTACACCAAAAGTACTTGGAAGCTATGTGACCACTTGGATGAGCTATAAGCGGGAACGAGGATTAGGACCTGTCCCACTGAAAATGGGCTCATTCAGATATACGTCACCATTCCTGATTTTGATATTGTAGCCACAATCAGGATTGGTACATACCCAAGCCTTGTAGTGAATTGCCGCACCCTGACTACCAAAATCAGACAGCGGCACCAAATCACCGACCTTACATTTCAAACATTTTGGAAAGGAATTGTTTTCCACGATTCCACCTCCTCCAAGATTTGATAGTATACACCAACTGCATACTGATGGCAAATTCTTATTAATCCTTTACAAGGTAATTAACCTCTGCTAAACTTTTATTGGCAGTAAAATGCTAAGAGGAATTGATATGGGTAACAGAGATTTGAGATGGAGAGAGCGCAAAAAAGCCAAAAAGGGAGCCAAAAAGCCGACTACCACCATAATCACACCTCAAGTGGAAGTGGAAGTCATTAAGAAGGGTAAGAAGCCACCTCCTCCAGAAGAATAACAGGTGGCCGCTTATTCGGAGCTTTACCGTTGCGATAAGCTTACCGAACACGTAGAAGCAGCCAGAGCTAGGATATCCGCATGTCACCAGGACAATTTAATCCAAGCAATAAAGTAGAGACAACCGGCCCTTCCAACAAATCAGAGATGGAGGTTAAATAGAGATAAAATGCCCGAATTAGCCTATATAACAGCTACGGTTTACGGCCATGTTAAAGGCGTCTACTACCGGGCGTACACTTCACAGCTTGCAAAATCGTTAAGCTTGCGGGGCTATGTGCGCAACATGCCCGAATTGAACGCAGTTCAAATTCACGTCGAGGGTCCGAAAGAAAAACTGGAGGAACTATTAAGACATCTGGAGGTGGGACCACCAGAGTCAGTAGTAGACCATATAGATGTAAACTGGTCTTCTTTTACCGGGCAATTTTCCAACTTTGAAGTTAGATACTAATCCATAGCGATTAAGACACGCTAGTTATAAATAAGAGCGGCAGGTTGCCAATGTCAGGATTTTCTAAGCACTTATATTTTTCCTCTGCCACATCCACTCCCACACTATTTAACTGCTATTCAGCTATTTCAGGCTTCAAGCTCAGCCTTGCCGGCTTCAATCATAGCCAGATAACCGGTTGAAACTCCACTCGCCTGCGCGGCTTCACGGTCGACCTCATACGGCTCCCCGGCAATTATTTTCCCGTATTCCTCCGTCTTACCTTGAAGCGAATTATCCGCGCCGATAAATATCTGGCGAGCATCAACGACACCTAAATCAAACGGTAGGGTAAAATAAAGGTCGGCAATCACCTTATCTATTCCCAGTTCGTATAATGTGCCCCAGCCGTTGGGAGCATCACCCCGATACTTACTTACCGGTAACAAACTCAGAAGATTGGGGACGCTGAAGTGACCCTTCCTCCCCATAATTTTAAACGGAGATACACTAATTAAATAGTCACTGGAAAGGACTACATTAGGGACCCAAAATGTGGGGACAACAAGAGGATGAGGTAGAGGATTTTCCACCTCGACCCAAATACAATCCCTGACATCCAACATCAGAACCCTTGGAAAATCGTAACCAAGAGCTTGATATATTGGATATATGGACTCTCCACTGTGTGTTCCTTCAAGTATGATAATATCAGCATCACTGACTTGCTTAATGCTTTCTATTATCATGTTCATAGTCTCTCGACTGGTGCTAAAGGGGTAGGGCATCGGATACCCGGCATTAGGTTTGATTAGCACTCGTCTAGCCCTTGCCACCAAAGGCGGCGGTTGAAAAACAAACTCGGATGCTTCGAAAATCACCTATCAGTCCTCACTTTTACATATTGATGGAAACCTAATTCCCTAAATTTTATATACTGCCTAGACCCAAAGGTTCAAAGTCACCCCAATTTAATATTGCTACCTTACAAAAGAAGTATCCACCTCTAATCAATCGTGAACCTCATCCCAGTCGAGCATCATCACTTCAACAGGTGTTCCGGGTTTAACTTCCCTGGTACTTTCAGGAATAATAGCCAATCCATTAGCTTTAGCCATAGATGTCAAAATCCCTGAGCCCTGAGGACCGGTAATGCGAGCGAAATACTTACTATCTCTCCTGGTAATTACAACACGAGCAAAAATACGGCGTCCGTCTTTGTTCCCGACCGCATCTTCCATGACCGCTGTAATATTGGATTTAGTCAAATTATTCCTGCCCAGCATCTTGAGAATAGCAGGGCGAGCAAAGACCTCAAAGGTAATCATCGAACTAACTGGATTGCCCGGCAATCCCAGATGAGGTATCTCTTTTCCATCACTTCTCCTGAACATACCGAAAGCCAAAGGCTTGCCCGGTTTCATACGCACTGTCCAAAATGACACGTTACCCTCGGCAGCCAATACCTGTTTAACTACGTCATAATCACCTAATGAAACTCCCCCGGAAGTTACTAACATATCGCATTCCAGTCCCTTACGGACAGCAGCAGTTAATTGTTTCACATCGTCCGGAGCCACACCTAGAAGCTTGGGAATACCGCCGCACCTGATAACCTGTGCTGCCAGGCTATAACTATTGCTGTTATATATTTTACCGGCTACCATAGGTCGATTTATCTCCACTATTTCGTTACCTGTGGCTAATATCCCTACTAGCGGGCGACGGATAACCGAAACCATACTCTTACCCAGCGAGGCTAGAACTCCGATATCAGCGGGGCGAAGTACTTTCCCCTTAGTCAACACCAGTTCCCCCTTAGGGATGTCCTCACCTCTCCGGCGGATGTTACAACTTTCAGCCAAGCCGACTCGAACACCGATCTCAGTTGTGGAGATTGATGTGCCCTTGCGGTCGGTCTCATAGGTGTCTTCAAAAGGAACTACGACATCCGCTCCACCAGGTACAAAAGCGCCGGTCATTATCCGAATGGCCGTTTCAGGTTCCACCTTCAAGTCGGAGACCTCTCCAGCGGCTATCTCGCCTATAACGCGGAGAACCTTAGGATTATTATAGCTTGCCCCTTTGATGCTCCGACTCTGTGCCGCATAACCATCCATAGCTGAATTATCATGAGGAGGGACATCAAAGGGAGAATAAACATCCTCGGCCAAAACCTGCCCTAGACAATCCAGGAGTGGTTTTTCCTCGCAGTCGAGAATTTGGATTGAATTTATAATTTTGGCTAAAGCTTCTTCAACACTGATCACAACTAAAGTTGTCCTTCACACCTGTAAGGCAATGTCCTTCCTGCTTTATCAACCCCTTAGCCTTTTTCAGATCGGCTAGTGTGTTGATGTTAAAAAAACTCAAAAAACAAGGGTCGAATTTTGCTATCTCGTCCTCGCTAATATATCTGGTTTTAACTAAACTGAATAGATGTGATATTCCCAGCCTATCCTGTTCTATCATTTCACGAATCGACTCCAGGCAACCTTTGGAATAAACAGCATGAAGCGGCTCCGGCATACCATGTACCCGAGGAACGACTGCATCGAAATTAGATGCATGGTCGATAATATAAGAAAGCAAATCACTATTAATAAATGGCATGTCACAGCCTACGACTAAACTGTAGAAACTGTCAGTGCTTGCCAATCCGGTATAGATTCCTCCTAATGCTCCTTTCCCGGGATATAAATCTACAATCGTTTTTGCCTTCAATCGAGCAGCAGCGATAACACCAAACTGTTCTTGGCTGGTGACCACAAGTACTGATTGGGTCCGTGAGGATAGGCGTTCTATTGTTCGCTCAATCAGACTCTGGTTATTTATTCTCTCCAAGGCCTTTACACGTCCTAGTCGTAAGCTCTTGCCGCCGGCCAGAACTATTCCGGATATAGTTGAGACTCGTCCTCGGCTAACGTTATAACTCCGCTATATTTCTGACTATATTTTATCACCCCAGTCAACTGTTTGGACGAGTTTGGCGCAAAAAAAATTAACAACTGGATAGTGGAAGGAAGTTAAATTGCAAATAAAAGCGATAGCAACTAGGCTATCGACCGACCTAGGAGATAAACTCCCTAGAAAGGAGGTGATCCAGCCGCACGTTCCCGTACGGCTACCTTGTTACGACTTCGTCCCAGTTACCGGTCTCACCTTCGGCGACTGCTTCCCGAAGGTTAGCCCATCGACTTCAGGTGTTACCGGCTCCCATGACGTGACGGGCGGTGTGTACAAGGCCCGAGAACGTATTCACCGCAGTGTGCTGACCTGCGGTTACTAGCAACTCCGACTTCATGCACGCAGTTTCAGCCTGCAATCCGAACTGAGGGTGATTTTTTAGGATTAGCTCCAGATCGCTCTTTCGCAACCGTCTGTATCACCCATTGTAGCGTGTGTGTAGCCCAAGGCATAAGGGCCATGCTGACTTGACGTCATCCTCCCCTTCCTCCACGTTTTACGGGCAGTCTCGCTAGAGAAAATAACTAGCGACGAGGGTTGCGCTCGTTGCAGGACTTAACCTAACACCTCACGGCACGAGCTGACGACAGCCATGCAGCACCTGTGTTGGCTCCTGACTGGATACAGGTCGTCCCTCTTTCGAGTTCCTACTTCCGACATGTCAAGCCTTGGTAAGGTTCTTCGCGTTGCATCGAATTAAACCACACGCTCCGCTGCTTGTGCGGGCCCCCGTCAATTCCTTTGAGTTTTAGCCTTGCGGCCGTAGTCCCCAGGCGGGACACTT
>Ga0256868_10000654_pt1 | contig 19882 bp, 20 predicted proteins | sample RVTome_13_FD_187341 | JGI IMG/M metagenome (GOLD analysis project Ga0256868, IMG submission 187341) | Soil microbial communities from uranium-contaminated site in the Upper Colorado River Basin, Wyoming, United States - RVT92D227 HiSeq ...
CCATAAATCCTCCCCTTCCGAGGGATTGCAAATCTCAGATTGTAGAACGCAGATTGAACCGGCCCGCCCTAAGCGGTGTTTTACAATTTGAAATCTGAAATCTTAAATCTGAAATGCTGTTAGGCCCAATCAATATATCTTGAGACAGCCTTTTGAAAACCTTTGAAGGCCTGCCCTCGTTTGACACCGGGCACCTTCTGACTTTTATCCAGACATTCTTCCATATACGTCTTCACAACGACCGTACCCACTTTTTTGATGGCGGCGGTGACCGCAGCCACCTGAGTCAGAACATCCGCACAATCAACCCCTTCCTCGACCATCCTTTGCAGGCCACGGACCTGCCCTTCAATTCTTCGTAATCTCAATAAAACATCCTTTTTCTCGGGCTCCATACTATACCCCCCTATGGTATAAATATTATAATAATTCATGTTATCCCTTTTGTCAAGAAAGAAATATGACGTGCCATCTAAAAATCAAAAGTGCACACCTGATTCTCCTAAACCCTGCTATGGCAGAGCATCACAGGTGTGATTGGAAATCCGACGACGGAAATCTATGATTCTCCCTCTCCTGCTGGCGGGAGAGGGTTGGGGTTAATCCTCTCCCCCAGGGGAGAGGAGTTCCGAAGGTGTGCAGTTTTAAAATGCATGGTGTCCACTTTCAAAAAGTTGGTAAAAGAAAAAAATATGACGTGTTTCCGAGAGGGGCCCTTGACACCGCGGTCTCTTTCATCTACGATGTCATCCATTTACAGAAAATACGGTAACGACTATGAAAAAATACCGTTGGATCATGATTTCTTTCTCCTTCGTCATTGCATTCCTGTTGCATCTGTTGCTTTTTGCCACAGCACCTATGGTCACCCAGATCATGGAGGAAATGAACCTGTCGTACGCGGATTTCGGCCTTGTCTTCTCGGCGGCGATGATCAGCCTTCTTCTTTTCAGGATCCCTTGGGGGTTAATCGGTGATCGAATTGGATATTTGAATGTCTTCAGGATTGCCTTACCGATCACGGCCGCCTCTGCCATACTTAGAGGATTCGCGTCAAGCTACTCAACACTTCTCGTCACCCAATTCTCTCTTGGATTAGGCCTGGCCGCAGTTTTACCCTGTCTGCCTCTCATCATCAAGGAATGGGCACCTGAAAGAACAGTCGGTTTTTCAACGGGGATCTATGTTTCAGGTTTTGCATTGGGCAATTTCACGGCTCTTGGGCTGACCCCTCAACTTCTCACAGACATGAGCTGGAGGGAGATTCTTCTTATTGACGGCGGGGTGGCCACAGGGGTGGCTGGACTTTGGTGGGGTTTGGCAAAGAGTGTTGTGAAAGAAGAATCTGAGTTTAGACGTAAAGATTTCATTCTTATTCTAAAGGAAAAATACGTCTGGATTTTGCTGCTCTTGATGATCGTCTCCATGGGAAGTTACGATACCCTTGCCACCTGGATGCCAAAGGTCCTGGAGATGAAGGAACTGAACAAAGCCTTTGCCTCCTTGCTTCCTCTGGGATTTCTTTTGGCTGGACCTGTCGTCGGTTTCTTATCAGATCGGTTATGGGATAAGAGAAAAATATTGGCCATCCTGGGTGTTGTTTCCTGTACGTCGGTCATAGGAATCAATTATATCCCCTTCCCTTCTCTACTCTTCTGCATCTTTCTTGCAGGATTCGCAATTACCGGGGTTTTCACCATTGCTCTCTCATCGCCTGCGGAACATCCTCATCTCTCTTCGTCGATCGGCGGCGTGGTGGGTCTGATCTCTTCTCTCGGAAACATTGGACCCCTTCTCATGCCTGTGGTTTTTGGTTACCTCATCGATGTCACGGGAACGTTCTATGCGTCCATGTTTGCCGTCGCGGCTCTCTCCTGTGTCACATTGATCCTGAGTGCAAGTGTTGATAAATAACTGCTTCATCGATCCATTCTCCATACCACAAAATAATACCTCCGCTATCCGTGGAGGTAATTCGGCAGGGGTGCTGAGAAGGCTTTATAGCGGAAACCTCTTAACGCAATCTGCTTGGGATCGAAGTCCCTGAAAGGCCCCCTTTCTCGGAATGGCGATGATGGCCCATAAAATCTTAACGATCCGCTTGATAAAGCTTTGGAAGCATCCCTGTCGAATCATTGGGGTCGGGGACCAACTTCTCCTACCCACAACCGTGGAATTACACCACAGACTCAATTTCCGTTGACAAGCGTCTGTGATTCGTTTAACTTGAACCTTTAGAAATGAATCCAGAGTGGGGGGTAATGAATGATGCGAATCAAAGCCAACGGCATTCAGATGAATTACGAATTATCGGGCAAAAAAGGGGCTCCGGTAGTGGTCCTTAGCCACTCCCTAAGCTCCAGTCTCCTGATGTGGAATCCTCAGATGGATGCCTTAAATCCTTATTTTCAAGTACTCCGATACGATACACGTGGCCATGGCAATAGCGACACGCCGTCAGGAGTATATACCTTAGAACTCTTGGCGGAGGATGTCATTCAATTATTGGACGTTCTGGGTATGGATCGAGTGCACTTTGTTGGACTCTCTATGGGTGGGATGATCGGTCAGTGTCTCGCCCTGAATCATTCAAACCGCCTTAAGAGCCTCGCCTTATGTGATACGACTGCCGTCTTTCCTGCAGAGTCCCAACCGATATGGGAAGAGCGTTTGGGCAAGGCGCACAAGAAAGGGATGGAGGCACTATTAGGAGAAACCATGGAGCGCTGGTTCACTCCATCCTTCCTGAAACGGAACCCTCCTATGGTCAAGCTCATTCGGGAGCAAATTCTCGCTACACCTGTGGCAGGTTATATCGGCTGCGCAGAGGCGCTTCGGAGGCTTAATTATTTGGACAGACTTCCCGAGATCAAGATGCCAACGCTGATCATGGTAGGCGAAGACGATCCTGGAACCCCGGTCTCTGCCTCAGAAGCCATGCGCAAACGTATATCCAACTCTAAGCTGGTTGTGCTGCCATCTGCCCGTCACCTTTCCAATGTGGAGCAGACCGAGGCTTTTAATTCCGCCCTGTTAACTTTCTTGAAGAACCTTTGACCCTTTCGACAGCGCCAAGTGCCACTCAGAGTTTACCCCGTTAGAAATCCCAGTCGTTGCGACTTCAAACCGAGCGGGGCATTATTTCTGACGGGGTAAACTTGCTGAATATTAATCTTTGAACGGTTAAATGGGTATGTCGGTTTATTTCAAGAGGAGATGGCTTTCAGGGCTTTCTCCAGGTGTTGATTGGATTGAGAGAGTTTTTCTACGGCTTCTTCAATCTCGGCCTTTACCGAATCTAATCCCAACTCACCAGCCGTTTGAGCCCATCTTTTGTACTCACCTTTGTGGCTTTCATTATGCTCGATCCAATGTTCAATGACGACTGATAGTTTTTTTTTCTGATCCATCCTTCTCTCCTCCTCTTATAAGTTCTGACATCTCCTTCATGAAATCTCTGGAAAAAGCTTTCAAGTTACTGGTGAACCAATAGGCGGGTTGAAAAAGCTTTAGACCTGCCTGCACGGAGCCCCCCCTCCAGAAGCCTTGCGGAGGGCAGGCGCTTCGGCGAAGGCCGGGCGAAACCTTTCATGGTTTTATCCAGCGCACAGCTACAAATGCACCTGTGTCTAAATTTTTTCTTTTTCCTTCTTGCTCAATCCCAATGGCCTTTTTCGGATCATCTTCTTTTTTAAAATGGATGGCTGTTTTCACCACACCTTCCACAGAGGTAAGGGAGCATAGTTCATCCGGGGATCTGAAAATTGCTTTCTCAAATATTGTGTGTTTCTCCTTTGCCTGAGCCCTTCTGCGTAAGGCCCAGGAGCTTAGGCTGTTCAGGGTTGCGACAACAATGTACCCCCCCTTTTTGGTAACACGGAATAGTTCTCCTACCGCATCTTTTGCATCCTCAATGAATTCAAGGGCAGTCACTGAAATTGTTTTATCAAAGGAGCTTTCTGGATAGGGTAGATTTAGCATATCTGCTAAAACCATCTGGCAGGGAAATCCTTTGAGCTTATTTCCCGCCTGAATAAGCATGGGCAAGGAGATATCCAATCCAACGACTCGCGAACCCGATGAGACAATATCGAGTGTAAACACTCCTGTGCCACAACCAGCATCCAAAATGATCTCGCTTCGTTTTGGTTTCAATAGATCCATGATCAATTCAACTTCATACTTTCTTACCAGGGAGCCAATAGGTGTGGTGAACCACCTGTCATAAGTCTCAGGCCATTCATCAAAAAGCTGGGGCTTCTCCCTATTCATCATAAAAAAAGCTTATCATCTGTTTCAGCGGGGGTCAAACGATATGACAGATCAAAAATTGTCCTATTGCCCTCCCCCGTTATCTCATCGCCCATGACGGGGTCCGTGCCCTGATCCACGACGATAATCGTCTCGGTCACGATGGGGATATCCATAACCGTAATTATAGTAGCCGTAGCTCTGAGGATAGCTATAATATCCGTAGCCATAATCATACCCATATCCTCCATAGCCGTGACCGTAGCCACCAACTGCGACGCAGCCCGGCAACGTCAGGCCAACCAGAAGTAGAATCCCAAGGAGAACCAGTTTTTTATTCATATTATCACTCCTTTCCTTTCGTCTTTATCTATTTAGACGGGCTTCGGGCCACTTTATTCAAATTCGTAAGAAGTGCGGACCACAGCTGAAAGGAGATTCTTGGGAGGATAAAATGTTAGTTTGAAAGTAGGCTCATTACACTTGAAAGATTTCTTGTGAAGCCGGGGTAAGGATTTCGCAGCCGTCGCGAGTGACAACGACCGTATTTTCAAGCCCCACAGAACCCTCCCCTGGAAAAACGATTTTGGGTTCAACAGCAAAAGTCATTCCTTCCTCAAGAAGATAAGATTGACCCTGGGCGAGGAAAGGCAATTCATTCAGTTCCAGGCCAATGCCGTGGGCAATGAAACGGGTCTGAAGTCCTGGGGGTCCCAGGTAACTGTCCCTGTAACCCAGCTTCTCTGCGAGCTGAAGGGTCTTCAAAAAGATGCCCTCGCAATCTGCCCCTGGTCGGGCATCTTGCAAGACGGCATCGTGAATTTCTCTGCAGGCTTTATAAGCATCAATAAATTTCTGTTTCATTTTTCCAATGGAAAACATGCGGGTTTCATCTGCCTGATATCCCTGAAAGCACGTTCCAAAGTCAACCAGAATTGGCTCATGGGCTCTCATTTTTTTAAGGCTGGCTCCAACTGGAAAAGCTGGCGAGAGTCCGAGTCCGCCCATGGGAGAATCCGACTGGCTGACGATTCCTCCTGTCAGACCACTGAGCACATGCCATGTGTAAGCCTCGTAGTTAAGGGACCTCACCCTGAGAAGCCCTTCGTGCCCATATCTTTTGGCAGCCGCCTCTAAGAGACCACCAAACTCAATTTCAGTCATTCCCTTTTTAAGAATCCTTTTGGCTTCCTGAAAAACCTTCTTCCCTATTTTTCCTGCCTTTCTCATCAGGTCAATCTCAAAGGAAGATTTTATCTTCCGTGTTTCTCGCAGGATCAAAGAGGCATCCACAAATTTGGTGCCTGGAAAGAATTCTTGATATTTGAAGTAATCTTTCACAGGAAAGACATCCAGTTCCAACCCGACGCTTTGGGGAAGTTTCCCACAATGGGTTTGAATTAGCGCGGCTATCTCTCGAATCGATTTCAATTCGACGATTTGCTTAAGGGGTGACTCCACTTTGGCCCGCTCCAGTTCCCTTTTGATCATGAGTAATGGTTTCCCTTCAACAGGAATAAAGAGTAAGCCATCCTGAGTCGTCCCGGAAAGGTAGTAAAGGTTCATCTTCTGAATTACCAGAAGGCCCTCTATTTCTATCTTTTCCATGCCGGCTCTGATCCTGATGAGGCGTCTCTGTATCTCCTCAATCGGGGTATACCGAAAACCCAAAGATTGGCTCAATCCCCTCAACTCCTGTCGCACCCATTTATTGTAATTCATCCCTTCTCCTTTCCCAATCGGCCTAAGCTCCAAAGTATTATAACTTTTTTACAAAATTCTTTTGAAATTGTAAAATAGAAACTGGTAATCTTCCCCTTATCCCCCTTTAGGAAAGGGGGGATGGGGGGATTTGAAAGTTAGTCATATAAGATTAACAAGAGGTATAAGAATGAAAGATTTAGAAGAACGGATTAAGAAATTAGCGCAATGGATGTTTGAAGCGAAATACATCGTGGTCTTCACTGGGGCGGGTATCAGCACGGATTCAGGATTGCCTGACTTTCGGGGGCCCGATGGCGTCTGGACAAGGCAGGAGAAAGGGCTTCCACCCATCACCAGACCATCCACTCCGGTCGAACCGAATGCTGGCCATCGAGCGATTGTCGAGCTGCAAAATTTGGGTAAATTGAAATTCCTCATCTCCCAGAATGTGGACAACCTCCATCTGCGTTCCGGCATTCGGCCTGAACTGTTGGCTGAACTCCACGGCAATGTTTCAAAGCTCAGATGTCAACGCTGCCAGACTCAGGTAGACAAGTCTTTGGGAATAGATACCTGTAAGTGTGGAGGCAGGCTCGTCTCGAGCGTGGTGAACTTTGGTGATTCCCTCCCTCAAAAGGATCTGGAGGATTCTTTCCAGCATTCAAGTCATTGTGATCTCTTTATTGTGGTGGGATCAAGTCTTGTGGTGAGCCCTGCCAATGATATGCCCAGAGTAGCCCTCAGATTAGGAGCCCGCCTGGTCATTATCAATCAGGGAGAGACTCCCATGGATGGGAGTTGTCATGTACGCTTTGATGAGAAGATCGGCGCAGTACTCCCTCCAGCAATAGATAAACTGAAAGAATTGATGAAGAATTAGCACCTGCCCTATTGATCAGATATATTCAATGGTCGCAGGAGGTTTGGGTGTAAGGTCATAAAGGCAGCGATTCACACCCTTGATGGACGTGATGCGCTTGCTGATACGGTTTAGCTTATCCCAGGGGATTTTCGTAACCGTTGCTGTCCTTGCATCCACGCTGTTGATGCACCGAACCACGATAATCTGTCCAAACTCGCGCTTTCCCTCACGGATTCCGGTAGCCTTGTCATTAAGAAGAACCGCTAGGTATTGAAAGGCTCTGCTCTTTCCAAGCTCTTTTTCAACAATATCTGTTGCCTCCTGGACGGTTTCAAGCCTCTCTTCTGTGACCTCTCCCACAATTCTTGTAGCCAGAGCAGGACCCGGAAAAGGAATTCTTTTCGTAATTTCAGCCGGGAGCCCCAGTATCTTCGCCACTTTTCTCACCCCGTCTTTGCGCAGTGTCTGAAGCGGTTCCAAAACCTTGTACCCGTATTCCTTCTCAGGATCAATGCCGATCTGTGCAAGAATGTTGTGCTGACGCTTGATGCCTGCCACAGTCTCTTCGATGTCTGTGAGAATGGTTCCATGGAGTAGGAATTTTGCTCCGGTCTCACGGACAAGTCTTCCGAAGACTTTGGCATAGAAGGTGTTGGTGACGGCGTTACGCTTCTCCTCAGGATCGGTCAATCCTTTTAGAACACCCAAAAACTCCTCCCTTGCGTCCACCCGCTGCACAGGGATCTTCATCTTGCCAAAGATTTTGACGACCCGCTCTGGCTCGCCTTTCCGCATCAGCGCATTGTCAATGAAAACGGTCTTGAGCCGCTCGCCGAGGCTACGGTGTCCAATCACTGTAACGACCGAGCTGTCCACACCACCGCTGAGCGCATTGATCGCAATGCCACCACCTACTGATTCTTTAATCGAAGCAATCTGCTCTTCTACAAATGTCTTATAATTCATGATCTCCCTCCTCAACCTCTTTAGGATGGAAGGAAATTATAATAACAGGACTGAAATGTCAACCCCTCGACAAGCTCAGGGGATACCCTTCGATTCCACTCACGGTTAACCCTCCGATTCAAGTCAAAGTGCCCCCTTCGGTTCCTTGAGTTTTGTCGAAAGGCTTTACTGACCAGCACTCAATATTTCGGTGAATGATAGGAGAATAGAGAAAGAAAAAGTGCGTGACTGTGGAAAGGCCGAAACTTATAAATTTATGGACGTACCTCCCCTTCCCCCCAAGAAGAACGGAAGGTAGATACTGCAGTAATAACAAGATATTTAGGAGAGAAGAAAAAATGAAGGTGTCCTGAAGGATACTTAACCTTGCAAATCCTGTCAAATCAATTATCGATTAACAAGTACACTTATTTATTTTCAATAGCAAGTTGATCCGGGAGATAACGATTACCGATAGAAAGGTGGAAACAAGAAAGGCAGAGCCATTTCTGGCCCTGCCTTACCTTGCGCCTATTAGCACCTGGAAAGCCTTATTACGAAAATATGTGTCTCCTCCTATCCTGATCCTCTTACGGATAATTGAGGAATATCCACGATTCGGTGACCTTCGAGAGGTCCTCATGACGGAAAAACATGGGTTTGTATGTCCAGGTCTCATACAGCGGGAGCTGATCATAGGCATGGGGGCTAGGTTTGGGAACCCCATTTACCAGGCCTATGAAGCCGCTTTGTCCTGGTGGAATTACATTTACTGCATGCGGTTGCTTCATGAAACCTTTCCATCCGCCCGGCATTTCCGCAATCTGGTTGTAAGTACCCCGGTTCATGTAATGCATGGTGGGTGCTGGGAGCGCCCCTAATTGAGAAAATTTTTGGGTCCGAATGGGCGTAAGCCATGTGGACATGTCTGGTCCATATTTTCCTGTTAAATCTGCAAGAACTGCCTTGAGTACCCTCACGATTACCTTGTTTCTGTTTTCTCCGTTCAGATAATCATAATTCAGGGACAGCTTGGAGTTGGGGCCGTCAAAGACATGGATCAGCGTGCTGTCGCTTGCGCTCACTCCCGGAGGGAGGTCATTGCCAAATACCTCATTTTTGATCTTGCTATACCATGTCTCAAATATCGTGAGACCAGGGTCGTCAAAGGTAGCCTTGGGGTCAGGATATTTCGGTGTCTTCACGTCGTTATAATGATGGTCCCAAGCCTCAAGGTATTTCACCACATCGGCTGGAACCGTAGGATCTGTCTTAGCCGCTTCTATGAGGTAATGGAGGAGATTCATTCCGGGAATGTGGTTGTAGCCAGCGTCCATGTTGATCTTATTCATGTCTTCAAAGGAGAACCTTTTGCTCGCCGCCAGCAGCTCTTGTATTCTCTTGACCCGATGGCCCTCTCCCCATCCATATTCAGACTCGGCATATGGCCAATTGGCTATGGGCTTGTTATTCCAGTTGGCCAGGAAACCTTGCTTGGGGTTGATGCTTTTGGGCATTTCTTCAAAGCCTGTAAGTCTTACCCATTCCTCTTCTCCGGTTCCCCATAGCGGCAGTCTGGGGTCAATGAGTCTTCCGCCTTTTCCATGGGTTGGCTTTATCGGGTACGTACCCGCATGCCAAAAACCAATATTGCCAAGCCTGTCTGTCCAGTAAAAATTGTGTGAGGGCTGTATTGTTATCACAGCCTCCTGGAATTCCCAGATGTTTTTGGCCTGTTGGAAGAGGGACCAACCTTCTTCACCCCCCAGTTCGTTCTTGTAGTAGGGCAGCTTGATGGTATATGCGCTAACACCATCCGAGAGAATAACAGGGCCATGGATTGTGCGATAGATTTTTTTGTCTACACAGGTCCCTGAGTAATCACAGATGTTTTCGGTTCTAACTTCCATATCGACCCATTTTCCTTTGTACAAATATTGAGTCGGGTTACCAGGATTCAGGACCTCAATGTAGGTGTCAATGACATCTGAGGAGCCAGTGGTCGATGTCCATGCCCCGTGCTCGCTTACACCAATCAAAATGGATGGCATATGGGGCATCATCATACCGACCGCGTTGATCCCCGCACCGTGCAGGCCTATTTCCAGGACGATTTGGGGGATCGATTGTCCCATTTGCGGGCCTCCTTGTAGCAGAGCATTTCTCGTTTCAGATTTCTTGGGTGCGACCATCCAGGCGTTGCTTCCGAATTTTGTGGGCAGGCCCAGCTTTTTATGCAATTCCTCTAAATCCTTTTTGACCCTATCATGTTCCTTGTGAATTTCACCAATATTGCTCGGGAAAGTGTGCTTGTACTCCCACAGGTGGTCCCATTCGGGGTGCCGTTTCTCCCTAGCCGGTATAGTTACCTCTGCTCCAGGATCATTCCGTGGGTATAGGTCATTGAAAAGTTTCATCCCAGTAATGGACCCGTACTTTTTTTGCAAAGCATCCAAGGCAGCCGCATACATCAGTTCATTACCACCTGTACCGCCAAATTTCCAAGCCATCATCACTACAATAGAAACAGTGTCTTCTATGGCGAAAGGCTTGAGAGGAAGACCGCCAGGCTTGATCACTCCCGGAAGGTATTCGAGGGGCATAAGAGATGGATCGCCCTTCTTATAGGCCTCCAAGGCTTCGGAAATATAGTAATTTATTCCATCCACGTAAGCTGTCGTCATTTCCTTAAGGCGTGCTTCCGGGTTGATGGGCACCCAGTTATCGTATATTTCCTTCAATTCTTCTCTGCTGTACCCAGTCATTCTGGTTTGATAATCTTGATCTATCGTAGCCAGGCCGAATTCTGCGAGATTGCCGAAGGCTTGCCTTCTGTATAAGTCTGCCTGCCATAGCCTGTCCTGGGCCATAGCATAACCAGTTCCAAAAGCTAATCCTTCTTTTGTATTCGCGAAGACATGAGGAACACCATAATTATCCCGCACAATAGATACGTGGCTTGAGTGTTCAGCATGAACCGCTATAATGAGAGGAGAAACTGTTAACAATATAATCGTTAAGAAAGTAGCAAATAGCTTTTTATTCATTGATTTCCCTCCTTTCAAGTCGGTACCAATTTTTACCACGCCCCGTGCTCGCCGGTCCGAGCGGAACCCGGAGGTAATGCAACCAAAGTCGAGCATTTCCCTCCGCCGATTAATTCAGACTTTCAATTTTGGAGTATTCGTATTTCGGCTGGGTAAGGAGCATGCCCAATGGAATCTGTATGCCTCCGAAGGGGGTACGCCCCCCTGGAGGCTTCATATTGGCACCTTCTGCAAATCCCACTTCATAAGAGCTCTAATAGGTTGAGATTGGGTAGGGAGCTTTGATCTGGCATCCAATGATCTGATAAGAATCTACTAATTTTGAATGGAAACGTCAATAGGAATTATCGAGTAATTATCGAGTACCGGTGGCTAATGTTATATCGAGGGGGGAAATATAAAAATCACTCTTTTAGGACGGGACTTTGTAAAAGGCGGAAGGGGGACATGTCAGCCTCGAAACTCAACGGAGGCAGCAGAGAAATGCTTAGGTCTCCACGAGGCATTTAAGAGAGAAGGAGAAATGAAGGTGTCCTGAACGATACTTAATCTGACAAATCCCGTCGAGTTAACTCCTGATTGATAAATATACCTACCAAGTCTTCACAACAAGCTAACCTCCAAAGTCGACGATTACGAGTAGAAAGCAAGTATAAAGAAGGCTTTTAGTAAACAAAAGGCAGAGCCATTTCAGACTCTGCCTTTTCGGAAAAATGCAAAATCGAACCTTAATCACCCATTGGAATCTTTTAATATTGAAAATGCCTAATTATATCTTTTCCCCCCAGTCTTCCATCAGGTCTTTAAATGCGCTTTGGCCACCGCTCATCGCACCCGTGAACCCTCCGCCAGGATTTCCCCAGGCACTGGCCAGGTAGAGCCCTTTTATGGGAGTTCGATTCTTAATGCGCATCTGACCATAATTATTGAAACTGGCCTCATAGCCGACAATGGCCCCCTCGGGATTTTTCGTGTAACGCATGTTGGTTAAAGGGGTTGCTGCTTCAATAGACTCTATCATGGATCTAAGACCAGGAATCACTTTAGCTTCAACGCGTTCAATAAGAATCTGGGCGTTCCGTTCTTTCTCTTTGCGGTAAGCCTCCTTTCGATTCGCAAAGTAATCGGCCTCAAATCTTTTCCAGAACCTGTAACTATCATCCCTGATCAGAGTGAGGGTACTCTTTCCCGGCTTAGAATATCCAGGATAGAGGTTATCGTAGATAACAAGACCAAATCCTGCTTTTGATGCATCAAATTCCCCCGTAGCTGGCGCACCGTAGCTGTCAGAAACTATAATGTTATATCCTTTGATCTTTTCGCGAATTTCCTGATTAAGCCCCAGCCAAACCACGAAGGTGGAAGCGGAGGGTCGGTAGGTACGGAGTTTGGCCTGATAGTCTTCCGGTATAACATCTGGAGGAAGCATCTTCCCAAAGGTCGCAGGCCCGCTTGCGTTGGAGATGACTGCTCTTGCTGTATAGGTTTTGGCGTCAACAGTCCTCACGCCTACTGCCGCTCCTTCTTTCATCAAGATACTTTCCACCTCCGTCCTCAGGATGACTCGTCCACCATGCTTTTCGATGACTTCCCTGAGGGCATTGCTTAAATCCTCGCAACGACCCTTAATTTGTTCCTTACCATCGAAGACGGTGAAACCGGTCATCAGAGCATAGATGATGCCCGGCTGTATAGAAGGAGGCATTGATAACCCCAATCCAAAACATGCCATGATGGCTTTAAGCCTTGAATCCATGAAATATTTGTCCAGGACCTGAGCCTCAGTCTGGGTTCGCATGCTCCATAGGATCGGGTGAGTAGAAGCGATTGTTTGTGGATCGATCGGTTTCCTAATCTCTTGGAGAAGATCCGTAAGCATGGTCATGAAACTACGGAGTCCTCCTGCCTCTTGAGGAAACTTCTCGGAAAGGATTCGGACGATTCCCTCAGGATCTTTTTGAGGGAAAGTGATGTCATAATCAGGGAGAATGACTCTGAAAAGCTCAGGCAAGCTGATAAGTTTCACTTTGTCCTTGATCCCACACGCTTCAAGAAATCGTCCCATTCCAACGGTCCAATGGAGGGACACATCAAAATTGAAGTTTCCTCCGGCCCTTTGGAAGCAAGTTGCATAACCGCCAACGCGGTCGTGCTGTTCAATAACCGTAACTGGGAAACCGATTCTGGCCAGATGGGTTGCCGCAGTGAGACCACCCAAACCCGCGCCAATGACCACCACAGGATAATCTGACTTGGGTTCCAGGGTAGAGGCCAAAGCCTCAATCTTGGCCCAATCTATGGCTGTTGAAGCCACTCCTGCCACCAATGCTGCGAGAAAACTACGTCGTGACATTAATTTGCTAAATAAATCTTTCATGGTTTCTTCCTTTCTTAGAGAAAAACTCTTTTGTTTTGTAAAAAAGGGAATTAAAACGGAAATACTCCAAAGGTACAAAATCCCCTTGGAGCTTCAATTTGGATTCTTTTGGGAATTCCGTTTCGTTATCGGCCTCCCAACCCCCGGGTTGCTCTTAGAGGTTAATCGGAAATCCCATGGGTTGGTTAAAGCCTACTGGTTTGGAATGGAAATGTCAACAATAATTGTCGATTTCTATTTGCTGTCGCATTGTCGGGCAAGATCTAAAAATCACTCTTTCAGAAAGAAACCTTGTAAGAGGCGCGCGAGCAGATGCCAGCCAAGAATCTCACCGGAGGCAGCAGAGAGATGCCTCGGTCACCACGAGGCATTTAACTTTCTTATCCCATTTGACAACTCAATCATCCCTTAAAGTCTTTTGGGATCGGAGCAAATTCTAAGCCCTCGGGCCAGAATCTGTTTTTCGGACCGCATGAGATGATTCCTTTCCGGCAAAGCTCTGATCGCCACTCGTATTTCAGAACGATTTTTTCCGCGATGGCATGCTCAGGATCAAATTGGACCACGTAAGCAGGAGAGTAGGTTGTTTCTCCAAATCCGGTGCCAGGCTGCTCGCTTTCTTTCAGTTTATCTTTGCTGGCGGCACGACTCTCACTTGAACCCGAAGGTGCACCTGCCGCAGGCGCCTCCTTCTTTTGGAATGACATATCGAAGTGTGGGGCAATTTCGGGTATCTTTTCGCTATAGACAGCAAGTGCGATGGTCCCCAAGGCCGAAGCATCGGCAAATACTTTCTCGGCATAGGAATCGGACTGCTCGGTAAAGTAGAACCTGTTGGTTCTGTCCATGCCTGTTCGCCAGCCTTCAAAGGTATTGGTATCATAAGGCCCGATGATATACATCCTTTCATTCCGGAGGAGATTCGATTTTTTGCCGTCAATGATATTTCTTCCGTCCACGGCGATGACGACGCCAATACGCCTGTCTGACTTATTTGTAACCCGAATAGAATATCTCTGTCCCTTGACTGCTTCCATATAGTAATACTTCCCTTCCTGATGGCCACGCAGAAAGGTTTTGTATTTCGAGAACGCCTCTCCCTTATCCGAAACAATCCGCACATCGACGACATCGGTCTTCCCCACATGCGCACATCCCAGTGTGGGAGTGACCAAACCGATAAACAATACCGCAATGAAAGCAATTCGTCTCATAACGTTACCTCCTTTTTTGAGTGTCTTTTAATTTAATAGACAACCGGAACAGAAGAAAGTTCCCTGTTTAGGAAAAGTTTTTTAGTTAGATGGGGGATTGATTGACAGGGTTGGCCCCTTTTGTTATCATTTAATCAAAAGTGATAACATAGGAGGCATTCATGGTCAGGACACAGATACAACTGACTGAGGACCAAGCCAAGGCGCTTAAGAAGATAGCCCAGTCTCGACATCTATCCGTTGCAGAACTCATCAGGAAAGCCGTCGACACGGTCATCAAGTCAAGCACCGTCATGAACGTCGAAGAAAGACATAAAAGGGCGATGGAGATCGTTGGAAAGTTCGGGTCTGGAAAACGCGACGTTTCTAAAAAACATGATCTCTATCTTACGGATGCCTATAACAAATGAGAGTCTTTATTGATACCTCAGCCTTCTATGCTTTGCTCGACAGGGATGATGAGAATCATCGAAGGGCAAGGGATGTGTGGATCCATTTGCTAAAGAATGAAAACACCCTCCTTACGAGCAATTATGTTCTCGTGGAGACGTTTGTTCTTGTCCAGCATCGGCTAGGCATAGAAGCCGTAAGGGGATTCCAAAATGACATTTTGCCTTTAGTAAATATTGAATTTGTTGCCATAGAATTACATCGATCCGGCATTAGCGCCCTTCTTTCAGCGTCGAGGCGGAATGTTAGCCTGGTTGATTGCGTCAGCTTCGAGATGATGCGCACTTTAGAAATTAGGACAGCCTTTGCCTTTGATCCCCATTTTAAAGAGCAGGGATTTCATATCCTACCTTAATTACTCCACCCTCTCCCCTTAGCGTGTTTTACCCTGACATCTCCCACAGGACAAACCCATCACCCCTCCATGTCAAGAAAAACATGTGATCACGAGATATCTGAGAGAAAAGAGAAATGAAGGTGTTCTGAACGATACTTGATATTTTAGGCGATGAATGAAAGAACCTACTACCATTAAGCGATAGCATTGACAGGGCAGACATTTTTACAGCGGTTACAAAGGATACATTCGGTTGAGTTAACCTTTTCTCCCCGCCCGATATAACCCATGACATCAATATCCATCAAGCAGACCTTGTTACATGCGCCACACTCCGTACATTTTTCTCCAGAGGGCTTTCTTCTTATCCTTCCAATGAAGGAAGGAGCCTTCATGATCAGAGAGACTGGACAGAGCACCAAACAAAAGGCCCTCCTTTTATGGAACAGGTAGGCAAGGACGATCGCACACGCAAAATAGAGGGCATTGCTCACCACAAACCAGCGAAATTGTCCCCACTTACCGTAGGCTTTATCAATGTGAAGCGTCATGTAATCATAGCCAGTCCAAAGAAGAACGAGGGGAATGAGCAGAGAGAGGACGAGCACCGGCCAACGGAGATAGGTCCATTTTTTAGGAATAAAATCATTGCGCTTCATCGGCAACCAATCCAATATTCCTGCAGTCCAGCAGGCCCAACCACAAAACCCCCTGCGAAAGAGAACGGGGCCGAAAACCTTAGCGGCCGAATAATGGATGAGGACACGAGTGAAAGCACCCCCAGAAAGAAAGTAGGCAAGGTAAAAAATATTCTCTTCGATCTGAAGGTTTTCGTGTTCAATTACTCCAAGAAAGATCATGAGAGTCAAGCCGATAACAAGAATGGAGATTCTTCTGCCCAGGTCACGTTTCAATCCTTTCTGAGAGGAGGTGAGAAGAGCGCCCACGGTGATCCATCCACCAACCCAAAAACCCAAAAAGAGAAATCCCCACCATCCCACCGCAGAATAGACGATCAAGGCAATTCCCGATCCAATCAACAGAGGAAGAAAACTCGAAAAAGATAACTTCATCACACTGCCTTTCATCTTTCGTAAAAAGGATTTTATGGAGAAGCCGGAGGAGACGTTGTTGACTATGTTGAATTGCGCAAACTACTCTTCTCCCGTTAGCGGCTTTTACCCTGAAATCTCCCACAGGATAAACCCACCATCTCCGCCTGTCAAGAAAAATGGTAGGTCAAGGTTTGGTTTCACTCAACCTAAGCAAACCTCGATGTAACCTTTCCAGTCTCTTTTCCGTCTATACAGTGAAAGATTCATAAAACGCAACAATCCATAAGGAGGAAAAAGACAATGGATAAGGAGAAGTTTGAGAAAATGGTTGAAATGATGAAGGGCTTTTGCACAGATGAAAAGGGTATGGCCAACTGCTGCTCCATGATGATGAAGAAGATGATGCGATATCGTGAGGGAAAGGAGACAGAGAAGAAGAAAGATGCCGGAAAGGCAGAATAAGAAAAATTTTTTTAGAAATCTTTTATGACGGGTGCGTCACCCTCGAACCATGAAAATCGCCAATCCCCCCAACCCCCCTTTAGCAAAGGGGGGTTGGGGGGATTTGGAAGTTATTTTCTGAACAATTATCGTGAAGAAGGTGCGGCTGCCTTCTTGTAGCTGATGGAAATACCTGAACTGCCGGAACGATCGATCGTGGTCTGGTAGTTGGGGAGGCCCCTGATATAATCAAGAAATTCCTTTGTGCCTCCAAAACCATCGGTTACATTGTGGGCCGTGAAGCACCCGCCCACTACCAGTTTAGGCTCCACATCTTTGAAATACTGCGTATACCATTCCTTATCGGCATCGGAAAAGACAAAGTCGAACGGCCCTTTCAACTCCGTCACCAGTTGATGGGCATCGGCCAACTTGACATCGATAAGCCCTTCCACTCCGGCCTTTTTGAAATTCTTCAAGGCTGTTTTGTATCGGCTTTCATCGATTTCAATGGTGATCAGTTTTCCGCCCGTCTTGCTCAGTGCCCAGGCTATCCATATCGAGGAATGGCCCGTAGAAGTACCAATTTCCAATGCCCTTGTGTAATTGTTCTTGATGATCAGGTTGAATAAGACTTTGCCGTCTTCGTAGGGCACATTCGAGTCATGCCAGCGCCCCCGGCTTTCGTTTAGAAATTTTTCCACCTTTGCATCCAGTTCTCGGGAGTCCTGTTGGCTTTGCGAAAAGACTGAGGTGAAGATGCCGACTAATAAAGCCGATATACCCATGCAGGTGATGAAAACCTTTAAGGAGGTTTGATTCATATTCTTCTTTTGAAGAAACCAGGGACACATCCCATCTATTCTTCAGGAAAGGAGAAGGGGAGGTCCTTCAGAAGAACCTCCCCTCGGCAGGCGTGGATCATCAATAATTCTCCGCCAGGACTTCGAAGTAAGCTCCGGGATGGCTGCAGACCGGACATTTGTCCGGGACTTCCTTTCCTTCAAAAACATGGCCGCAATTTCGGCAGTGCCACTTCACAGAAGCATCCTTTTTGAATACTTTCCCCTCCCTTACATTCTTTAACAGACCCACATAACGCGCCTCGTGGAACTTTTCCACCTTGGCGACATTGGTGAAGGTCTCATAAACCTCTCTAAATCCCTCCTTTTCGGCTACGTCAGCGAAATTCTGGTAGAGGGTAGTCCATTCCAAATTTTCTCCAGCGGCTGCCGCTTTCAAATTGTCAGCGGTATTCCCAACAACTCCGGCAGGGTAAGCGGCAACGATCTCTACTTCTCCTCCTTTGAGCAAATTGAAAAAGAGCTTGGCGTGTTCCTTCTCGTTCTCGGCTGTTTCCAGAAAGACAGCAGAAATCTGCTCGTACCCCTCTTTTCTGGCTGCGCTCGCGAAATAGGTGTAGCGATTCCTGGCCTGGGATTCGCCGGCAAAGGCAGCTAAAAGGTTTTTTTCTGTCTTGCTTCCTTTCAACTCCATCGTTTTTCCTCCTCTCATGATTCAATCATCATCATTAATTTACTATCAAGAATATAAACCGTTGATAGGGGTGTGTCAAACATTCAATCGTAGAGTGCCAAGGCGAGTTCTCTTCCGGCCTCGTAGGCTTCCCGGAGATCCTCCGGATATTCTAATACATCCCCTTCAAAATCAAGGCCTCTATACAAGAGTGATTTCCAAAGCTTTATATCCAGGACATCAAAAAAATATTTTACCGTGAGGAGGGTCCCGTCAAACAACTTCTTCCCTTTTGTGGCTCCTACAGAAATAAAAAGCCCCTTTCGTTTTGGTTCCCATTGGCCGTACGGAACTTTATCCACCCAATACTTCTTCACCCAGAGGGATTGGCAGCGATCCATAAGAATCTTGGTGAAGGCGCTTACGGAATAAAAAAAGATGGGGGAGGCAAGCATGATACCCTGACACGAAAGAAGCTGGTCATAGACCTTTTGAAAATCATCCTGAATCACGCATCGACCTGTTTCTTTACAACCATATATTTCGAGACAGGGTGACATCTTGAGATCCCGAAGAACTACTTTCTCCACCTCGGCTCCCGCTTCTACAGCTCCCTGCATAGCCTGATCTAAAAGGACTGTGGTGTTTCCCTTGCGCCTTGGGCTTCCATAGATGGCCAAAAGTTTTTTCACGTTTCGACCTCCCGAATATTCCTGATATCGCTCCATAAAAAGTTTATCCTTCAACGATGGATTTATCAAATTAAAAATGATTTCCGACGTAATGCCTCAGTTATGGGTTTTTTATCCCCCTTTGGCAAAGGGGGATAAAGGGGGATTTTAAAATTATGTTGATAAAATCTCCCCTTGCCCCTCTTTTCCAAAGAGGGGTATGAGAGTTCATTGGTATTACCTGAACCCATAACTGAGGGATTACTTTCCGACGCTTGACAGAAAGAACAAAGTTCGATATTGCCAAATCCTCTAAAAAGGCTTAAATTTTATAAAACTTTGCACTATTGGAAGGAGGATAAAATGAGAGTCTTAGGAATTCTGGGGAGTCCACGAGTGGGAGGGAACAGTGACATCCTTTTGGATCAAGCCCTGGCCGGAGCCAAGGATGCAGGAGGGGAAGTAGAGAAGATCGTCCTGTCCAAGAAGAAAATTTCTGGATGCCTGGATTGTGGGAAATGTAATGAAACAGAGGTCTGCGCCATTCAGGATGATATGCTGGAGATTCACAAAAAGATCCTGGAGGCAGATGCTATCATCCACAGCGTGCCTGTCTATTTCTGGGCCATGACTGCCCAGATGAAAGCTTACTTAGACCGTTGGTGCGCTTTTTTTGATGCGGAGTGGCGATGGCACAAGGCCTACCGTCCGAAGATGAAAGGGAAGAGGATTGGCTTGATCACGGTCTGCGGAGACCCCAATGTCTCAACCGCTGACCCCATTGTTCACAGTTTCAAGAACACATGCCAATTAACAGGGCTTAACTTGATGGGTGTGGTTCAGGCTTCGGCCTCGGCAAAAGGAGAGGTTGCCAAGAATGAGGAAATTAAAAAACAAGCCTACGATCTAGGGAAAAAAAGTGTGACGAAATGACCTCCCGAACAATTTTTTGTTACAGAGTTACCGGTTCCTTCGGAAGCGGTTCTCCAGGATGACTTGGTCAACGATCTCCCCACAGGCAATGCATCTCCATCCGAAATAGTCTTCAGCCT
>Ga0256868_10000656_pt1 | contig 19867 bp, 17 predicted proteins | sample RVTome_13_FD_187341 | JGI IMG/M metagenome (GOLD analysis project Ga0256868, IMG submission 187341) | Soil microbial communities from uranium-contaminated site in the Upper Colorado River Basin, Wyoming, United States - RVT92D227 HiSeq ...
GGAAACCCCGACACACGCTCTCCAGGCGTGCCTGTTAGACCACTCCAGCACCTCTCCGCGGAGAGGGTGGGATTCGAACCCACGCTCCGATATAATCGGAGACCGCTTTTCGAGAGCGGCACCATAAACCACTCGGTCACCTCTCCTATTTGGTTATTATACCATCTGCTGTGAAAACAGCTTGCCTTTTTTGTTGTCCTGCTGGTTGATATGGTAAGGCATTTTGGGTTGCCAGTCGCAGTCAAAGCAAACTCGGATGGTATTGTCCGCGACCTGCTGCCCAGGTGGTGGTGGTGGTAAAATCAGAAGTCGGAGGCGTAATGAAAAAGGCAGTAACTAGCATGGAAGACTATCTGAAGCCCACGGCAACAATTGACTGTGACAGCCAGTTGATAAGAGAAAAGGCATGGAGTCTAACAAAAGGTGCCAATGATACCCCTGGTAAAGCAAGAGACCTCTTCTACTGGGTAAGAGACGAGATTAAATACAATCCCCTTGTGCCACTTGAGGTTTTTGAGAGCTATCGGGCAAGTAAGACACTGAAGAGAGCAGAGGGATTCTGTGTCGAAAAGGCTGCCGTCCTGGCTGCCCTTGCCCGGGCCGAGGGCATCCCGGCACGCTTGCACTTCGCCGACATTCGAAACGACCTTGTTTCGTCCAGACTGCTTGAGGTTATGGGGACTAACCTGTTCAGCTATCATGGCTACACCGAGCTATACATACGTCGAAAGTGGGTCAAAGCCACGCCAGCTTTCGATCTCAAAATGTGCCAGGAACACCGCATTATCCCTGTTGAGTTTGACGGCCAGCACCATGCCCTGCTTCATTCTCATAACTGCGATGGGAGACTGCACATCGAGTACGTTAAGGACCACGGGCACCGCATTGATGTCCCCGTGGAAGAGATACTGGCCGCCTGGATGCAACACTATGGAACCGCAGCTCAGGAGCGGTTGAAGCGTGTCCTCAGCGAGGAAGATGTAGGCGAAAAATGGTGGGGGACATATTGAGCCATAGGATGACGCGTGTTAGAAAGTCGCGGCCGTATTTGGCTGCGACAATGAAGCTTGCCTCCTGGTAGTACCGTTCGCTATCTCCAAGACTGGAAGGATGCCGGCTGACAGAATGACAAGAACCTTTGTGAGTCTATGATGCTATGCTTCTTCCCGCTGACACCTTTTTCCTTAGAATCGCCTTTACAACCTCCATGCCTATGGTCAGGACAGCGCACGCGCCCAAAGTTATCCCCAGGTCCGAGGCTAAGGGTTTGAGTACTCCAAAGGTATCGAGCACCGCCGGAATCTGGATCAATACAACAAGAGCGACAAGGTTGAAGGCGATGGACAAAAGCAGCCATTTATGCGGAGGTGCCTTAAAGATACTGTATTTCACTGAACGGAGGTTGAGGGCGATGACGAATTCTGTAATTACAAAGAAGAAGAATATCTGCGTCCTGATATGGGTCATATCGCCGCGCCCGCTGAAAAACAGGTAGGAGAGGATAGGGATTTCTATGACCAATATCATCAAGATGAATGCTCTCACATCCCAGGCGAAGACGCTTTCTTTGGGATCTCGCGGTGGTCTCTGCATAATGTCAGGGTCAGGTGGCGCGACTGCCAGTGCAATGGCAGGAAGCCCATCAGTAGCCAGATTTATGAATAATATGGCGGCAGGCAGAACCGGTAGAAATTGAGGACCCGTAATTAGAACCACTCCTCCAATAAAAACCACCTCTATCACGTTGCTCTCCAGGAGATAGACGAGATACTTCTTTATGTTGTCATATATCCATCTGCCGCTCTCAATAGCTTTCACAATGGTGGCGAAGTTATCATCGCCCAGAACCATATCAGCTGCTTCCTTGCTAACATCTGTGCCAGTTATGCCCATGGCTACTCCAATATCAGCTTGTTTCAAGGCGGGAGCATCATTCACCCCATCGCCGGTCATGGCTACCACCTCACCTTTTTTCTGCCATGCCCTGACTATCTTTAATTTATCTATGGGTGATACCCTGGCATAGACGGTCACTTTATCCACGATATTCTCGTATTCCTTATCACTCATCTTTTCTAGCTCTTCACCGGTCAGGACCATATCACCTTCTCTGTAGATACCAATCTCCCTCGCTACGGCAACGGCGGTAAGTTTATGGTCTCCGGTGACCACGATTGGTCTGATATGTACCTGCTTGCACACCTTCACGGCTTCAATGGCCTCCTCCCTCGGTGGGTCCATCATGCCGGCAAGGCCGAGGAAGGTCATATCCTTCTCAACAGCCTCTTCTGTATAAGTGATGCCATCTTGAAGTTCTCTATAGGCGACTCCGAGAACCCTCAACGCCTCCTGAGCCATTTCCTCACTTACCTTTAGAATCTGAGCCTGTTCTATCTCCCCTAGCTGCCTCACCCTGCTATCTTCCGAAATACTAGAGCATCTCTCCAAGACTACCTCTGGAGCCCCCTTCATGAAGGCTACCCTCTTGCCATTTTCCATTTGATGAATGGTGGTCATTCTCTTTCTTTCAGAACTGAAAGGTATCTCCTCTACCCTCGGGTTCTCCTGCCTTGTCTCATCCTGACTTAGGCCTGCTTTTTCTGCCGCCACAACCAGAGCGCCTTCTGTAGGGTCACCTTGAATCGACCAGCGGCCCTCTTTTTCCTGCAAAATGGCATCATTGCATAGGATTCCTCCGAGAAGAAACAATTGCAGGGGCGAATCGCCAATGGTCTTGATGACCTCAGGGCCTCTGAGCTCGCCTACCGGGGCGTAACCGACTCCGCTGACCTCTATCACTCTACCCCCACTGAATATCTTCCTTACCGTCATCTCCCCTTTGGTCAGGGTACCTGTCTTATCCGAGCATATCACTGTGACGCAGCCGAGGGTCTCGACTGCTGGCATCTTCCTAACTAGAGCGTTTCTCTTAGCCATCTGACGCATACCAACGGCCAGGGCACCGGTGACAATGGCCGGCAATGCCTCAGGGACTGCTGCCACAGCGAGGGCTACGGCAAACATCACCATCGTCACTACGAATGGCAGGTCTATCGTGCTGCCCCCAAAAATCTGCCTTAATATACTGATGATCAAAACGAGGAAACAGACAGCTAGGCATATGATACCGAGCCATTTACCTATCTCTGCCATCCTTTTGGCAAGAGGAGTTGTCTCAGCCTTTACTGCTGTCACGGCTTCGGCAATTTCGCCAAATTCTGTATTTGCCCCAGTTGACGTCACCACCGCCTTGCCCCTACCGTAGGTAACCGTAGTGCCGGCGAAGACCATGTTCTTCCTATCACTGACACGCACACCCTCAGGTAATGGCTTTATCTCTTTACTTACCGGAACTGACTCCCCGGTAAGAGATGCCTCATCACACATTAAGGAGTGAGACTCGATCAATCGAGCGTCCGCCGGGATTTTGTCCCCTGCTTCAAGAAGTAATATGTCCCCAGGTACAAGCTCCCTTGAGGGAATTTCTTCTTCCCTGCCCTCCCTCAGCACTGTCGTTGTGGGAGACAGCATCTTTTTTAGTGCCTCAAGGGCCCGCTCAGTTCGATATTCCTGAACAAATCCTAAGACTGCACAAAAAATGACTATTACTAAAATGAGTACAGCACCTATCCACTCACCGATGACCGCTGAAAGCACGGCCGCGATAAGAAGAATGGCGATGAGAATGTTCTTGAACTGGTTTACGAAGAGAGCCATGGGTGAAATCCGCTGCTCTTTTTTCGTAAGTTCATTATAGCCACATCTTTGAAGTCGTCTTCTAGCCTCATCCTCAGTCAAACCAGATTCCAGGTCAGTATCCAGTTCTTTTAAGACCTGTGCTGCCTCCATCGAATGCCAGGCTGCCATATTGACGCCACTCTTGTTCATCTCAGAAGTAGTCTCTTAAGTCCAGACTCTGAACTTCGGGTTGGGGTCGGGTCATTCAATGATGCCATTGTGGCCAAATTGGGCCAATCGCGTTTGCACTGACACATTACATCATCTCACGAAAACAGAGGCACCAGCATCAGCATCACTCCACCAGCTACCACTGAGGCGATTTGTCCGGCAGTATTAGCTCCGGCCGCGTGCATCAGCAGATGATTGTAAGGATTAGCTTCCAGCCCTAGCTTCTGCACTACACGAGACGACATAGGAAAAGCTGAAATGCCGCAAGCGCCAATCATAGGATTGATCTTCCGCCCTGACAGAACACACATTAGCTTGCCCAGCAGGACACCAGCCACAGTATCCAGACTGAAAGCCACCATGCCTAGTATAAACACCAGTATAGTCTCGGGTCTGAGGAACTCAGTCCCCGACATCATTCCTCCTACGGTGATGCCCAGAAGAATAGTCACGATGTTGGCCAATTCATTTTGAGCTGTCAGGGAAAGACTCTCCACCGCCCCGCATTCCCGTAAAAGATTGCCGAACATGAGACAGCCGATGAGTGGAGTGGCTTTGGGGGCGAACAAGCCTACCACAAGTACAGTAATTATGGGAAAGAGTATCTTTGTCCTCTGCGAAATTGTCCCCGCAACCGAATGCATTCTCAAAGCCCTTTCTTCTTTACTGCACATCGCCTTTATTATGGGTGGCTGGATAATGGGCACCAGAGCCATATAAGAATAAGCAGCCACAACAATGGCCGCAGTGTATTTGGATTGCAGTATGGTCGCGACGTAAATCGAGGTAGGACCATCCGCAGAGCCGATTATACCGATGGAGGCTGCATCCTTTAGGCTGAAATCCAGGACGTGGAGCCAACCATCACCCAACAAATAGGCCAGGAAGAAAGTTCCGAAAATGCCGAATTGGGCGGCAGCACCAAGAAGAATGGTATAGGGCCTCTGTAGAAAAGGCTCAAAGTCAATCATGGCTCCTACGCCGATAAAGATAAGCAAGGGGAATATCTCGGTATGGATGCCGGCTTCTCTTAAAACGGCTAAAAACCCGCCTGCCTCCGCTGCCCCACCTAGCGGTATGTTAGCCAACATACATCCAAAACCAATAGGAACAAGCAAGACTGGCTCTACTTTTTTGGCAATCCCCAACCACATGAGGACACCGCTAACAACCAACATTGCCACGGCTTGCCAATTCAAATTAAGAAAGCTGAGGAATTCGCCTGTAGCGTTGTCCATTGTTTATCCTTCTTTTTGTTCTTTCTCCTTGGGTCTAACCAGTTTGCCCAGGAGAACCATGACGAGGAGTAAGATTCCCAGGACAGCGAAGATGATCGCCATTCCCAACAACACTATCCACAAGGCATCAAGCATTCTGCTCCTTTTTTGTTTGGCAAAGGTCGTATGATACTTTAACGCAGTGCTAGCTGTCAAGGCATCGGTAGGAATGGGTATTGAATAGAGTGTCGTCCTGTGCTACCATCTTATGTTGTTTCTTGTACTTTTGGCCCCTGTAGCTCAGAGGATAGAGCACTGGCCTCCGGAGCCAGGTGCAAGGGTTCGAGTCCCTTCAGGGGCGCTTTGTAATTGGGCTGTATAGAGAGGTAGTTGCCCAAGTTATTGGGCTCTCCCCCCGTCATTGCGAGGCTGGCGAAGTCAGCCGAAGCAATCTCGTGAGTGGTATGAGATTGCCGTGCACCTTTCAGGTGCTGGCAATGACAAAAAGAGAGGGGCCTGATAAAGCAGATAGATGCAAAAATGCCCAAAATTGGAGGGAGAGTTGAGATTAAACAGCCTCTTTAGCATGATAAGGAAGTGTTGAGTTATGGCTGAGCTTCTTGAAGTAAGGTGGCATGGTAGAGGAGGGCTGGGAGCGGTGACTTCGGCGGAGTTGGTCGCCCGCGCTGCTATAAGCGAAGGAAAATATGCGCAGTCATTTCCTAGCTTTGGGCCTGAGCGGAGGGGAGCACCGGTCCTTGCTTTCTTGAGGATAAGCGATGAATTCATCAAGACCAGGACAGGTATCTACGAGCCTGACATAGTGGTCGTGCTCGATCCTGGATTACTGCATGTGGTTGACGTGACCTCAGGACTTAAAGGGAACGGTAGAATCATAATCAATTCCAGGAAATCGCCTGCTGCACTTAAGTCTGAGTTTGGATATCAGTGGCCTGTAGCTGCAGTTAACGCTACAGTAATCGCCAGAGAGACTATCGGGATGCCTATCACTAACACCGCTATGATAGGCGCATTGCTAAAAATTACTGAGGCCGTGAAACTTGATTCTGTGGTTCAGCAGCTACAGGAACGTTTTGGGGCGCGGGCTAGTGGGAATATCGAGGCTATGAAAAAAGCTTACAGGGAGACCGTAATTAAGGAGTAAAGAATGGCGGAGAAAAGGCTGAAAACGGGGTTTGATTTTACCTGGAGAGATATGGAAGTTGGCAATGTAGTTAAAGAAGCGGGCAATGCTGCCTTGCGCAGGACAGGGGATTGGAGATCCCAAAGGCCGATAATTGATAAAGAAAAATGTAATAAATGCAGCCTATGCTGGCTTTATTGCCCTGATGCGGCCATAAAGCCTCTTGAGGATGGATATTATGAAACTGACCTATTCTACTGTAAAGGCTGTGGCATTTGTGCCAATGTGTGTCCCAAAGAGGCCATAACTATGGTAGAGGAGGAGGAAAAATGAGCAAAAGAGTAGGGTTAGAGGGCTCATTTGCCGCAGCCGAAGCGGCTAGAATGGCCGACGTTGATGTTATTGCTGCCTACCCCATAACACCGCAGACGCATATCCCCGAGCGGCTTGCTGAGATGGTGGCTGACGGTGAGTTAGATGCCGCTTATATTCCCGTAGAGTCGGAGCACTCGGCCCTGAGCGCTTGCCTTGGAGCTGCTGCGGTAGGAGCAAGGACTTTTACTGCTACTGCAGGTCAAGGTTTGGAACTTATGCATGAAGTTGTTTACATTGCTTCGTCTATGAGATATCCCATAGTCATGACAGTATGCAACAGAGCTCTTTCTGCACCCCTGAGCGTTTGGGGAGACCACTCTGATGTTATGGCTGTCCGGGATGCCGGCTGGATCCAGGTATTTTGCCAGAACAACCAGGAAGCATTTGATATGACCCTTTGGGCTTTCCGTGTTGGTGAAGATTCCAGAGTCCTTTTGCCGGTAATGGTTCATTTCGATGGGTTTCATCTGTCTCATGTAACAGAGCCAGTTATCTTGCCGGAACAAGAAGAAGTGAGTAGATTTCTTCCAAGATTCAAGTACCCCTTTGCCTTGAACCCCGATAAACCAATGACTCACGGAGCTTTCGGTCCCCCCGATATTTATTCAGAAGCCAAGGTAGCTCAAGAAGTGGCGTTCAGAAAATCCAAGGATGTGATAATTCAAGGATTCAAGGAATTTGGAGACGTCTTTGGCCGTTATTATGGTCTGGTCGAGTCCTATAAGGCGGAAGGAGCCAAAACGTTGCTTCTGACTATGGGAAGTTTCAGTGAGACAGCAAAGATTGCCATCGATAGAAAGAGAGATAAGGGAGAATCTGTGGGGCTTATCAGCTTGCGTCTTTGGAGGCCTTTCCCATTCCAAGAACTTCGCCAGGCGGTAAAGAATGCCGATACTCTTATCGTTTTTGACCGATGTATCTCCTTCGGAGGCCCGGGAGGGCCAGTTTGCTCCGAAATTAGGTCAGCCTTATATAATGAGAAGGAGAAGCCAAAAGTTGTGAGTTTTATAGGTGGTTTGGGTGGAAGAGACATGTCGGTAAAAGATTTTGAATATATTATTGATCGGGGTCGAGAAATCGCGGAAGAAGGGTCGAAGGAGCTATTTGAGACAGTGGGCATAAGAGGCGAGGTAACAGGTATAAGGGGGTAAGAAATGGAGGGGAAATTTATAAAGTTTGGCAAAAATCTTGTGACCACAGATGAGTTTGTCGCTGAGGGACATAGTTTTTGTGTTGGCTGTGGCGAAGCTTTGGCATTAAGACTCGCCTGCAAAGCCCTGGGAAGGGACGTAATAATTGCCAATGCTACCGGATGCATAGAGATTTGCACTTCGCCGCTTCCTGTCACCTCGTGGAGAGTTCCCTGGATACATACATTGTTTGAAAACGCCGCCGCTACAGTTTCGGGCATAGAAGCAGGGTTAAAGATTTTGATGAAGAAAGGCAAGATGCCTGAGAGGGACATTAAATGTGTGGCTGTGGCTGGAGACGGAGGGACAAGCGACATAGGAATTCAAGCCTTGTCTGGAGCGTTTGAAAGGAACCATGACTTTTTATATCTCTGTTTTGATAACGAAGCGTATATGAATACCGGGATCCAGAGGTCAAGTGCCACTCCTTATGGAGCTTCGACTACCACGGCACCGGCGGGTAAGCTGAGCATTGGTCAGACCACCTGGAAGAAGAACATGCCTGAGATTGCTGCCGCCCACAACATACCCTATGTGGCGACAGCCTGTCCCAGCTATCCTTTTGATTTGATGAACAAAGTCAAAAAGGGTGGAGAAGTTAAAGGGCCAGCCTATGTCCACATATTCTCTCCTTGCCCGACAGGCTGGAGGCATGCTACGGATTTAGCCATTGAAATAGGTCGGCTTGCCGTAGAGACAGGCATCTTCCCTCTCTATGAAGTGGAAAATGGCCGCTACAGACTGAATATTGACCGGCCCAAGCTCAGACCCGTTGACGAATACCTGAAGCCACAAGGCCGGTTCCGTCATTTGCTGGCTGAGGAGATTGCCAAAATCCAGGAGCACGTAAATGAAGAATATGCCAAACTCAAGGCAAAGGTAGCCTGCTCTGCAGCTTGATTTCGTCTGACATAAGCAAGCTTGATTGCTTCGATTCTCCTCACCTACTATAATATCTAACCATACGGGGTGTGGCGCAGCGGTTAGCGCGCATGGTTTGGGACCATGAGGTCGGTGGTTCAAATCCACTCACCCCGACCACGAAACTGTAGTCTCCTGGTGCAGGGGATTCTGGCTTGTTGTCCAGTAGCGATTGTGTCTAGGGCGAGGGTGGTTTCCGGTCTAGCCCAAGTTCTTTGAGCGCCACATCTCGTAATAATTGCAGGTGTGACCTTGATTGCAGGGAGTCTTCCTCGGGGAGAGAAGACTCTATCGGCGAATCTGCGACTAGGGCGGAAATATGCTGTAGTATTGTGTTATAATATTGGGCAAGGTTGGTAGGTTACGGTAGGAGATACCCTGCAAAGGGAGCCGAAGAGGAAAGGGATTAGCTCCCGAAACTTTCAGGCAAAAGGACTGCCGTAAGGAAGATCCCTGGAGAGGCTTCGATATGAAGGCACCGAAGGGGTAAGTCCGCAAACAGGTGACGGGCGATCTCTCAGGTAAAAAGACAGGGAAGACCTATTGTAAACAGGTCTTCCCTTTATTTTTGGGGAAAATGTAGATAAGAAGCTTTTGTGTGAGAAAGCAGATGATGAGACTGTTGAAAAAGACGCCTCTTAATGAAGTGCACCATCAATTGGGGGCCAGGATGACAGATTTCGCTGGCTGGCAGTTACCTGTCTGGTACACCTCTATTCTGGAGGAGCACAGGGCTGTTCGCTCGGTAGCAGGTATGTTCGATGTCTCTGACATGGGTAGGGTTTGGATAACCGGAAGGAAGGCGGGAGCCTTTCTTGATGGGCTATTGACCAGACGGGCACGCAGGCTGGAGATAGGTTCCTCGCAGGTCTGTCTCCTGTGTTTAGAGGATGGGGGCATCTTAGATGATTTGTTGGCATATCGGGTGGGGACTGACCGCTTTCTAATAGTTTGTAATGCAGGCAATATTGAGCAAAAGCTCGGCTGGCTACAGCGTTGGGCCGGCTCGGACCCTGATATCGTCATTGAAGATAAATCTGTCGATACGGTTATGGTGGCCGTCCAGGGCCCGGCCGTTTGCCAACTGCGAAGTCTGAAGGGCGTCTGCCATTTGCCTCGCTTTGGTCACACTCAAACAAGGATAGAGGACATGGAGGTACTTGTAGCTAGAACAGGATATACGGGAGAGGATGGATTTGAGATAATCAGCGATGCGGCAAATGCCTTACGCTTATGGAAATCGTTTATGAAGCAGGGGGTGAAACCTTGTGGCCTGGGCGCACGTGACAGCTTGCGATTGGAAGCCGGTATGTTGTTGTATGGCCAGGACATGGACAAGAGCACCAATCCTTTTGAGGTCGGGTTAGAGCGGTTAGTAGAGATGGATAACGGCGACTTCATCGGGAAGAGTGCTCTGCTTGAGATTAAGCGACAAGGTGTAAAGCGCAAGCATATCGGCTTTCGAGTGACAGGGCAGGGCATAGCTCGTTCAGGCTACAAAATTGTCAAATGTGGTCAAGAGGTAGGAAAAGTGACCAGCGGTGGCTATGCACCGACGCTTAATGTTAATATCGGTTTCGGCTACGTTCCTATTGAGCTAGCCACCATCGGCACTGACATAGAGATAATGATTCGCAACAAACCGGTGACTGCCCGGGTAGTCAACAGACAATTCTATAAGAGAGGAGCACAAAATGAACCCCAAAGAATATAAGTACACGGTGGAGCATGAGTGGATTTGTCCGGAATCCAAGAATAAAGGGAAGGTGGGGCTTGCAGATTATGCTCAATCGCAGCTGGGAGATATAGTGTTCTTGGATTTGCCGGCACCGGGAACTCAGGTGAAACAGGGCAAAAAGATGGGCGAGGTAGAATCGGTGAAGGCGGTTTCCGATATCTTCGCACCAGTCGGCGGGCAAGTACTGGATCTCAACCAGACTGTCATTGATGAGCCTGGGCTGGTGAATAAAGATCCCTACGGCGCTGGCTGGCTGGTTAGGCTAGAATTGAGCAAGCCTTCAGAGCTTGATACCTTAATGGATAGCGAAAAGTATGATAAATTCGTAGCCGAGTTATCTGAAGAAGAGCCGGAATAGAAAGGCGGATAACGAGTATAATGCCATCGCCCTATGTACCTAATACCGATGCTGATCGCAGCACTATGTTGCGGGAAATCGGTGTCGGTTCGATCGAAGAGCTATTTCGGGATGTACCTGAGAAGGTACGTCACGCCCAGTTCAAGCTGCCGCGCCCTCTTTCTGAGCTGGAACTGAAAAAGGAGCTCAGTCAACTGGCAAGTCGCAATGCGAGTCTGGACAAATATGCTTGTTTTCTGGGTGCTGGCAGCTACCGTCACTTCATTCCTAGCACGGTTGAACACGTTATCGGTCGAAGCGAGTTCTATACTGCTTACACTCCATATCAAGCTGAGGTTAGCCAGGGTACACTGCAAGCTATGTATGAATACCAGTCGGTGGTGTGTCAACTCACCGGCATGGAAGTGAGCAATGCTGGTATGTATGATGGCAGCACAGCGGCTGCGGAAGCAGCCATAATGGCATGCATAGTAAAGAAAAGAGGCAAGGTCACTGTATCAACCACGGTGAATCCGACCTACCGTGATGTGATAAGGACTTACATCCAGGCTCGGAATTTTTCTATAGAGACGGCAGAGTTGAGCGGAAGCATATCTTCGGATTCTGCCTGTTTAGTAGTCCAACAACCCAATTTCTTTGGCCATCTTGAAGAGATTGAAGCCTGCGTTCAGAAGGCCCATGACATTGGAGCTTTGCTGATCGCCATAGTTGACCCTATTTCTCTGGCGATGTTTACGCCACCAGGCCGATACGGGGCCGATATTGCTGTGGCCGATGGTCAGGCTTTGGGCAACCCGATGAGCTTCGGGGGACTGGGTTTGGGCATCTTTGCCTGTCGCCGGGAATACCTGCGTCAGATGCCAGGCAGGATCGTGGGCAGGACGGTCGATGTTGATGGTAAGCCGGGATATGTGATGACTTTGGTGACCCGTGAGCAATATATCCGAAGAGAACGGGCCACATCTAATATCTGCACCAATGAAGCTTTGATGGCCCTGGCGGCAACGGTCTATCTAGCCGCCCTGGGCAGAAGAGGGCTGCGGCACGTGGCTGAGCTATGCTATCACAAAGCTCACTATGCGGCTGAAAGAATAACCAAACTCAAGGGGTATTCGCTCGTTTTCTCAAAGCCTTTCTTTAAGGAATTTGCCATTCGTTGCCCGGTGGCACCCTCCCAGATTAACCAGGCCCTTTTCAGAGAAGGCATAATCGGTGGTTTGGACATAAGCCACATAATAGATAATGGCATGCTGCTGTGTGTTACCGAGATGAACACCAGACAGGAGATAGACAAACTGGTTGAAATTCTAGGAGCGTTTTAGGAGTCAGACATGAGTCATCATTACTTGCTCCCTGACATTAGCCAGCCGGGCAAGATCGGGTGCAGTCTTCCGGCTCTGGATGTACCTCCGACCGAACTGCCCCCCGGGGAGCTACTCCGGCAAGAGCTTGAGCTACCTGAGGTAAGTGAAGTTGAGCTAATCAGGTATTTCACTGCCCTGAGTAAGCTCAATTATGGAGTGGATACGGGATTTTACCCGCTAGGCAGCTGCACCATGAAATACAATCCAAAATGGCACGAGGATATTGCCAGACTTGCCGGTTTTGCTTCAATTCATCCCCTCCAACCAGAGGAGTCTGTTCAGGGAGCCCTGCAGGTTATGTTTGAGCTGCAGGAGTATTTGGCTGAAATCACTGGCATGGATATCACCAGTCTGGTTCCCGTGGCGGGAGCGCACGGTGAGTTTACCGGCTTGCTATTGGCAAAAGCATACCATCAAGACCGAGGGGATAAGGCTCGGAAGAGAATATTATTGACCGATTCTTCCCATGGAACTAACCCTGCTAGTGTCGCTATGTGCGGGTTTGAGATAGGCGTGGTGGCTTCCGATAGCGAAGGCAATGTAGATATGAAGAATCTGGAATCGGTGATGAATGAGCAAGTGGCTGCTCTAACATTGACCATGCCTACCACTTTAGGTCTGTTTGACCCACGAATATTGGAAATCAGCCAGCTGGTGCATGAAAAAGGAGGGCTGCTTGGTGCTGATGGGGCGAACTTGAATGCTTTCCTGGGGCAGGTGAAATTTGGGGAGTTGGGCTATGACTATGTCCAGCTAAATCTCCACAAGACCTTCAGCACTCCCCATGGCGGTGGTGGACCAGGCTCAGGTCCCGTCTGCGTTAAGGAGAATCTGGCCGATTTTCTGCCTTCACCGTTGGTGACTAAGCACAATGGGACGTGTAAGTTTCTGTCGCCAGCTAAGTCTATAGGCAGGATAGCCAATTTTCACGGAAACTTCGGCGTAATGTGTAAGGCTTATGCTTATATCCGCTCCCTGGGCGCCGCAGGATTGAAGGAGGTCAGTGAGAACGCGGTTCTAAATGCTAACTACCTTAAAGAGAAGCTGAAACCGTATTACCACCTGCCGTATGACCGCACCTGCATGCATGAAGTGGTCTTTTCGGGGAGACGGCAGAAGGCAAAGGGGGTCCATACCGTTGATATCGCCAAGCGTTTGCTTGATTACGGTCTTCATCCTCCCACCGTCTATTTCCCCTTGATAGTTGACGAAGCCCTGATGATCGAACCTACTGAAACGGAGAGCAAACAGACCCTTGATTCCTTTATCGAGGCTATGAAAGAAATAGCCAGGGATGCCGAGGAAAACCCTGAAATTTTGCATACTGCTCCCCACAACACACCGGTCAAGCGGCTGGACGATGTCAGAGCTGCCAGAAATCCAGACCTTCGCTGGGAGATGAGGAGTCAAGGCGTTGGATGAAAAGGACGTAGTGATAATCGGGGGAGGGCCTGCTGGCTACGTGGCAGCAATTCATGCTTCTCACCTGGGGGCCAAGGTGGCTGTGGTTGAGAAGGACAAGCTGGGCGGCACTTGCCTTAACCGAGGCTGTATTCCCACCAAGGCGCTTGTCAGAAGCGTGGAGGTGCTTCTTGAAGCAAGAGTCGCAAACGAATTCGGTATTGAGGCTAACAACGTCAAAGCGAACTTCTCGAAGATCATGGCTCGGAAGAACAATATCGTGGGCCAGTTGGTGTCCAGTGTTGAACAGTTGATGAAAGGAAACAAGATACGTGTTTATAGGGGTGCTGCTCGCATTCTGTCTCCACGCCTGGTTAAGGTGAATGATGAAGAGATAGCAGCCAGGAAGGTCATCATTGCCTCTGGGTCGGAGTCGACCCCGCTCCCTATCCCTGGTGGAGACTTGCCTGGGGTGCTGACCACTGATGATATCCTTGAGCTAACAGAACTCCCGGAGAGCCTTGTGGTCATCGGGGGTAGTTACGTGGGTGTTGAGTTTGCCAGCATCTTTAATGTGCTGGGGACGAAGGTAACCATTGTCAAGAGACGTCCGCTCCAACTGGAACCTATTGACGAAGAGATTGGCCGACGCTTCGCCCAGACCTTACCGAGGCAAGGTATTGAAGTCAGAATTGGAGCTGCGGTCAAGGCCATTAAGAGCAAAGGGCCGGTTCTCAGGGTGGTCTGGGACACCCCGGAGGGTGAGCAGGGGGTTGATGGACAGATGGTTCTTATGGCTACTGGGCGTGCGCCCTACACCGAGGGGCTGGGTTTATCAGAGCTCGGTATACAGACGGACCGGGGAGCAATCAAGGTGAATGAATACCTTGAGACAAACGTCAAAGATGTGTATGCCATCGGCGATGTTCTGGGCAAGAACATGCTGGCGCATGTTGCTTCCTACGAGGGAGAGGTAGCTGTTGAGAATGCCCTCGGGCATCCCCGCCGGGCAGACTATCGCGCCATCCCCAGTTGTATCTTTGCCGAACCTGAGATAGCCGGTGTGGGCATTACCGAGAAGGAAGCCAGTGATGGCAAGATTCCTCACAAAGTGAGCAAGTTTCCCTTCAGAGCCTCTGGTCGCGCTGTCGCCCTGGGCGCGACGACTGGTATGGTCAAGATGATTTGTCATGCTGACGATGGTAGAGTACTGGGAATGCACATCATGGGCCCCCATGCCAGCGACCTTATCGCTGAAGGCGCACTCGCCATACGACTGGGACTAACGGCCGAGGACATTGCCCGTACGATCCATGCCCACCCTACTCTAGCTGAAGCAGTGCGCGAAACAGCAATGGGTCAGCTCGACGGTGCCATCCACTTCCTGAGGGTTTAGGCCTCTGCTAATGAGTGTTGCTACGCTCGAGAAGGCCTGTATTGTCCCTTACCTGGGGATAGTGCCATACGAGGTTGCCTTGAAGCTGCAGCAGGGATTAATGCAGGCAAGAGCCGAGGGCAGAATTGGTGATGTAATACTGCTCCTGCAGCACCCATCGGCTTTCACCACAGGGCGGTTCAAGGGAGGAGAGGACATAATTGTCCCTCCTGAGACACTGGCTCGAGAAGGAATCTCCGTTTTTCATACCAATCGGGGGGGAGGTATTACCTATCACGGTCCGGGACAGCTTGTAGGCTATCCCATCGTTAACCTGAAAGAGAACAGACTTGGCGTGCGTGAATATATCTGGAAATTGGAGGCGGCTATCATCAAGTTGTTGCTGTCTCTGGATATCGGGGGCTACCGGCTGGCAGGCTACCCGGGCGTCTGGGCGAATGAAAAGAAAGTTTGCTCCATGGGTATACATGTCAGCCACCACATCACGACGCACGGGTTTGCTCTTAACGTAACCAACGATCTGCGGTATTTTGAGTATGTAAGACCTTGCGGTTTGCAGGGCCAAGTGATGACCTCAATCTCAGAGCTGTTGGGGCATCGGGTAGAGATGGAAACAATCATAGAGAAGTTGCTTCCTGCCTTCTCCGAGACATTTCGTCTTAGCTGTGTGCAGGAGAGTGATAGATGGCTGGCTATACTAGACGCCCGGAGTGGCTGAAGTTAAGCGCTCTTGAGCCTACCATACTCAACAGGGCGACAAAGCTCACCCGTGACTTGAAGCTGCACACCGTCTGTGAAAGTGCCCGTTGTCCCAATCGAACAAAATGCTTTGCCGAAGGCACAGCCACATTCATGATACTGGGTAATATTTGCACTCGCAATTGCACCTTTTGTGCGGTGAAGCATGGCAAGCCCCAGGCTCCCGACCCGCAAGAGACCGACCATATTGTGCAGGCGGTGGATAGACTGGGTCTGCGGTATGTAGTCATTACGTCCGTGACCAGAGACGACCTTCCCGACGGCGGTTCCTTCCAGTTCGCCCAGACCGTCAGAGCGATCCGTAAGTATGACCCAGGTATCGCGGTCGAGGTCCTTATCCCTGACTTTCAAGGATCAGCCTCTGCCCTGCAAACGGTAGTAGATGCCTCCCCTGCTGTTCTTAACCACAACATAGAAACAGTGCCCCGGCTTTACTCCGAGGTGCGTCCGCAAGCGCAATATTGGCGGTCGCTCGACCTTCTAAAACAAGTTAAACTGCTCGACAACAGTCTTTTGACTAAATCGGGGCTCATGTTGGGATTGGGTGAATCGCGGGAGGAGGTCATTGAGGTGATGGCTGACCTAAGGCACGCTGGCTGCGACTTTCTGACCATTGGTCAGTACTTACAGCCTTCGCTACAGCACCACAGGTCGGTTCGCTACATTCGGCCTGAAGACTTTGAAGAATATCGAATTGTGGGAAAAGAATTGGGGTTTGCCTCTGTCATGTCCGGCCCGTTAGTACGTAGCTCGTTTCATGCTGCCGAGATGTACATCTCAGCAACCCGGAAATCGAAGCAGAAGCCCAGATCATTTGTAGAAAATGAGAGCTACGGGAAAGGTAAGCAAATTTGTCAGGGGTAATGTCACACACCAGTGGATAGAAGATATCGAAATAAGAACTACGGAAGATTAGGCGAAGAGGTTTGGAACCATGAGGTCGGTGGTTCAAATCCACTCACCCCGACCACAAAACTGAAGTCTCCCCACCTGGCAGCGGTTGTTCTCTGCCGTTTGACATCTTCTCAGCCGGATCGCTGAAGGCGGAGGTGAGCCTACGACCTAGCACTCACGAAGGCTCTGAAAGCTCCTCAGTGAGCCAGAATGTTTCACGAGGTAACATTCCGCCAGGTTGTTACTCGATGTCGTCACTTTCTCATAGAAGCAGCCGCCCTGGCTGGAGCGGGCATTGAAGCATAAAGAGATACTGAAGGCGTAAGTCTTTGTCTCGGAGTGGTGGGCCAACAATAAGCCAATTCGTTACTTCCCATTCCGGGGTATGGGATATAGTTACGATATAAATGATTGCAAGAGCATTCTATGCAAGACGTGGGATGTGAAGTCTAGAATATTTCAGCCACGTTTAATCAGTGCCTCGTTGAGAGCAGTTATCACGTGATCTATATATTGCTTGTCCTTCGAGCTGAGTGGCTCTGTCTCGCCTGAAGCACTGGAGACTCTTAGATGATAAGTTGGTTTAAGCAATAGTGCCCAAGCTATACCTGCACCTAAAAGAACCACACCAAATAAGATGAGGGCTGTACCATCACGAAGCTGTGACCCGATAGCAATGAGAATGAGCCCAATAAGAGCTGTCATAATACCTCCCCACCGATTGGGGTCACGTTTCTCTGTTTTAACCGAAGTGATATTTGTCATGGCGTAAGTCGATGGACCTTCGTTGCGAGTTCTGCCAGGTGTGATTAATCTAGTGGGAGTAATGCGAACCCCTTTTTCGTCTGAGTAGTAAGTTGGCTCGGCTCTTTCGATTACAAGAGTGCTAGATTTAAGGTCTTTACCCTCTGCCTTCTTTTCTTCCCCTCCTGGCTCTTTTCGTAAATCTACAAGTTTCTGTCCACAGTTGGAGCAGAATTTCATGGCCTCTTCTACTTTCTGTCCACATGCGGAGCAATAGTTCATTTTAACTACCTCCCGGGATAGGTATTACAAGCCTGCACCTGAAAGTCGTGACTTTAATATAGTCCCGTAAATCGAAAGTGTCAACAGCCAAATATCAATGAATTCCTGTCCTGCAGTCATTGCTATAATCCTCGTGGTTTTATGCATATTTATTGGCAAAAGCCTGAAGTGACCCGTATACATTACATCGTTTTGTGACCTAGTAATCAGGGACGTCATGCTTTCAAGATTTGCTCCGTTGTTCCGGTTCCAGGTTCCAACTTCTATGGTTCTACGGTTCTAGGTCATACCGTTCTATGGTTCTATCTCATTAGCCGCGGGTTTCGGATTTCTGGCTCTACTTTCCAACCTATGAGCTAGTAGTTCTACGGTTCTATGGTTCTACCTCAAAAAACTAGCTGTTCAAACTCAAAATCAACATTAGAACCAAAGCTAGAACTAGAACCAATTCGAGTGGCCACTAAGCCGGATATTGGTGGGAATTGAAGGGAACCAGGAAGTAAATCGCAAAGGCACAATTTGGCTTATTGTGACGTAGCAGATTCGTTTACAACTTAGGCCTCCAGCAATGATTACCCATAGTTTAGAGTCGCGCAAAAGGCTATGTAGAGAAACGACCTAAACTGCCGGCAAGTTGGTTTCTACTTAGCACAATCACATCGCTCATGTTAAAAGTTCTCTTTTTTGCTTCCTGCAAGAAGTTAAAATATTCTCGTATACGGATAGCTGCTCGCAATACCTCTTCTCGCCATGCCACCAAAATACCTACTCGACCCAGAGCTCCCGCGTTAATGATGGAGCCCAGCAAATGCTTTGTGCTATTTTTATTTTCCACTTCGATTGCAATAAAGCACCTGGCGTTTCTATTCGCGCTCTGTTCAATGAAGTCTCTATACCCAGATGGTGAATAAGGCGATACACTCCAGTACCTGTCTCCTATGACACTCTGCCAGTTCCGCCGAAACATATCAATCCAAGTATCTACTAACCGACGAAAACTATCGACCATCAGATCATACTCGTTTTCGTAGCCTCTCTCTACCGCAAAAGGTCCAACGGCAATGTCCACTTTTGGAGAGTAGGTTCGCCGTCCGTGTCCGCTAAATGCCGACCACTGAATTTTCACTTCAGATTCATAGCCTTGCTGAACCAATAAGACAGTTAGCTTATCGGCAATTTCTCGTTGAACTTCAATCTCCGTCATCTTACCGTCGCCACCAAGCACCACGGCCATTTCCTCACCACTCCCGAGAAATCAGCAACAGTACTCTTTTTACTCCAATTAACAATAAAAAGACCCCCAGAGTAAACCAATTCGACAAGCCCCACTACATGCTACTTACCCGGTATGCGGATGCGAAACACATTATCCCTGGGAATCATGGGTGCTTACTGTTCTCTGTATGCCGCCTCCTCCTATGTTATGACAGAGTTGATTCGGCGGCAAGAGAAAATGTCTTTTTAAGTTCATCTTTGTAAAAACGCTTCAAATATAACAGAAACTGTACTGGATTCCGATTCCATTTGGAGTGCTGGCATTGCTGAGATTCTATTAACTTGTGATAGATTAATTCTCCTTCTGTTTCCTCGTATGGGTCTTTAACCTTGGAGATGCTTTCATACCTTCTTAATTGTTCTCTGGGAGAAAAATTTTTCATCTCATCCATGAAGGACTCAAGGTCTGCTCCAGATATAGTCTCACCAGCTCGGTCGGCTGACGGAATGAAATGATTCACAACATCGGGATAGCCTGCGATAAACCAATCATTCCTTCCACCCCAGAAAATAGACGGTAAAGCGGCAGTAAAATGGCCAATTCTTACAACTAATGGGTCAACTCCTTCTGTAGTAAGGTAACTCTTTGTTTTCAGGTATTCCATATTCTTTGTCCATCGGGCTATATCGATATTGTCTTCCAATAATGCTTGTTCCCTGGGGTCAGACCCAAACAGAGACTTCCAGCTGAGCAGGTATTTTCTTATGGCTTTCTTTTTTTCTTCAGTATTCATAGCTTACCTCCCCAAGCTATGTTCCGGAACCAGATGCCCTTGCCAGCGCAGATTATACCATACCGCTCTAGGCCACCAAATACTGGCGGATAGGCGGTCAGCGCGCGAGTGGTTACCTACCTAGTACGTAGAGCCGGTGCGTCAACAAGCTGATTGCACATTATGA
>Ga0256868_10000661_pt1 | contig 19728 bp, 23 predicted proteins | sample RVTome_13_FD_187341 | JGI IMG/M metagenome (GOLD analysis project Ga0256868, IMG submission 187341) | Soil microbial communities from uranium-contaminated site in the Upper Colorado River Basin, Wyoming, United States - RVT92D227 HiSeq ...
GGGAGGAGAGGGGTTTCAAATCCCCCTAAATCCCCCTTTGTATAGGAAAGAAATTATTTATGGCCGTATAGAAGTTTCCAGCCTTCTGAAAAGGAGATGGCTTTTGGTTCACAGACCTTAGCACAGAGCGTTGGTTCTTCGCCATAACCAGGCCGGCATGGAGCGCAACTATACCTAACCTTCTTGCGCTCCTCATGTTTTACAAAAGCCACTGGTTCTTTACGGAAGATGTCGATTTCATCCGGCCCTATTTCGAGGATTTTTGCCGGACAGACTTCAGCACACTTACCGCAACCATTGCACTTGTCTGTATCAAGGGTGACATACCAGTCCCCAGAGCCATCCCTAAAACCATAATTGCCTATCATGTCTTCTCCATGTCAGAGGATTGAGGTTAGAGGTTGGAGGCTAATCAAGCTTTTACCTCAAACCTCATGCCTTGGCCTCGAACCTTTTTAGGCTTTTCTTGCACTCTTTACCTTTCCCATCTTCAAAAAGGCTTGTCCGAAGAGGGCTGCTCCAATGCCTCCGGCGAACTGTGTGTCAAAGGGGTATTTACGATCGATATATTCTTTTTTATACCAGACACAATCCCCAGTTTTAATCCCCAATTCTTTCTCAAGTCTTTTCACAACGCCTTCGTTTTTAGCAATACCACCAGTAATGACAAACTTTTCCTTCACGCCCAGACGGTTAAGTAATTCCATGATCCGATGGGCCATCGCGGAGCAGTAGGCCGCCATGATGTCGTTTTCGGGCATCCCTGACTCGAGCAGACCGACCACTTCACTTTTAGCGAATACTACACAAGTACTGCTGATCATCGGGGGTTCTTTCTGGATCTGAAAAGAGCGAGTTCCGATCTCCCAAACGGGGACCCTGATCAGGTCAGCAAAAACTTCCATCCCACGACCGGTTCCAGCTGCACATTTATCATTCATCATAAAATTGAGAACCTTACCCCTATCATCGACATTGATGGCTTTACAGTCCTGGCCGCCCATATCCATGACTGTCCTGACTTCTGGGCCATACATGAAGTTGGCTCCACGGGCGTGGCAGGAAATCTCTGTGATAGACTGCTGAGCCATGGGGACATTGACTCTTCCATACCCTGTCCCAATGCAATAATCGATGTTCTCAATTTTCAAATCGGTTTTTTCTAATGCAAAGTCCATCCCTTTCCGAGCACTGTTTGGGCTGTCTGAACCGGTCCGTGTATTGCCATAAGCGAAAAACTCATTATCAACCATAACGACCGCTTGAGTGCTCACCGACCCAACATCTACTCCAGCGGTGATCACCTTGCCTTTCTTCCAATCTATATCCGGATTGACCCAATTGGTCTCAGGCCATCTCCAAAACTCTTGGGATTTTACTTCCTCTGCCATTTTTGCCCCCTTCCTTATTACAGGCAATTAATTTATTTTAAGTTCTTTCATGTTTCAATCTTAGAGTTTTCTTTCGACACTAACCTCAGCCTTAACCTTGCGTTATTAGGCTTTCCCTTATGAAACAGTTTCTTTTTCTAAGGCCTTTGCCTTGACTTCTTCTGTCATGACTACGGCGAGCGCTGCTTCGGCCGCTCCAAGAGCACCCATAAAATCAGGGTTCTCTGGGACAATTACATTCATTTCGATACTCTTTTTGAAAGAGTCAACAAATCCAGCGTTTTTTGCCATGCCGCCGACCATCACCACATCCTTCTCCAGGCCCACGATACGTGCAACGGATGCAATCCTTCCTGCAATGGCATTCATCACCGCTCGTGCAATATCTGGTTTGGGTGTTTTCTGATGAATGAGTGAAACCACCTCGGATTCTCCGAAGACTGCGCATTGGGCATTGGTCGAAAGAGTCTGGGTAGACTGAAGGGTGATCTTCGACATTTCATCTACGGAAACTTCAAGGGCTCTGGACATGGCCTCAACGTAGGTCCCTGTTCCGGCTGCACACTTCTCGTTGATAGCAAAGTCCAAAACCTTTCCTTCATTACTGATTTTAATCGACCGGCCCTCTTCTGCCCCCACATCGATAACAGTTCTTGCTGAGGGAACCAATTTAATGACCCCACGAGCATCGGCTGCGGCATCGGTAATGGAACCATTTGCGAAGGCCACTCGTTTAGCTGCACTACCTGTGGCCACTACTCGTTCAACATCCTGCCGCGTGAGATTGGCTTTTTTAAGGACTTCATCGTAAAGTTTTTCTACTGCATCTGCTTTCTTTATTCCGGTAGGGCCTGCCAATTTCCCGAGAATCTGACCATCTTTCTTAATGACAATATGAACATTTTTTCCGCCTACATCTATTCCTGCAACTATCATCTTTTTCTCCTTTCTATCTATCTTTAGGCCACTTTCTTAAATCCCAAGGTTTCACGAACGAAGAGATCGATCATCCGGGCTGTTCTGACTTCATCAAATTCCTTTTTCACTATTTTGTGAGGTATTCGGTAAAGTCACTGGACATATCGTATGGTATATTATTGAAAAGGTAATAAATCCATTCTTTCTTAAGAGAGATTCACTGAATTTCTCATTCCTTAAGAGCAAGTAAGATTCTTTAGAATCCCTTTTTCAACATACGGGCATAATAAGAGCTTGAGGTGTAAAGAGCGGCAACAGGGTTATGGCCTAAAACTCGGTCCTTGACTACAAGGACTGTACAAAAAGCCTTAGCATATTTCAAAAAAAGGGAATCGTGCCCCACACATAGCCCAACAAGAATATTAAAATCGGTCTTTTCTTCATTTAATATCATGGCTTGGGCAATAGGATTACACATCGATTCAAACTCACCAATATGGATCTTTTCTTCTTCCTTAATTCCAATATTCTCTTTAGGAGTTCCTCCTGCCTTACAGGCCACAGAGATTACCTCGAATCCTTGTGTCTTAAGGATTTGCATAAGAGAAAGTGCTTCCTTATGCAGGCCGATGCAAAAGGCAATTCCTATTTTTTTATAGCCCATCTTTTGAGCGAATTCACATGTCTCTTGGACACGAGGTTTTACTGGATGGAAAATATAGGGTTTTATATGACGATTGATGTAACATTCTCCTTCTTGAACAGAAGCTTCTCTCGCAAATTTTAAAATGTCTTTCTTCCTATATTCCTTGTTGGCCCTTTTTAGTGATCCCTTTCGATAAAGGGTTGAACAGAAGGTTGGTCCCTGACCTTCCGGCGAAAGGCATATTTTTTCTTTGATCCCACACTTAGCACACTCTGGTATTATCGGCTCCATATTTACTCCTTTGTTTGAAAGTTAGCGGAATAGCCTATCCCGACTTAGCGAGGTAGGTGGTGAAGTTCTTTTTCATATCTCCAAAACACTTCCAACCCCTCCATAGGAGAATCGTTCCCCAAATTCCTGGTGAAGCCTGAATGCTGCCCTCATCCCCGTACAGTGGGAGACACCAATCTTCTCAATTTCCATCTTTTTCAGAGATTTGATTGATTCCTCCAGTTGTTCAGGAGTTAAGAAATCCAAATGGGTTCCTCCAAGGATCGCATAGAATTTTCCCTTCCCCATCTTCACAATAGCGTGATTAAGAATATTGATCATACCAGAATGAGCACAGCCGAGGATCACAACAAGCCCCTTCTCCGTATCCAGAATAAGGGATTGATCATCCAAGAAGATATCCTGAGTCATTTTCCCATCGATGTCACTGAAAAGCCTGGGGTCGGATTTTTCAAAGGATGTTTTTCTCGGTACTTCTCCTGTTAAAAATATTCCTTTTTCAACTTCCATAAAATCCGTATTGAGAATAAAATTGGCCCCAAGAAATTCCAAATATCTTTTCTTATAAGGGACCCCTATAAATCGCTTTGTTTCTTTTTCATTCTCTTTGATCACATGAATTCGATCTAAGAAGATATGGTGATGAGCATGGACGTCCACATTCCCCTTCAATTTGAGAACTTCAGGAAGACCTCCGGTATGGTCATAATGTCCATGGCTTAAAAAGATCTTTCCTATGCTTTTCAAATCTTTATTCAGCGTAAGGCTATTTGCTACGATAGAATGGCCGCCTCCTGTATCGAAGAGGTGATTCCCTTGATGGGTTTCAATAAAAGCAGAGAATCCATGCTCTCCTGAACCAACTAACCGACCCACAAGATTCTCACATAGTATCGTTATTCTTGTTTTCATCAGTTTCTCCCTTAATCTTCGATGGATCTAATCATATCCCCAACTTTAATCTCTCCACTTTCAACAACCTTACAGAATACACCTTCCTTTGGTAGAATGGAATACCCCTGATAGTTGTAAGTATGAGCTTGAGACGGATCTTTCCCGATTTGAATCACAATTAGTTTTACCTCACCGACATATAATTGTGACCCAATTGGGATAGAAGTCAAATTAATCCCTTCGGTGGTGATATTTTCTGCAAAACATCCAGGTTCTGCTGAAATGCCTGTCTCCTGGCAGAGTCTGTGTAAACTTTCGATGGCCAGAAGGCTCACCTCTTTCTCAGTCCCAGCATGAGAATCCCCCACCAACCCCAATCCTTTTTGGAAAAAGCCTTTGCCAACATTCTCCTTGGGGTCGGTTCGACTTTGACTCATACATACACCAACCACTTTTCCTGACTTCTTCATAAATTGTCATCCCAATGGACACATGGCCTTTCTCGATATAGGCATTGCAGCCACACATAGGTCGCGATGGTTCTTTACTCTCAATTTTAAAATTGGACAAACTTTTATGCCATGCTCTGCACACTCATCACAATCTACGAACAACCCTGTTCGATAACTTTCCCTATTTCTAAGGGATCTATTTACACCAACTATTTTCCTTTCCACATGGGTTTTCGTTTTTCAATAAACGCTTCGATGCCTTCATGGGCATCCTCGGTCGTACATAATCTCGCCATGACGTCACGGTGAAAGGCAAATTTTTGCTGAAAAGCCATATCGATCATCCGGTAATAGAAATGTTTTCCCATCTGGATGGCCAAAGGACTTTTTGCAATTAGCTTTTGGGCAAAGATAAGGGTCTCCTCTTCCAATTTTTCGGCTGGCACCACTTTATTTATCAATCCAAGTCGTTCTGCTTCTTTGGCATTTATCATCTCTCCACTCAAGAGCATTTCCAAGGTTTTCTTTTTACCCAGGGAGTAACTTATTGGAATGATCGGTCCGGTACATAACATTCCCACATTGATGGCGGTTGTTCCAATTTGAGTGCCTTCAGCTACAATCGCAAAATCCGCTGCGGCCATCAGTCCGGCTCCGTTAGCAACTGCGTATCCGTGTACCATAGCAATCACCGGTTTTCCTATGGAAGCGATGGTGAAGTACATCTGATCCATGAGGGTAAGCCATTGAGGGTATTCTGAAGGTGTTTTTCCCAGAAATTCACTCACATCGATCCCTGTTGAGAAGACTTTACCCGCTCCTTTGACGATGACGACCCGGACCTCCTTGTCTTCATCCAGTTGGCGTAAGGCAGCATTTAACTCTTCGGCCATCTGGCTGTTAAAAGTATTGAATTTTTGTGGACGGTTGAGGGTGATGATGCCGATCTGGTCTCGCATTTTGATTAGAATCGTTGCAAAAGACATGTAAATCCTCCTATTTCTATTTATTATTATAAATTGGAACGGTTGCGGTACCCAGTAGCACTGTTTCTCCACATTGATTCTTACATGCTACATCAAATATTAATAAAACTCCTTTCGTGTTGGATTTCTTTTTCTTAAGTTCACCTTGAGTTCGAACAGTATCTCCAGGTCTTATGGGATGAAGAAATCGAATCTCCATCTCTCCATGATGAACCCATTCCCAAGGAAAAACCTTCATCAACGATTCAGAAATATAAGCTACGCTCATTAGTCCATGAGCAATTACACCCCCGAAAGGAGTGGACCTTGCATATTCCTCATCAAAATGGACCGGATTTCCAATACCAAGGATTTCTTCATACTGATCAATTTTCTCTCTTGTGATCCTCTTGGTCAGAGTTGGAAGAGAATCACCGATTGTCCACCCTTGAGTCGGGGAATCCGGATCATTGGTTATTGCTACTATCCGACTTTGAAATTGTGTCATCTTCGGCTTTTGATTTTTAACTTTTTTCTCTACATTTCTCCACACCGAAGTGGATCCGCTCCATACCACGATTTCTCCCTTTTGATTCTGGCTATCACTGACAAAGGTGAGGTACCAGTTTCCTTCCTTTTTCACCTTCTGTGTGAGCTCTGCTTGGACAGAGAGGACGTCATCGGGATATATCGGCCCAAAAAATCTGAACTTCTGCTTGAGATGGATTCCTCCAGGCGGAGGAATCCAGTCCGTACGATAGGCTTTCAATATATACAGGCTTGCAAGGGTAGGAGGGGCAATGATTCCTCTAAAAAGTCCGGAGACGGCTTTCACCGAATCCCGGTGGAAGAAGTTCAAATCATCCACTGCCTCCCCATATTTAAAGATTAATTCATCAGAGACAGGATAGACAAGAGGAGAGAAGCGATGGCCCACTTGTATATTTTTAAAAGGGGTTTCGAAGAGGTTCAACATCGACTCCATTCTACGGTGTAATTTAAAAATCTATCCCCGTCCGAAAGGGCATATGGGGGAAAGATATTGGTTACAAATCCTACAAAATTCTCTGTACGCGGGTAAGAATATTATTCTCCGAGTTAGAGACTCATTTGCCAAGATTCACGGAGAAATCTGAGTCATGCAAGTTTGCTTTTTAGTAAAAACACACCCAGGAAGACATAAAACCGGCCTCACTTCTCATTTTCCTTTCGCATACTTGTCCTTTAAACTGATTGAAGCTATCTCCTTGCAATCGGTCTCAATATCTAAGGAACACGTATTATGCATACGGATGTTTAATGGTGAGTTCAATAGTGCCAGCTTTTTCCATTACTATAGGAACATAAACAAAAGTCGAACAATTATCCTTAAATGTTTCGAATTCAACCTCCTTGCTCCCCCAGGTTATGCTCTTGATGTTGTTCTGTCTCATACGCAAGCAAAGAGCAAATTCCATTGGAAGATCCCACCCAAAATATCGCACTCTTGCGATCGTCGTCTCTTGATCCACCATTTCACGCTGGGGAAGATTAAAGTTATTTCTCTCATTCCAAATTCTTATTCGTGAGACACGCCGCTCACTCACATTCTTGCCTAAAGGTCTAATAGAAATGCGAAAATCACCATGTAGAAGATTGACGGGGTAACCTTTGTCTCTCTCCCAGGGCAAGCGGGTGTTTCCTATTTTTAAAAGAGCTGAACAGGGGGCCAGACCGCTTGAAGCGATATCACCAGCCCGGGATAAGGCGTAATGATTGGTTTCCATACCAAAGACTAATGTATGCCATTTCAGGTAAGCGGGTCCACAGGTATAGTTTGTATATTGATCTTCTTCGGGCGTATGGTAGTGATCGTAGGAATCCTGCATATGAAGCAAGTAAACTTTCTCCTTCAGGTATGTCCAGGGCATATTCCCTATTTTTGAGTCACCGAAATAATACGTCGCTAAATCCTCGAGCGTATGGATTTCATAAGGCCAACCTGCAGACTCTGCAGACTTTTGCATTTCTCGTGCGACATATTGATGAATCTGTTCATCCATGGCCCACTTGGTTGTATTGGCGGGGATGATGACTTCCATATCCCCTTGATCATATTTCGAGCCTACGGACTTTCCGAGGCTATGAAAATCGATCATCATATCGGGTGGGAATTCCTTTAAAAGTTTTCCCAACACGAGGCGTTCGGTCTTTGTTAGACTCGTCATCGAAGACTGGAATTTATTTAAAACAAATCCTTCCGGATTCACTACGGGAACAACAATGGCAACTTGTGTCTTTCTTATTTCTTCTGCATCGCTACTACACAAGTAACGAATGATCTCAGGTCCCACCACACGAGTTCCCACCTCCTGGCCGTGCCTCCCTAAGGTAATCACGGCAATTTGCTTATCATCATTTGTAACTTTTTCATTCGTAATAAAGACTGCTGGAATATCCCATTGATCGGGAGACCTACCGATCACTTCTTTACGAGCTATCCCTTTGTTCTTGGCCACCCAATCATCCAGCCATTGATAAATTTCTTTCAGCCCTTCCTCCCCCATCGGAATATGATCAAATACTGCCATGCTTAGCCTCCTTAGCCCTTACTCTGTGATAATAGCCCAATTCGTCCAAATGTTGCATGACTCATCATGTTTCAATGTCCTTTGCCCACTTGATCTCTCTCCTGTATGGAAACAACCCGGCCAGTTTTTTTAGCAAAACGGACTTCCCAGCACCATTTGGACCTAAGATTGTAAAAACTTTTCCCCTTTTTTCACTTCAAAACCCAATATGTGAATATGGTTCGAATCTCTATTTTCTTTTGAGATCGAGAATGACTTCAGCGGCGATCCTGGCTGCAATGCCACAAACCTCTGGGCATCCCTTCCTGCCATGGCCTCCCATGTTGTGAAAGGCTTCGCTCTCCTCAGGGATAAAGAGCCTATAAACCCTGCCATAGCGGATTTTGTGAATCTCCGAGCAAATGGTGTGACCAACTTTTTCTCTGAAAAGGACATATACCTGATCGGCTATCTCCATAGAAATTTGGAGTTGTTCTCTATCTTCCAGGCTCTCCCGACCGACTAACGTACCGATAGCCATGATCGCACCGGTAAGTGCACCACAGCTTTCTCCCCTTTTGGCGACCCCTGCGGCAAGAGCACTTGCCGCCTTAAAGACTTCTTTGCTTCCGACATTCAGTTTTTCCTGCAAAGCTGCAAGAACAGATTGCGTTCACCCAAGGTAATTCATATCGTTTTGAAGTGCCAATTCAAAGATTTCGTCAAGCAGTTCTTTTTTATTCATCCGATGTCCCCTCTCTTGATTTCGTTCTTCCCCCACTTTTGGCAAAAGACATACCTTATATTCCTCCGGGATTATCTGGGTGACATCATGCCCAAGCACTATGTCAACACCGTCTTAAATCCTAATTTTCTTCATCATCTTTTATTTTCTTAACTATTCCGCAATGGTTAAATATCCATCGAAGCAATATCGGTCACTCTTTCGATGGAGGGGATGATATCGGGTATAAACCTCATCGAATCATACCCTCTTCTTTTTCAGTTCAAGATTCATTTCATGAACTGCCTTGCCATATAAGATTTCTCTTAAAATTCTCGGGACCCCTTTAAGACTTCTTACGAGAGAGACAATTTTTTCTTTCATCTATATCCCTATCAGAGGATAATCCCTAGAAAAATACGAGTCATGAGAGCCAAGATGATGGCCACAGATAGAGTGAAAAGGATCGCCAGAAGCGCTCCCTTTTTACCAATTTCCTTCCAAAGGGCGGCAATCGTGGCCAAACAAGGAATATAAAACGTTACAAAGACAGTAAAGACCATTACCTGGGTTTTGGTCATCACGGTAAGCACCTGGTTGGTTCCCAATGCCTGGGTCAGCATGATCATGGAGAGTTCTTTTCTTAAGAGGCCAAAGATGAGCGTCGTTCCAACAGAAACCGGAAGGTCAAGAAGATGTGTCAAGGGAGATAGGAACCAGTTGATATACCTTTCAATGCCACCATACTCTATCAGGGCAAGCAGAGCACTTCCTATAATGAGGATGGGCCATGCGATCACAATGAATTCCCGTATCCGGTACCAGGATTTCTTTAATGTGTTTTGCAGCGGGGGTAACTGGTAGGCAGGGATTTCCAGAATCAATCCAAGACTTCCGGGTTCTGGATAGAGGGTGGAGAGGATCTTCCCTGAGATAGCCACGACCAGAATGTTAAGGGCAAAAATCACCAGCGCGGCATTGGGGCTGATGAAAAAGGCAACCAGGCCGAAGATGATCGTAATTCGAGCCGCACAAGGGATCATGGTCGTCAGGATGGAGACAGTAAACCTGTGTTGGGGAAATTCGAGTATTCTTGTGGCCATCACAGCAGGAACGCTACATCCATACCCCAGAATAAATGGAATAACTGATTTGCCATGAAGACCAATCCGGTGCATGAAAACGTCCATGAGGAAAGCGACTCTCGGGAGATATCCAATGTCCTCAAGGATGGAAAGGCCGATGAGAAAGGGAACAAGATAAGGGAGGACAATGGCGATTCCTCCTCCAATTCCCTGTAGGACTCCTTTAAAAAGGAATAGGGCTAAACTTCCTTTCGCAAAAAAAAATTCAAGACCTCCTATCCATTGGTCAAAGAGCTCCATCAAGGGCTCTTCGATATATCCGCCGATTCCAAAGATGAAATTGAAGAAGCCATAGAAAATTCCTGCAAGAATCAAATATCCGAAAAATGGATGCATCACCCAGTGATCAATGGCGTTGCGGATGTCCTTCTTTGGAGGGTGGATAACAGTGGAGACCCTCTCAAATAAGTTCATAGTCAGGGCATGACGTTCAGAGGAAATTACTTCATCTGCTGGATCCCCATGAATTTGCTCCAATTTTTCCTGAAGGGGCCTTAATCGATTGATAGTGTTACTATTTCGCTTTGTTTCATTAATGAAGAACTCATCCTTTTCAAGGAGTTTTATGGAAAGAAACCGAGGGGGAACCTTTTCTTTTACTGGCCATTCAGAGTTGAGTATAGAGTCCAATTGACTTACGATTTCTTCAATGTCTTTGCTGAATTTTTGGGTTTTCCCTATCCTTCTTTCTTCTCGGACCCTTAAAACTTCAAGAAATAGCTCCTTCAGCCCTTTTCCAGTTGTGGCTATGGTAAGAATAACCGGGACTCCGAGAAGGTTCGAGAGTTTTTGGGCATCAATCTGAATCCCTTTTCTCTGGGCCTCATCCATCATATTCAGGCAAAGGATCATTGGAACTTCCAGCTCCAGAAGTTGAAGTGTCAGTTCCAGACTTCGGCAGAGCAGTGATGCATCAACTACATTGATGATCACATCTACCTCTCCAGAAAGGAGGTGCTTTCGTGCCTCCAATTCGGCTGGGTCTGACGAGGTCAGCGAATAGGTTCCAGGAAGGTCAATGCAGTTATACGTATATCCATTGATGTGTGTTTTCGTCTCAGTGTATTTAACGGTCGTTCCCGGAAAATTGGAAGTAATGGCTTTGTACCCAGCGATATGGTTGAATATGGTGCTCTTGCCACAGTTTGGCTGGCCAGCCAGAGCAATTTTCATTCCACTTCTTCCACAATGATTCGGGAGGCAATCCCCCTTCCAAGAGCCACTTGACTACTATGCACCTCAATCAGTATAGGACCTCGGAGTGCCCCATACCTTAACATCGTTATCGTATCTCCAGGATGAATACCCATCTGGCCGAGACGTTGCCTTATCCCTTGGCCTCCTTGAATATCGATCACCGTTGCTTTCTTATTCTCGTAAATATGATCCAGAGTGGTTGGCATGTTTCCCCTATAGACCTCCTTAGTTGCCTATTGATCCATATTTGGAGAGACTATATTGAGAATGGTCCTTCCGAATTCTTCTGCAGCATTTGGACTATCGGCAGTCACAATCTTCCCATCGACTTCTACTGGGTTTCCTGTATATATCGCAACTGAACACTTCAATCGGTTATCTAAAGTTGGCCACACTGTCGCCCTCTTTCCTTTAAGTACATTAGTATTGGCCAGTATAATTGGAGCGATGGAAATTGCCCCCAATACCTTCCCTTCTTTTAAGGCTTCTTTCACCAATCGATGGGCAAGGGGATCATCCCAATATTGCACGGCTCCTTCACCGCCCAAAAAGATAATAGCATCGTATAAACTCGCCCTTACTCTATTAAGAACAATATCGGGGTTTATTTTTGTTCCGAATATACCTTCAGCTTCTTTCATTACAGAAGAGGCAATTGTCACTACTAAACCGTTCTGTTCAAATATTTCTTTCAATTTTGTGAGTTCCATATCCCAAAAATCCTTTAAAGGAATGATCATGAGGATTTTTTTCTCATGAAGTTGGGCAAAAGCTCCCAGGGAAATCGATAATAAGAGGGAAACGACCATCAACATCAAAGCTATTCTATTTCTTATAGAAATGAATCGCATGATTTACTCTTCCCTTAATTTTTAGTTAAGGTAAGAAGCCTCACACCGCACACTTCTTTAAAGGTGGCACCTTCGCTGATCGAACGAATTACCTTTTCTGCATCAATCACTTTCGACCCGCAGATGGCATCGATTCCATAATCGAAGAGAATAGGGGATAAGGGAGAAGTAGGGCCAATCAAAACAACGAAAGCCTTTTTACAGAAGGCAAGAAGACATTCAAGGGTATGATTGATGAAAGATGTCCCAGTTATTCCTACAACATCACACTCGGGTAAAATTCGATCCGCCTCTTTTGATGGCAAATCCCCTTCCCGCAGCCTCTGCTCGAGAACCCAAAGATTCTTGGTCTTCCCTTTTAATTTCGGAATCCATGGGAAGTGACCCACAATTGCCACATTTTTTCCTTGACCCTTTTCCAGGATTATCTCGAAGGCATTCTTTTCAATACATGTTGATTCATCGATATCGATCAGTGAATTGATCGTTGCCATTCCAATAGATGCCTCCAGCAGACTTTCCGATTTGGAATATTCGGCCAATTCCAATGCCGTCTTTTGAGTAAGGCTCCCGACATCTCTCACACCACGATCATGGGAAGGCCCTTCATCTCTGAACGTCGAAGAGAGACCACAATGTTTCGTGACAACGGCAGTCCAGAAGACGCACGTATGAACGTTTTTAATTTGAAAATCATTTTTCTGTAAGCTCACAATTAAATCATCCAGAATTTTCAATTTCGTTTCATCCTCTTTTTTCTGCATATATCAGTTTGGATTGCCCAGTGGGACTCATCTGCCTCGCGACATTTTTAAAATGCTCCCCCAATATCGATTCTTCTTCACCGAGAAACTTTCTCGCATCCTTTGCACCGAGAAAGAAGATCCGGGCATAAAAGAGTAAACGAGGAATTCGTTTCTGAGGCTTTGCGTGCTCCATCAGACAAAATCTTCCACCCATTCTAAGAACTCTTGCAACTTCATCAATGGCTATGGTCCTTTCTTTTCCCTTTAATTCATAAAAAGCATGAGAGCAGGTCACACCACTTAAGGATGAGTCTTTGAAAGGGAGCTGATCAGCATAGGCCTGGACCAGATGGAGTTGCTTTAAATTCAATCTAAAAGCCTTTTCTTTTGCTTTTTCAAGCATCCCCCGAGAAAAATCAAGACCCACTACCAATCCATTTTCTTCGACTTGTCCGGCCAATTTCGCAGCTACCGAGCCGGTACCGGTACAGAGATCTAAAGCCCTGTCTCCTTTGGATAGATTTGCCTTCCCAATTATAAATCCTCTAAGCAAGCCCTCTACATCCCGAGAATGTAATCGGATGATAAAATCATAGACTTTTGAAAAAAGGTCATAATAGAGCTGTCGCAAGGAGTTCATATCCAGTGACCCACGGAATAATGGAATTTTGATTCTGTTTCACTCTCTCAATGTAGCCATTACAATCTTACCCACCATCTTATGCTCCTTCGCTTAGGGCTTTTTCAGGACATTCTTCGATACAGGTTCCACAATCGACACAGGCCTCTTTGGTCTACCACTGCTTTCTCATTCTCCACTTTGATGGCTTCTACTGGACAACCTTCCTCACACGTTCCGCAGCCTGTACATTTTTCCAAATCAACGATGACTGCCATGTTCTAACCTCCTTTTGGTTATTTTAAAATTCCACCTTTTTGATTCCGTATCTTTTTTCCTGCCTGCTCAGCGGCAATTAAGATCGGATCAAAAGGAGCAGAGAAAGGAGGTGCATAAGCAAAATCGAGCCTTGCAATTTCGTCCACGCTCATCTTCTGGTGAACGGCCACCGCCAGGGCATTGATCCTCCTCGCCACGCCTTCTTTGCCCGCCATCTGAGCACCCAGGAGTCTCCCGCTTTGTCTGTCAAAGATCAATTTAATCAGCATCCGTTTTGATCCGGGCATATAGCCGACTTTTGACTCAGCTTCAATAACTTGTGAATCCACATTGAAGCCATATTTCAGAGCTGTCTTGGTTCCCAGACCCGTAAAGGCCACCTCTAATTCAAAGACCTTAAAGGCCGCTGATCCCACCACGCCGGAAAAAGTGGCTTCCCCCCCTGCGGCATTTTCACCGGCAACGCGACCCTGTTTATTGGCAATGTCTCCAAGAGGTGTATAAACCCAGTCTTGACTGATAAGGTTGAAAACTTCACAGCAGTCTCCCCCAGTGTAAATATCCGCTAAATTGGTGCTCTGGGTCTTATCTGTCCGGATCGCTCCGGCCTTTCCAAGCTCAACACCTGCCTCTTTAGCTATTTCCACGTTAGGAATGACTCCGTTGGCCATCAATACCATGTCTACAGGGTATTCTGCTTTATTGGTTTCGAAGGATATGGTTTCCCCATGACTATTCACTTTAAATGCTATGGGTTCATGGTGGGTGAGGAAATGAGTACCATTTACTTGTAACTCTTTAAGTATCCTTTCGGATATCTCACTTTCCAAATTCCCTGCCGGTAAATCTCGACGACAAAATACGAAAGTTTCCATATTTCTCAAGCGAAAAGCCTCACACATCTCCAGTGCAATAAACCCACCGCCGAGAATGGCTACCTGTTTTGGTCTTTTCTCATCGATGTAATTCTTGATACGGACGCCATCCTGAAGATCCTTTAGAGTGAATATATTCTTGGAATCGCTTCCAGGAATGTTTAGCCTTCTGGAACGTGCGCCGGTGGTAATGATGAGTTTGTCATAGGGAATCAATTGAACTTCAGATTGGGATAGATTTAGAACTTCAATTCTCTTTTGCTTGGGATCGATCTTTGTGACCCGGTGTCCGGTCTTCACCTCAATATCCTGTTTTTCTTTAAATTGCTGGGGCGTCCGGACGACTAATGTATTTTGATCTTTTATTACATCACCGATGTAATAAGGAGTTTCTCAAGACCCATATGAGACAAAAGACCCCTGTTCAAAAATGGTGATTTCGAGGTCAGGATTGATTCGTTTTGCCCTGGCTGCTGCACTGGGTCCCGCCGCCGACCCACCCAGGATGATCAGTTTTTCTTTCTTCGACATCTTTGGCCTCCATCAGTTCCCAATGCTCTATTTTCAGATGCTTTCTGACAATTCCCGCACAGACCAAATATCTGAATGGAGATGTTGGCTGACTTGAAATTCCTCTCTTTGTCTATCTGTGTTTTTAAAATCTCCAGACTGCAACTCGGAAAATCGACAATCCTCCCGCAACGTTCGCATATCATATGACCATGATCTTTTTTCTGAAATATGGACTCGTAGTAAAAGCAATTCTGTTTGATATCCAATCTATCAATGAGGTGATATTTTTCAAGGAGTTTTAGTGTCCGATAAATAGTGGGCAGGGAAACCTTTGTGCCTTTTCGGTTGAGAGCAAAGTACAGTTTCTCAGCGTTGAAATGACCCTTTCGAACTTCGAGTTCTTTGAGAATCGTTTCCCTTTCCCTGGTATTTTTCAGACCCCTCGACACTAAGACATCTTTGAGTTGTTGGGCTTCCCTATCCATCCTACATCTGTACCCTACACCCTACACCCTTCCCCTCTTCCCAGCAAGGAAAGGGTGGGGTAAGAGGAGAGTCTTAAAAAGCCATCTCCGGTTTCCAGACCTTCCAGACCTTTCCTGCCAGGTCTGGGCCAGGTTTTAAAGTCGGCTTGCCTGGCTGCCATCCGGAAGGCATAACCTCGCCCGTAGCACGCATATGCTGAAATGCCTTAACCTGTCGGATCAGTTCGGGAACATTCCTGCCGACCGGTGGAGCTACAGTCTCCATGGCCTGAATGACTCCATCTGGATCGATCAAAAAGCGACCCCGGATGTTTACTCCTGCTTCTTCATCGTAGACACCGTAGGCACTTCCGATACGGCCTCCTGCATCCGTTAGCATTGGAAAGGGAACCCCGCCTTTAACCATTTTCGATAGTTCCTCTTCTTGCCAGATTTTGTGGATGAAGCGGCTATCTGTGCTGCATGACAAAACCTCGACTCCAAGCGATTTGAACTCTTCGTATTTGGCGGCAACTGCCGACAATTCAGTAGGTCAGACGAAGGTGAAATCACCGGGATAAAAACAGAGGGCAACCCACTTTCCTTTATAGTCGGAGAGTTTGATATTCTTGAAACCTCCGTCGATATAGGCACTTGCTTCAAAATCTGGTGCTGGTTTTCCAACTCGAGCCATCATCTTGATTTCCTCCTTCTGAATTAGTGTGGGTTGGGAAGTTTTAGTTTCCGCCAAACTAATGACTCCCTTTGCTGGCGTTACACATCCATCTTTTGCTTCAACCATATTTAACCTCCTTTTTATTTTAGTGTCTCTACGGCCACCCAGATAGGTTCAGTAGGTCCGTGGTCTTCGTGCCACACTGAGTGAGTTTAAGCTTTAAAATGAGATCAGAAACACTGCATCGACCTCCAGAGTGAGAAATGTCCCATCCTCAAGGATTCTTCGAGCTCTTTACGTCACTTTTGCTTTTATTGAGGTCGATCCAATCCTTCATGTGCTGAAGATTTTCAGTCAAATTCCACCAACCATTTTTAAAGGTCGCATAATCAGGAGCACCTGTCATGGCCGAGGCATACTTGATAGAATTTGCGTAAAAGAGCCACTGTCTAATCCACATCTGTTCGATTGTTTCATCAAATGGATTCTTGCTCTGAGGAAGTCCCTCCGCCACGCCATGGTTCCATGCCTCAAGGAGCAACAGCGTGGAAACAAGGGTTAAACTGTCGACCTCCTTAATAGTGTTGTCAAGCTTTGCGAAATGGCGATCTACCCACGATGTGCTATGGCAACTATTGCATACCCCTGAAATCATCTTTCTCCTTCTTGTCTGTTCATCCTTATCAATGAGACCATCTCCTGCTATTTCTCCTGTAAAAGCAGTGGGCAAAGGGAGACCATCCTTGTTCCTGAGAACGGATGTATCACCATGTTTCGGCTGTGGATGGGAGTAGATCAACCCAAAGAGCCTGACCCAGACCCTTGCCCCAAAGTCATGGGATCTATCAGCCACCTTTTTGCCATCAGGGCTGGTGATGAGGCTGTTGTGGCATGTGGAGCAGGTAGGGACCTGGAAGTCTCTTCCGACCTTCCATGGAACAGCGGTAAAATTCCATTTCTGATAGTTGGAGAGATAGATATCCCCGTGTTTACTCTCATGGTAAACGTTCCATGCTGGCACATCGGGTTCAAGATGGCACTGGGCACAGGTATAAGGTTTTCTGGCCACCTCGATCGAGAACTCATGTCTGGCATGGCAGGCTGAGCAGGCTCCGAGGCTCCCATCCGGGTTTATTCTTCCAACCCCCTGATTGGGCCATTGGGTGAGATTTGGGACTTCGATCTTCCCCATCTTTGTCTCCACCTCCTGCATCCCCCCTACCTTCACCTCCGTACCGTGGCAACTGAAACATGTCTCCTGGCGGGTAAGATCAGAAGCATTCAGTTGGACTACCTTTCCTTCCTTTATAGCTTTCTTGCTGATCACTGTCTCCACGAGGGTGCGATACACAGGATTCTTCATCAGATTCCCTACCGCATGGCCTTTTTTGCTTCCTGAAAATTCTTTCGCCTCTGCAGGATGGCAAGTGGCGCAATCGTTGGGCGAAACGATGACGTTTATCTTAAAACCCATATGATCGAAATTATCTTTATGACCGGCAGGGTTCAAGCTATGACATTCATAGCAGCCCACTGCCACATTTTGGAATGGAGGAGCCACTTTCTTGGCAGATATCCTCCTTTCTATCTCAGGCCTCTTTAACGCCGCAGATGGTCTTGTCTTAGCGTGGCGGCTTTTCAGCCAATCCTCCACGATGCCTGAGGTGTATTCCCTGTGACATCCTAAACAGGCAGAAGTCTCCTGGCTTAAGGGTTGGGGTTTTTCTTTTTTAGCACCCTCCTGAGCAAAGAGAATCACCGGAAGTAAAGCGAAAAGTGTGAGAAAGATGACGGATCGTTTTATCATAGTCTCCCTCCTCAAACATACCACTTATTTCAATCTTCGTTTCTCCTCATTACAATCCTTTCTTCTCAAACCATCGAATGAGCAATAATCCTCCAGGAATAAATAGGGGGATGATAACCCAATGGCTCACCCCTGTTATCTGCGGAAACGTAAGGCAGCGAGGGGAATATTGGAAAAGTTTCAAATATCTTTCTTTAAAATTTGAATCTCAATTTCAATTACATAACCAAATGAAGGCGTTAAGGCGAACAAAACCTCAACACCCCATTAATGCTCTTTCTTTCCTACTTCTATCTCACGGATGCCTTTTCTTCCCGGGATGACAGATGGCAATCTGCTCGCCTGAACAATCCTTGGGTTCTCCTTCTAACTTCTCGGGATGAATGCAATTAGGTTTGTTTTGACACACGGATATACCTCCTTTCAGAATTCTTGGCGGATTCTTTTCTTAAAGATGAATAGCGAGAGACTAAATAGGAGAAAAGTGAACCCCAAGAGAATTAGTAAATCCAGGTATAGAGGGATCATCCCTTTGTCCTCCGATAAGCAATGTTTCAAACCGTCCACGGAGTAAGTCAACGGAAGAAGATAAGAGAGAATAGGCAGAGGGTAAGGCATCACAGAAACCGGAAAGAAGACCCCGCAAAGAAAGATCATGGGAAAGCGAAAAAAATTGGACATGGTCATGGCTTCAAAAACTTCTTTCACTCCCACTGAGATAAGAATTCCGAGCAATGAAAAAGCAAGACCTGAAAGGATGATGATGAATACAAAAGAGAAAAGGTGTTTTACAGAAAGGCCCATAATTGGGATTAAAAATATTGTTATACAAAATGTAATAATCAACCCAAATAGAGTGCTTCCGAGGGTCTTTCCGAAAAGGATCGTTCTAATGTCTAACGGTGCAAGAAGGAGTCTCTCCAGGGCTCCGATTCTTTTCTCAAAAGTGATCACAATGGCAGCCATGGACGTGCATGAGAAGAGGAGGGTCATGCCAATCAACCCTGGCACAACCTCTTTGATTCCCATTGGGTTTCTGAAATAGAAAGCAAAAACAAAAACGATAGGAAGCATCAATCCCCAACTGATCAAGGGGGGTTTTAGATAGTAAGTCCCCATATCTTTCTTGGCAATGAAGTAGGACTTTTTAATTTCCTCGTTCATGATTCTGGTCCTCCTTTTACAGGCTTATCTATTTTCATCAACTCTGAATCAAGACCGGTTAACTTTACAAAGGCATCTTCCAGAGTTGGAGTTAGTGTGTTAATGGATCGAATTATTGCTCCGTGTTCTTCAAGAGATTTCATAATAGGAGATGTCACCTGATCGAGTCTTTTGGTATGAAATCGGATTCGGTTTTCGTCGATCAAAACCCTCTCAACCCCATCCAACGAGATAAGTAAACCTTTTAAGTTCTCAGAAACTCGATCCAATCCGATTTCAAGAATTTCGGTCTCTTTGACTTGCGACTTAATATTTTCAGAGGTATCGATGATTCTTATTTTCCCTTTCACAATAATGGCGATTCGGTCACAGAGGGTCTCTGCTTCAGGGATATAATGAGTGGTGAGAAAGATGGTTAATCCTTTCTTTTTCGCATCCAAGATAAGTTTTCTTAAGCCCCTTGCACTCATGACATCCAGGCCTGTCGTGGGTTCATCAAAGAAAAGGATTTTGGGATGGTGGATCAATGCAGCGGCAATGGTGAGCCTTCGTTTTAAACCTC
>Ga0256868_10000662_pt1 | contig 19707 bp, 18 predicted proteins | sample RVTome_13_FD_187341 | JGI IMG/M metagenome (GOLD analysis project Ga0256868, IMG submission 187341) | Soil microbial communities from uranium-contaminated site in the Upper Colorado River Basin, Wyoming, United States - RVT92D227 HiSeq ...
AGGGCAAAGGGGTCATCATGGACGCCACCTTTATCAATCAGAGACTGAGAATGAGGGCAGCAGAGGTGGCTGCAAAAAATCATAAGACCTTTATTATCCAGCAAACCCACTGCCCCGAGGAATATTCCCTGGCAAAGATCGCCAAGAGGACAAAGGAGAACTATGAATCCAATGCCTTGACCCCGCAGGCATATTTTAATAATAAGTCACGATTCGAACCTGTAGACCTTGATGAGTTCAAGAGGCAATACCCGACTCTTTCCATAGTACATCTGGTGGTAGACACTGCCTCGGATTCGGAAGACGAGTGGTATGTGATAGGAAAGACCGCCAGATGATCGACTCACACCTTGATCTCGATCACCCGGGCTTTCTTTAAATCCGTCGTACCCAGCCCCAGCCGCTCGGCCACCCGCAGGTAGGGGATGATCATCTCGGTGGTATAGGTATCATCGTACTTCTCCATGAGGCGCGAGCAATAGGTATCCAGGGCCACCATGTCCCCGCTCAGGATGATGCGGTTGACCCCTTCCCTGATCTCGCCTTTGCCGCGCGTGGGCCCGCCTTTGGTAAGGATAGACCTGGCATCCACGATGGAAAGCTCCGGGCGCACCGCATCGGCAAACTCCGCCAGGGCGGTCATGAAGTGGGTCTCGTCGCGGAACGGGGCCTTGGTCCGCGCGTCAGCACCCTTCATCCCTTTTTGAATCCCCTCTCCCCGGATGTGGGCGTCCCAGCGCTGGGGGCCGTAGATGGCCCCAAACTGGTTCTTCAGGGCACAGGTGAGGAAGGACGAGTGGTGCCTCTTCAGGCAAGGCATGTTGACGACGACCGGGGCTTGATGGACCTTCTTGTGCACGATGATCTCGGGGTAGGCCCTCCACCCTTCCTTTTTGGTCTTCACATATTCACGGCGACGACCGGCGTCGCCGGTGGTGACGGTAATTCCCTGTTCTCGTCCCCTGCGGACGATATCGTTGAAGTCGAAGGTCTCCCGATCAGTTCCCACGAGGTAGGTCCCGGGGGCGTCAAAGACCTCCACCCCTGAGGCCCCTGCCTCGCGCAGGAGGCGGGCCACGAGAAAAATCGTCTCGGGATCGGTGGTAATGGGATAGGGTTGGCGGAAGATGAAGTTAGGTTTGATGAGCGCCTTGTTCCCATTCCCCACCAGGGGCTTGAGGCCGCCAAGGGCCTCCAGGGCAGCGCGGAGCATCCGCTCAGGGTCCTTGCCCTGGACCGAGACCACGAAGGGCATGCCCCCCTGCATAAAGGGATTGGCGATACCGGGCCGAGGCCCTTGTGCCCCTCGGAAGCATCCAGATCCCAGGGCCGACAGGGCAACGGTACCCCCGACGGCCACTTTGATAAAGTCGCGGCGTGATAGCTCTCCGTTATCTCTTTTTCCCACGTGCGGTGATTCTCCTTTTGCTTTTTTTGGCGATCCGCCCCTCATCTCCCTTGAGCCAGGCAATTGCCCCCCCGATAAAGCCTCCAACCACCACCAGCCCGAGCACATCCACATCATAGTCAAAGGTAGTGGGCAGGTTGAACATCGGCAGGAGGGCCTGGGTGATCAGGGGCAAAATCCCCATGCCCAAGAGACCGGCGATAAGGCCGATGGCACCCCCGCCGATCCGCCTCCCCAATCCTTTGGAAGGGGCGAGGCAGCCGAAGACCGCTCCTAAGAGAGGCCAGGCAATTAAGACGGGATATTGTACAACCCTGCTCAGGAGCCAGGTGGCAAGGATGACGCCTCCTCCCAGTATCCCCCACCACAAGCATAGCCAGCTTCCTTTAGCACGGTGTGGGCGCTGGGCAACGGCCCCGAGGAGTATGCCGGTGACCAACCACCCGGCGATTTGTAGATCAATCAGTTCATAGACGATGATTCCGATCACACCGGCGGCTGCGCCCAGCGCGATACCCAGAGCCACACGCTTCATCCTTGCCCCCCCCTGTATGGCAGGGACCGCAAGGCCCTTGTTACGGTCTCGCGGGTTTTCCCGTCGAGGACCAGGACTACGATATCCTCCGACAGCAATGCCCCGCCGTCTCCCTTCCTGCTCTTGCCCAAAAAAAGCCCTTCTTTTAAAGCACCCTGCTTAATGACCCCGGATGACCGGAGGGATTTAAAGGCCTCCAGGGCCTGGGGATGGCCCGCATAACGCACCATGATGACCCTGAGGGGTTGAGCCTCCGGTTTATAGAGAAAGGTGATACCTTCAGCGCCCTTGCTCAAAAAGAGTACATCTTGATTGGAGAGGAAATAGCCGTTGTTGAGGGCGACCTGCCCCCGGAAATAGAGCAGCGAATCCGCTACCACCCACTGGGGGGGAAGGAAGGCGAGGATCGCAGGTCTTTCCCCTTCCTGGGGGATCTTCTTGCTGATGGCCTGCCCTAAGGCCAGGAGGATATCCTTGAACTTCTCGTTATCGGAGAGGGCCCGCACGCAATACCTCCCCTTCCAAAAGGACAAAAGCCCGCGCGCATAGGTGGCATCCTGCCCTATAGGGGGGTGCTCACCCTGGGTGTCGAAGGTATAGACCCCGTAGGCATGGGCCGGGGTGTCCATCTGGTAGATCTCTACGGTGACCTCCCCCTCTTTGGCCTTGTACCGCTGTACGCATGCCTGCTCAAAACCATATTCGTAATAGAGCTCGGCGCCCCCGTCCATGTAGTCGAAGAGTTTTTTACCATCGTAGATCCGGGCCTCACCATCTTTTTTGATCTTGATCCCCTGCGCCTTGACAGCAGAGGGGAGGAACCCCTGCAAGCCGCTGCTGCCTCCTCCTGCGCAGCCGAGCATCAGGATGGGGAGGAGGAAGATCACTGCCCATATCCTTTTCAATCTCGTATCCTCCTTGTTTTCTTATCTTCCATTGTAAATACGCTCCTGCTGGGGAGTCATACAGCATGCGCCTTGTGTCAGAGGGCAGGGGCGAGTTAATCTCAACGCCGCATCGATAATGACGATCGGCAGCTTATTGTGTCCCTTTCACCAATTCATAGGGCCATCGTGAAACGCCTCCCCAGACCATGAGCCGGGTGTATCCTTGCTTCTCCAACTTCTTAAAAACACCATAGGCGCGACCACCGGTCTCACAGCACAAAATAAGGTATTTGTCCTTGGACAGCTCACCCAGACGGATGAGTATAGTGGAGGAAGGGAATGACTTGGCCGTGGGGATGTGGCCCTTCTGATACGCCGAGGGCGGGCGGACGTCGATGATCCAAATTGAACTATCCGGCTTATCGACTAATTCTTTTAGTTTTTCCGGCGGTAGATATTGTTTGAGCATTGCCCCGTCGGAACCGACAGTCCCCTCATAGCAACCGGTTACAAGGAGAGCAAGAACAATACCGAGGCTTGCCAAGGCTATGTTGAGAATAGTCTTTTTTGTTTTCATCGGGTCCCTCCTGGTGTTTTATAATGATTATTATCGAGGCGGGATGCAGCGTATTAACTTATTGTCTTATTATAGTAACCATTTTCTCGCAATACAAGGACTCTTTTACGCAGGATGCCGGCAGGGGAAAAGAGGACCTCTTTATGAAAGGCGGAAGGCAGAGATTATTATTTAGCCCTTCTGCTCCGCCAGGGGAGCTTGGCCCACCCGAGGCGCTCTCTGCCGAGGACCTTTTTTCGGACAAAACGATGCAGAATGAGGTTGAAGGGGAAATAGATGGCCTTATTGGCCAGGGTAGGAGGGTACTCCCACTGAAACCTCTTAAGGATGGCGGGGTACGAATAGTACTCCCGCCAGGTCCACGCCCATCCTTCCTGGAGCTCTTCCCTCGTCATCCCTCGGGGGTGGAAGTGGGGGGCGCGGGCCTCCTGATCTTCTAAAAGCCACCATCGGTCGTCAATCAGCCTCCCTTCCTCTTTGAGCCTTTCGTAGATGGCGGTGCCGGGGTATGGCATGAGGATGGGGAAGTTGACCGAGAAAAACTTGGCCTCGATGGCGAAGCGCACCGTCCGCTCGAAGATCCCCTTATCATCGTGGTCTAGGCCGAACAAGAAAGAGGCCCAGATGGCGATGCCGTGGCGGTGCAGGTTATGGATGATCTTCAGATAGTCAGCCGGCCGATTCTGATACTTTCGAGATGCCTTGATATTTTCCTCGGAGATGGACTCAAAACCGATGAGCAGTCCCTTGCAGCCGCTTTTCGCCATGAGCTTTATCTTTTCCTCATCCTCCAGGCCGGCCAAAGAGCCTTGGCTGAACCACCACTTGCGCAACGGGATGAGGGCCTCGAGCAAGTCTCGCGAATAACGGGGGTGGCCCACGATGTTGTCATCGGCGAACATGATTACTTTATGCCGCAGGGAGCGGACCTCCGCGATGACATGCTCGAGTGGGCGATAGCGATAGGTCCCGCCGAAGAATCTCCGCACCGAACAAAAGTCGCACAGATAGGGGCATCCGCGGGTGGCCTGCAAGGGGGTCACGGGAAAGTAGTCTTTGGGGTTGTAGATGTCATGCCGTGCCGGAGGGATCTTTTCCGGCGGGGTGAATCCTTCCTGTTGGTAGATCCGTTCGAGCTTGCCTCTTTGAAAATCCTCGATGAGCCGGGGCCAGCTCTCCTCTGCCTCGCCGATCACGACGGCGTCCGCATGTTGCAATGCCTCGTCAGGGACTGCCGTGGGGTGGATACCCCCCAGGACGACGGGAACTCCTTGCTCGCGGTAGGCCTTGGCGATCTGATAGGCCCGGCGGGCGGTCTTGGTGACGGAGGTGATCGCCACCAGATCCACTGCCTTCAGCTTACCATCAAGGTCTATGGGGTGGATGAGGTCGTCGCTAAAAGAGATTTTTACATCAGGCGGCGTAAGGGCAGCCACCGTGGCGATGGAGAGAGTGGGGATGGGGGCGTTATCCTCCACTGCCGGCGTAATGAGTTCTAGTCTTATCCGCGCCTTCATCTCCGCTGTCTTCGGTGAATATTGCGTCGATATCGTAGCAGAGATGACTGAAAAAAGCGAGCCAGGGAGTATGGCGTGTAGTAAATACTAAAGATCTTGAGACACACCTTTCCCTTTGACAAAAGGGGGGTCTTGTGATTATTAAAGATTGAGTTCATGTGGCCCTTCCTGAAGATAGAGGTAACGGCCTCAAGCACGAGGTCTTCGGCGCCCCCCGTGGGTGCAGGAGGCATACCAGGCTTTTGTGGACTATCTCAAAGGAGCGGGGGAAACCCCTGATACGAGGGATGTGAAGCAGATCAAGATCGGCACGCGGGGTAGCAAACTCGCCCTGCAACAGAGTGCGTGGGTACGGCAGCGGATCGCGGAGAGAGATCCGGGCCTGTCTATCGAGGTGGTCCGCATCAGGACCACGGGGGATATGATCACGGATGTGCCCCTGGCCCAGGTGGGGGGAAAGGGGCTTTTTGTCAAGGAGATTGAAGAGGCCCTCTTGCGCCAGGAGATAGATCTGGCTGTGCACAGTATGAAGGACGTCCCCACCGACCTCCCCACAGGCCTGCACCTGGGCGCCATTACCGAGCGGGAGGACCCACGGGATGTGCTGATCTCCCGTGAGGGGCAGGGACTGGAACAGCTCCCTGCCGGAGCCAGGATCGGGACCTCATCGCTCAGGAGAAAGGCGCAGCTGTTGGCGATCAACCCGCAGTGGGAAGTCATCTCCCTGCGGGGGAATTTGGACACCAGGATTAAGCGGCTAGAAACTGCAGGCCTCGATGCCGTGATATTGGCAGCGGCAGGGGTCCGCAGGATGGGTCTGGAGCAGAGGATTACCGAGACCCTCCCTTTCACAACAATGCTTCCCGCTGTCGGACAGGGGGCCCTGGGAATCGAATGCCGCGAGGAGGGGGCTATCAACGAGCTGATCGCCTTTCTGCGCCACGCGGAGAGCACCATGGCTGTGCAAGGGGAGAGGGCCTTTCTGCGCAGGCTGGAGGGGGGGTGCCAGGTCCCCATCGCTGCCCATGGTGAGGTAGAAAGGGGGAGGCTTCTTTTGCGGGGGTTGGTAGCCCGGCTTGACGGCTCCCAGCTCTTTCGTGCCGAGGCCGAGGGGGATGATCCGGGAACGCTGGGGGAGCAATTGGCCGAGGAGCTCTTGGCCCAAGGTGCCGAGGAGGTCCTACGGGAGATATATGCTGGCATGCCATGAAGCATGAGGAAAGATTTTGCCGGAGAGAGGCATGACAACGGAGCGGGATTGCCCTAGGAAACCTTCTTGAAGAGGATACAGATATGGGTCCCGCCATTGGCAGAGCCGTTGAGCAGGGCGATTTCCACCTCTCTCTTTTTGGCACCAGCGGTCGTATAATCCAGGTCGCACTCCGGGTCGGGTTCTTTATAGTTGATCGTCGGCGGGATAACCCCTTGCTTGATAGTAAGGATCGTAGCACACGCCCGTATCCCCCCTGAGGCGTCGAATTCCCCAACCATCGACTTTACGGCACTAACAGAAATCTTTTCGGCCTCCTTGCCCAAGGCCCTTCTGATGGCCCTGGTCTCGGCCAGGTCCAAGGGTTGAGTGGAGTTGGCTGCGGCGCAGATGTATTCCACGGGGGAGAGTCCTCCCACGGCCTGAGAAATGGCCTTGGCCAGAGAAGAACCGCCTGTGTCGTAGCTCCATACCCCATCGCTATTCCCCGTCATGCCGAACCCCACCACCTCCGCATAGAGCGAGGCCCCACGGGCGCGCGCATGGTCGAGGGTCTCCATGACCAAAACGCCGCTTCCCTCACCCAGAACGAACCCGTTTCTGGTGCGATCGAAGGGCCTCATCCCCTCCGGATAGGGAGACCGTTGGGGGGAGAGGGTACCCAGCGTGGCATATACGTTGTACAAGGGTTCGCTGATCTCGTCGCCCCCACCAGCGAAGACGACCTCTGCCTTGCCGCGGCGTAGGGCCTTGAAGGCATGGACAATGGCGCTCTCCGCCGAGACCTCTTTGTGGGAGAAGGTGCTATTGATCCCCCTGATCCCAAACTCGATGGAGGCGTGGCTGCAGATGGCGTTGGGGACCGATGTCTGGAACAGGAGGGGTGCCACCTCATGGGGGCCCTTTTGCACCAGGTCACGAAAGAAGAGGTCCACCGTCTTGGAGCTACCCAGGCCTGTCCCGATCATGATTCCTATTCGCTCGCTATCTTCCTCTTCCATCTGCAGGCCGGCGTCTTCAATGGCGAGCTTCACCGAGGCCGTCACCATGCGACTGATGCGGTCCATGCGGCGCAGATTGGCTGGTTTGATATAGCGATGGTAATCAGGGTCCTCAACCTGATGCCCCAGTTGCGAACGGAGGTGACCTACCTCAAAACCCTGGATGGGTCTGATGCCGGATCGACCCTCTATGCAGTTGCGCCAAAACTCTTCCTTGCCGGTACCGATGGGGCTGACAACCCCTATCCCCGTCACCACGATACGGTTCATTGCTTATCAAGATACAGGCTTTAGAGGGGGCATGCAAGTCCCTCGGGAAGGCGTTCGTCAAACAGCAGTTATATCTCGACTGATCATCTACAAAAGCCTTTGCAGTGTTTTTTTAAATGCGTTACCATGGTGCCTGAAAGAAAGGAAACAGGATGCCGCCGGTGGGATTACAGGTAAAGCTGCTTGAGATGAGCGAAAACCCGCTTTCCCTGCTCTATGTGGCCTTTCGTCAGTGCTATGCATCCCGCTGGGCAGGGGATACGTGGGAGGAGGACGGGAGCGATGAGCGCAAGGCCGCCTTTATCAGAGAGATCGTGCGTTCCGGACACGATAGCCCGCTGGAGCATGTGAAGTTCACCTTTGCCATCGCGGGAGTCTCCAGGGCCTTAACCCACCAACTGGTGAGATATCGGATGGCCTCGTATTCCCAGCAGAGTCAGCGGTACGTGGACATGCGGGAGTTTGGCTACATCGTGCCGCCTTCAATTGCTGGCGATCGGGCCTTGCGGACGGAGTTTGCGCGGTGCATGGAGGAGATCCAACGGAGTTATCAGTTCCTGTTGGCGCGGTTTGCGGAAAAGGGTATCATCGGAGAGCGGGCCCACGAAGATGCACGCTTCGTCCTTCCTCAGGCCGCGGAGACCAAGATCGTGGTCACCATGAACTGCAGAGAGCTGTTGCATTTCTTTGCCCAGCGGTGCTGCCAACGGGCCCAGTGGGAGATTCGGGCGTTGGCCGATAAGATGTTGGAGATATGTCGCGAGAAGTTGCTCCCTGTCTTTGAGAACGGCGGGGCAAAGTGCGAGCGCCTGGGGTACTGCCCGGAGGGTAAGTTCAACTGCGGGAGATTTCCCAGCAAAGAGGAGGTTATTGGTAGTTTGTAATAAAAAATAGTACAATAAAACAATCTTTATAGAACTAGCTGCCCTTTTTGTGCCGCTATCCCGGATCATTAATCCAGCGTATCGTCCATATATGGCACAGGAATAGTACATAGCGCTGAAGGGTACGAGGCATGGGCGCGATACCCTTCTGATAGGGGCATAAAAAAGGCCAGGCATCATGATGCCTGGCCTTTTTGTTTAGGCTTTGCTGTCGGGACCTAGAAAAGTCCCTTCACCAATCCCGTCTTTACATCCACATCGACCTTGCGGAAGGCAGGGCTCGAGGAGGTGCCGGGCATCAGGCTGATGGTGCCGGCACAGGGGCAGAGGAACTTTGACCCGGAATAGATCAAGACGTCGCGGATAGGCAGGGTCCATCCCTTGGGGACTCCCTTCACGGTTGGATCGTGCGTCAGGCTGAGGTGGGTCTTCACCATCATGGTGGCGTATTCATCATACTTGGGGTCTTTCTCGAACGCCTTGGCCTTGGCCTCGGCATCAGGGGTCCACGACACGCCATCAGCCCCATAGACCACCGTGGCAATCTTATTGACCCGTTCCCTCAGCTTCATCTCCATAGGATAGAGGAACTTGAAGTCGCTCTTCTGCTCGCAGGCCTCCATCACCGCATCGGCCAGCTCTAGGGCGCCATCACCACCCTTAAGCCAGTGGTCGCTGAGCGCACAGCGGGCGCCAGCCTTCTCCGCTGCCTTGCGCACCATGGCGATCTCCTCTTTGGTATCGGTGTGGAAGGCATTGATGCATACTACGGGGTTCATGCCCGAGGTCCTGATGGTGTTGATATGGTGCAGCATGTTGGGAATACCCTTCTCCAGGAGTTTCAGGTCCTCCTTGGTGTAGGAATCGGGCAGGGGCAGACCAGCCACCACCTTGGGGCCGCCGCCGTGCATCTTGAGGGCCCTGATGGTTGTGGTGAGCACCGACACGTGCGGCTTGAGACCGCTGAAGCGGCACTTGACGTTCCAGAACTTCTCGAAGCCTATGTCTGCGGCAAAACCGCTTTCGGTGACATGGTAGTCAAACAGCTTGAGGGCGATGCGGTCGCCGATGATGGATGACTGGCCCACGGCGATATTGGCAAAGGGGCCGGCATGCACCAAGCATGGCTGGTACTCCACCGTGCTACAGAGGGTCGGGTTGATGGTGTTGCGCATCCAGGCGGTCATGGCGCCCCCGACCTCGAGGTCACCGGTGGTGACGGGGTTGCCCTTTTTATCGAAGGCAACGGTAATCTGATCCATCCTTTTGCGCAGATCTGCCAGGTCTGTGACGATCGAGAGCATGGCCATGAGCTCCGAGCTCACGGCGATGCCGAACTTGGACTGCATCAGAAAGCCATCCATGCGGCCGCCCATGCCTATGATGATGTTCCTGAGGCTCTGGGCGCAGAAGTCCATGATCCAGCCCATCTCCACCCTGGTGGGGTCGACATCCAGGCGGCGCATGCCGGTGCGTTTTTTCAGCTCTTCATCATCGTAATTGCGTTCGTGCTGCATCCTAGCAGTCAGGGCCACCATCGCCAGGTTATGGGCATTAACTAAGTCATTGATATCGCCGGTGAGCCCCATGGAGAACTCGGTCATGGGGATGAGCAGGGCATTGCCGCCGCCGGCAGCAGTCCCCTTGATATTCATCGTAGGACCGCCTGAGGGCTGGCGTATACAGCCGCCGGCGTTCTTGCCCCGTTTGCCCAGCCCTTCCAGGATACCCATGGCGGTCGTTGTTTTTCCCTCGCCGAGTGGTGTGGGGGTGATAGCGGTTACCTCAATATACTTGCCGTCGGGCTTTTTCTTGAGACGCTCGATGATCTTCATAAAGTCGAGCTTGCACAGTCTTCCGTAGGGGATGATCTCATCCTTTTGTAGGTTCAACCTCTCCCGCCACTCCTCTGGGGTCGGCATCTTCTTCTCTGAATCCTCGGCAATCTGCCAGTCAGACATCTTGGTGGCATCATACGACATTGTCCCCTCTCCTTTCCCTAATTTATTAAATTATTTGTGCGCCTTGCATGATGGAGGGCTTCTTGTCAGAGTATCCCCCTCTACCCTGTGCAAGAGATTCCCGCCTTCACAACGGGATGTATTTATATGAACCCCTTGCCTTTGTCAAGGGACATTTTATGTCAATGGGGGAGGTAGTATCCTCTGCGCGAACGCTTGCTTTATGATCTCATGGCCCTGGAGGCAGCGCTTGACAATCGAGGAGATGGTATGATTTAATGAATCATTCCAAAAATTTTTAACTGCGGAGGTCTAGGGACACATAAATGAAGAGGACCTATCAACCAAGTACGATCAGCCGAAAGAGGACACACGGATTTTTGCAGAGGATGAGTACAAAGGGGGGAAGACTGGTATTGAAGCGCAGACGGGCCAAGGGGAGGAAGCGGCTGACGGTATAAGCCATGCTGCGACAAAAAAAAGATGAAGGGCTGCGACGGGAAGAACGTTTGAGGAGCAAGAAGGACTTTGAGACGATTGCCAAGGAGGGTACGAGGAGGCACACAAAAAATTTCCTGGTCATTACCAGAAAGAATGATCGGGGTTTTTCCCGATTGGGTGCAGTCGCAAGCAAAAAGTTAGGGAAGGCCGTGGAGAGAAACAGGGTAAAAAGATTGATGAGGGAATTCTTCCGCAGGAACAAGGAGAGGCTACCTCGTTCTACTGACTACATGATCGTCGGCAAGAAGGGGGCTCAGGACTTACCGTATACCCACGTGGCAGATGAACTGAGCGCCCTCTTGAAGCTTCGAAGAGAGGATAACCAGAGGAGTGGAAGTGCTCCCCTGTAAACGTCCCATCTGGAGGGATTCGGTTATAGGGATTATCAAGGCGTATAAAATCTGTGTTTCCCCCCTCTTTGGTCCCACCTGTCGGTTCTACCCATCGTGTTCCAGTTATGCCCTTGAGGCCCTCATGGTTCATGGGCTGCGGCGGGGGACCCTTCTCTCGGTTAAAAGAATTCTTAAATGTCATCCCTTACACGTTGGCGGTTACGACCCCGTACCATAGCCAGTTGGCACCCCAGATACGTTAGGAGGTCGATATAATGAACACGCGATTGATCATCGCCTTGACAGTCTCTTTGCTCTTGGTGGTGCTCTACCAATTCTTGTTTATCAAGCAGCCGCCAAAGGAGATTCCCGAGACCAAGGAGATTGCGGCAGCAAATAAGGACGAGGGAAAGGGTCAGCAAGAGGGGGCAGCGCCATTGGTTGTTACGGGGCAGCGGCGATTGGCAGAGGGGGTTGTCTACCGAGATGTGGTCGTCGATACCCCCTTGTACAGCGCTACGCTTACCACCTACGGGGGGAGGCTTAAGAGCTGGAAGTTAAAACAATATAGGGATAAAGTCCCCATGCACCCCGTGGGCAAGTTTGTGCAAAACCTTGAGTATCTTGTGAAGGGGGCCGTCGGTTTTAAGGGGAAAAAGGTGGAAGAAAGCCCTCCCCAGCCTGTCGAAATCGTGAACACAACGGCTATGGCTGATCTGCCCCTGGGGATTTCGTTCCAGAAGGGAGGCATGGGATACGACGAGGGGATACCCTTTGTCCCCTCTTCTGGCGGGATTAGCTTGACTCACCAGGGGGAGACCGAAACCCTCACCTTGCGCTGGAGATCCCCACGCGGGGAGCAGATTGACAAGCGGTTTACCTTTTACGCTGATACCTATCGGATGGATATGGAGCTTGTGATCTCCCACCCTGCCAGCCGAGGTTCAAGCAAAGACGCGCTGGCGCTGGGATGGGCAGCGGCAATTCCCAAAACAAATAAGAGCTACGGATTCTTTGGCCCCATCTACTATAGTGACGGCGGCTTCCAGAAGATCAAGCCGAAGAAGATAGGGGCAGGGGAAACAATCGTCCAGAACGTGGATTGGTTTGGCATGGAAGAAGACTATTTCATCACCCTGATCTATCCGTCCACGAAGGGGACTAATCTGGCGATGCGACGTACCCCGGAGAACGTCATCCACAGCACCCAGATCAACCCCCTGGCGTTGAGCCCCGGTGCAAACGGGAGGGTTTCTTACACCCTCTTCTTGGGGCCGAAGGTTTCTTCCCTGCTCGCGCAGATCACCCCAACGGCCAAGAAGGCTGCCAGCTTCGGCTGGCTGAACCTTCTCGCCGTCCCTATCCTGAAGGTCCTCAACTTCACCAACACCTTTACGGGGAACTATGGCCTCGACATCGTCATCCTGGCCATCATCCTCAAGATCGTCTTCACCCCCCTGACCCATAAGAGCCAGGAGCAGATGAAGGTGATGCAGCAGTTACAGCCGGAGGTCAAGAGACTTCAGCAGAAATATAAGGATGATAAGCAAGCGCTCAACCGGGAGATCATGGAGCTTTACAAGAGGCGCAAGGTGAATCCCCTCGGTGGCTGCCTCCCCCTGCTCCTCCAGATGCCGGTCTTTTTTGCCCTGTATCAGGCATTGCCGAACGCCATAGAGCTCCGGCAGGCCCCCTTTATCCTGTGGATCAGGGACCTTGCCGATAAAGACCCCACCTATATCACCCCGCTGCTGATGGGTGCCACCATGTTCATTCAGCAAAAGATGACCACCGTCTCCGCTGACCCGACCCAGATGAAGATGATGTCTTTCATGCCTATCTTCTTTACCTTTATCTTTCTGAACTTCCCCTCTGGGCTGGTCATCTACTGGCTGGTCACCAATGTCCTGTCAATCGGACACCAATTTTACATCAACAAGAAGAAGTGAAGTAAGGAGGCAGAAAGATGCCAATAGAGATAGAGGCCAAGAGCGTTGAAGAAGCCATGGAAAGGATATGCGAGGAACTCGGCAAGAAGAGAGAAGAGCTGGAATTCGAGGTTATAGAAGAGAAATCCCGTGGGATCTTCGGTTTGATGGGAAACAAGCGGGTAAAGGTGAGGGGGAGTTTAAAAGAGGCACAGCCAGAGCAGAAGGAGAAGCCGGCGGCCGCGCCAGCGATGGGCGAGGACGCCCTGTCCTATGCAAAAACTGTCTTGGAGAGGATCCTTGCGAAAATTACCGTACCCTCTCAGGTGCAGGGACGGGTTGATGGGGAAACGATCTATTTGGACATCAAGGGTGACGGGACCGGCTTGCTGATTGGCCGACATGGCCAGACCTTGGATGCCATCCAGTATATCGTGGGGAGGATTGTGGGAAAGCAGTTGGGAGAGAAGAAGGTGATCGTGATTGATACCGAGAGATATCGCGAGAGGAGGAGGGAAAACCTGGAACGACTGTCGAGGCAGATGGGGGAGAAGGCTAAGAGCACGGGGAGGCCCGTCAGCCTGCAGCTTATGAGTGCAAGTGATCGGCGGATCGTACACCTCGCCCTGAAACATGATCGTGACCTGGAGACGAGGAGCGAAGGGGAGGGTAGCATGAAGAGTATCAAGATATTCCCCCGTAAAAGGAGATCGTAAAAGGATGTTCCACGTGAAACATCTATTTCTGAAGGGTTTTCCCGTATTCGTCCCGTTAGGGGGGCGCCTAACGTGCCTTTGCCCATTCACGCAGGACTGAAACGGTATTTGCTTTTTCAAACCACCTCTATCCCCTGAGAGTTTCAGTGAGCATGGTGTTGCCGTGCCATGACCATGATACCATTGCCGCCATAGCCACACCCTATGGAGAAAGTGGCATCGGCATCGTGCGGATGAGCGGTCCGGAGGCCAAGCGGATCGCGGAGAGGGTCTTTCGGCCGCGGAGCGGGCCGACAACCCTTACATCTCACTACATCCGCTATGGGGATATCATCGATCCCGAAGAAGAGAGGACTATCGATGAGGTCCTCCTCACTTATATGGCCGCCCCCAAGACCTATACCAGGGAAGATGTAGTGGAGATCAACTGCCACGGGGGATTTGGTGTCCTCCGGCGGGTCCTAGAGGTAGTTTTGCGCGCGGGGGCCAGGGAGGCCTTGCCCGGTGAGTTCACCAAACGCGCCTTTCTCTCGGGGAGGATAGACCTCTCCCAGGCCGAGGCAGTCCTGGATATTATTCAGGCCAAGACCGATGAAGGGCTTCGGCTGGCCGGGGAACAGCTTCGAGGAAGACTCGCCCGCGAGGTTAAACGACTTCATGAGGGCCTCGTAGGAATCCTCGTCCCCATTGAGGCATATATCGATTTCCCTGAGGAGGACATTGAACCACCCTCGACGCGAAGGATAGTGGAGGTGCTGCAAAATACCCTTGCTAAAATAGAGGTGTTGATCAACGACTACGCGGAAGGAGAGATCTACCGGCAGGGGGTAAAGGCGGCCATAGTGGGAAAGACCAACGTTGGCAAATCGTCTCTCTTGAACCTGGTGCTGGAGAGGGAGCGAGCCATCGTCACTGCCGTCCCCGGTACTACCACCGATGTCATTGAAGAAGCAGTAAGCCTATCGGGGATCCTTATCAGGCTTATGGATATGGCGGGATTGCGGGAGCCACGGAATGAGGTGGAGCAGGAAGGGGTGCGGCTGGCCAGGGGAAAGTTGTCAGAGGCGCATCTCATCATCCTTGTGGTGGACGGAAGCCGACCGCTGGAGGAAGAGGACCGGTGTATCTTCCGTGAAGTAAAAGGTAAACGGGCCATCCTCGTTCTCAACAAGGTGGACCTTCCACCCTGCCTTGAGGCGCAGGAGGCAGAGAAGGCAACAGGGATAAAGGATATCTATCCCATATCTGCCCTGCGGGGGGACGGGATCGAAGAGTTAAAAAGGGGGATAGTCGACGCCATCAAAACAGGGAGGATACAGAGGGGAGGAGAGGAGCTGGTCCCCGTCAATCTACGGCACAAGATGGTGCTGGAGAGGGCGAAAGGCCTGCTGAAAGAGGCCTGGGAGGGGCGGAGGCGGGGGATACCATGGGACCTAACCGCCTTCGAGATCAAACAGATCCTCTCTGTCCTCGGAGAGGTTGTGGGCCAGACGACCCCCGAGGAGGTGCTGGAGATGATCTTTTCCCGTTTTTGCATCGGGAAGTAGGGTTAAGACTGGCCCGTTGAAAACAAAGTAAGGCAAAGATTAAAGCCCGCTATGGCCTTATTATAGTGCAAAATGTGCTATTATTATTAACAAACATTGTAATAAAGACTCCTTGTTTGAGAAGGAATAAAGAGAATCCCGCCTGTAACACGTGACTGCCACATTTGCCACAACGTAACGTAATGGTTAGCATATATTCCTCTCAGCATGCTGCGCACCTCTGCAACTCAAGCATACTTCTGGCGAGCTCCCCAAAATCTTGTATAACTAGATGGCTGTCTCAGAGGCATTTGTCCGGAGCGACACGCCGTTGCATTCCGTACTCATTCTCCCTGTCTTGATCCTGCTACTCGGTTAGGCAATAGGCATCAATAGTATCAACACTCCTGCACTGGCAAGCATCGTGGTGACCGCAATCTTGGCCGGGCCGCCTCCAGCGAAAAAGATTCCTGAAAGCCCTGCCTTCGTGCGAGGGCACTCCGGCGGAAAAGCGTGAGAGATGGGTGGCATCTTTGTTACGTTGGAATGTGCAAGCAGTCACACGCTGAGCTACAAGAAAGCTCTATAAAAAAGCCACGTCCCTCCGGCATACTGGGAGCTCGCTGGAATTGGTGCTTGTTATACACCATCCACTCCACTTATATATGACCTGCGGCATGCCCTCGGCTCAATTCCCGCAGGCATAGATTGAACAGATTTAAAAATTATGATAGAGTTATTCTGGAATTATCCGCCACAGGGGGCTCACGATGAAGATTCTGGTTACCTATTTCACGCAGACCGGCAATACAGAGAAGGTAGCTCGGGCAATGTACGGAGCCATAGGGGCTCAGAAGGAGATCTTGCCCGTTGATAAGGTGAAAGATCCGAGTGGATATGATATTATCATCTGCGGCTTTCCCGTCCATGCACATAGCGCCCCCCTCCCTGTTGAACATTTCATCAAGCAGATCCCTTCGGGCAAGAAGATAGCCCTGTTTGCCACTCACGGATCGCTCCGCGGCGGGGAACTGGCCACCACGGCCATCGAACATGCCGCAAGCCTCGCTTCGACATTAAAGGTGCTTGGTACCTTTGGGTGCCGCGGGAAGGTAGATTCAAAGATTATTGAGGCCCTTATCAGCAAGCCGGAACATCGAGCATGGGCGGAAACGGCAAAAAGTGCCGTCAGTCACCCTGACGAGTCTGATTTGGAAGACGCACGGCACTTTGCAAAAAAGGTAACCGCAATTCTTACATGATCCCTTTCCCTGAGATAGCTCTTGAACTATCCCAAAGATAGCTCACTCAGACTTCAGGGTGAGGCTCAACGCTATGCAGTCCAGACAGGTTTTGGAACACCTAGAAGATCTTGCCGAGAGACTTGGCGTGGAAATTGTCTATCAAAAACTGGGAGAAGAGGAGTTTTCCGTACGCGGGGGCCTCTGCAAAGTCAACGGGACCTTTAAGGTCTTTATCGATCGGTCTAAACCGGTGGAAGAGCAGATAAAAATTTTAGCCCGTGGACTTTCTGCTTTTGATACGGAGGAGGTCTATCTTTTCCCCTATATCAGAGAAATTCTGGACAAGGCGCGGGGGCGTCTGTGATACCTCCATATGTTTTCCTTCTCCGCTCCCCGCAATCTTGCCTCCTTATTATTTCTATAGTCAATAAGATGTTGCCTTTACACAGGCTGCGGCGCGGCAATAAAACACGAGCAAATTATGAAAGGTAAACGCGAGGTGCAGAAAGAGGTCGATCTAAAAAAGACTAGTTTTTGGAAATGGCTACTTGCAGTTTTGCTCGTCATAGGCTTCTTTTTTTCGTGGCCGACTAACTTTAATGCGCTACCTAAATCGCCCTCTGATCCACCCCTGATTTCCTCTCTCAAGATAGATACCCCCCTGGAACTTTGCAAGGAACGAGTTCCTCTTGAAATTCAGGAGGTCCGGGAGCGATTAGAGAAAGAACTACTCCTCACCCTTTGGGATCGGCCTCAGGTCATCCTCTGGTTAAAGCGCTCTCGCCGCTATCTGCCTTATATCGAAGAAATGTTAAAAAAGAATGGTATGCCGGCGGATCTTAAGTATATCGCCCTTGCCGAGAGCGCCCTTCGACCACACGCAGGGTCGCCAAAGGGGGCGATGGGTTTCTGGCAATTCATGCAAAACACCGGCCGTCAGTACGGCCTCGCCGTCGATAGCCGGATTGATGAGAGAAGAAATATATTCGCCTCTACCCAAGCTGCTATCAGATATTTCAAGGACCTCTATAAACTGTTTGGATCATGGACACTGGTTGCTGCCGCCTTTAATATGGGCGAGGCCGGCCTTGCCGATGAAATACGAGAACAGGGGATCAGGGATTATTACCGTCTTTACCTCCCCATTGAAACTCAACGGTATGTCTTAAGAATTATTTCAATCAAGCTGATTTTCTCAGACCCCAAGCGATATGGATTCCATCTTTCAGACGAAGATTATTACCCCCCCTTGGAATTCGATCGGATTGAGGTTAACTGTTTGCGAGACACGCACCTGCGTATTGTCGCCCAGGCAGCGAAGACCCAGTTTAAGGAAATCAAGGACCTGAACCCCGAAATTCGAGGATATTTCCTCTCGGCAGGAAAACACACCATTTTGATCCCCAAGGGTGCCGCCCAAGGCTTTGAGGCCAGATACCAAGCCCTTCTCCATGATGAGTCGGCTGATCAGAAGGAGCACATTTATGTGGTGCAAGAGGCTGATACCCTTTCCTCTATTGCCAATCGATTCGAGGTCCCCCTCTCGTCCATTATCACCTGGAATCGTCTCAATCCTACCATAGCTATTCGTCCGGGCGATAAACTGATCATTTATCGCACGACCCAGGAGCCTGTCGAACGTGACGAGGATGAAGGCAAGGGGGCTTCTCCGGTGAATGACTGATATCTTTTACTGCGCAGTATACAACTGTTGGGTTAAAAATAAGCGAGACCCCTTTTGAGGGGTCTCGCTTCTCCCAGAGCAGAACTTCTCTGGTAGTAAATCCGACTTGGCTTTCCTATCTCCTGCGTTTCTTGGCAGCGGGTCTCTTCCTCTTGGCAGCGGGTCTCTTCCTCTTGGCAGCGGGTCTCTTCCTCTTGGCGGCAGGTCTCTTCCTGGCAGCGGGTCTCCTCCTGGCAGGAGCCCTTCTCGCAGCAGCTCTCCTCGGTGCAGCTTTTTTGCCTTTGCCGGTAAAGAGATTGTAGAGCAGCGCGAAGATCAAGCCGCAAATGAGACCATCGACAAACCCGGTAACAATCCCGTAGACCAAGTCAATGGTCGTCCCCGTGGCTTTGTACCAGGGATACAACGAGACGATCATCTTCAAATAGTCAGCTGCGTATCCGGGATACAAGATGTTTAATGCGCCAACGACCGCGATCACCAATGCCCAAAAGAACGCCAATGCAAACATCAAACCTCTGACACTTAGTCTCATGATGCCCTCCTTTGTTTGGTTTTCAAATAAAAAGCAACTCTACCCATCCATTCCCAATTATGGGACCTCTTTAGCATATATTATCAATAATTGTCAAGCGTAATATTCTACAGCGCGCAAAAAAATTCATCAATGATGGGACAAACTACGGATGGGTATTTCCTCACAGCCGAGAGGCATCTCATTGGCAGCCAGAACAAAAAAACATTCCTTTTGGTCATATAGCATCGATATGAGAGGGACAGCATAAAAAGGATAAAGCTCAGATTGTAATCAACCGCACGATCGCAATTGACATAAACGGTTAACTGCGATAAATTTTATCTGTTTTGTTATGTATCTCATCCGAATCATGGCGCACGACGATCCCCCTGGCCCCTGGCTACAGCACAGAGGAACCAACCATGATTGGTAGTGGCCAAGACCGCTGACAGAGAAGCCTCAATAGATCCGCGTATCCTTTTTTGCAAAAAAGGGAGAAGTACATCTCCTATGAGATCCAACAAGTCACTACTGCTTAAGGGCCTACAGAAAAGGATCAGTCATCGCTTTCGGGATATGCAGCTTCTCACCCAGGCCCTTACTCATCGTTCCTACCTTCACGGGAGAAACGAAGAAGGCACGGATAATGAGCGGTTGGAGTTTCTGGGTGACTCGGTGATCGAGTTGGCTGTGAGTCACCTTCTGGTGAGGCGTTTTCCTTGCATGGCCGAGGGGGGGCTCTCCAAGGCACGGGCCCTCCTTGTCAAGGAGGCCACCCTTGCCTCCCTTGCCCGCAGGGTTCGACTGGGAAAGGCATTGCGGCTGGGTCGGGGAGAAGAGGAGACCGGCGGAAGGGAGAAGGATTCCATCCTGGCTGGAGGCCTCGAGGCCTTGGTTGCTGCCGTATATCTGGATAGCGGGTATGCGGAGGCCTTGCGGGTGATAGAGGGTTTTTATGCTCCGCTCCTCGAGGAAATGACTGGGGAATTACAAGACCGGGACTTTAAAA
>Ga0256868_10000664_pt1 | contig 19677 bp, 15 predicted proteins | sample RVTome_13_FD_187341 | JGI IMG/M metagenome (GOLD analysis project Ga0256868, IMG submission 187341) | Soil microbial communities from uranium-contaminated site in the Upper Colorado River Basin, Wyoming, United States - RVT92D227 HiSeq ...
TCTTCGAGCTTCTTCATTGCCTTGCGGGAGTCAATGGATTCTCTCGCCAACTCAATCCCATCTCTTAGATTTGAAACCTTTTCTGCTGCCACAAAGACTGCTGCTGTATTGAAAAGGACGACATCTCTTTGTGGACCAGGTTCCCCTTGCAAGACCTGAAGCAGAATACCTGCATTTTTTTCCGGCATCCCTCCTTGAATCTCTTTTAACTTTGCCTTTTTCAAACCGACCATCTCGGGTTCGATCTGGTACATCCTAATGGATCCGTCTTTAAGCTGACAAACCGTTGTTTTGCCGGTGATGCTGATCTCATCACAGTGGTCTTCGCTGTGCACGACAAAGGCTGACCGACTTCCTAAGTTTCTCATCACTTCGGCTATCGGTTGCAACAGATCTTCCCGATAGAGACCTGCAAGATGGACGGTGGCTCCAGCAGGGTTAGTGAGTGGACCAAGGAGATTGAAGATCGTACGAATTCCTATTTCTCTGCGCGGGACCATGGCATGTTTTGTAGCCGGATGAAAGGTTGGGGCAAAGAGGAAGGCCAGGCCGAACTCCTGGAGGCATTTTTCCGCCCTTTCCGGGGGGAGGGCATAGCTTACCCCTAATGCCTCTAAGACATCAGCGCTTCCACATTGACTGGATACGGATCGATTATGGTGTTTGGCAACGGTACATCCCCCGGCAGCAGCCACAAAAGCAACAGCTGTAGAAATATTGAAAGTCCCCTTTCCATCTCCACCTGTTCCACAGGTGTCCACGACCCCTTCTCCTTCCTTTGATCTAATGCGAACAGCCTTGGCACGCATGGTACGGGCAAAACCAGTAATCTCCTGGATAGTTTCACCCTTCATCCGCAAGGCAGTAATGAAGGAAGCGATCTGTGCCGGATGCACCTCTCCTCCCATGATAAAGGCCATGGCCTCTCCGGCTTCTTCCTCGCTCAGATTTATTCTATCCACTACTTTTGCAATGAATTTCTTAAGCATAATCGTTTCCCTCCATCTCTAATCACCCTCTCCCCTGGTGGGAGAGGGTGGGGGTGAGGGGAACATAACAGTTGCACCCTCACCTCAATCCTCCCCCATCAAGGGGGCTAATACTTGGTAATTTTCATGTTTTGTGGGTGACACTCCGTCATGAAGGATTACCTATAAAATAACTTTCAAATCCCCCCAACCCCCCTTTTCTAAAGGGGGGCGAGGGGGGATTATGAATTTTCATTGTTCGAGGGTGACGTAGTCGTCATGATTGATTTCTAAGAAATTTTTCAACAAAACTTTTCCCTCCTGAGTCATGATCGATTCGGGATGGAATTGGACCCCTTCGATTGTAAACATTTTGTGCCTTACGCCCATAATCTCCCCTTCCTCTGTTTCTGCAGAAATCTCAAGGGAGTCAGGCAGGCTTTCCCTCTCGATGAGAAGTGAGTGATAGCGGATGGCCTGGAAGGGATTGCGAAGACCTTTGAAAATCGTCTTTCCATCATGATAAATGGGGGAACTTTTCCCATGCATGATACGTCCAGCTCTGACAATTCTTCCTCCGAAGGCCGACCCAATGCACTGATGGCCGAGACACACTCCGAGGATCGGGATTTTCCCAGACATATTTAGAATGGCTTCCTGGGAGATGCCTGCTTCTTTCGGAGTGCAGGGCCCAGGTGATATAACAAGTGACTTCGGATCTTTTTCTCTGATCGTTTGAAGATCAATCTGATCATTCCGATAGACCTCACATCTGGCTCCCAATTCACCCAAATACTGAACCAGGTTGTAAGTAAATGAATCGTAGTTGTCGATCATGAGAATCATGACAATCCCACCTCCGCGAGTTCAATGGCTTTAAAAATGGCCTGGGCCTTGTCCATCGTTTCTTCATATTCCTTCTCTGGATCAGAATCAGCGACAACCCCTCCGCCTGCCTGGACATAAGCCTTCCCATCCTTGATGAGGATGGACCGGATTGTAATGCAGGTATCCATGTTTCCCAAGAAACTGAAGTATCCTACGGCTCCGGCATAAAACCCTCGGCGGATGGGTTCTAATTCTTCGATGATTTCCATGGCCCGGATCTTTGGAGCGCCGGAAACCGTTCCAGCGGGGAAGGCGGCCCGAAAGACGTCGAATGCATTTTTACCCGAAGCAAGCGTTCCCTGAATATTGGAAACGATGTGCATAACGTGGGAGTATCTTTCAACAGTCATCAACTCAGTCACTTTGACCGAGCCAATCTCAGAGACCCGACCCACATCATTTCTTCCGAGGTCAACTAACATGATATGCTCAGCTCTCTCCTTTTTATCGACTAAAAGATCCTTTTCTAACAGCAGGTCTTCCTCCTTCGTCCTTCCTCGTCTGCGAGTTCCAGCAATAGGCCGAAGCTCAATCTGTTTGTCTTCCAGACGAACCATCACTTCAGGAGAGCTTCCTAACAGGACGAGGTTGTTCATCTTTAGATAGAACAGGTAGGGCGAGGGATTGATGCTTCGAAGGGCGCGATAAATATCAAAAGGCTCACAATGAACCTCTGTTGAAAATCGCTGTGAAGGAACCACCTGAATGATGTCTCCGGCACGAATATACTCCTTTGCCCTTTTCACTACCTTCATATAGGCTTCCTTAGAGAAATTTGAATGGAGGGGAGAAGGAGTGAAAGACTCCCGGCCGGGAGAAGGAGGAACATATCTTTGAAGCCTCTTAATGATCGACTTAATCTTTTCCACAGCTTCCTGATAAGCCTCTTCAATAGATTGCTTGGGGGTTTGCCGGCCATCCAAAAAAACATTGAAAATGACCTTGATCTTCTTCTTTAAATTGTCGAAGACCAGGAGGGTATCGGTAATCATAAACGAACAGTCATAAAGGTCGATGTCATGTTGATGAAGGTTCGGAATCCTCTCAAAAGAACGCACGACGTCATAACTGAGGTATCCCACCGCACCCCCGGAAAACCGGGGAAGGTCATCATGTAGAACTGGATGGTAATTCCTCATAAAATCTTCAAGCGCCTGGAGCGGGTCTTTTGCCTTACCCTTTCGAAAGACTTCACCATTCTTAAGGATCTCAAATTCTTCCCCTTTGCTTCTGAAGAGGTGAGAGGATCCGGAGCCTAAGAAACTGTATCGTCCCCATTTCTCCCCTCCCTCCACGCTCTCAAGAAGAAATGAGCTCTTCCCATCATCGATCTTCCGGAAGGCCGAAATGGGTGTCTCAAGGTCATAGTGAATTTCCTCAAATATGGGAATAAGGTTGCCTTGATTTGCCAGTCTTTTAAAATCTTCTAAAGAAGGGGTAATCATATTTGACCCTCCTAAAACAGAAAAGGCTATGGTTTCTTGCCATAGCCTTTTTCAAATTGAATCTGCCTATTAAAACGCAGAAATAAAAAAGGCCATGGGAGACTCGGAAGTCGCCCATGGCCTTTACTTTATAAGTTAAATATTTATGATGCCGCCGGGCAAACCTCCCCTCTATTTTTCTGCCAGCACCACCAATTACCTCGATCTAATCTAAAAGTAAATTCCACTTCAATCCTCTTTTTAGATGATGGCTTCAATTTAACAAATCTCCAATCGATTTGTCAAGAGATTTTTGAATTGTTTTTGAATTATTAGGCTTCTTCTACGCTATGCCGGATTCCCGTACTGTATCACAAGCTGTTGCAACGCTAAAGCGATACGGTCTGCAAACTCTTGAACAGCCACGTCGTCGTTGGCACGTTCCGAGCCAACCGTGGGTCGAATCGGATCACCGACGACATAGCGGACTTTGCAAGGCAACGGAAAATGGACCGCCGTGGAAAACGGTAAAGGAATTGGAAGTACCCCAATCACCAATGGATCGCGGTATGAATGATACGATGGACCCATGCGAAACAAACCACGATACAACAAGTATCCCAGTAATTTGCCACTCGTTAAAAAAATAAAACCATTGTTTACACCTATACTTGCAATCGGGACAACCGGAACTTGCGCTTCGATAGCAACACGAGCAAAGCCCGTTCTGCCGGACCAACTGATGTGTTCGCGACCGAAACGGCTCGCCATAATCTCAGGGACCCCACCTGGATAGGTTAGCACCACTTGTCCGCTACGGAGCAGTGCAACAGCATTGCTGCGGGTTCCTTCGACAGCGCCAATCAACGGGAAGATTGCCCGAAAAACGGGAAGCTTGAACCAAATGCGGTCCGCCATAATGCGAACAAAACGACCGCAAGAATCAAAAATGAGCTTGATGAGAATAAACATATCGAAATCAAGACGACCATGATTACTAACAAGCAGGACGCCGCCATCGGCAGGAATTTTATTTTCAAATGCAATTGCCGCTCGATGGTAAATCTGACGGAATTTCCAGAATCGGAGAATTCTTGAACCCATTTGGATATCGAATGGAAACATACGATTATCGATTTTTACAATTCTGACCTTTTCCTATAGACATAACGATTAAGGTCGGCTGTTTTCATAAAATATCTCTAAGCTTCATTCATATAAAAGTAGGACCATGCCATATTATTCTTCCATAGGTTTTGACTATTATACAAAAGGCGCCAATCAAAAGGCTATAGAATATTTTCAAAAGACTCTCGATACACAAGTTTTGGGGTTTGGAGTATATGCGGGCGCCCGCACTATGCTCGAAAGGTTGGAGAAATAACAACCATCAATCGACTTATGTTGATGTGATATTTTTCTACCAAGCTGTCTAAAATTCGGCAAGAAACTCCCTTTTAACAATTGTCTCAGTAATGGTTTCCTTGATGGAAATTTACCTCAACCATTCGATAATCTTAACAAAAACAAATATGGTTTATTCCCTAAAGAACCGGCATATAAATTGCTCCTAAGATCTATATTTATCTTTGAAAGGCAGGTAGCATTCATTGAGCAGTAATGTTTCCACGATATCGAGTCGTTTGAGGGTCATCAAGAAGGCTGAAGAGCCTTCTCCGAATAACCCTGTCCTCTCACTGGAGAGGAAACTTAAAGAGCTTACCGTCCTATATGAGATCAGCCAGCTCATTGGATCAAGCCTTGATTGCAAGGAAGTTCTTCCAGGTATCCTAAATACTTTTCATTCCCGCTTGGGGATGAATCGGGGGACGATCACACTCTTAAATCCCATCACCAGTGAGTTGGAAATACGAGCCGCTCATGGGATGACTGATGAGGAAATGGAAAGAGGAAAATATTTGGTTGGAGAAGGTATCACGGGTAAGGTTGTAGAAACGGGGGATCCCGCTGTTGTCCCTCAAATTGAAAAGGAACCCCTCTTTTTAAATCGGACACGATCCAGGGATAATCTCAGAAAAAGTGATATCTCCTTCATTTGTGTGCCCATCAAAAACGGTCCAAATATCTTGGGAACATTGAGTGTCGATCGCCTCTTCAGTGAAGAGATCGCTTTTGAAGAAGATGTTCGCCTTCTCTTCATCATTGCCTCCATGATCGCTCAAGGCCTCAAGATCCAGCAGATGGTCCAGGAGGAAAAGAAACAACTTTTAAGTGAAAACATTACTCTTAAAGAAAAATTAAAAGATAGATACAGCCTCTACAATATTTTGGGGACAAACAATAAGATGACCGAAGTCTATCAGATGATTGAGAGGATCGCGAACACGGATGTGACTGTTCTCATCCGGGGTGAAAGCGGTACCGGAAAAGAGTTGGTGGCAAACGCCATCCATTTCAATAGCTCTCGATCCTCCAAGCCATTCTTAAAACTGAACTGCGCAGCCCTTCCCGACACACTTATTGAAAGTGAACTCTTCGGCCACGAGAGGGGAGCCTTTACAGGAGCGACTGAGCAGAGAATGGGAAGATTTGAAAGGGCTGACAGCGGCACCCTTTTTCTTGATGAAATTGGGACACTCAATCTTGCTGCCCAGGCAAAGCTCCTGAGGGTCCTCCAGGAAAAGGAATTTGAAAGGATTGGAGGAAGCCAAACGATTCAAGTGGATGTGCGCATCATTTCTGCCACCAGTAAGGATCTGGAAAAATCGATTGAGGAGGGGACTTTCAGGCAGGACCTATATTATCGGCTGAATGTCTTCCCTATCTTTATGCCTTCCCTTCGCGAAAGAAGAACCGATATTCTTCTTCTTGCCGACCATTTTATTGAAAAATCCAACCAAAAACATAAAAGGGATGTCCGTAGGATTTCAACTCCAGCCATTGACATGCTCATGCAGTACCATTGGCCGGGCAATGTAAGAGAGCTTGAGAATTGTATTGAGAGGGCAGTCTTATTCTGCACGGATCGGGTGATCCATAGTTACCACCTCCCCCCTACCCTTCAAACCGGAGAGCGTTCTGGCACAGTCCCTTTACTCTCCTTCGAAGATTCAATGAGAAACTTCGAAAAGGAGCTGATCATCGATGCCCTTAAAAACTCAAGAGGAAATATGGCTGAGGTAGCAAGGCTTCTTAACACCTCGGAGAGGGTTGTATCTTACAGCGTCAAAAAGCTTCAAATCAATCCGAAGTCCTATCGCCCTTAATCCCACAAAATTGTGGGTTTCTCTCTTTTTTCCAACATAATTGTTGTTTTAAATTTCTTTTCTCATCCCACCTCTTTCCTCATCTCATCCTCTCACTTCAATCAAAAAATAGTTTGATTCTGAAACCTTAGATTTCATTCGATGCCGGCAAAGCCTCATTGGCATCACTCTTGATAAAGATAAACATGGAAAGCGAATCTTCGAGGGATATCCGAAGAGAAAGGAGAAAGGATGGAAAAGAGAATATTGGGATTGAGCCTGGTTGTTTTAATAATGTTTGTATTTATTATTAACGCGGGTGGCGTAGAATTAAAACCTGAGGCGACCCCTGAGGCAAAACCTGCCCCGAGTGCGGATGAAATTCAAAAAATTCTGGAAGGGATAAAAAACTATCTGGGATTGAGCATCTATCTGCAGGGCGGGTATATATTTAACTTTAAAAACCCTGACTCAAAGACAAACGAACAGAGGGTTTTCGACAAGAAAGCAAACTCGTTCCTCATAGATCTGGCTCAGATACAGTTTGCTAAGGATGCACCGGCGGGAGGAGTTGGGTATAAGTTAAAGGTTTCAATCGGCGAAACAGCAAAGTTCATACACTCGGCCGGTCTTGGGGACCCTGATGACGAAGTGGACCTTACCGAGGCATATGTGGATTATGTCGCGCCCCTCGGCAGTGGCCTCAAGCTGAGATTTGGAAAATTCGCTACCTACCATGGCGCTGAACTTATAGAGGCAAGAGATAATTTTAATTATTCGCGTTCATTCCTCTTTAACTATGCCATCCCATTCACCCACACGGGTTTTATGGCAGGATATACATTCTCCAATGCCTTCGCCGCCAACCTTTATGTGGTCAATGGGTGGGATATCACGAATGACAATAACAAAGGTAAGACAGTTGGAACAAGCTTCGTTGTGACACCCATTGAGCCCCTTTTGATGAACTTCGGCTTCATGTACGGACCCGAACAGCCAGACAATCGTTCACACGACAGATTTCTATTTGACTGGGTTGGAACATTCAAAGGAATAAAAAATCTGACTGTCGTGGTAAATACCGACTATGCCCATGAAGAAAAAGACCCCCTCAACACCGGTAAGAATTCGAAGTGGTATGGGGTATCAGGGTACGCAAAGTATGACATTACTGACTTCTTCAGCACCTCCATAAGAGCAGAATATTTTGTCGACAAAGACGGAGTGAGAACCGGAATCCCGCAGATGTTGAAGGAAATAACGATCTCACCCGAATTCAAGATCGTGAAGAACCTCACTGTAAGGCCAGAGTACAGGCACGACTGGTCTAACAAGAAAGGCTTCGATTCACACCGCAATACGTTTGATAAAAAGAGTCAAGATACCATTGCTGTCGGTGTGATGTATTCATGGTAGTCTGCAAAATAACATAAGGAGGATTGAGATGAAAAAAATAAAATCTTTCCATACGGTGGTCATATTGGCCATGCTCCTTTCCCCAACTCTTTGCCTTGCACAGGAAAAGGTAGGTCCCGATCTGAAAGTCATGGCGGATACAGTATGGGTCCTGATTACCGCAGCCCTGGTCTTTTTCATGAATTTAGGGTTCGCCACGGTTGAATCTGGCCTCTGCCGGGCAAAAAACACAGTGAATATCCTATCAAAGAATGTCATTGTATTCTGCGTCACAAGCTTGGCATTCTGGGCTATCGGGTTCGCCTTCATGTTTGGTGAGGGAAACCTTTTTATTGGTTTGAAAGGTCTGTTTCTCATCGGGTCCGATAACAGTCCCGCTACAGGAGATGCTTATATAGGGATCTTCTCTTCCCTCAACTGGACAGGGGTTCCTCTCTTAGCCAAATTCTTCTTCCAATTGGTCTTTGCCGGAACCGCCGCTACCATCGTCTCGGGGGCTGTTGCGGAGAGAATCAAGTATTTCTCCTTTTTCGCTTTCTCCTTCTTGATGGGAGCGCTGATCTACCCCATCCAGGGACATTGGATCTGGGGAGGCGGATGGTTGTCCCAGTTGGGTTTCAAAGATTTTGCAGGATCGACTGTTGTTCACAGCATTGGTGGCTGGTCTGCTCTTGTCGGAGCCGCTCTTCTTGGCCCACGAATAGGAAGATACGGACCTGACGGAAAAGTGAATCCCATTCCGGGTCACAATATGGGTATGGCTACCATCGGGATGTTTGTTCTCTGGCTTGGTTGGTTCGGATTCAATGGGGGTAGCACCATGGCTGCTGATCCCCAAGCGATTTCTCTCATTATTCTCAACACCAACATGGCCGCAGCAGCCGGCGGCATCGCAGCTACATTCGTCTCTTATCTGGCCATCGGGAAACCTGACCTCAGCATGCTTCTCAATGGGATCCTTGCAGGTCTGGTGGGAATTACGGCTGGCGCCGACGGAGCAACCGTCTTCGGTTCCATTATTATCGGATTGGTCTCCGGGATCCTGGTTGTCTACAGCGTCCTCTTTTACGACCAGATCAAAGTAGATGATCCGGTGGGCGCAATCTCTGTCCACCTCATGAACGGAGTGTGGGGGACCTTCGCTGTGGGTCTCTTTCACCGGGAGGTAGGGCTTTTCTACGGAGGAGGGCCGAAACAGCTTTTGATCCAGATTGTAGGAATCCTTTCCGTCGCCGTCTTTAGCTTTCTGTCTAACCTCATTCTTTGGAAAATAATTAAATTTTTCATGGGCCTCAGGGTTTCCGAGGAAGAGGAGATGGGGGGACTTGATATAGGCGAACATGGGATGGAAGCTTATCCAAATTTTACAATCACAAAATGACTCGGTTATATGACATAAAATAGACGGGAGGAGACATCGATGAAGAAGATTGAAGCAATTATCAAACCATTTAAATTGGATGAGGTGAAGGATGCGTTAATGAAAGTGGGTGTCCAGGGAATGACGGTCAGTGAAGTAAGAGGATTCGGCAGACAAAAGGGACATGCCGAATTCTATCGGGGGACAGAATATAAGGTAGATTTTACCCCCAAGTCAAAGATCGAACTGATCGTGCCCGACGAACTGGTTTCCCAGGTCATTGAAACGATTCAGCGGGCCGCTAAAACCGGAAAGATTGGGGATGGAAAGATTTTTTTATCTCCGGTTGAAGAGGTGATCCGAATACGGACAGGTGAACGCGGAAAGGAAGCCATATAGAGGCGAAACAAGAGAAAACGAAATGGTGGAATATTGGAATGTTGGGTTAAAAAGGTGGCACATTTTTCCATCATTCCAATATCCCATTATTCCAGTGTCGTTTTGTTTGTTTCCTGTCAGACTGCCCAAAATCAAACAAGAAGTTCTACTCATTAAAAATATCTGGGGGAAAATCCTCTGATTGAAATTTCCGCCAACCATTTAATAACTTTAACAAAACTCAATTAAACCAATATCTCGTTACCAGCTGGCATAGGGATTGCTCTCTATTTGGCCATGAATGTTCTAATCATCAAACATGTTGATATAGAGGGACCGGGATTGATTGAACATTGTTTGCGCCAAGAGAAAATCCCTCGCATTATCCTCGATCTCAGTCTGGGTATGCATCTGCCAAAACTCGATCATTTCACTCACATTGTCATTTTGGGTGGGCCAATGAATGTTTATGAAGAAGATCTTCATCCATTTCTCAGAGAGGAAGATCTTTTTATTAAAGAAGCGATTCAGAGAGGAAAACAAATTTTAGGGATCTGTCTTGGATCTCAGTTGATAGCAAAGGCACTTGGTGTAAGAGTCTTCAAAGCCCCTATGAAAGAAATTGGATGGTATGACGTTTCATTGACAGAAATAGGGGCAAATGATCCTCTCTTCTCCAATCTTTCAAAAATATTCCCTGTATTCCAATGGCACGGGGATACTTTTGAGATTCCGAAGGGAGGAAAACTCCTCGTTACTTCAACCTCCATTCCTCATCAGGCCTTCCGATATGGAGATAATGCCTACGGCCTTCAGTTTCATCTTGAAGTGACGGAAGAGATGATCCGGGAATGGATGGAGACTTATGAAGAAGAATTTAAGAACTCACAGCCCCTTCGTTTCTCTATGGCTGAGATCATGACCGACACCGAGATGAAGATCAAAAATTATACAAGAAGGGGAATGGAATTCTTGAATAACTTTTTCAAACAACAAAATCAGTAACACCTCCACTCTCACCCCTCACCCCTCCCCTCTCCCCCAAGGGGAGAGTGGAGGTAAATTTTGACAATACGGGATGCGAGGGGGGAAGGAAGTAAGATGAAAACAATTTGGTTTCTACTGCTATTTATTGGCCTATTTACTGCTGGTGCAGCATTCGCTGAAACATCAGCTCCACCCAAGGTGGATACTGGGGATACAGCTTGGATTTTAATCTCTTCTGCTTTAGTGATGCTGATGACACCTGGACTGGCCCTCTTTTATGGGGGGATGGTGAGATCGAAGAATGTCTTAGGAACCATTATGCAGAGCTTCATTGCCCTTGGGGTCATCACCATTCAGTGGGTTCTTTATGGTTATAGTCTTGCGTTTGGTCCTGATATCGCTCATGTCATTGGAAATCTTAAATGGATTGGACTGAGAGGCGTGGGACTTGATCCTTTCCCTGACTATTCCGCTACAGTTCCACATCAGGCCTTTATGATCTTTCAAATGATGTTCGCTATCATCACGCCCGCTTTAATCACAGGTGCAATTGCTGAAAGGTTTAAGTTTAAAACTTATCTTGTCTTCCTCATCCTCTGGGCAACATTTGTCTATGATCCCCTTGCCCACTGGGTATGGGGGGTCGGGGGTTGGATCAGAAATCTCGGCGCTCTTGATTTTGCAGGAGGCCTTGTCGTCCATATCAGCTCTGGCGTTGCAGCATTGGCTGCCGCACTTTTGGTTGGAAAAAGGAAGGGCTACGGGGATGAACCCATGCCTCCCCATAATTTAACAATGACGCTTCTTGGTGCAGCGCTTCTCTGGTTCGGTTGGTTTGGCTTCAATGGTGGAAGCGCTGTGGCATCCGGTTCTCTTGCAACCAATGCTTTCGTCGTGACACATATTTCAACGGCTGCGGCAGCCCTATCCTGGATGATTGTTGAGTGGGCCTATCGAGGTAACCCAACTGTTCTCGGTGCCGCTTCGGGTGCGGTGGCTGGACTGGTTGCCATTACCCCTGCATCAGGTTTTGTAGGACCAGTATCAGCCATCATCATTGGACTTGCGGCTGGTGTGGTATGTTATTTTGCCATTAACCTTAAGTCAAAACTCGGATATGATGACTCTCTCGATGTCGTAGGCGTTCATGGAGTGGGTGGGACATGGGGCGCATTAGCAACAGGCCTCTTTGCATCGAAAGCAATTAATTCCGCTGGAAATAATGGCCTATTCTTCGGCAACCCCTCTCTGATTGGAATTCAGGCATTGAGTATTGTTTCTGCATGGATTTATTCATTCGTAATGACATTGATTATATTAAAGATCCTTGATTGGACCATGGGCTTGAGAGTGACTGATGAGCATGAAATTACTGGTCTGGACATCAGTCAGCATGGTGAAGCAGGATATAGTTTTTGAGTTATGAGTTATGAGTTATGAGTTATGAATTAGAGGATTGGAACCTCCGAACTCCGAACTAATAACTCCTAACTTAAATAGGGAGGCGAAATGAAAAAGATCGAAGCAATTATCAAGCCATTTAAATTGGATGAGGTGAAGAATGCTTTAACCAAAATCGGTATCCAGGGGATGACGGTAACAGAAGTCAAGGGATTTGGAAGGCAAAGAGGTCATACCGAAGTTTATCGGGGTGCCGAATACAAGATCGACTTCCTCCCTAAGATTAAGATTGAACTGATCACCATTGAAGAAATGGTAACTCAGGTGGTCGAAACCATTGAGCGGGCTTCCAAAACAGGAAAGATTGGGGACGGAAAGATTTTCATATCCTCCGTCGAAGAGGTCATCCGAATTCGAACAGGAGAACGCGGAAAAGATGCAATTTGAATGGGGGATCACTCCCCACTCCCCCAGGGAGTTCCTTCGACAAAATACCGAAATGATGGATGGCCTTGTCAGAAAGGCTTTCCAAAATGCACGGGCTCAATTTCCTTCTCCATCGGTATGTCTCATGGGGGTAGGAGGATATGGAAGGGCTGAATTAGCCCCTTACTCGGATGTTGACCTACTCCTTCTTTACACCTCATCACAAAAAGAGACGCTATCACCTTTAGTTGAGAAGATACTTTATCCGCTATGGGACTTAGGCCTGGACGTGAGTTGCAGCTCAAGGTCGATCAACGAATGTCTGAAAATGGCCCAATCTGACTTGTATATCAAAACAGGTTTGATCGATGGACGTTATCTTGATGGTGAATACGAATTTTTCCGGAGATTATACAATCTTTTCACAAAAAAAGTTCTACACCAAAAGGTGCAAAGATTTGCAGAGAGTCTGGCCAAGGATCTCTCCCTCCGCAACCAGAAATACGAAGATCCTAATTATGTCCTGGAGCCCAATATCAAAGAAGGAGAAGGAGGATTGAGAGACTTTCAAATTGGCCGATGGATGATCCGGGCAAAATACAAAACGGATCGTTGGGATTCAATCCTTTTTCCAGACCACTCCCGAATGTTGGAGAAGAGCCTTCAATTCCTCTGGGCAGTTCGAAATCAACTCCATCTCCTGACTGGAAGAAGGCAAGATGACCTGACGTTCGAAATGCAAGAAAAAACGGCACCAGTCCTTGGGTTTTCCAAAGGGACAATGGGAGTTGAGGAGATGATGAGGCAATATCACCTCTCCACTCAGAGAATCTCAAACTTTGTCCATGACATTCTCGATCGGGCTCTCTATGAACCACCGACTTTTAAGAAAGCCTTCTTTTTCTTTCAACGGAAGAAGATTGATGAAAATTTCGGAATCGCCCATGCCGAACTCCATCTCCTCGATCCGGTGGCCTTCAAGAAAAACATCACTCAATTGATGACCCTCTTTTCCCACTGTCAGACTTATCAGGCGAAGATGGATTTTAGAATGGAAGAAGCGGTCATAGAAGCGCTCCCCTTGGTCGACGATTTCTTCAGAACCTCGGAAAAGGTCAACCAAACTTTTCTTTCAATTCTTAAAAAAAGAAAGGGGATTGAAACGATCTTGAAGAAAATGCACGAACTTGGATTTCTCTCCCGGTATATCCCTGAATTTTCACACATCGAAGGAAAAGTACATTACGATCTCTACCATGTCCATCCCGTTGATATCCATTCCATCTTAGCCGTAGATGAACTGGGAAAGCTAAACGACGGCCTTTATCAAAAAGATTATCCCTTGCTCACCTCTTTAATCAGAGAGGTTGAAACCCCTGAGATTCTCTTTTTGACCACACTCCTTCATGACATCGGAAAGGGGATGGATGGAGATCATTCCCTCACGGGCGCAGGGATCGTGAAGTGTATCGGAGAAAGAATGGGACTCTCTGCAGAACATGGGGGATTCATTGGATTCTTAGTGAGCCACCACCTTTTGATGGTAAAGACAGCCTTGCGGAGAGATCTTCATGATGAACAGGTCATCTTACGTTTTGCCAACGAGGTAAAAAATCTAAATCAATTGAAGATGCTCTACCTCTTGACTTTCGCTGACATTAAAGCGGTTGGTCCAGAAGCCTGGACTTCTTGGAAGGACACTCTCCTCATGGAGCTTTTCTTAAAAACCTCCCATTTCTTTGAAAGGAATGCCATTTCTGGACCTTTTTTGAAAGGGGAGGCCATGATCGATAAGCTTAAAATTTTCCTTTCTCCGGAGATCATCTCTGAATATGCGGAGCATTTGCCGGACCGATACCTCTCCTGTTACTCCTTGGAAGAGATTACCCATCACATCGAGATGGCTCGCTCTATTGAGAAAGAACTTCTCATGGTGGATTGGAAGATAGAAAAGGAAATCCAAGCAAAGATCATTATCTGCACAAAAGACCGTTATGGACTTTTCTCCAAAATTACGGGTTCGATGTTTTTGAACCGCCTGAATGTTCTCGAAGCACAAATTCACACATGGGAAAATGGCATCGCCCTTGATACGTTTTGGGTCGAAGATGCGACAAAAGATATTGAGCGGCGTCTTCAGCAGTTTAAAAAAGATTTAAAAGAAATCTTAAGTGGAAAGGTCCCTTTGAAGGATCTTCTTTTCAAAAGGAACGAATCAAACGGAATCAAACAAAAGATCATCCCCAGGGTGCCGGGAGAAGTGAAGATCAATAATCACGATTCTGATTTTTATACCATCGTTGAGGTCACTGGAGAGGATCGGTTGGGTATCCTTTACGAGATGACTCAGGCATTGACCGACCACGGATGTGACATCCACTTTGCAAGGATTTCAACTTTGGGAAACCGCATTGTGGATGTGTTTTATGTCCAAGACGAGTGGGGAGAAAAAATAGTAGAAAAACAAAAAATAGAACATCTGAAAAAAACCTTCCTCAATCGACTCACCGCTAAAAGAGACTCATTAAATCCACACTCTGATTTTTAAGAGACTTTTGATAAACCCCTTTAGGCCCTCCAGACTTTTTAGAAATCTCTTAAACCCCAATTGAGTGAAAAATCATTCTTCTATTGAAATGTTTGTCAGATGATAAGGCCATTAGAGAGCTTTCTGAGTCAGTGTTTAAATCCTCCTCGATCCCCCTTTTTAAAAGGGGGATGAAAAGATGGGTTCTCCCCTTTGGAAAAGGGGAGTTAGAGGGAATTTTATCTAAGTTTTAAACTCAATTGGGGTTAAAGTAACAGGATTTGAAACGGCTCTATTAAACAATCCAGCTCGTGAAGTCTCTTAAGAATTTTTGGAAAAAGGAGTTCCTTACCGTTTCAATATCAGAGTGATCGCCCCCCATAATCAAGTGATTTGGTCAGAATTGGCCAAGGTTATTTATCGAATTCAGAGAAGACAATATTTTAGGATAGAAGCTCTTCTCGATCCGATCAGTCTTACCCAATCAATGCCGTCGCATCGATCATTCTGGAATAGCACCGGACGATTTTTGCTAAAAAAGATTAATGAAAATCCTCTTGGTTATTATTTTCTTGCAGCGGAAAACGTTTGATTCGGTACACCTTAAAGTCTTGATTCGAAAAAACCTCTTCCAGATTTTCCTCATAACGCGCTATAAAAGGAGACCAGTATCCTTTATCCACGGGGCTGGTGAGAAGATGAGTTGCTCTGATCTTATCGAAGTAGTTCCAGAGCTCTCTGTCATCCGAAGGCTCAAATCGATGATAAACAGAGGCCCTCCTCCCTGTATAAAGAGAGAGCACCCTTGGTTTTCGAAAGATGAGTACATCCTTCTTGTCAGTCTTCTCTCGAAGAAAGTCAAAGAGCTCTACCATCTCGTATTTATTTATGGTCTCCTGGATGGGACCAAAATCTTTCTTGCTATATTTCCCAATATAGGAACCCGCGATTGCAACGATCAGGAAAAGGAAGAGGAAGTGCCCTAACCCTCTCTGTTGAAGGGAGCGGATTCGGCTTAATCCCTCAAAGGCATAAAAGAGGATAAGTGGGATAACAGGAAAAAGGTGCCGAGGGATGGCATAAATCGGCCAGATGACAAGCAGATAGAGCAGCAGAAATATCTCCAGAATCGTTATTCTTTTTTTTATTCTCGATAGAAATCCGGTGATAAATAAAATCATGATCAGAACAGATAAAAAAAACCCAAAAGGTCGGAAGTACCCATTATCCCAGAAAGCGGCATAGGAGCGGGCAAGGATGAGGAGGTCCTTGAGAAGACCAAAAAGAAGATGGGGCTGGGTAACCACTCCCTTCCACATCCCTCCGTAGCCACTGTCACTGTGTAAGAAAAGGATTTGGAGGAGCAAAAGAAAACCGAAGGTCAGGCCCGCGATGAGACTCAATCGTGTGGGCCTTTTAAACCGAATGCAATCATGCAGGAGCAGGCAGGGGACCAATAGGATACCCACACTTCTTGTTCCGTAGGGGAGATAAATTAAAAAACCTAAAACGATGCCTTGCCAAAACGGGGCTTTCTTTGACAGGTCGGATGGGTAAACTCTTTGAATGAAGAAAAAGGCCAAAAAAAGAAAAAAAAGAAACGGGATGTCCGGTCGAATATCATCCTTGAATTCCCAGAAAAAATGATTGCAGCCGATGATTAAAAGAAGCACAATTTGATATGAGAAGGACATTGAATTTTTAAAAATGAGATAAATGATGAAAAGGAATCCGAGAAAAAACAGGATAATTTCTACTTTCATAGCTGTTAAATTCAGTCCAAATAACCTGTAAGCGGGGACCAATAAAAGTGGAAAGATAGGGGGATAGGTTCTTGGCCCTAATGTCGGATAATGGGAATTGAAAATGTAGCCCGTCTCTTTATAATCGACTCCCTCTGCAATATTTTTAGCATGGTGTATGTATGCACAAAAATCGCCACCCCATTCATGCCCATCTCGAAGGGTCAGAAGATAAAAAAGCCCAATTCCAAATAAGACAATCATGATAAGGAACGTTTCTCTATGATTGGAAGACGTCTCTTTCATTCCCGGAAGTCGATCCATATCGTTCTTTTTTCAAACCTATGAAGATTTATTTTGGGTTTCTCACATAAATGTGCCAGGGGCCAATCTGTTCCGGATGATAATTCGAATTCATCCAATCCATCAATTTGGGGGTATGCCTTCCGTGGGTCTCACCAAAACCGATGACCTCGGGTCTGAAGGCCTCAAGTTCCTTAAGCCATCCTTCAAAACCATTATTTGATTTTTCATGGATATACCGATCGATCCCGCTAATGATAAAAACATAAGGATTGGGGTTCTCCCGATGGAGAAGCACCAAAAGTTCCGGTGTACCAATGGACAGAAATCTAACCTCTCTTCCGAAACGATGTTCTATTTCAATTGCCCCTTTTTTCTGATTGCCCAATTCTGAATCCTTGTGCAGAAAGACATTCACCTCAGCAAAGGCAATCAACGCAGCGACTAACCCAATTAGAAAGAATTGAGGCGCCCTTTGATAAAAAGGATGACTTCTGTTTTTTAACAATAATTCTTTCATCTGTTGAAATATAACATCTATGAAATATCCGAATCCGATAGAAACATAAGGGAGGAAGACAAAGAAATCTGGTATACCCTGAAAATCAATGAGGGACCATAATAATGGAGCCGGAAAAGTAATAAGAAGGGGTGCGAAGGGATCTCTATTCAGAAGGGCTTTGAAGGAAGAATATTGCGAAATCTTCCGGAGGCTAATATAAACCATCATGATCAAACCGATGAGGATAGGGAGCAATAACGCATCATATCTGAAACCAACCACATAGATCAGTCTAAAAAATGGATAAAATAGGGAAGTTGTTCTCCTGTCGATGTGCCGGATATTGAACAGGATCGCCCCATCGAGGAGTTGCCAAAAGGCTCCATAGAAGTAAAAATAGGAAATAACAAAAATTAAAGGCAACACGATTCCTACGGTTGTACGCAATATGTTTTGAAGACGGTCCTTTTCGGGGCTTATCGCTGCAAGAAAAAGTGTGACAATCGGGAAAATCCCCATGGCCTGCCAGGTCAGAAACGCAAGGGAGCCGCATAGCCCTGCCCAAAACCATCTCTTTTTACTCGTCAAAAGAAGGGCCAAGACCTCGAATAGAACCATGGGAACCTTCTTTTGGGGTCCTGAAATTGCGGATTTGGCGAAGGGGAAAAATTGTATGAAGACCAAAGCCACCATAAACCCGATCCATTGAGACCCCCAAAAAGCCGAACCAAGAAAATAGACCGAGACAGCGGTCAGACAACCAATCATAAAGAAAAGGAACCGAACAGTATAGAGATCGTTCCAGCCCATTTTTTTTGAAATCGCTACCCCCAATCCCCCTAATAGGGGAGGCAAGGGGACGGTATGATTGAATATACTGATGTAGGGTGGAACACCCTCGGCCATTCTTTGACTGCTATAAAGAAGATTGGCATCGTCCCTATACAGCTTTCCTTGAAAGCCGAACTGACCATAGATAAATGCTGTTAGAATAAATACCAATACAGGAAGGGCGATTTTCCCCCACGGTAAAACTGCTTGATGTCGATCTCTCATCTTCATCCTTTTCTGACCGGAAAAAAACACTTTCTGGAGGGATCATTATCGTGTCTTCAGGATCTGCGGCTCTTCGGGCTGGAGGGTTGAGAAGGATGGTGGCTCATCAAAAGGGACATATTTTAAAACCCTGCCAGATACTCTTTAATCAGCATCTCGTTCTTATTCTGGACTTTCTGCATCTCAGCCAATTCAACATTTTCAAAAGGCATTTTCATTCGTTTATTTCTAAGTTTTGTAATCCCCACCTCCAAATATTTAATGGTGTTGACAATGGCTTCTCCCATGGATGAAATGGACTCTTGAGCTTTCTCAAATGTCTCTTTATCTAAATAAGCACGGTTTATGAGATGGAATCGTTCAAAGAGTTTTTGGAGCTTCTCCAGTTCCTCTTTCTTCCCCTTCTTTTTCGACTCCAACTCCTTTATTAACTCTAAAAACTTGTCTGTATCCATAAAATTTCTCCTTAATTTCCTTTAATTTGGCCTTTATTTAAATCTATGAAAAAGGCCTCCTTTTGTCAATTCTTTTATTTGAGATTCTTTTATTTGAGATTTCTGAAAAAGCCCAGAAATCTCCGATTAAGAGAGCGAAAGGTAGTTTTTCAGAGTTCTTTATTTAGAGATAATGGTTTTTTTGCCTTATTTTATACAGCCTGTTTAAAATCCATCATTATATTCCGATTCCAAATCCTTTCTCCGATTAAACTCCTTTTTCATGTTAAATAAATACCATATAATTTCAATAAGTTATAAACATTAAAACAAATCCCCATAACGGTTGGGAGTGGCATATTATTTGCTGATTATTAGTTTCAAATACAATGGGGTATGAAGTAGACAAAGGCGTCTCTTCTGTGATTAAGGGACGCCTTTTATTTAGGAAAAAAAATGAATGAAACAAATTACAGCAAATTGACCGAATTACAAACAAAAAAGTCCTTTTCGGTAAATTCGTTATCATTTGTTTGATTCGGAACTACAAAAGGAGGAAAAGATGGATAAAGACAAAGAGAATGTATTGAAGATGGCAAAGGAGAATGATGTCAAATTTATTCGGCTCTGGTTCACGGACATTCTGGGGATTCTAAAAG
>Ga0256868_10000667_pt1 | contig 19617 bp, 23 predicted proteins | sample RVTome_13_FD_187341 | JGI IMG/M metagenome (GOLD analysis project Ga0256868, IMG submission 187341) | Soil microbial communities from uranium-contaminated site in the Upper Colorado River Basin, Wyoming, United States - RVT92D227 HiSeq ...
AGGTTGAGAATCGTTATCTTCTTCTTTCGTGCTTCAGCTATTATTCTAGCTCTTTTTCTCTTACCTACTGTGTGAGCAATCCGTATGGCTTCAGTTTTCGGGTCGATTTCCTTAAGGTCCATGGGATTTGAGACCAGAACTTCCTTATAGCCGGAGGGGTGCAACCCTCTAGCAACTTTCGGGCCACGATAGCCAGTGCTTACGGCCGCTGGCCAGCCCTTCTTCTTTCTTCGTATTTTGTGGTCCAGGCCTCGTGGTCTGCGCCAAGTCTCCTTCAGGCGCATGTACCGCCAGCTTTCAGGTCTGACAAAAGCGGGTTTTTTCCTTTTCACGCGCGCTCTGACTTTCAATGCTTTTCTGGTGTCTGTGATGTTTTGCTCTGTCATCCTTCCATTCCCTCAAGCCTTTCATACACGTATATACCGTCTAGGAAGATGCGTGGGTCTTTTCTCTTGACTTTGGTGGCTTGTTCAATGTTTGCCGCTGTTTGTGCTACTTCCTCAAGGTTCAATCCTTGAACTACTATGTCTTCGCTTTGGACTTTGATTTGGACATTACCGATTGTCTTGACTTTTCTTGGGTTTCGTTCTCCGGTGAAGTTTTCGATCAGCAGGTTCTTTTCCTTGGTTTTGACTGAGACCGGAAAGTGTGAGAATACTATTTTGAGCTTGTAGGTGAAGCCCTTCCTGACTCCTGTAATCATGTTCTGAATGTGCGAATGAATCGTGCCCACAAGGGATGATTCTCTCTTGCGAGGCCATTCTGCCCAAATGCGAACCGTCTTGTCCTGCCTTTCAATCGACACGGGAGCGTAGGAAAAATCGCGGATCAACGTACCCTTGGCTCCCTTGACGGTGACCTTTCTTCCGTCGATTGACACCTCCACGTCATCGGGAATCTGAATCGTTCTTGAGACTTCGGTCACTCGCATTTAGGCCACCTTTCCTAGTAAATGAACGCTAGTAGCTTTCCTCCGCTGTGCTTCTCCTGCGCCTCTCTGTGGGACAGAACCCCTTTAGGTGTTGAGATAACCATCAAACCTACTTCTCGTGAAGGAAGGAATTTCTTTTCCCATTCTTTGAATTCATCCATTTTCACTGAAAAACGAGGTCTAATGGCTCCGCACTTGTTTATCCTTCCCAGAAGCTGAACCTTGAACTTTCCAGAACGACCATCATCCACGAACTCGAACTCACCGATATAGCCATTAAGCTGCATTATTCTCAGGACACGGCCCAGAAGTTTAGAGGCGGGGCTGATCACGCATTCGCGCTTGTTGCGCATCTCGTTGTTTACTATCGTTGTCAGACCGTTTGCCAGTGTGTCCATCGCGTTTTTCCTCGTTACTCGTATTTGCTGAACCCTAGTTTTTTGGCTACCTCTCTAAAACAATGCCGACATAAATTTAAATTGTAACGTCGAATAATCGGTCCATAAGCGCCACATCTGCTGCAAGGCCTTACCCCTTTTCCGTGTTTTCTTTCCTTCTTCGGTTTCTGTTTTCCCATACATATGTTTCTCCTAGCTTATGCAACCTCGACTCCTAACGTGTCTTTGACAAATGCAATGGATTCCTCAGGCTTCAAAACGTGCTTCGGTCCCAGCTTCGTTTTCCTTATTTTACGGTTCTTCACGCGGTAGCCGGGGCGAGTGACCGTTACGCAAACATCCATGCCAAATATGCCAATATCCGGATCGTATTTTACTCCTGGAATCTCAATGTGCTCCTTCAAGCCGAAAGACACGTTGCCCTGATTGTCGAAACTCTTTCTGGAGATCTTGTTTTCGACGACAGGTAAGACTTTCTTGAGGAAGTCTATTGCTTCCTGTTTTCTGAGGGTTACAATGGCGGCTATTGACTCGCCTTTTCTGACTCCGAAATCTCTAATGCTGGTTTTTGCCTTTCTTTTGCAGGGAGTTCGGCCAGTTATCTCCTTCAGAACCGTTGTTGCCTTCTCAAGCGGCTCACCGGACTTTCCCACACTGAGGTTGACGACCACCTTTTCGATTCTGGGTTTAAGCATGGGCTGGTCTTCCCATTTCTTGCGGATTTCGTCCTCAGACAACTCATGCTACCTCCGGTAGCGCTACGAGAGGCTGCTCCTTGCCTACCGCAAAGACAAAGTCCAGAATCGTTTGGTATCGATTGCCCTTCTCATCCTCAATCGTAGCAAGTGTTTGCCTGCGCTTCTTTCCTTCTGCCTTCTCGACCTCGACGATCTTGCCTTGTTTGCCGACATTCTTACCCCCGGTTATGATTCCAAAGTCCTTCTCTTTCATCTCTATATGCTCAAGAATTTGCTTCTCCGGAAGGCTGACCTTCAAAGTGTCAAGAGTTTCGTAAACATCCTCTTGCGGATTCTTGGGGTCGGCTATTTTTACTAGGATGTTTGTGCCATCGTGAAGGTTAAGCTGCACATGCCCATTGTCGACGACTTTCTTGTCTTCTATCCTGCAAAGCTTGAATTTCGCTTCATCCTTGTCGATGGACTGCAGGACAAGACCCTTGTACGAAGGCAATACTCTGAAGTGCTCGTCAGCACCAAGCAGGGAAACGACATCCATTAAACCTACAGGGAAGTCGTCTTCTCTTCTTGTTTTGCCATCAACGTGCACTCCTTCGTGTGCAACTATGGTTCTCGCTTCTTTCCGGGTCTTAGCGACGCCCAGAATGTCTCGAAGCATTATAGTCAACGAAATGCAGTTCTCAATAGGATGCGGTCCTGCAGCTGGCTTCACGATCCAGCTGACCTCCTTCCTATGAATCGGCCAGAAACTTGGTGCGGGTTTGCGCTTTAGCCCTGATGATTCTCCTTTTCTGCCCAAACTACGCTCCTCCCTCAGTCTTGGCAGTTTTGCGCTTGGGTCTCGGTTTCTTAACCTTTGGTTTCTCCTCTTTCGGCGCCTCTTCTTCTGGTTTCTGCTTCTTCTCAGCAACTGGCTTCCTTGCGGTCTTTCTCCTTGTTGCCTTCAGCTTCTTCTCGGGAGCCTTCTCTGCTACTGGCACTTTTTCCTCAACAGCCTCTTCTTTCAGTTCTGCAGCTTTCTCCGGGACCCTCTTCGCTGGCTTCTCTTCAACCACTTCTATCTCTTTGCGAGCGCTCTTTTTTCTAGCCAAAACTTCCTTTCGCCACTTGTCGTCCAGATTAAGGTTGGTAATCATGACTTTAGACGGGTGTACAGGGACGAATATCGTGGTTCCGTCAACTTTCTCCCGTGTCAATCCTTCAACATAGACTCGATACTTTGCTAGGTCGACGCGGGTGATCTTTCCTTCGAATCCTTCATGGTCTCCGCGCATGATCCGTACGGTGTCGCCGCTTCTGACTGGAAAAGTCCTGGTACCGTGTGAAGCTCTCAACTCTGATGACAACGATGCTGCGAAAAGCTTGTGCCTTCGATGGTTCGGCGCTTGATACACAGCTTTTCTCTGTTTTGACGGCTTTGTTACGGGCTTAGTGATCTGCATCTTCTTCCTCCTTTCACACTATTATGCTGGCGGCACTTGCTATCCTTGGCCATCGTTCAGCAGCTTCTTTCGCTACTGGTCCGCGGATATCTGAGCCTTTCATTTCGCCTTCAGGAGTTATCACTATGGCTGCGTTATCTTCGAACTGGACCCAGACGCCGTCAACCCTTCTGAAAGGCTTCCTCTGCCTCACGACAACCGCTTGAAAAATCTTCTTTCTCATGTCTGGGGTTCCTTGTCTAACTGAAACTGTTACTCTGTCGCCGACGGCTGCGGTTGGGTAACGCCTCAATCTACCCTTGTAGCCCATGACTTGGATTAAGCGCAACACTCTGGCTCCCGTGTTGTCTGCGCATCTCAGCACGGAACCGGTTGGCAGTCCCCTTGAAATCCTCCGTCCAACTCCGCTTATTCCCTTTGCAGTTGGTCTTCTTTGCTTTGCTTTTGCCGCCATCCTACTTCGCCTCCAGCTTCTCCACGACGACGAATGACACGGTTTTGCTTACCGGGCGGCATTCAGCTATCTTCACACGGTCTCCTTCTTTCACGTCTATACAGGGGGATTTGTGCGAAGAAATGCGGCTGTGTCTCCTTTCATACCTCATGAACTTCGGAATGTAGTAAAGATAGTCGCGCTTCACAACGACAGTTTTGTCCATCTTTGCACTAGCAACAACACCCTCCAACACACGGCCTCTCACTGGAAGCTCTCCATGAAACGGACAATTCCGATCAGCGCAAGTTTTCTTCGGCTTCTTGAAAACGAGTGACATTACCATAGTCTCCTAATCTGCTTCTTCAAGCGGTCTTCTGGTCTTCCCACAAGAAGCCTACCATTAATCTCCACAACAGTTCTATCAGGAAATGTAAAATGAAAAACGGCTGATTCCTTCACTATCGCCTTTCTTATTCCATTGCTCAGTAACGTGAAGGTGTTACGTGTTTCATCCGTTATCTTTCCCGAGACTCCTGCATAGCCCCGATGTTTGCTCTTGGCAACTTCGGCTTGGGTGCCTATGAATTCGCATCGGATTATGTCGGGAGTCACTTTCATTTAGCTTTCTTCTCCTTCTCCTTCTTCTTCACTTTTCCAATCCCAAGCTCCCGCTCTCTTTCTATAGTCAGAATCCGCGCAATCGCTCGGCGCAGATGCTTCAGTCGCGCTGGGTTCTCTACCGTTCCGCCTGCTCGGATCATTGTTTCTAGTCTAACAAGTTCGGTTCTGAGTTCGCCAAGCCTCTTCTCGCAATCTTCAGAAGACATGTCCCTTATTTCTTTGACTCGAAGTATCGGCACTTACCCAGAAGCCTCCTCTTTGTCGCTTGCCTCCTCGGATGGTTCTCCTTGGGTTTTTTCTTCAGTTCTCTCTTCTGGCTTTTCTTCAGTTACTGGTACGTCTTCTTTCCCCACTTCTTCTTGTTCCATGGGCGCCTGCTCTTCGGGTGGCAGTTTTTCTGCTATTTGGAACTTGTCTGGGAAAATCGCATCTGGAGGCATGATCCTGACCTTTACGCCGAACATGCCGGGTTTCATTTGAACATGCATCTCAGTCTTCCGCTGATACTTCAGCGGAGGGTCTCCGCACTTCGGGAGGTATCCAGCCTTGAATTTCTCATATCTTGCCCTTTCAGTTCTCAGCTTACCGCTTATCCTTATCTCCACACCTAAAGCTCCCGCTTCCATGACTTGGTTCAAAGCCCAGAACCCTGCGCGCCTAAAGTGCACACCTCTTTGCAGTGCTGAGGCAATCTTTGACGCAACAACAAAAGCGTTCAATTCTGGAATTTCGATCTCGGAAACAGAAATCTGCGGATTGGGAACTTTGAACGTCTCTTCGAGAGTAGCGGCAAGCTCCCTTATTGTTTCTCCACCCCGTCCGATCACCAAACCAGGGCGCATGGCATAAATGACTATGTGAGTTCCAAGCGGCGTCTTGGAAATCGTCACGCCGCCGTATCCTGCTCTTTCAAGCTTTCTCTGCAAAAACTCGTCAATTTCAGTCCGTTTGATAGACTCCGTCACAAAATGCTTCACGATTGACATTACGCTTCTTCCCCTGTCTCCGGCCTCTCTTCCAAAGCAAGCTCAATGTGTGTCAATGTCTCAATTTTCGGCGATGATCTGCCTTGAGCCCGCGGTTTGAAGCGTTTGATCTTCATTCCTGGATAAGCTGCTGCATGCACAACGCGCAAACGGTCAGTGTCCAACCCCTTATTCTCAGCGTTTGCTTCCGCTCCTTCAAGCAATTTTAACATGCTCTTCGCAGCTTTCACGGGATACCTGCCAGCAAAAGCTTTCACCAGTCCATGTCGATGTCCAACCTTCTTTCTGAACCTTCGTATTGGCACTGGTTTTTCCTTGGCCATTACTTCCTTTAGAAACTGTTTGGCTTGAGCAAGCATCATTCCCTTGATTGTTCTGCACACTTCTCGTGCATGCTTGGGAGATACTCTAAGCTCGCGTCCGCTAACTTTCACGGTTTTTTCGGGATCCAGTTCTCCTTCAATTATCGAGTATCCCCATTTTGGCACTCTTTGCTCTCTCCGAACTGCAAATCAAAGGCTGTATGGCTATTTATATGGCTTTCCTCTGAAGCAAATGATTTCCTGACCAGTTTGCTTTCTGCAAGCAGTTACAAAACACCATCCGTTTCGAACGCAGATCTTGTCTAGGATCATTATCCAATTATTGCATTGCGAAGCTTCAGCCCTAGAAAACTATGGGTTTAGCACGATGTGTTTATGTTCAACTTGCGAAGATAGGGTAGAAGCGAGAGCGTGGAATGCTTGGCTGACAATAATGGTCATATTACCATGCTGCATGGTGCTGGTGGCTCCGTCATGCATGATTTGGTCAAGAACTACATCGTGAAGTACTTTGGCGGCGCAAGCATCGCTGAGGTCCCGCTTGAAGCCATGGACGACGCTGCCGTGGTCGGCGACATAGCTTTCAAAAGTGATTCTCACGCCGTTAAGCCTATTTTCTTTCCCGGAGGCGACATCGGGCGTCTTTCCATCTCCGGAACCGTTAATGATCTTTCAGCTATAGGTGCTGAGCCCTATGCATTGGCATGCGGTTTCGTTTTGGAGGAAGGCTTGGCGTTGACTGATTTCGAACGGATTCTGGCAAGCATGCAGGAAACCTGCATTGAAGCGGGCGTCAGTATTGTCACGGGTGACACGAAGGTGGTTGAGAAGGGAGCTTTAGGCGGCTGCGTAATAAACGTGTCCGGAATCGGCAGAAGAACCCCTTCTTTAGAAAGGAACCTGAAGATTGTCAGACAGTTTAGACAAGACTTTAAGTCCCGTTGGGTCTTAGATTCGAACCTTGCCGCGGGTGACAAGATAGTTTTGTCTGGATCGATCGGCGATCACGGCTTGGCTGTTCTGTCTGCTCAGGAAGGCGTGAGCTTTGGAAGCGACATCAAATCTGATGTTAAACCCCTGAACCGTCTGATTCAACGTTTACTGGGGGAAGCTGGTGGAATCGTTGCCATGAAAGATCCAACTAGAGGCGGCTTGGCTGATGCCATAAACGAGTTCAGTGAAAAATCCGGAGTCGGCGTATTGCTTCACGAAGACAAGATACCTATCAAGGGAGACGTGCGTTCCGCATGCGAAATGCTTGGTTTGGACCCCTTTGAGATTGGAAACGAAGGAAAGATCATTGTCGGCGTGGTTAAAGAAATGGCCGGAGAAGTTCTGCAGCTTCTCCAGAAAACCAGCGAAGGAAAAGAAGCTCAGATCATCGGCGAAGCCACAAAGGACTTCAACGGTGTAGCCATGCAAACAGTTGTGGGCGGAAAAAGAATCGTCGCCAGACCCGTAGGAGACCCAGTTCCCAGAATATGCTAGTCTAGAAGGTCACCTTCTCTTGATGAATCTCGCTATTGCCGCAACCAGCAAGAGCAACGGCAACACCATGAAATGCAATACGATTTCGATGATTATGGGAACGCTTAACACCCAGTAAAACAATGCGAACTCGGAGCCAACGAGTGATCTTACAACTGCAAACAAAACGACTGAAAGCACTGCGCCGATGGTGAGAGCTTTTGCACCGAACCACGAGTCTCGATCATCCAAGACTGCGGCTTCTGGTTCCAGATTCTTCAGCAGCGGAATCTTTCCCTCCAGTGGCGAAAGCGCTAGCGCATAAACCAGCAAAGGCGACAATGCCGTGCCAAACAGAAGCCCCGTAATCAATCTCACGTCATTCGTGCTCTCCCAAAGTCCGAAGAGCTGCCCGAAGGAATCTAATAGCAAAGGAAGCGTCATCGCAAATGAAACATAGAGGTTAGGTGGACCCTTCGCTCTTTTCTTTCGAAGAAAAAACAGCAAAGCATACCCTAACAGAAGCCCAATCAGGCCTCCTGTGTCTCTTGCGCAAACTGGAAGGAAGTGACCTCCAATAAACAACGTTCTTTCTTCTTTCTGATGGCAAACCAGCCTGCCTATGAAGTCGAAGATCTGGATTATTTCGTCAGCTAATGACATCGCATTACCTTTGCGCAAAAATATAGAAAAAGGAGTTTGTAGGACTGCTTTGGTTATGATGGAGGCGGTGGTGGTTGACTTGGGGCTTTGTCTTTTCTGACGACCAAGTATATGATTATGCCTAGAAGGCCGAGTAGAATCACGATGAGAAGCCACATAACGCCACTCATTCCACGTGACTCTGCGTCTCTGTAGACCCATATGGCAACGAGAATCCAAACGATGAACCAAACTATCGGTATTATGAGGCACATAAAGACACTAAGGCCTAGAAGTCCCAAACCCCACTCGTCTTGAGCTATCAGTAGCGGTATTATGTATTCCAGCAGCATTTTTTTCTCCTCTGTTGCCTTATTGTTGGCATGTACTTATAAGATTTATTAATGCAACGAGGAACCGCGAGTTTTCCGTTTAGGCTTGTCTTCTAGAGGAGTGATCTGTTGGAGCCCTGTTGTTGCAGATATGAGTAGAGTTGCTTCATATAGTTTTGCATGTTGTCCATGCGCTTGTTGAGTTCGTCGATTTTGAGTTCAAGTTTCATTATCCTTTCACGAAGTTCAGTTACCTCTAAGCTTCTGTCAGACATGCTTTCAACCTTTTTATATTCTATCTGCTGTTGGCTATTTATCGTCTTCGCCCAGATGCGACACGTTCCTTCACTGCTCACCATGCACGCACCAACGGGCTTCTGTGGAACGCAAGCTTTCATAAAAAGTGGACATTCATCAGGCTTGATCTTTCCGATCACAACAAGGTGACACCTGCAGCCGGGAGGCGTATCCAGACCATGCTCGATCTTCACTTTGTACTTTGAATGAGCGTCGCAACGTTCGTATTTCCGCCGAAGCGTGAATTTAGAGGATGTGATATTGCCTAATCCTCTCCAGTTGCCATCAACAGGTTCAAAAACAGCCTGCATTAGCTCCTGAGCTTTGACATTTCCTTCCCAGTGGACAGCACGAACATACTCATTTTCAAGACGAGGCTTGCCTTCGCTTAGCTGCTTTAGAATCATATATATTCCGAACATAACGTCAAGAGGTTCGAACCCTGCTACAACGACAGGTACGCCATACTCTAGTGGGAAGATCTCGTAGGGTTTGAGGCCGATGATTGTGCTTGCGTGCCCCGGTGCAATGAGGCCGTTCAGGCTCAGGTCTTTCATTTCGACAAGCAGTTTCATGGCGGGTGGGATTAGTCTGTGGGAGATTAGAAAGCTCATGTTTCTAGGCGGCTTATTAATTAGTTCAACGGCAGTTGATGGTGCCGTTGTCTCAAAGCCTACCGCGAAGAAGGCAAACTGCTTGTTTGGTTCCTTTCCAGCCATTTTCACGGCGTCGGCAACGCTGTATACTACGCGCACGTCAGCTCCCTTAGCCTTGGCGTCAAGAAGTGACATCTTCGATCCGGGAACGCGCAGAACATCGCCAAAACATGCAACCGCTATGCCTTTCCGCGCGACTTGTACAGCTTCATCGATTTCGGAGGCAGGAACTATGCAGACCGGGCAACCAGGTCCAGCAATGACTTCCACGTTTGAAGGCAACAGACTGCGGATGCCGAAGTGTGTAATCGTCCATTCGTGCGTACCGCAAACGTGGCAGATTTTGACCGTGCCTCTCTTGGGTGCGATTTCATGGATTTTCTTGGCTACGCGTCCTGTCAGTTCAGGGTCTCTGAATCTCAGTCTTTCAACCATTTTTCGGTCAACTTGCTTGGTCTTGTCTCGACTGTGTTTCTGCTTGCAGAATTTCGTTCCACAAGTTCAGGGTTTCCAAAGCCTCTTTCTCATCCAGAACCTGAATTGCGTATCCTGCATGCACCAGAACATAGTCGCCGGCCTGAGCACTAACAAGAGTCACGTTAACCTCTCTGAGGACACCTTCGCCAAAGTCCACCTGTGCCTTGGCTTCCTTGACGCTTACGACTTTTCCCGGAATCGCCAAACACATGCCTATCTATCATTTACCAGAACTGGCGAAGATAAATCAATTATGGTTCAGTACTTGGAAAAGCCAACAGCAACTGACTGGCCAAAAGACACTCCGCCGTCACCAGCTGGAACAGCATCATGAACTAGAACCCGCAAACCTGCGTTCTCAACTATTCTCCGCACGCCATCTGCCAAGATTTCATTGCACGCTGCTCCACCTGAAAAGCCTATAGTCTGGATGTTGTTCTCTGAAGCTTTTTCCAGTGCTAGTGTAGCAAGCCCCTTCGCAAGGTATGCGTGGGCATAGTATGCAAGATCCTCCTTTGAACACTTGCTTCTGTTCTCGAATATCTCAAGTAGCATCCGAGTCGTTTCGAGTGTGTTGCCCTTCATGTGTGGCTTGCGCTTGAGAATCGCCTTGCCTTTTCTCGCGACTGATTCAAGCTTCATGGCCGGTTCGCCCTCGTAAGTTCGCTCGCGGCAAACGCCAAGAATGGCCGCAACCGCGTCCAAGATTCTTCCGCAGCTTGTTGTTTCTGTCATACCTTTTCCTTTCCTCAGCTGATGAAGAATCATCTTGATCTCTTCTTCCCCGTGCGGGAAGTGTTGCTTGTTCTCAAGAAGCCAGTCTTGTACGTTTGCCTGTTTGCTGAGTGCGCCCGCGGCGATTCTCAACGGATATCGTGTGGCAAGGTCACCGCCTACTAATGGCTGCTTCTCCAGATGGGCCACACGCTTGAAGCCGAAACTGTCTTGAGTGCACAAAAGTATCTCGCCGCCCCATGCCCCACCATCCGAGCCGTATCCATATCCGTCGCAACATATGCCGATCATCTCTTTCACATTGTGCTCTGCCATCAGTGCTGCAATGTGCGCATAATGATGTTGAACTTGAAAAAGCTGCCAGCCATTTTCCTCTGCCAGCTCCTTGGCGAGCGTTGTGGTTGTGAATTTTGGGTGCAGGTCGCATGCGATGGCTTCTACGCTACTGTTTGTAAGGTGGATGAGGTGTTTCGTGGTGTCTTCGAGGAAGTTTATTGTTTCAACGTTTTCTACGTCGCCAATGTGTTGGGAAATGAAGGCTTTGTTCTCAAGCAAAACGCAAGCCGTGTTGTTCAGTTCTCCGCCCAAGGCCACGACGCATCGCTTTGCTCTTGTTTTCAGAATGATGGGTGCGGGTGCGTAACCCCTTGAGCGTCTGATGAAAGCTCTTTTTTCACCGTGCATGCGGGCGACTGAGTCATCGCATCTGTGTGCTATCTGACGGTTGTGGAATAGGAAGTAGTCCACGGTGTTGCTGAGAGTTTTCAAGGCTTCTTGGTCGTCCGTTACTATGGGTTGGTTGGGCGGGTTGGCGCTTGTCATCACGAAGGCTGGTTCGTCTACTTCGTCGAATAGCATGTAGTGTAGACCTGTGTAGGGAAGCATGACGCCTATGTTGTGAAGGTCTGGGGCTATCAAACTGGAAAGATGATAATCGCTTCTTTTGTTCAGCAAGACTATTGGGCGGGAGTAGGAAGTGAGAAGCCCTTCCTCGGCTTTGCTAACTTTTGCGAATGTTTCTATGGTTTCCAAGTTTCTTGCCATTACCGCGAAGGGTTTCTGGCTTCTGTGTTTGACTCCTCGGAGTCCAGCTATGGGCTTGTCTTCCGTGGTTGCCGTGGCGACATGGAAGCCGCCATAGCCTTTGATGGCGAGGATATTGCCCTCTTGGAGGAGTTTTCCGGCTTCTCGAATCGGGTCTTTGCTTCCTACTGGTTTGCCGTCGTGAGTTGTTAGGTGGGTTTTTGGGCCGCACTTTGGACAGGCCACTGTTTGCGCGTGGAATCGTCTATCCAGTGGATCTGCGTATTGATTTTGGCAGAACTGGCACATCGTGAAGTCTTTCATGGTGGTGTTTTCACGGTCGTAGGGAAGCTGTTCGATTATGGTGTATCTTGGACCGCAATTAGTACAGGTGATGAAGAAGTAGTCGTGTCTTCTGTTTCTGGGCAGTCTGAGTTCTTGGAGGCATTCTGGGCATATGGCTATGTCTGGTGGGATGATTGAGCCTGAATGTTCTGCTTCTCTGGAGCTCTTTTGGATTGTGAAGTTTCCGTGTTCATTCTTGCCTTGAAGCTGGGTTGTAGCAATCTCATAGATCTGAGCCAAAGGAGGCTTCTTCCGCCTCAAGTCTGCTAAGAAAGCCCTGACGTTTCTGTCCTGTCCTTCAAGAAGGATTTCGACTCCCGCGTCGCCCTTGTTCATGACATAGCCTTTCAAGTTATTCTTCACTGCTATACGGTAAACGAAGGGACGAAAACCTACGCCTTGAACTATGCCTTTGACACTAGCTCTTACGCGCACTAAGGCCCTCTCGTAAGGCTAGATGCCCTATACGCTTCATATGTATTTTGACGCTGCTTACCCAGTTCCATGTATGTACACTAGGTGTGTGGCTGCTTACTTCATGATTTATAAGGTTCAGAAATGCTAAGAGTGCCTGGTTAACCCAGTAATCGAATCCTTGAGAAGGAAGTATTCCATGGTAAAAGCTCAGGAAACCGGCAGAATTGAAGCTCAAGCAACTGGAAAGTTCGAATCTATTTCTAAGAGCATTTGCCCAGAATGCCACACGACAATTCCAATGAGGATTTATGAAGAGAATGGTGTCATCTACCTCGAGAAGACTTGCCCCGAGCATGGCAAGTTTGAGGACGTTTATTGGGGCGATTCAGAGCTTTTCAGATGGTTCTATGACAACTGGTATAGTGAGAAGTATGTGGGCAGCGGTTTGAAGAACCCTCAGAGCCAGACGGTAAAGGGTTGCCCGTTTGATTGTGGAGTCTGTCCTAAACATAAAACGCAAACGATTCTGGGCATTATCGACGTTACTAACAGGTGTAACATGGCTTGCCCCGTATGTTTTGCTTATGCAGGAGCTTCGAATTATGTTTATGAACCTTCCTTTGAGCAGATTGTCGAAATGTTCAAAGTGCTTAGGGCTAACAAGCCTTGGGCCTGCAATGCGTTGCAGTTCAGTGGCGGAGAGCCGACCATAAGGAATGACTTGCCTGACTTGATTAGGGAAGCCAAGAAGGCAGGCATAAGCCACATCGAAGTTAACACCAACGGCATACGCATCGCCGAGGACATCGAGTACTTTAGGAAGTTGCGCGAGGCTGGCTTAAGCACGCTCTACCTTCAATTTGACGGCTTACGAGAGGACATCTACAAGCAGACCAGAGCAAGAACAAACATGATTCCTATCAAGCAGAGAGTGATAGAGAACGCACGGAAAATAGGCGTGGATTCGGTTGTTCTGGTTGTGACTCTGGCAAAAGGCGTGAACGACAAGGACTTGGGAGCTATTGTTGATTACGCTGTCAAGAATCATGATGTTGTTCGATGCATAAACATTCAGCCGGTTTCGATGGCGGGCAGGCTTCAGAAGAACGAGATGCGCAAACTTCGCATAACAATTCCAGACGCAATCAAAGAGATTGAGGCTCAAACGAATGGCGCTGTAGGGCGTTTTGACTGGCGACCGGTGAACTGGCCCACTCCAGTATCAAAGGGCATGGGCGCCATCAAGAACAAGGTGTATCCTGAGTTTACGATTCATCCTATGTGTGGTGCCGCCACTTTTCTAGTGGTTGAGAAGGATGGTTCGTATAAGCCAATAATGGATTATGTGGATGTGGACAAGTTCGCGGAAGTGTTCTGGAGCGTTTACTACTCAGGCGCGAAAGGAAGGAAGACCATTGCCAAAATGAAGCTCGCAAAGCTGTTGCCTATGGCCAAGCACGGAATCGTTAGGGGTCTGATCAAGGATGTGGTTACAAAGGGCAGTTATGAAGCTCTTGGCGACCTAATGCGGAGGATCGTCATGATTGGCATCATGCACTTCCAAGACGTGTGGAACATGGACTTGGACCGAGTGCAGAAATGCGCCATTCACTATGCTACGCCAGACGGAAAAGTGAGATGCTTCTGCACCTACAACAGCCTGCACAGACCAAACGTAGAAAAGCAATTCGCGATACCCATCAGTGAATGGACGAAGAAAACAGGCAAAAAACTCAATGAGTATACTTGATGCCCTTTCTGCTGGATTATGATGCTACCGGAAAACAAAATCTAAGCTCAGAGCAGACATTTGAACCGTAATGCAAGCAGGGCATCAGCCATGTCGCTAGATCGATGAGAATATGGATGCCCGAAAAACCAAGACTATCAGGAAAAGAATGACAGACCACGCAATTCCGAAAATGAGCAAGCTCTGAGCCATGTCTTCGTCACGATCTCTTGTGCCGATGTAGCCCACTAAGCCTCCGAGAAGGCCGAAGAAGAATGGAACCAAATACCACAAGACTGTTGGTGCCTCCGTAAGAGTCTCCTCTAGCATATTGGACTGTGGAATGTTGCTTGTAGCGACGTAGTGACTTGGGAGGGTCTCTGCGCCTGAACTGAGTTTCTCTATTCTTGCTTCAAGGGCTTTGACGGAGACGAGGTATGATTGCTCGTTGATCTTGCCTTCTGCGAGAAGAAGGGCTAGCTTCTCAATAGCGGCTTTTGTTGTTGCTATTTCTTTTTCGACTTCCTGCTTCGAAGTCGCCACGGTCTCGGGTTCGACGAGGTAGTTACAACTGATTTCGCATGTTTCGCGTTTCTTGCACAGATAGCAGCACAGATTGCTGGGAATATTGGTGCAGGATTCGTCTCTAACAACTATGCCCTCTTTTTCCTGACTTACTGCTTGGCATGAGCCATCATTCAGGAGATAATCGCAGCTTATGTCCTCTTTTGTTGCCGTGACTCATTCCTTCCATGGAATCCTTGACGATGCATTCACTAGTGAGCAAGGGAATAAATCCCTTGCGATCCCCGCGCCGCAATCCCAGTAACTCAGGTCAGTCAACAAATGACCTTGAAAGCTGGTACTTTTTGCTGCTTGAAGCGACAAACGTTTTTATACTGGTGTCGTGTGTTTCAGGGTTGTCACATTAACTCGCGCTTGAATAAAGGAAGCTTTTGAAAGGCTTCTGGATTATCAGCAGAAATTTTGTGATAGGAGAAATGAAACAAATGCAAGTCAGATGCTTTAGAGATTTAGCGTTGAGCTCGCAGGTCATGCGCGGAATTGAGGAGCTTGGATTCACGGAGCTTTTTCCAATTCAAGCTGAAGCAATTCTACCATTGCTTGACGGCAGAGACATAATAGGACAAGCTCAAACAGGGACAGGCAAAACTGCCGCCTTCGGCGTTCCGATGATTGAACGTTTGGACCCGAAAGTCAATCGCGTTCAGGGCTTGGTCTTGGCGCCAACACGCGAGCTTGCCGTTCAGGTAGCAGACCACATGAGCAAGTTCGGCAAGTATGCCGGATTCAAGGTTCTGCCAGTTTACGGCGGAGAATCCATTCAGAAACAGTTATGGGCGCTGGAACGAGGCGTTCATATTGTGGTGGGCACGCCTGGTCGTGTGATAGACCTCATGAAACGCGGCGTACTCAATCTTTCGTACGTTAGGGTTCTTGTTTTGGATGAGGCTGATAGGATGTTGGACATGGGCTTTATAGACGACATAGACTACATACTCAGACGAGTGCCAACGAATAGGCAGACAAGCCTGTTCTCAGCTACCATAGACGAGAACGTGCGAAGAGTATGCAATAGATACATGAAAAACCCACAGGAAATACTCGTAAGCAAGGACGAAATAGCTCTGGAGCAGATCAACCAGTACTACATGGTCGTGAACCCCGCCAACAAATTCGATGCATTATGCAATATACTACACGAGAACCGTGTGGAACGAGCTATAATCTTCTGCAGAACACGCATCGACACAAGCAGGCTGGCAGATGGCTTGAGAATAAGAGGTTTTGATGCGAAACCATTGCACGCTGGCTTTACTCAGGCTCAAAGAGACTTCGTGACCAATGCTTTCAGAAACGGAAAGCTGCGACTGCTTATCGCGACTGATGTTGCCGCGAGAGGCTTGGACATTCAGGGAATATCGCACATCATAAACTATGACGTTCCGTCCGAAGCACCGACCTATTTCCATAGGATTGGCAGAACCGCTAGGAAGGGTGGTGAAGGCACAGCGATAACGCTTGTAGGTTATGGGGAGCTGTCTGACCTTGAGAACATACGTGCTTTGACGAAAACCACCATGGAAGAGTTGGACGAGTCTAGGCTGTGTGGTCCTGTAGTTTAAGTGCGCGTATTTATAAGGAAGGAAGTGTTCTATTTTGGCGGTAGCGTTCTGGTGTTGAACAACAACCCCGACACAGCAACGTTACACGCGACAAACAAACAACAACAAAAAAAGGAGTGACCAAGAATGAATAGAGATCCAGGAACCGTTTTCATTGGAAGGAAACCAGCAATGAGCTACGTGCTAGCCGTCATCACAAGCTTCTCGTCAGGCAACGCCAAAGAAATAACACTGAAAGCACGCGGACAAGCCATAACCACAGCAGTCGACGTAGCTGAAATAACCAGAAGCCGCTTCCTCAAAGACCTGAAGATCAACAAAATCTCCATAGGAACCGAAGAACTGCCACCACGAGAAGGCGAAAACAGGTCAAGAATGGTTTCCACGATGGAAATAACCATGGGAAAAGAGTAGGCAAAGATTGCGAAGCAAAGTATCCGTCGGCGAGTACCTCGCCTTTCTTTCCACCAAATTTGAAGTAGACCCGGACACCCTTTTTTCTGCATTGATCTCTGCTGAGAAGAATCAAGAAGCAACTTGCGGCGATCTCCAGATCAAGTGCCGCAGCAGAACTCAAGAAAGAATCGTCATGCTAATAGCCAAAGGCCCCAAAGTCATCGCCCAGTTTCCTGTTCCACGAGGATTCCTTCTAGAACAGAAAAACCCGATCAGAAGTTTCAGAACCACTAGCCTGAACTGCAGGGGTGCACCAAAGAAGACTGAGAACTCGTTATCGTTGCACATTAAAGATCTCAGAATAGGCATGAAACAAATTAACCTCAAGGCTAAGGTTCTGGAAATACCCAAACCAAAAATGGTCTTCACAAGATTCGGCAACTACGCAAGCGTGGTTAATGTCATGATAGCCGATGAGACGGGTTCGATTAAGCTGTGCTTGTGGAATGAGCAGATAGACTCCATATCTGTAGGCGACACAGTTCAGATCGAGAATGCGTGCATGTCCACGTTCAGAGGCGAAAAACAACTTAAAATCGGCAAAAAAGGAACACTCACCAGCACGGTCGACATAGCAAACCCCTCCTTAGAAGAAGCGAACAGCTTCCAAAACTAGCCTTTTCATGAAAAGGGCAGAGATGCATTTCGAACAGGAAAAACAAAGAAGAATGTATCTAGACCTTTTTTGCTTTTTTGCGTTCCTCTTCTTGGAGCACTCTTCTTAGCACCTTGCCGACTAGCGTCATTGGTAGCTCTTTCCGGAACTCGACTTCTCTAATGGCCTTGTAGGGCGCCACCTTTTCGTTCACGAACCTCTTGATCTCATCTTCCATCGCTGTTGTTCCGTCTTTCAGCACTATGAAGGCTTTAGGAATCTCGCTTGCCACTGGGTCTGGTTTGCCGACGACTGCACACAGCTTGACTGCCGGATGTTCATAGATCACGTCTTCGATGTCTCTTGGGTAAACGCTGTAACCTTTGTACTTGATCAGATCCTTCTTCCGATCGGTGATGTAGAAGTAGCCGTCTTCATCCATCTTTCCAATGTCACCCGTCAACAGCCATCCGTCCTTGAGCACAGTGGCTGTTTCTTCAGCCAAGTTCCAGTAGCCCTTCATCACTTGTGGACCCTTAACCAGAAGCTCCCCCACTTCTCCCATAGAAAGCTCCTTTTCGCCCGTCTCAACGTCTACGATCTTCGCTTCTGTGTCAGGCCAAGGCAAACCAATGCTGCCGACCTTAACTGTCTTCAGCGTCTTATCCAATGGGTTGCAGTGCGTGACCGGTGAAGACTCCGTAAGCCCATAGCCTTCCACAAGAACCCCGCCCGTCGCATCCATCCACTTCTTCTGCACTTCTGGCGGAAGAGGAGCCGAACCCGAAATGCAAAAACGCACTGACGAAAGATCATATTTGTCAAAGTTCGGATGAGCCAAGAGCACCGAATACATGGTTGGCGCTCCACAGAAACACGTGACTTTGTGTTTCTGGATCGCCTTCAACGTTCCATCAAGGTCGAACTTTGGCAACATAACCATCTTGCCAGCTTGGGAAACAGGCGCATTCATGCCAGTTGTCATGCCATAAATGTGGAAGAGGGGCAAGACTGTTAGAAAAGTCTCCTTGCCCTCAGTACCTCTGAGCCAAGCATTGCACGAGAGAGCATTCGAGACCAAGTTCATGTGAGTAAGCATAGCGCCCTTCGCTGTGCCTGCAGTACCGCCAGTATACTGCAATGCCACCAGATCCTCTTTTGGATCAATCACAACTTTCGGCGGATCAGGCGGATACTTGTCCAGCAGTTCTTGGAAGAAGTATATACCGGGTTTGCGCTCAACCTTGTGTGAGGGAATCTTTCTGAACAGCGTTCCCACAAACGCGATGGTGCCAGGCATGTACTCTTTCAAGCTCGTAACGATAACCCGCTTGAGCCTGGTCTTGCCCATGACTCTTTCAACAATCGGATAAAGCACATCTAAGACCACAATCGTCTCAGCGCCTGAATCGACTAGCTGATGCTCAACCTCACGCTCCTCATACAAGGGGCTTATTGCGGTCTCAATCGCTCCGATCTTTATGGCACCATAGTAGGCAATCACGAACTGAGGCATATTGGCCAAGAAAAGCGCCACTTTGTCGCCTTTCTTGACACCAAGGTCGCTGAGTGCGGTCGCAAACTTATCCACCGCCCCACCCAATTCCCGATAAGTCATGGGCCTGTCAAAATAGACAATCGCAGTATTTCCAGGGTACTTCTCCACTGTCTGTTTCAACAAGTCTGAAAGCGGAAGCTCAGGATAATCGATATGCTTGGGAACCCCTTCAGGCCACAATCTGAACCACGGTCTCTCGGTCGAAGCGGACCTAGACTCCTCTCTTGTTACCCGCACCGCTTCAGGAGCTTCAAGGGTCTCCTCAGTTTGAGGAATCTCGGAAACACGTTTTTCCTGACCTAGAGTTTCTGCAGAGGGTGTCTCTTGGACAGGTTCCTTGAGCTCTTTCTTCTTTCGCGTTCTCTTTGCCGGCATAACCAGAACCGGTCCCTTAATATCCCAGCCGACAAGTAATAATACTTTCTACAATGAGATTGTCCGTGAAAACTGAGCACACATGGATTGAAAGTGAAGATGCAAAGCTCTACGCTGAACTGCACTTTCCAGACGAAGTTCCAGCCTGGCGATTCTGATTCTGCATGGAATGAACAGCCAAGGATTCCACTTCCTCAAAGTCTACAAAAGACTGGCCCAGACAGCGTGTCAAGAAGGGTACGTCGTCATGCTCATCGACTTCCGAGGACTAGGCAAAAGCACAGGAAAATTCGACTACGGCATTGGCGAACAACGAGACGTTAAATCCGCACTCAACTATCTTGCCGACAGACCCGAGGTGTCTCACAACCAGACCTACGTTGTAGGCCACAGCCTCGGAGGAGTAGTTTCACTTCACGCTCTGCAAAATGAAACGCGAGTAAAAGGCTTCGTTCTGTGGTCAACCCCGAAAAACCACAAATACAACGTCAAAAAGTTCATACGCGGCACAAGAGGAAAGCTAGGTCTGTA
>Ga0256868_10000668_pt1 | contig 19613 bp, 22 predicted proteins | sample RVTome_13_FD_187341 | JGI IMG/M metagenome (GOLD analysis project Ga0256868, IMG submission 187341) | Soil microbial communities from uranium-contaminated site in the Upper Colorado River Basin, Wyoming, United States - RVT92D227 HiSeq ...
AAGCCCCGTGATCTCTGAGACCCGCCACCCGGTATTATATCCAAAGGTGACTATGTCCTTCAGGTGCTCTTGGATGGCTTCTCGCACGGCCCAAAATTCCTCGTGCTCGAAGAACCCTTTCCTGACGTTGTCCTCTTTCAGCATCGGGATATAGGGAACCCGCTCCACCCTGATGGGGGTGGACCGTGCCCCTAGGTTGAACATCCTCTTGAGGGCGGCGAGCTCCCTGTTCACAGTGGCTGGAGCCGCCCCCTCCCCTAGCCTCCTGTCCGTGTAATCCCGGATCAGCTGCGTCGTCACCTGGACTGCGCGGAAGAGGCCGAAATATTTGAGAAGGTGGGTAACACAACACTTAGCTCCGCACGCTTGACCCCCTATCGTTGATCCGGTATTCACGCAGGAGGTCATCTGCGAGCTCCTTAAAGGTGACCTTGTCGAAGCGGAAGAAAGGGACCTTCCCTTCGGCGATCGGCCCCTCCCTTCGAGCCAGGAGTTTCTGGGCGACGGTCTTCTTGGTGCTGCGGGAACTTTCGTACTGGGCCTTCCCGTTGACATAGTACTTGATCCACCACGTTCGCTTCCTCCTGTATACCATTCCCATCCGTTTTTCCCCTTATAATGCTGTGTACAAATGTAATGTTTTATTGGCAGTTTATAAACATCAAAATAAAGTAATTTCAAGTAGTTACTGATAATTCTTATATTTAAAAACGGAGCCTTATGCCGGAAACACCCTCTGTTTGCTGTCCTTTGACAGGAGCCCCATTTCAATTTCTCCAGGCTGTAACTATGGTGTGAAAACTGAGGCCATGACCAAATCAAGATTCCCCTGCCCTTCCATGGGCTGTAAAGGTTGAAATTTACTTATTGTGGCACAGCCTCGCTGACCGGCTAAATCATCCTTCGTTTCCCCCACTCGCGGTTACAATCTGGTTACACATAAGTAGAATCATAAATAATTACTGAATGTTACGATGGAAACACGGATTTCTTATCCGTGTCCCTTTACCTTTTTCGTTGAACAACGCCCCTTTCTTGCCCCACATCGAATGAATCCTCCACAGCAGGGTTATATAAAATCGTGGCCCTTCATTGATGACCTTCCATAAGGCCAGCAAAAGGTCAACAAACCTCATCCCCATGTGTTCATTATCCTTTTCCAACCTTGCCAACCTTGTTGGCCTGTTTATTGGTGCGAGATTATAGAGAAAAATATGGGGGTAATGACCCACCCATCACCCCCTGGTTCCTGGGGAACCAAAATAGGCCGGAAAGGTGGGCAAGGCCAGAAAGCCTAAACGAATTAAATAGGTTAACATTGCCGGCCTTATGAAAAGGTAGGCAAAAGGTCAAAAGGGAGCCTCCTCTTCCCCCTCTTTTGGCTCGTGGTTTTTCCTTTCATCATTGGTCTTGGTCGAATGTTCCACCACCGGCCAATCAACCTTCATCTTCATGACCTTCTCGAAATAGGCTCGACACTCTTCCAAAGAAGGGAAGTCCCAATAATACTTGAGTCTCCGATTGTTGTCAGTCAGCCTGTGATTCTTTGGATAAGGTTCTGGGAGCAGTTTCTTAAGAGCAAGCGCCACAAATGTTTGGACCCCCTTATGGCTTGTCCCCGCCATGCCTGACTTCTTCACGTAGTCGTTGTAGAAAGTATCCTTTTGCACAAGATCCCATGGTTCCCCATACTCAATCGCGAATTCACCCTGGTGAGGCATCGTTCCTTCCAGCAATCTCTCATACCAGTACGCTTGGACTGGATCCATCGAGTAGATTTTTTGATGATCGAGGGCCTCCGTATCGGGAACGTCGGAGATTCTGAAGTCGGAGAGATCCATCTTCAGGAGGTCATAGAGGAGACCAGCCGAGCCATCTCTTGTCATCTGGTCTACGATGGCCATGAAGTATGGTTTGTCTTGAATGTGGTCGTTTCCAACGTCAAGGACGAAGTACCTCCTTTCCATGGGACCTGCTGGGATCGCCCAAGTGTTGTTAGTTGCCATCATCACGTGCAGCATGTTGGGAGCCGTAACCACATCCTTTCCTTTCCCTTCGATCTGGATTCTTTCCTCGGTTATCAAGCCCTTTAGAGTTCCCTCACTCCGTTTGTCCCCCGCCCAAAAGGCTTCATCCACAAACAGGAAGATGCAATCACGCAGATGTATGTTGAAATTTCCAACCAGGTGCTTAGGTGAGAAGATCTGCAAGAAGTGCTGCCCGAAAAGGGGGCCGAAGTTCTGGGCGGCGATGCCTTTCCCTGCACCACGCTCTCCCCTCAAGACCACAGCAACTTGCCCAGGCCTGCCCGGGTGTTGGACGGCATAGGCCATCCATCTGATAAGATATCCGAAGTATTTTTCCGCCTTATGACAAACGACCTCTCTCAAATGCTGCTCATAGAGTGACCAATCCCCGGGCATAGGAGTAACTGCGAAGCCCTTCCAAAGATTGTAGCAGCCCGAGGGGGCCTCTCCCTCAGGGTGGAAAACAACCCTGTCGTACTGCCTCCGCCTCGGATCATCCAGCCAAGCGGAACCTTTCCTCCTCATCCCTCTCTCCGTCGTTACGAATTCATTCGAGCAAAAATTCTTGAAGTCGCTGAAGCTGGAAGCCTGAAGCGTGCTTCTTCCCAGGACTTGATCATACTCTTCCAACATACAAATGTCTTTCCACCTATGCGACTCACGAAATACTTCTCGTTCATTTCAACAAGCCAGACTGGAGCGTCGCCTGTCTCAAACGCTCTTCGAATGGTCATCCGGCCGTAGGTGCTGCCGTCAGAACCGTGAACTTCGTCCCACTTGTCCCTGAATCTCGACGAGGCTCTCACCAGATCGTCTATTGCACCTTCGTTCAACCCTGCTCTCCTCAGACGGGTGCAGAAGGCCAAGTCCCCTCTGGACCAATCATCCCCGTATTCCGAATCGTCACGAGCAAGGAGCCTGAGGAAGCCTTCATCGCTGAATAGTTTCGCCTTCAACATTGAGTGAAGGACCGTAATCCTCTCCTCTTGGCCTTCAATCTTGCGATCATTAAGCCTATGACCCGTGACGGTGAGGTATTGGCCTCCACCATATATCTCAACGTCACCGTTTCTTTTGCCTCCGTTGAGTGGCTTGCCTTCAACAAAGATCCTCACGCCCCGACCCGATGGGGAAATCTCGGTATAGCTAGAAAGATAGGATATAATCGCCTCAGCCCACGAGGCGATCTCCCCAGACTCTGGATCGCGACAGCCGTCTAGGTCAACCCCGGTGAAGGGATCATCACCTGACATCTCGACGCCAATTCCAGCGATTTCTGGATCCTCTATGTATCTCGCCAGTGCGGCTTCGAAATTGCTCCATGTCTTGGGGTTATTCGATTGGGCCATCTTGCCAGTTTTAGGGTTAATGGGGGGCTTGTCCCATTTCCCTTTTGCCTCCTGCCAGGTGTATTTCCAGCATACCCACTGCGGACGCTCTTTGAGATCTGGAGGAATGTTTTCTATTAAAACTTTAGTCCGAGGTGGTTTGGTGGGCTTAGGAACCTTTTTCTCTTGCGCTGCCATAGTAACCTCCTTTTATGTCTCATGATGAAATCCTCCAGGTCTCGAAGATCCAAATATTGTTTGCCCTTCTCCCCATGCTGAACGACGGGGAGCTCGCCCGAATAAATCAGGTGGCGCACTCCAGACTTTGCGCGGCCCAGGAAAACCGCGGCGGCATCAAGATCGTAGAGGCGGCGCTCCATATCACTTTTCATTCCAGTCGATTTTCCCTTTCACTTCCAGGGGCTTTTTCAATTCCTGCTGTTTCCTCATCCCTCATCTCGTGTTCTCCATTCTCATGGAACGGAGCATACGGCCACAGGGTGCCTGTTCTAATCAAGAGTTTTTGCTGGGTGACGCCCCCCCCTCACATTCTTGAGTTTCATAGTGTCCACCTCCAGAAAATAAAATAGGCCAGAACCTATTTGATTCTGACCTATCATAACAGCTTAAAATTACTATGCAATTTACTTATCTGTTACTGCTTAGTGAATTTCATCCCCTCTTCTTCCTCTTCGGACCTCGACGCGGTTTCTCGTCAACCGTGTCTCGATGGAATTCGTACTCGGTATCATAATACGCTTTCTTTATCGTTGGCATATCAACCGGTATCTTCATTCCTTTCTCTCTCATCTCGCGGAAGACCTGCTTAAAAGCCTCAACCAATGGAAGCTTGCTCTCCCCCCCGTGCAGAAAACGCACCCTCGCCCATATTTCCTTCTTTCTTTTTGCTATTTGGTAGCGGTCGAAGACATTTCTGGAATGGGGAACTACCTTCATGCCTAAAGCCTCATAGACCTCGGCGGACGCCCTTTGGCTCGACTTTTTGTCCCCTTCCCCCAACTGGAGTAGCCTTTCGGCAACTTGCTCGAAATACCGGTGGACCCATCCCGGAATATCGCGCTTTTCTTTTCTACAAAGAGCGTATGCCTCCCACGCATATAATGGGTTTTTCTCATCATCGAAGGTCATCTCGAGTACTGCAAGGATGAGCTCTGAAACCGAGCTTTTCGCGCTGGGATCTTCGAAATCTATCAATGGTCCATGCACCGAGTCATCTGACATATGAGACGTATAGCACAGAGAGCGCCGCTCGTAAAGAGCCGGCCGTTCGGGGGGCAGGTGCGGAACCCGTGGGTTGATTTGATAGAAGCTATCAGGAGAGGTTAGATTGAAGGCTTCACCTACAGAGAGTGAGGATTATACAATATCAGGGTTGACGATTTCGGCTTGAAGGGGCGCATAACGTGCAAGGCAAAGAAGAGTGAATTAACCTTCGGGTGTTAATCTTCGGTCCGCAAGTTGTAGGCCTTATTTCTCTCTATGCTTAATTTCTTCAAGATAGTTTGAGACTTCCTTATAGGTAGGTTTTCCAACATTTGTAACGTAATAATCAAGGAATAAGAACTCACCTATCTTATTACATTCGCCTATTCCTTCTTCTATAATCTCTCCAACGGCTATGTCCATTGGAATTAACATTCCTATCACTGCATAAGTGCCTTCAAAGTTAATCTCTTCAATCTTGGACTTATATTTATGACTGATTGTTTCAAATCCTCTTTTTAGGGTATCCTTATGAGTCTCTGAAAATGGCAGACCTTCCTTTGAACTGACAATAAAGTAATATCTGAGCTTATTGTCCTTCCCTCCCAGTCCTGTTGATATAAACCCACCTTCCTCCTCCAAAAGAACACTTTCAAGAAACATCCTACATTCCTTCAGAGACAATAAAGCCCAATCTCTCAAATTCGCTTCTGAACTCCTTAAATACTTTTCAAGTATTCTACATGATTCTGGAGTTCCAAGATGAGCCAAAAGGATTAATATCTTTTTCTTTGATTCAATAGATGTATCCTTATAAAATAGTTTATTACTTCCCGTTAAGATTTCTTTATAATCGACATTATCAAAGTCGATCGTTTCTGAGAAACTGACATACTCTTCCTGTGTAGATAAATTGATTGGTTCGTCAATTAGGATAAAATTATCAAAAGCATTTTTAGAATTTTTACGATCATCTTTATTTCTTTTCATATCTTTTATAAAGCAGGTCCGCAGCTAACTCGTTCGTCGCTCAAATGAGGTTCTGAAATCCCATCTTATCGATTATTCATCTAAAATTTACACTTTCCATTAGGCAATGTCAAAAATAGATTACAGGAAGGGAGAGACGAGGTACGGGGTGCGAATAGCACCTACTACTCTTCGTTGCGAGGTAACCTTAAAGGTTGACGATTACGCATAGAAAGCAAGCATAAGCTGAAAGAAAAAAAAGGCAGAGCCAATTGACCCTGCCTTTGCTGTTAGATAATTCAGTAGGATTTACTTTGCTTTCACCTCCATCATCTTTTTCCCACAAGTACAGTTACCTGGATTCTGGCTAATTGTGTCGCATTTACAAGCAGGACCGCAGTCGCAGGCGTATTTCCCGATACTCACGAAAGGCTTTTTCCTTGACTCAACCGTAATTTTCCCCTTCTCAACTTTCGTTACCTTCGTCTTTACCATGTCCTTGCCACATGAACACTGACCGGCGTTTCTTGACATCGTGTCACATGGACAACCTTCCCCGCAAGCACAGACGTAGAGCTCATCTCCAACCTTTGCGGTCATTTCGGTCTTATCAGCGAATGCGAGGGATGCAAGAACGAGGGTAAACACAATGGTGAAAATCAGCAGCCTCTTCATTCAGTTTCACCTCCTTTCAATTTCATAATGTTCAAACATATGCTCATCGGATTGAGATCAATAAAGAATTATTTCTTTCTGGGCTTGAATTAATTAGACCCGTTTTTTGAGCTTCATCGGTTTTTCGCAGCAAATGATGTCGCAATAATCGATGCATCCGCAAACCTCATCCACAGTGACAGCCAGACCGCTGACACCACATTTATAAACATCTCCCTTCTTCACAACCTTTTTCGCAACCTTTTTTACTGCCTTCTTTTGAACCATGACTTCCTCCTTAACCCTGGATAATCAATTAAGCGTGAACCGAGTAGAAGCATTGTGGTCGGCTCGGAAACCGTTGCGGCTCTCCTATTCCCATTACTCTATTTCTTGAATTTTTCAGGAAATTGTTTCACAATCCCGTCGGTCAAGGCATCTGCAAACATGAGCATATGTTCATGACCTTTGTCATATGCCTCAATATCAGCAGCCCAATCTTTTTTCAGTCTGGAGACAACTTCGGTTGTTGTATAGTCAAGATGTTTGTAAAGCATATCAACCAGCACCTTTTTGGGCCAATTTGGATTTGCTCCGCTCAAGAAAGCGGCAATTTCATCAGCATTTTCATGCCATTTTTTCTGCCCGGCTGTAACGCCATTGTTATCTCCGGATTTAGCGGCTTTTACAATGTCTGCTGCAATCAAAATATGATCTCTAAGTAAAGCGGCTAACTTTTTGCCTGCATCGTTGCCATAAATCGGCTTTATCGCATCACCGATATCGTCTTGGTTTTTGAGAAGCCTCTCGGCGACCTTGCCCGTGTCTTCAAGATCAGCCAGGGCACTTATAATGTAATTCCGCGTGTATGTTATGTGGTCCTCCCAGAGTTTCCTCATAGCCATTCTTAAATCAACGGCCGACTTAGTGAGAAGCATCATGCTTCCCATTTTACCCTGCGTAGACATTTTAAGCATTTTTTCTCCTGTTGACTGAGCATATGAAATGCTGACAATGGCAACCGCAACAAAAGCAACCAAAATACCTATCGTTATGTATCTTTTCATGTTTTCCTCCTTTTTCTGATTTTATGAGCCCTGGATTCGGTTAGCGAAGCTGTTCACACCTCCTTCCTATGACAGAAGTTCTAATCCGAAGCTGAAGATAGGATATACTTCTAGGTTATATGTGGGGGCCTGGAGAGTAAATACAGAGAATCCTGTATTTTTGTAATTATGATACTGTATTCAAGGGAGGGAGGTTAACATGAAAGTTTCGAGAGATAGGGAGTTTTGTACGAAGGAGTGGGGGAACTCGTGAACCATGAATATGATCTTTCGGGCTAGGTGATAAGGTTCAGGTTATGAAGCCTGTTTCATTTTAAGTCAAAGGTTTAAAATTAGTAATTGATGACCTAGTGGCTTAACCTGTAGACAGACCCTAAAAAGTTTCAGTTGCTTGCCACTATACGCCCCATCCAATAAATTACGATCTGACAATCAAATCAACTCCTGGACTCCTTCCGTTTGTTACTTGTTGGAGTGTTGCTTGGACGGAAGGTTTTCGAGCATGAGGAAGAAATCCTCAAGAAACGGGTTGCGAACCTCATCTGCCAATGGTCCGGGCAAGGGAGAAGTATTTGGCCCTGCATTTCGGGGAAGAGAATTTCTAAGCTTTTTGCCCCTCCCTCTTTGGGACAAAGGTATTTGGGCAGCCAGGGAGAATACATGGCCTTGCGAAACGTACACGTTTTCCTGAGAGGATTTTTTCATCATTCCCTTGCCTGTGCCTTCATCCTCTCCATCCTGACCTTTTTCCGCATTCCACATGCCCACAAGAAAAGGAGCCGGGATCTCCGGATTCCTCATCAAACTAATCCAGTACCCAATAAGAGCAAAAATTAACACAAACGCATTAAATATTTTTGCATTGTCATTGCGAGCGATCCCACCTTCGCGGAGAGCGTGGCAATCTCATTCGGGAAATGCGAGATTGCTTCGTCGTTTCATTCGTCGCAAAGACATCTTACTCATTAAGTTCGTATTAGAACCTTTTCTTCTGGATCTCGGCTTTACCCTCGTCCACTGTGAAAATGGCACCACGTTTAGGGCATTTAATTTTTGTTTCTCTCGCTATCCCTGAACAGCCATAAGAGAACAACGCTAAAACCCCCAAGATCAATAAGAAGCTTACCCATTTCTTCATCATGATTAACCTCCGTCTTTCCTTAAAAAAAAGGAGGAGAAAGGAAAACCAGGTTCCCCTGGAATCTTTTTGATGCGAAAAAGAAAAGAAGTGATTAAAGGACGGTTCGAGGCGGATGGTAAAAAGATTTAGGAATCTCCAATAGTTTGAAGAAGATCTTATCAATCGTTAACGGGTGGGGATTTAAAAATACAAGATAAGAGAGTGTGGTTGGAGGGGCCAGATTACAACAGGAATGAAGATATTGACAAGGGGATCTATTACGACAATTATCACAAGTAGTTTGGTGATAACCAGGGTAATTTTCTCCAGGGGAAAACGAATCTTCGTCCGTCTCAGTTAAAGGCTCTGTTGCCAAACAGAAGTTAAGTGATATTGAAATCGGGGCCGTTAGAAGGAACAAAGAAAGAATGGGAACTAAAGTTCTTTTTACTATAATCATATTTTCCACTTACAAACAAATATTAGCCTATAAAGCAACTCAAGTCAAATCATCTTAACTGGAAATTGTTATGATATTCTCGAAGCTGTTACGATTCGCTCCCTAGCCACCCACCCCTTCCCTTCTCCCCTTTCTTTCCATTTTATCCCCCCAATCTTCCATCTTTGAGAGGGATGGTTCGGGTAGAAAATGCAATATTCTCGGGATAATGACTAACCATGACGATGGTCTGTCCTTCTTTGTTAAGGGTTTTGAATAGATCCATAATCTCTTTTCTTGTTCTGGAATTCAAGTTCCCAGTGGGCTCATCAGCCATAAGAATAAGCGGTGAATTCACCAAAGTCCTTGCGATAGCTACCCTCTCTTGTTCCCCTCCTGAGAGCTGGTCCGGAAGCTTCCTCTCCTTCCCTCGTAATCCATGCCTCTTTTCGAAGGAGTTTTTGACGAAACCGGCCTTCCCCGGATATATGACCCTAGAGGGTGCTTATATATAGCGGCTCTTACTTGACAAAGAAAATTTTGGGGGCTATAAAGTGTATATAAAAAGGCTCAATCGATGGGGTGGTAGTTAGTGGGGCAACTGAAAGACGGCAAGAAATTGTTTGGTCTGGTTATTATTATTTACGGACTCACCCTTGCAATATGTTCCGTTGATTTGGCCCGGGAGATTGATGTAGAAGATTATCCTCACTTTGGCTTTCATTGTGCCATAGATTTGAATTCCATTGCTCTATCTGACGTTCAGAGCTTCACTTTCTTCAAACTTGACCGCTCCTCTGCTGTGCCTCCACAAGTGGAGGAGCCTCACCTTCCTATCATTTCCTTTTCCATTTTTAAACCACCTGAGATCACGGCAGGACTCTTACCCCTCTAAGTCCGGTTTTCAACGACGGACTATCACGGTAAATTAAGTTTAAAAAAATGTTGGGCGCGAACGATCTGAGATCGCCACCGCGTCCGGATGGTCTCAAACCAATTATTCTTTCATGAACCTATTTCAGTGACAAGACCCTGTTCTTCAGGTCACTGCTTGGGAGGGACTAATCATGAGAAAAAAGCAGAAAACTTTCTGGACAGTCTCAATCTCCATAGCTCTTCTGTTCATAATAGGCGGGATACTGTTGCTCTTGAAACCGAACATTCTTTCTGAGCGAGCCAACGCAAGTATCCATTACGAAAACGCTCTCGGCATTACCAGGTTCAAAAAGAAAGTCAAGGTCCCAAATTTCACACTGAAGGATCTCAACGGCAACGAGGTTAGATTGGATGATCTCAGAGGGAAGATCGTTGCCCTTAACTTTTGGGCAACTTGGTGTCCTCCTTGCCGAGAGGAAATGCCATCGATGGAGAAGCTTTACAGGAAATTTAAGGACAAAGACTTCGTCATGCTGGCAATTGACATGCGGGAGGATGGCCGAAAGGTAAAGGCCTTTAAGGAAAAGTTTGGACTGAGCTTCCCCATTCCCATCGATTCTAATGGGGCTGTAGGATCGGATTACGGGATAAGGTCCATTCCTACCACATACTTCATCGATCGCGAAGGATATGCGATAGGTGTTGCATTAGGGCCTCGTGATTGGTCAAGCCCAGAAAGCTTTGGACTGATCAATCAGCTCTTGGGAATTCCGCCCGCTTCTTAATACGGACGGCTTGGGTTGAAGATAGCAGAGAATATTTCGATCGTCGTGGCTCCTGGCGAAGGACTGCTCTCTTTCCATAGCCGGAGGGGTTTATCTGATCATTGTTGGAAGAAGGGCCTTGAATTACTTTCCTCAGAGGGAAATCAGGAACAGTAAATGAGTTTTATATCCGGTCAGGAACTTGATATGCACTCCCCATGGGGTTGAAGAAAAAAATCCATGAGATCATCCGAGAACAGGCTCGATTCAAAGCGGGGCTCTTGGCCACCTTCGGCGCCGGATTCATCATTGCTGTTTGCACGGTGATCTGTACTGGCCAGGTTTATCTTCCCACGATTGGATTTGTGATGGGAATCCCAGAACTGAGAAAAAATGCTATTTTTAATCTTGTCCTTTACAACATCATGTATATCGTTCCGTTAGTGGAGGTTTTTGTACTGACCTTTTTCGGGGTGACCTCTGAAACATTGGCATTCGTAACCAAGAAGCATACTGGAACGGTCAAGCTTTTAACAGCACTGCTATTTCTTGCATTGGCAGCGCCTCTCTTTCTATTGCATTAAATAATGGAGGCTATAATGAAAAAAAATCTGCTTTTCCTATTCATTTTTCTATTGATCGTTGGATGTGCAGGAATACCTGTGAGGGACGAGGTTCAGGTGGATTTATCCCTCCCGGTAGGTAAGATTGAGGGGAATGACTTTGCGGGGATTCGCTATCCTTTCAAGGTTTCCTTACCATCCTCTCAATGGCAGTTCTCCATGGAGATTCCAGATTTTATGGAAGGGTTAGGTTTCAATAGAGCAGGATTGGAAGAGTCAGAGTTATTCCTTGTTAATCCAGCCACAAAATCGAACATCCAGATCGATTTGACACCCGCAGGGAGGACAGCGAGGTTCAACCAAAAAGTAATTCAGATTATTACCGGAACTGCGTATCGGGGTCTCGTTGAAGAGTTGAAAATGGACCACGGTCGGGACTTTCCTATCGAAGCCACCCCCACCATTCCTTATTCATTGAAAGGGGTCCAGTATGCAGCTCACCGGTCCGTGAGCTATAGGGTCGGAGAGACCAAGACGATCCACGGTTGGGTCTATGGATTTACAGAGCCCTATCAGATTTTCATCATCTATATGGTTCTCGAAAAGGAGGGTTTCGACGATCTAAGGGACATCACGAAGATTTTAAATTCTTTCGAGATGGTATCAAAGAAATAATTTTGATGTATCAAGCAAACGTGATAGAATCGCACCTGACCAATTCAAACCAGGGTGTTGTAGCCCTGCCCAGTGCAAACTTGGCCGGTGGTTTCTGGCATGATGAGGGAGTATAAGAAGTAAATACTTCAATGGGGATAAGGAGGGCTTAATACAGCATAATACGAGTGGTAGAATATAATTCTCTTCAACTCCGACAAGTGCACACTAGGTCGTGCCGTCTTGCCTCTGGGGGGGAGAAGGTTTCAACTGGCCAAGAGCGAATCTTCTTAGAACCTGGGGTCAGGACGGCTTTTGTTTTTAGGTAATTAGCCTACTGGAATGATAGGTATAACCAATCTGAAAATTAGCCCTTCATCAGAAATGAGAAAATGAGGGTCCCACCTGAAAGCTGGGGGATCCAACCGACATTACTGTTAAACAACTGTACAGATCTACCCCCTTAATTTTATCTATTACCTCTGATCAAATTAGCTTTAAACGATGCATTCATAATACTCGTTCAAAAACAAACAATAAGCTGGCGATGAAGAATGTTAACCCCTAAACCGGCGGATATCCTGCCAAAATTCGCTCCCATCAACCAAGGAGGTTGGGTGCAGGTATGATCTTGACATAGAAACCTCTCGAGGAGTGGGTTCTTTTCGTCCTCTGCTTACCGAGTATCTACAAGTCAATAGTAGGAACCATATTTAGGAATCGAAGATTGCGGGATGAAAGAGAGGATACCAACCTATACACGAGTCGGTAATATAGATTCAAATAATGTGAAAATATTCTCCGCAGTCGATGAATCTTTTGGAAAGAAATAATCAGCATATTGACACGAAAATTTCCGGTATTTGTCAACGAAGACTGAATAGTTCTTTCATGCAGGACCAAGCTTCTGCTGAAGACCAATCCCTTTGCCCTATAATCTTTCCCACCAGTATCCCTTCTTGATCGACAAGATATGTTTGGGGAACCCAGCCCCTTACTCCGTAGTCGTTCATCGTCTTTTCCTTCAAGAGTAAGAGGACGGGAAGGGTGATCTTGTTTTGGTTGATGAGCTTTTGAACGGCTCTCTCTCTTTCTCCATCGATAGTAATAAAAAGGATCGTCAACTCATCTCTCTTCCCCTGGGAAAATTGTTCCAATACGGGCATTTCTTCCTTACAGGAATCACACCAAGTGGCCCAAAAAACAATGAGTACAGGTTTACCTCTAAAGTCACTAATAGAAACCTGTTTCCCATCAAAACTCTTGAGAGAAAAAGCAGGAGCTTCTTTCTTTTCATGAGGCCTCTGAACACCAAGAGAATTACAGGACGGATGTTCCGGTTGAGAATGAAAAGCAGCACTTACAACCTGAAGGCAAGGGATGAGCATGATAGTCATTCCTATCATGATTGAAAGGGAAAGAACGATTGTTTTTTTCATCTCCGCCTCCAAATGGAAGAGCTAGCAAAGAACTAAAACATATTTTGACTTGTGAATTCAGCCACGTGGGCCAAAGGCCTGCGACGGCTGGAATGAAGGGTTAGTCACAATGTTCACTAAAAATGATCTCCTCTTTTTTGGACTGAGGCATCGCTTTTATCTGTGCTTCTCGAATAAGAGCTTTGGAATGCGTCAAGTCTTCTCGTTGATTTTATAGTACCACAATGTGGTATACTTTGTCAATATATAAAATAAACTTGTGAAAATTATCTCTTTATTCTCAGATTTGTTCAGTGAATGCCTTTGTCAAAGGAGGGTAAAATTGTTTCCTCATCCCCCATGCTCCAAAATCTTCGGGTAAGCGATGTAACTGGTTAAGATGGTGAAGATAAAGTCAGGGAGGGGTGCTCTAAAACTTTGGCTCTTACTACTAACCAAGAGCTTTATTACCGATATTATCGCTCTTCGGGCTCCTCTATATGTATAATAAAATGTCTCGACCAGTACTTAATTTGACAGGCAGTGCTAGAATAAGCCGGATGGAAAGCACACCTACTCCTGCTCATATTGACACAGATCAGAAAGGTGAGGATTATTAATTGGAAAAGCGGATATATCTAAGGTTTTTTAAATTTTTCTATGATTTTCTGTTTGATGTTGGAAATGGGTAGTTTTTCTTCATACAATGTTTTTGTCAAGAGAGCCTCCTCTTGGCATATCATTCACCCTGCTCCATGTCGATCAATAAAAACAGTCGAGGAGATTCTCGTGGCCATAGGCGTCGCATTCACAGAAGCAGGGCATCCGGGCGAGGATCTCAGGAATTTCTCTTGCAATCTGATACGCTTGTTTGGCCTTTCCCTTGAAAAGGTTCGGATCGACGGTCTTAGGCAATCCAGTCTTGGGATTGAGGGACTTTTCCTTAAGAACCTTGAATGCCTCCGGATCTGTCTCCTGTCCTGCCACCTCCGAATGTTCTCCATTGGCAAGAGCGAGGCTCGATGAGAAAGTCAGAACGGCGATGATCCACAGGAATTTATGTAGCATTTCATCCCTTTTTCTTTTTGGACCCCCAGAGTGTCAACACAAGGCCGAGATAGGTCACATAGCTCAAGACCTCGAGGAGTGAAGGATTTCCATTGTACCCAAACAGACCCTTTAGGATGCTGCCTACATACCCGTTCTCATGCAGAAGAGGATACGTCCCATCAGGATTGACCAAAGGATTGATATCCCAGAGATGTTTGACCAATGTTGGTATGATCTTAGCCTCTTGGAGTTCATGGACACCGTAAGCCACCAATCCAGCCGCGAATAGGATGAGCAGGATACCGGTCATGTTGAAAAAGCGTTTCAAATTGATTTTCATTGAGCCAACGAAGATAGCACATCCTAAAAGGATGGCTGCCACTATTCCCGCCGCGGCCCCAATCAAACTGTTGCTGCTCGAAACAAAGCTCGCCGCTCCCAGAAAGATCACGGTCTCTATCCCCTCTCTCAAGACAGCTACGAACATCAGAAGAAATAGACCCAATCTGTGGTTCTCGGTCAACTCAGTTCTTACCCTCTGTTCTAACTCCAAAGCAATATGTCTCTGTTTTCTCATCCACAGGATCATCGTCGTCAGAAGCAGTGCACCGAAGAGCATGGTGGCCCCTTCAAAGATCTGCTCTGCCCTTCCAGTAAATCCGCCAGCCAGGCGGACGAATAACAAGGCGCCAATGATGCTGGCGACAATTCCAGAAAGGACACCCATATAGACCACATTGTTGTATTCCGTTTGTTTTGTTCTGACAAGATAACTCAAGATAATACCGACAATTAAGGCGGCCTCTAAAGCCTCCCGAAAGGTGATGATGAAGCTTGGGATCATTAATTGATCTTCCCTCTACTAGTGCCACATAGATCTATCACTGGCTAGCAGCAGACCTCACGGCAGCAAAGACTGTAGCAACATGGGTCATACCAGCAGCAACCATATGTGGTAGCTGCTGCAGCTTTCGATCTTTTCGTTTTTGATTTCTTGTCATTTTTGTTCATAATTAACACCTCCTATTTAGTTTAAATTTAGCAACTAAATCTGAAACTTCAAGGTCAAAAGACAGAAATCAAAGCCTGCCTTTAATCATATATCTGATCAAGTTCAAGACACATCTTCTTAGAGAAGCCCGTGGCTAATCCATTTTTATTTGGGGACACCCATTATTCTACCGATAGCCAGTTCACTGCAAAAACTTTTCCAAGCAGCGATCTGAGGATTACCGCTTATAATGTCCGCTTTTGGTGCAAAATCGTTCTTTGAGGACTTCAGGAAGGAGTCCTCGTTTTCCAAAGAAAATTTCCTCCTCCCTCCAGATTTATCGCTTCCAACTACTACTGAATTTAGATAATAGCCGAGGACTGGGGATTACTGGTAGAAAGGCTTGACCTTCCCAGAACTCGAATCCATAAGGGCCGTCTATACGCCTGATATGCCTCCTATTCTCCAAGAATATCCGTCAGATCGTCTCGTGGAATAGTAAAACCGAACGCAATCATCAAGGCTTTCAAATAGTGCCACGTAGGAGGCAAACTTTCGTTTAGTTTTGCCCCTTCTGAAATTTGTTCAAGAAGAATGGGAAAGTGGCAATTTTCTTTCCACTCTCTCCTGTTTCAACTAGGAATTCAGTAGCAATTTCAAATAAATATACGAATTCCAAAAACGGCACAAAACTTGCTTATTTCATGATAGACGGATACCTATAGATCGAAGGTATGATCTAAATTTTGATTTCACTTGTTTTAAGCCTTTCTTACGAAAAGAGAGATGCAGAAATTGTGTTGCTTTGCCATAGAGGCAATATTCAATTCACCTCAGTTCTATAATTTATCAAAAATGCCCTAGACTTTTATTATCCTTGATGTTGTCTTGTTAAGTTGGTGGGCGATAGACATATGGAGCGTAAGGATACAAAAAGAATCCTTCTATCTTTGAGATGGGCTGTCATTATTGTCATGTCCTATCTTATCCTTTTTGGAAAAGGGTTGAGGGCTGACTTTGGCTGGGCACACCTCTTGATCTTAGGCTATATCCTATCCAATCTTTTCCTCAACTTTGCTCCAATATCATGGTTCTCCAATCTGAAATTTTTCTATTTCCTAGTACTTATTGATACTGGAATCGTCTCATTAGGAATGTATTTCTCAGAGAAAGCGGCGACAGACTTTTATGTAGTCTTTTTTCTCATCTTCATTTTTGCCTCAATGAGTCGTAATTTTTTGCTTTCGATCATTGTTTCTGGGATCACGGCTTTAGTTTATGGAATTTTGCTCTATAACTGGGGGTTACTAGGTCTCGAACAAGGCATCACCTACACCCTTCGCGTCCCTTTTCTTCTCATCGTCGCTATCTTCTACGGGTACATCGTACGGACCTATGAGCGCGCCAATCAACTAGCCGCAGATGCTGCGCGAGCCAATCGCGCCAAGAGCGATTTTCTGGCAAACATGAGCCATGAAATCCGGACTCCCATGAATGGCATCATGGGCATGACGAGCCTTCTCCTTGATACCCAGTTGACGCCGGAGCAGCGAGAGTATACGGAGACGATAAAGACCAGCGCAAATTCCCTTTTGGCTATCATTAATGATATTCTTGATCTGTCCAAGGTTGAGTCAGGAAAACTGGATGTGGAGACTATCGATTTCGATCTGCGGGTGACGCTGGAAGATATAAACGTCCTCTTGTCACTTAAAGCCTCCGAGAAAGGCTTGGAATTCGTCACCCTAATCGATCCAGATGTTCCAGCACTCCTTCAGGGTGACCCAGGACGTCTTCGACAAATTCTTCTCAATCTGATTAATAATGCTATTAAGTTCACAAACGAAGGCAGGGTGAGTCTTAACATTGCAGTGGATCAAGAGAAGGACGAACTAGCAGTGATTCGTTTTGCCGTAAAAGACACGGGTATCGGGATTCCAGCTGATAAAATCCGCACCCTTTTCCAACCCTTCACCCAAGTGGATTCCTCGACCACCCGTAAACATGGAGGGACAGGTCTGGGACTTTCTATTTCAAAACAATTGGTCAAGATGATGGGTGGCCAGATCGGCGTGGAGAGCAAAGAAGGAAAAGGCTCCACCTTTTGGTTCACTCTCCCGCTTACTAAGCAAAAGATAGAAACGGGCAAAGAAGCGGAGGGCCACATAGGCCTTGCTGGCAGACGAGTACTGGTGGTAGACGGCAACTCCACCAACCGCCGTATTGTTTGCAGTATGCTCCAGTCATGGAATTGTCTATATGAGGAAGCATTTGACGGCCCTTCTGCTTTGGAGAAATTGCGTTCAGCTTCTACCACGGGCCACTCATTCCAAATTGCCATCCTGGACATGCTCCTGCCAGGGACAGATGGAGAAGCTCTTGGTAAAATAATAAAGGTTGACCTGATGCTCAAGGATACTTTATTAGTGATGATGACTTCCATTGGTAAAAGGGGAGATGTCACAAGGTTACAAAGGGTTGGGTTTGCTGCATATCTGACAAAACCAGTCCAGCAATCCCAGCTTCATGAATGCCTTTTAATGCTCGTCAACCCCGACCCCGGATATTCTGGCAACCAGATCATTACACGACATGTTGTGGAGGAGAAACGAAAGCAGAGGATTCGTATTTTATTAGCCGAAGACAATCTCGTTAATCAAAAAGTAGCCTTGAAGATGCTGGAGAAGCTTGGCTATCGGGCAGACGCGGTCTCCAATGGCCTGGAAGTCATTGAGGCATTAAAGGCCGTCCCCTATGATCTGTTGCTGATGGATGTTCAAATGCCGGAAATGGACGGCTTTGAGGCTACACAACAAATTCGTAACCCAGAGTCTGAAGTAACAAATCGCTACATTCCCATTATTGCCATGACCGCCCACGCTATGAAGGGAGATCGGGAAATGTGCCTCAATGCGGGGATGAACGATTATCTATCAAAACCTATCGATCCCAATGAATTGGCAGAGGTTATTGCTCGATGGACTCTATCTAAAAAGCCAACCGACGAAAAGTCTTCAGAACAGGCAAGGATCTTCAAAGCTGATGTGTTACTACAACGTTTGGGAGGCGACACCCGGTTTTATGATGAGATCATCGACGTATTCCTTCAAGATGTTCCGAAACAAATCCGCACACTTGAGGATGCCATTAATCGAGGCGATGCAATCATCGTTCATCGTCAGGCACATACCCTGAATGGCGCATCCGCCAATATAGGTGCTGTAGGTTTGGAAGAAGTTGCCTTTCAACTGGAAAGGGCAAGCGAGAAACAAGATTTGAGCCAAGCCGTCGGGATTCTCAACTGCATCAAGACAGAATTCAACAGATTTCAACAGATGCTTACTGCACAGCAGAAAGGGGAAGATCATGGAAATATTAATTGCTGAGGACGATGCCACAACCCGCATGACACTGAAAGCAATATTGAATAAGTTTGGATATAAGGTCATTGAGACCTGCAACGGTGACGAAGCATGGCAAGTACTCCAGAGGGAGGATGCACCACAACTGGCGATTGTTGATTGGATTATGCCAGGGATAAGTGGTGATAATCTCTGTCGCAAACTGAGGGAGCTATCAACTCTTCGCCCCATTTACATTATTCTTTTAACCGTGAAAAGGGATAAGGCAGATGTCATTGCAGGCCTTGAGGCTGGTGCAAATGATTATATCCGGAAACCTTTCGACCGTGAAGAACTGCGTGCTCGTGTCAGAGTGGGGGAAAGGGTTGTAAAACTGGAAGTCGCTCTCTTTGAACGGATCAGGGAACTTGAGGATGCGGCGGCTCACATCAAGAGACTCCAGGGGATATTGCCTATTTGCATGTACTGTCACAAGATCCGCACAGATAAAGAAAGCTGGGAACGGTTGGAAAACTATATCTCGGAACATTCGGAAGCTGAGTTTAGCCATGGTATATGTCCACAGTGCATGGAGAAACATTCTCCTGTGATAAAAGAAACTTGAGTTGAAGGGCCATCGTGCCGATTACTCCTTGAAATGTTGTATCGAGGGGAGGGTCTCAAAAATCACTCTTTCAGGAGAGACTGTCGGAAAACCTTAAATCAGGTTTTTCCGGACACGTAAGTAGTTGATTTTACTATATGTGAATTTTCTAAAATCGCAACATTTGGGCTTTTTCGACAGTCTCGGAAGGAGTCCTCAAGAAAAGGGGCTGTGGACTCCACCTACCTATGTTCAACTCAATATAGATCGGGAAGTTTTTGATTGTGGATCGAAACATTCGAGACAGAGAGGGGAGAGCCAATCTTGACTCTGCCTTTCTCCCCTAACCGTTTAGATCCATGCTGTCGAATCCGGGCCGCATAAATGATCTCGCCTTGGGGAATGCTTTCTCCACTGCCTGCCTTAAACTGTCGAGAAAGGCGACGGCATCGATCACTCCCTCGGCACCGTCGGTGACATAGTGGCGAATGGCTGCCCAAGCGGCAATCGAGCGGTCGATGGCG